>Ga0114922_10000228_pt1 | contig 53727 bp, 50 predicted proteins | sample AartaG_FD_100975 | JGI IMG/M metagenome (GOLD analysis project Ga0114922, IMG submission 100975) | Deep subsurface microbial communities from Aarhus Bay to uncover new lineages of life (NeLLi) - Aarhus_00045 metaG | ecosystem: Environmental > Aquatic > Marine > Oceanic > Sediment | place...
CTAAATAATTTTGTATTTAATTTTTTTATAAAATAAGATTTAAAAGGGAAAGATAAATATTGCTTGAAAAAAAAAAAAAAAAGGGAGGAAGTTTAAGAAATTGAGGAAGAAAATACATATTTTCAATTTTATATTATTTTTCTTATTAGTAGGTAATATAGCATCAACTGTAAATGCCCTCGATTATGGAGTAGGAGTTCATGAAGATCAAGAGCTAATATGGAAATGTAATGTTTGTAATCAAATGGAAATGGATATAATTTTTGGTAGTGACTGGAAAGATTCTGGAGTTTTTAAAAATTTAAGTATAGGAAAAAGAATGAAATGGAAAATTAATAGTGTTGAAGTAAATCAATCATTATCTAGAATAAATTTTAGTATTTGGGATTGGACTAGTGAGAAAATATGGGGAATAAAAGATAATGATTCTGAAATAACACACTTTTTCAATTCTAAAGAATCGAATTTTACAGAGTATACATCTTTAGTTCCATTTTGGTTCCCGGTTCCCGTAGGAGAATATATGGGAAATTTAGAATTAAATGAATGGTATGATGTGGATAACAGAGTTTTACCTACTCTAAATGTAGAAATTGAAAAAGATGCTATATCACTCGGATTTCCTCTAAAAAAGATAAAAATTATCGCTATTTATAATGATCAAGGGATTTTAAACTCCTATAAACTCTATACTACGGGATATGTAGTTATTATAGACATATCTCTTAATTTTTTACCTATATATGTAATTCCAACTTTAATAGGATTAATATCAATTATATCTGTAAGTATAATAATATATATCTTTAAAAAAAGAAGAAAAATATCATGCCAATCATGGAAACATAGGTAATTCAAGAATGGATTTAAAACTATTATTTGTTAGGATAGAAAAGAGATGGAGGAGTCTATGGGATTATAGAATATTTCGTCTTACTGTTCTTATTCATGGATTTTATTTTATCTTATCAATGATCTTAACACTTGTATTTTTTAAAGAACAAAATGATTTTCGGGTTTATTACAGAGTAGGGGAACTTTTTATGACTGATATTAATGGATTATATAATCCTTTAAATTATATTGATATGTGGCCATTTAGATATTTTCCAATTTCAGCTGCTTTCTTTGTTCCTTTTTACTTATTAGGGTTCGAGTTAGGCTTTATTGTATTTAACTTATTCAATTTATTATTGAATGTTTTAATTTGTAATCTTCTATATAAAATTCTAATTCATATAAGAAGAGAAGATCATGAAAAAGGTGATAAGAGAATTGTCATGTATATTTGCTTATTTCTAATGGGTTTACCAAACCTTTTTAATTACATCTTGGGCCAAATAAATTTATATGTAACTCTTCTAATTTTATTATCCCTCTTTTTGTTTTTAACTCGTGAAGGTTTTAAATGGGATTTAATATCTAGCATCATTTTGGGATTTAGTATAATTATAAAGCCAATTACTATTTTTATGATTCCTTTCTTATTGGTATTAAAGTTAAGATTTAAACAGAAACAATTTGAATTTAAGGTTCTAAAAAGTCTCATCAGAATAATTGGATTGTTATTACCTTTATCATTAAATCTTTTCTTGTTTCTACTTTATCCATCCCTATGGGACGGTTTTTTAACAACTAATTTTACAGGGAGCGAAACAATTATCGTAAATCATTCATTTAGTTTAACCAAGATAATTTTAAACTTTTTTATCTTTTTTAATATCTCCCATAACCCATTACTAGTGTTTCTACTTATTTCATTCATTATTGGGGGATTAAGTTTTGTTGTTTATGTTTTTCGAAGGATTACTGAGAATTCCATCATTTTTGCTTATCTTTTTGGCATTTTAATTATGCTACTTGTATATTATGACTCATGGACTCATCATCTATTAGCTCTAACACCACTTTTAATAATTCTAATATTCTATATGCCTCGAAATTCTAAAATAACGAAAAAGTACGTAAAACCTAGTTTTTTCTTTTTTAGTTTTTTTGACTTAGCATTTATGGGAATTTGGTTTATTACTCAAAAATGGTTTCCTTTTAATCTCGTAAGTACTATCTTTTTATTAATAATACTTTACGGATCAACTAAATTTTGCTTAACTGAAGATTCAAATTATTAAAAAAGTTCATCTTATTTATTAAAGATTTGAAAAATATTTAAAAAAGGAAATTCTAATTATAATCATAAAGAATATATTAAGAATAAGAAAATTCCAATAAATATTAGACAAAATAGCAATTTAAAAGCAATATGTTCGTATTTTATCCACCTCCATTATTACTGATTTTTGCGCCTGCATTTCTTTTAGGAATTTTACATACTTTTATTCCGTGTGAAGATAAAGCAATATTCTTTTTTTGGTCCTTTGGTATATCAAAAACACCTAAAAAAAGTCTTCTTATATTAGTTTTATATGGATTAGGTTTGATATCCTCAAATTTAATAATTGCATTTATAACTGTTATAATTAGTCTTATTCCTCAAATACTAATCCCGGATATTATTCCAGAGTCTACTACAATAAACTTTTTTGGAGCTTTAACTTCGATGTTTGCTGGAATTATTTTTTTGTTCTATATAACCAGAAAAGGTTATACCCCACATTCAAAAAGAACGGATGAGATTTTTCAGTTTAATTGGGAAAAGAAAAAGACTCCATATCTATTTGGAATATTGGCGGGGTTTGCTCCTTGTATCTTTGAATTTATCATATATACTCAATGCTTAACTTATTCATTAGGGAGTGTTTTGGGTTTTATCGATGGAATTTTTACTGTATTTTATTTTTCCCTTGGTACATTTGTTGGATTATTTCCCTTAGCATTAGCGAAACATGGAACGTCTCAGATTATGAAATATAAGGAAACTAAAAAGAATTGGATTTTAATAGTGATGATATTAATAATTATTGCTTTTAATTGTATTGTTTTAATACTTTCATTTTTAGGAATACCCGTCTTTCCAGAAGTAACATTTTAGATAATTTATCTTATTTAATTTAATACAAAATTTAAAAATCCAAGGAATATTCAATTGTTATTGAAACAATAAAATTTGGGCTATATAAAAAATATTAAGCGTGAATTTTTTTTAATATAATATAGATTCATAAATTAAAATTTGATCTCAAACTATGAAATGTTTATTCTGTGAAAGTCAAAAAATCGATTTCACGTGTGAGAAATGTAAATCTAGCTTCTGTATTAATCATATTGCTACTACTGAAATACACGAATGTAGAAAACATAATCTAATTTATTCTAAGGTAAAAGCAATCGAAAGAAATTATAAATGTACAGTTGTAGAAAATAGTGAATGTCCTGTATGTAAACATCTTCTAAGATTAGAAAGATTATCCTCAGGACAATATTATTTAGAATGTACTAATCGAAATTGCCCAGAATCATGGAATTCTTATTTAAAGACACCGGGATTATTTTTTCCTTCAAAAGAAAAACTTGCAAGAGAAGCATTAAGATATAATCTCATTAAAACTAATAGATTAATTTTATGCAGTAAGAAATTACGTCATATTATTGGAAAAGAAGTCTGTCCTAAATGCTTTCTAGATTTATTAAAAATAGCTCCGATTACTAACTTTTCAACAATAATGAATTCATTTAATATTTCTGCGGAGCAAATGATTAAATTTATTAATAAATATATTGAAGAAGAACGAATCTATGGAATTATAGATCAAAAAAACCAGATGTTTTACTATATATCTTCTGAGATGCGCGAAAATATATTAGCTAAATTTCAAGATGAAGGTATAATTAATGTGGCTGATCTAGGAGTAATGCTTGATATGAGTTCTGAAATTGCTCTAAAAGTAATTTATAAATTAATTAACCAGTTCCAAATAAAAGGTTCGTTCTCATTAAACAAAGAGATATATTATACTCAAAAACACATATTAGATAATTTAATAAAAGAGATTAAGAGCAAAGGTCGGGTATCTCTAAAAGATCTTGCTAATATTTTTAATATCCCTCAAGAACTTGTTAAATCATTTTGCGTTAATTTAATGAGAACAAAAGCTGTAAATGGATTTTTCGCAGATCGTGGAAACGAAATTATTACTGCTAATCAAATTTATCAAGAAATTAAAAGATATTCAAAAGAAACGGGCTTATTCGAGCTTTCAAAACTCGCCTCAAAATTAAAAATTGCTGTAGAATTAGCAAGAAAAAGCCTTCATGAGTTAATTAAGACAGGTAAAATTAAAGGTATTTTTACTCAAAGAAGAGAATTTATGACTAATAAACGCATGGAGAAGAAAATAAGAGAAATCGCCAGAGCTTATAGAACGATGCCTTTAAGAGAACTTTCAAATAGATTGGGGGTGACTGAGTCCAGTATTGAAGAGAATTTGGCCCAAATTATAGCACGTGGAGATATCGATGGATACATTGATATGGCAAAGAAAATCTTTGTTGCGTATAGTGTCCCCATGGAAGCTAAAACACAAGCTGAACCAACAGCTAATAAATCTTCAGATGGTGGTAAAATCGAAGTTGTTCGTGATTATGATTTTATTGGTGGACAATTACACTTTAAAATTGCTGTGAGAAATCAAACTAATATGGCAATCAATTCAGTAAAAGTCCTTTTAGATGTTCCTTCTAGTTATAAAACAAAAGATCCCCTCATTAACATACCCGTTATTGAAGCAAATAATTCTAGGGGCGTTGATTTTTATTTAGAACCAAAAGAATGTGGAATCTCCAATATTGGGGGTGATGTTATCTACAAAACTGCATCAGGGGAAAAAAGGACCGTTCATATCCGTAAAAAGGCTGTTCAAATTAAATGCCCATTAGTGGTATCCTGCTTAGCCACCATAGAAGATATTCAAATATCTATTGCAGATCTTCCAAATGATGCTCGAGCATTTTTAATTGCAGATTTAGATCCGCGTTTGGGTTTTAGAGCGGCAGTAAGAACAATAAAACGTTTTGAAGTAAGCACAGTAACTTCTCATGAAGGTACTGATGCTAAAGGAAAATATGAAGCAGAAAGTTTGCATTGCTCAGAAGCGAAAGTCGGGGGAGGAAGAATAATTACGCGTATTTATGTATCTGAAGCAAACCAATCATTAGAAGTTAGGATCTGGGCGGCACATAGCGGCCAGTTGACTGGCTTCTTAGCCAAGGTTATAGAGCTCTTATTTGAAGAGATCAATTTAATAAGGAAGATTAAAAGCGAAGAACGTGAAAAAACTATTGATATAATGGCTATAACCCAGAATTTAGCAGAGATGTCAGACTATTGTATGTTAAGATGGAAAGCCCAAAACATTAGAACTAAGTTGCATGATACTTTTGTTAGAGTAAGAAAAATTATGGGAGATAAAGAAGCTATTCTTGGGAGAATGGAGTTTTGGTTAACCAACTTGAATAAATATGGAAAAGATGATAAAATTACGGATGAAGACGCTGATAAACTTGTAACAGATCTAGAAAATTTTCGGAATGTTATAGCAAGATCTATCAAATTATGAGCTTAATTTTACCTAAAAAAAGATTTATAAATTGTTAAGACTATATTTAATAATAAAAACAAAAAGTTGCCTATATTATGCCAATTATTTCTGTGTCTTTAAATGAGAATCTTAAGAAATTCATAAATAAACTTGTTTCAAAAAATCAGTATGAAAATAAATCTAAATTAATTAGAGATGCTCTATTACGCTTAATGTCTACAGAGGATATATCCTCTACTCTAGATACATTTAGCGATTTTACTCCTATTGCAAAGAATATAATTGGTAACATGATTATTGTTGCTCCTAATGAATCCAAAGTTCAAAAAAAATTGAATAGAATTGAAAGTGAGTATAAAGAACAAATTGTTAGCAAAAACTTAAATTTTGTGAATCAAAATTTCATTACATTCATGATTTATGACGGAAATCTTCAAGATTTCCAAAAACTTGTTGTTGAAATAAACAGCATTGAAGAAATAAGAAATTTTAGGTATTTGATTATAAACTAAAATCATCTTTTTATTACCTAAACACCTAAAATATTTTTTATAAAAATTTAGTCTGACATAATTCAAATTTGGTGATATAATAGTGGGTAAAAATAAATATGGAAAAGGTTTTCAAAAGGGAAAACAATCAACGGGTGGTAGTTCTAAACAAGCGGGAGATCCTATTCGCGAGGGAAAAATAAAAGCAAGTCACATCTTAGTTGAGAAGTTTAGTAAAGCTCAAGAGATTTATGAAGATTTAATGGCAGGTGATAAATTAGCACATTTGGCTAGTCAATATTCTACATGCCCAAGTAAGAAGAGAGGAGGCAATTTAGGTGAATTTGGTAAAGGGGATATGGTTTCTGAATTTTGGAGCGCGTGTACTAAATTAAAAATTGGAGAAATTTCTCAACCAGTTAAAACGAAATTTGGATATCATCTCATTAAACGTACAGGTTAAAAGAAAAATAGCCCAGCACGGATTCGAACCGTGGTCCAGGGGTATCTCCAAGATCTTAGACATAAAGACTTATCAGGGCCCCCGATGCTTGACCTCTACACCACTGGGCTTTTTCAGAGATTTTCTGAATCTAATTTATTTGAATATTAATAATCTGAAAACTCTAAAAAACCTTTCTCAATTATTTAAATTTAAAAGAGTATTGGTATAAGGCTTGCAAAATATAAATTTTCATATAAAAAAATTCCTTTTTTAAATAAGATAGATTTTTATTTACTATCCTCTATATATATACTGGATTACACACACTTGATCTGGAGGACTCAAAAAGATATCAGTTTAATAAACTAGTTTTTATAAACCCCGTGTGACTGAAAATAAAAAAAAACCCCTTATAAACTGAGAATACTTTTTTACTTTATTCCTCCACTGTGTGTAGTCCCCTTTTTAAATTTAAATATTGATATGATATTGATATTATATCTTAATTCCATTATATTCAAATCATATAAAAGTAGTGTTTTATTTGTTTTTTCGAAATTTCTCATAAATTTCATTAAAGTATTTATCAGACATTCCCGCGATATAATCCCGGACTATGAGTGTTAATTGATTATTATTTTTTTGGGGCTCAAAATAAGTATTGTAATTTTTATCATCAATATATTCAATATGATCTCTAAAAATAGGAGTATTATAATTTTCTTCTTCTAAATCCTTTAAAGATCTCTTAAAAATTAATATAAATCTCTCTTTTAATTTGTCGATAAAAGTTTTTTCAGTAGAATTTTTCTTAAACAAATCTCTTCTAATATATATGTTATCATAATTAAATGCTTTCAATTCTTTTAAAGCTTGGAAAATCTCATCTGAATATCCTATAACATCATTATTTAAGCTGAAATTAAGTAGATCAGTTATTAAAGTATCTATAATTTTAGGATTTGTATCTCCAAGAACCTTTTTACAATGATCAGGAATTTCACTCCGGCTTATTAGCTTTAACAAAATTGCATCTTCAATATCTCTCCCTATATAGCTAATTGTATCACTGAATCTAGTAACAATAGCTTCATAAGTCATTGGAATTCTCTTAATCTCATTATCATTAAAGCAATCTTTATATTCCTCAAAATGATCTTCCCAAGTCTTTCCATTTCTTTTGATAGGCTTCAATTGTTGTTCGTTGACTTCACCATCATGGCAAAGAATTCCATCAAGGACTTGCAATGTCAAATTAAGACCATTAGCAGGTTGTTCTGGATTCCTTTTTTCAAGATAAGAAAGCCATCGAATTCCTTGAGCATTATGACTAAAAGTACCCATATTATATTTTTTACTAATCTCATATAGAATATCTTCACCTAAATGCCCAAAGGGAGCATGGCCAACGTCATGACCCAATGCAATTGCTTCTATTAAATCAGTATTCAATCTTAAGACTCTTCCTATTTGACGAGCAATTCTAGAGACTATATGGACATGAAGTGAGCGATGGGTGATATTGGCGTTATTTACATCAAAAAATACCTGAGATTTGTCAATATAACGGGCATAAGCCTTGGAATGGACAATCCTATCAACATCTCTAAAGAATGGAGGTCTAATTTCTTCGCTTTCTTCTTTATGATATCTAATAGCTTCAGAATCCAATATACCGTGAATTCCTACATTCACATCTCTTTTCATTCGAGTTTGTAAAAGATCAATTATGCGTTTATCCATTTTGATAAGAGAAATTTTTCCTTGAAACTATTGATATAAGATTAGATTGGTTATTATAAAGATTTTTCTAACGTAGTACTAAAATATAAAGATTTTTCTCTTGAATAAATGATAATCTTTTTAATTCTAATTAACCTATCTTGATATCTATCGCTTTATATGGACATGCTTCTTTACATTTTAGGCATAAATTACATTCACCTTTTCCAGTGAAGAATTCAAATGGCTCATCTAATATCCTTATTTGTTTCGGACAAACTTTTTCACAAATCCCACATTCCGCCCTTCCTACGCATTTAACCGGACTCCTTGATAGTTTCAAAAAAGAATATTCACTAACAACAGAAGACACGGCCGCAAATGGGCAAATATATCTACAGTATAACCTTGGATACCATACTGATAAGACTAAAAGAGCGATATAAAAAATGGAAATAATAAACACTATTAAATTGGAAAAAATGGGGGCAATACTTCTTGTCTCAATAATTTGTCGAATCAAATCAGGAAAAAAAACAAAAATAAATTCAGATAATGAGAAGTAGGATAATGGATTATCTCCAAAATCTCCTAAATTTGCTCTATATTCTATATAAAATGGCCAATTTATTGTTGCTATTATAGCTAAAGGGACAACAAGCAAGAGTATGAATACTACTATAATATATTTAATTTTCAATAAAGATTTATGATTCAAAATCCCTCCACTAATCTTTACTGTTCTTTTTTTTGTTGGAACTGCTGCACATGCATCTTGAATTGTTCCAATAGGACATATCCACCCACAAAAAAATCTGTTTGTGAATAATATAATTATTATAAATACTCCTATAAGAAAAATTGGAATTATTCCAGCCGTAAAAGAATAGAAGATGATTTCTATAATTCCAGTACTATTTGAAAGGGGATTTCTAGCAGAATTTAAAATAGGAAGTACTTTTAAAAGTCCCTCTAAGCCAATTAAATTAATTGCGAAAATTATTTCTAGGATTAAATAATTAATTATGAAGAAAGCGATAATTTGAAAGATACGCCTAAATATTGTTATCGAATGATTTTTTATTTTAAAGTCTTTTATATTCAAAAATTACCACTAAGCTCAATAAAAGTATAAAAAGATTAATTAATACTGTTTAAAAAAATTATTTTTTCCTTACAAAAAAGCTAAAGAAAAAAAACCTTGTGACATCAAAATAAATTCAAATATTTCAATTCAAAATTTACTCAAAATATTAATCCCTAAAATTTAATATTAGATAATGATCAAATAGTAGAAAAATTTGATTAAAAAGATTATTTCAGAAGCACAGTTTCTAGATTTTTAGGGGCGGCAGTCGATTTACGTAGTTTTTTGTGTATCATTGTTGATAAACTAATGGCTTTGGACTCTTCTCCATGACAAACAAGAACTTTTTTAGGTCTTGGTTGAATTCTCCTTAGGAATTGTGATATTTGACTACGAGATGAATGCCCTGAAAACCCTTCAAGAGTAAATATTTTTAAATTAATTTTTACGAGTTGTGTACGTCCTTTTGCGTCTACATAATTAAACGATTTAAATCCTTTCTGTACACGTGAGCCAAGCGTACCCGAAACTTGATAAGAAACAAAAATTAATGCATTGTTGGGATCTTCTGCTAGCGCTTTTAAGTATTGCACCGATGGTCCACCTATAAGCATACCACTTGTTGCCAAGATAATACAAGGCCCACCTGTGATAATATTGAGTCTCTCTTCTTGCGCTGATACGGTTTCAAAATAATCACTTAAAAATGGATTTTTACCTTGATGTAATATTTTTTCTCTAAGATCGCTACTGAGAAAATCAGGATTAGCAGTATGTATTGCTGTCGCTTCACTAATTAACCCATCAATAAATATAGGTACTTTATCAATAAATCCTTTTGAAATATATTCTTCTAACACAATTAGTAATTCTTGTGCTCGCCCAACAGCTAATACTGGAATTAAAACTTTTCCACCCCTTTTGAGAGTTGAATTCAGTATTTGTTTAAGCTCTCTTTCAGATTCTTGTCTACTAGGAATACGATCTTGAGGCCCCCCATAAGTAGATTCAATTAATAGGGCTTCTACTCTTGGAAATTTAACAGCAGCTTTTTCTAATAATCGAGTTTTTTGATATTTAAAATCTCCTGTATAGACAAAATTATAATCTCCTTTTCCAAAATGTAAATGCACCATTGAGGAACCTAAAATATGTCCAGAATTATGAAGTGTTAATTTAATATCGGGAGCAATATCTGTCACTTTACCCCAAGAAAGAGGAATCGTATGGAGTACTGTTGATTTTACATCTCTCTTCGAATATGGCGATGGGTATCCTTCTTTTTCACAAATTTGAATAAAATCTAGTTGTAGCATCGTTGATAGATTACGTGTGGGTAAAGTACTATAAACTGGGCCTCTATATCCATATTTATACAAAAATGGGACAAGTCCACAGTGATCTAAATGTGCATGTGATATAATGACTGCATCAAGATCTCTTATTGTAAATTCAGGAATTTCAAAGAATGGAAATCTCTCATTTGGATTTCCAACATTTAAACCAACATCTAATAGAATATTACTGTCTCTTGTTTGCATCAATATACAAGATCTTCCAACTTCTCTAAAACCACCTAAAGCACTTAATCTAATTTTTAAATCTTTAAATAGTACGGGTCTATGGATTCTTTTACCAATTTTTAGTAAAATATCTTTTTGTGTCTGTCGTTCCTTTGAAAGCATCCCTCTGATTAATTGGATTGTTCTTGAATGTAGTGGAGGAGTTCGAATGGTTCTAGGCTGCCAAAAGGTGTTTGTTCTTATCTCTTTTAAATTAACACCTTTTTTTCCAATGACAAGTCCTGGTTTCCCAGATTCTATTATTACTTCGCCTCTAGTATGATCAAATTCGATACTAGTAATCTCAGCATCTTCATTAACTAGATTTCTAATGTAGCTTTCAGTTTCAGCTGGATCTTTACGTTTATCTACATTCCACCGAAAAACAACACGTTTTCGCATGGTTTTTGCTAAATCCTTTAATATTGTTGAGCTTTCAATCGCATCTACATCTGCATTTTCAGAATAGACGGCAATTTCAGGACCTTCAAACTCAATTTTCTTAACATTTATTTCTGGCGGAAGGTTCTGGACAATCTCATCCATAATTCGTTTCAATTCACTTTCAAAACTCATAAATCTTCATTACGCTAGTTAATTACTTTTTATATTTGAAATCTTAACGATATGATGATTAAATCGTAAAATTTAGATTCTTATTTCTTAATGTCTTGATTTATTATTATCATCAATATTATCGTGTATTGATTAATAATACTTGAAATTTCATTTACTTGTCGATATAGTTTGTTAATTTGTAATTGCTTATTTTTGATAAATAGTATTACATTCTCTTACATTATAGCTTATTTTCGGAAGAGAATAATTTTGAGAATGAAATATTACTAAATTTCTATGATAAATATGAATTAATCAAATAAAAACATTATCATTATCAAAAATCTAAAATTTTATTATATATTCTTTTTCCAACTCTTTCCCATTTGATAATTCTTCATTAATAAGTATTCTTTTTTTTGAGAAAAAACTTAGTAGAATTATGAGTAAAGTAAAAATAGGTGCAATTGCTAGTGGGTCTGGAAGTAATTTCCAAGCAATAGTTAATGCTTGCGAAGCCGGAATTTTGAAGGATAAAGCAACAGTAGAAGTTCTGATTTGTAATAAAGCTGGAGTATATTGTATGGAAAGAGCTAAAAATCATAATATTCCATATGTACTAATTGAATCAGATAAACATGAAGGGACAAGAGAGGAATTTGACCAAAAAATGATAGATATATTGAAAAAGTATGAATGTGAACTTATTGTATTAGTAGGGTACATGAGATATGTAAGTCAATATTTCATAGAAACTTTCAAGGATAGTATTATGAATATCCATCCTGCACTCCTGCCAAGCTTCAAGGGGATGCATGCGCATGAAGATGCTCTTGCCTATGGAGTAAAAGTCTCTGGTGTTACTGTTCATTTTGTAGATATTCATGAAGATCATGGCCCAATTATTATTCAACACGCTGTAACTGTTTATGATACTGATACAAAAAAAACGCTTGCTCCTAGAATTTTAGAATGGGAACATAAAGCATTCCCCAAGGCAATTGAACTGTTCTGCGATGGAAGATTACATATTGATGGAAGAATAGTTCGTATTAATGGTGAAGTTAAATTATAACTCTTCCTTTATTATCTTAGGGAAATGATTTTATTGAAAGCTCTGACCCAACTGAAATCAACACTGGTTTGCTGATTAATGAAGAAGATCTTGAGTCTTGAAAAATCATTTCCCGCTAATTATCTTTCCATAAAAATCCTAAAATTTTAATCAAAGTATTTATAATCCTAAATAAGATTATAGAAAAATATTTCACCAGATCATGCCTCGAAGGAAAGAAATTGTGGAAATACTAAATTTAATGGAGGACCCTACTAGAATAAGGTGTATGGCTTTAGTAGGGCACATCGACCACGGAAAAACAACACTCTCTGATTCTTTACTGAGTGAAGCAGGATTTTTATCACCAGATTTGGCAGGTGAAGCTCGTGCTTTAGATTTTCTTGAAGAAGAACAAAGACGAGGCATTACAATGAAATCAGCAAACATTTCTTTATATTATGAGAAATCTCTTGAAGGGCATGAACCCTTTCTTATTAATTTAGTTGATACACCGGGTCATTTAGATTTTAGTGGAAAAGTAACTCGCGCATTAAGATTAGTGGATGGAGTGGTAGTGGTAGTCGACGCAGTTGAAGAAGTAATTACACAATCTGAAACTGTAATTAAACAAGCCCTCCAAGAAGGAGTTAAACCAGTATTATTCATTAATAAAGTAGATCGCCTAATTAGAGAATTGAAGCTTTCTGATGAAGATATAAAAAAGAAGTATATACGAATAATTAAGTCATTCAACACTCTAATAGAAAGATATGCTGAACATCCTTTTAATAAGAGGTGGAAAGTATCACCTTTAGCAGGAAATGTTGCATTTGGTTCAGCTCTTCATAAATGGGGTTTTACATTAAACATTATAGAAAAAAGCAACTTGAAATTTATAGGTATTAGAGAGAGGTATAATAAAGATACCTATACAAAGGAAACTTATGCTGATTTGGCTACATATTTTCCAATTCATAAAGCTATATTGGAGATGGTTGTGGATCATTTACCAAATCCAATAGAAGCACAAAAATATAGAATTGAAAAAATCTGGGATGGAGATATTAATTCTGAATTAGGAAAAGCTATGCTAAATTGTGACCCAAAAGGTCCTTTAATTGTGTGTTTAAGTAAAGTACAAGTTGATAAACACGGATTAATATCAACGGGAAGGATTTTTTCTGGAAGCTGTACAAACAAAAAAGAAATTTTTCTTTTAAATGAAAATACTTATGAGAAAATTCAACGAATTGCCATTTTCATGGGACAAAGAAGGGAGCAAGTAGAAACCATACCTGTTGGTAATATCCTTGCAATAGAAGGCCTCAAGAAGATAAAAAGTGGTGAAACAATAATAGACAGTAACCATATTGATGACATGGTACCATTTGAAAGTGTGAAATATGTTACAAGCCCCGTCGTTTCCGTTTCAATTGAACCAGAATATCTAAGAGATCTAGATAAAATGAAAGAATTAATAGAAAATCTGTTAATTGAAGATCCAAATCTGAAATTCGATATAAATGAAGAAAATGGTGAATTTCTCTTGTCGGGTGCAGGTCCTCTCCATTTGGAAGTATCTGCAAATGAAATTGGAAAAAGAGGAGTAAATGTTTCTACTTCTGAACCTAGAGCTGTTTTTAAAGAATCATGTCGAAATCATTCTTCTTTAATATCAGTAAACTCTCCCAATAGTCAAAGTTCTCTTAAATTGAAAATTGAACGGCTAGATGATAAAACTGTAAGGTTTTTTCGCAATATTGATTATAAAACAATAAAACCTATCATAAAATTTAAAGAGATCTTGAGCGAAAAAACATGTCTTAGTGAAGAAGAGATCGAAAATTTCTGGATGAGTGATTATGATCAAAACATATTGATATACAAGGGAGAATTTGAATTAAATGAATTTTATAAAAATGCAATCTCTGAGATAATTGAAAAAATCCATTTAAATGGTCCACTTTGTAGTGAAAAATTAGCAGAAATTAAAATTACAATTGAAGATTTGAATATTCAAAATATTCCACATGAAAATGTTTTTACCGAATTATCTTCTATGTTTTATGAGGCAATCAAGACTGGATTAATTGAAGCGGATTTAATTCTTTTAGAGCCAATATATCATACCATCATCCAACTTCCACCTGATTACATTAAAAATACTATTACATTACTATCAAAATATTCTACTAAGATTAAGAATATAGACCAAGACAAAGAATATCAAGCAGTTATGGAAATTTTAATACCTGTGAGACATTCAATTAAATTTGCTGAAGAGATTCGGTCAACTAGTTCCGGAAGAGCATTTTGGCAGAATGAATTTTATGCATTTATGGAGATTCCACAACACGAATCTCAAAAATTAATTCAAGAGATTAAGTTTTTTAAAGGAATATCTTGGTAAAATGGAAAATTAATTTTAATTTATAAAATGTTAATTTTTAATGAATTTAGTAATTTGATCTTTAATTTCATAATTTGGCAAGATAAAATCAGCGAAACCTTTTTCTACTGCGAATTTTGGCATTGCATATAGTATACATGTTTCCTCTGCCTCGGAGATTGTTTTTCCGCCTACTCTTTTTATTGCTCCTAACCCTTCAACACCATCAGAACCCATACCGGTTAGAAGTATCCCCATAGCTCGATTTCTAAAAATTTTTGCCGCAGAAAAAAATAAAACATCGATAGAAGGCATACAAAAATTAACTGGTGCTCCCTTATAGATTTTAATTGAAGGTGTTTTATTATCTACGGTAATTTCCATATGCTTATCTCCAGGTGCGATATAAACTTGACCTGATTGAAGTTGATCTCCGTTTTTCGCAACTTTTATTTCTAATTCGCATTCCATATTTAAATTATCTGCAAAAGCTTCTGTAAAATGAGAAGATAAGTGTTGAACAATTAAAATTGGAGTGTTATAATTTCTGGGAATTTCTCTTAAGATTGTAGTAATTGTTCTGGGGCCCCCCACACTAGCACCCATAACTATAACATTTGAAGTTAAAGCAAATCCTCTAACAGGGGAAAGATCAGGAATGGATGCAACTTCTTTCTTTTTATTATCTAATACAGAAGCTAATTTCTGTTTTCTTGTTTTAAGTATTTTTAATGATTCACTTGATTTTGATTGTATTTTTGAACTGATTTCACCCTCTAGTTTTTTAGTTGATTTGATTTCTGTTTTACTGGAGGTTTCATCAATTACTGCTGGTTTAATTTCATCCTTGAGAATTGCCTTTACTTTCATTATTTCAAAAGAGTCAATTTCCCGTTTTTCTTCAATTTCTTCAATAGGTTTTAGTTGATTTATGTATTGTCCAAAATCAAAAATTCGATCGATCATTTCTTGGCGAAGTGATTTACGCTTACTTAATAAATTTTCTTCTGTCTTAAAAATTCTCTTTATCTGAGATTGTGAAGCTAATAATACTTTAGCAAGTAATTCTTCACGAAACCTAGGCAAATCTTTAGCACCAAGGCCTCCAGGTTTTATAATATAATCAAAAGCTCCCATTAACAATGCTTGAATAGAGGAATCCAAATTTTTAGGGCTAATAGCTGATAGAATAACTGTAGGAGTTGGATGGCCTTCCATAATTAGTTTGAATGCATCTAATCCGTTCATTTTAGGCATCACTAAGTCTAAAACTAAAACATCAGGGCTGTATTTTTTTACAAATTTAACCGCTTCAATTCCGTCCTTAGCATAATCAACTATATTTATTAAATCATGTTCTTTAAGGATATCTGCTATACTCTTTCTTAAATACATACTGTCATCGGCTATTAATACGTCTATCGACATATAAAACTCCTACTTATAAGTTCATATCATATTTTACGTTTAAAATCTCAAATAAACTCCTTAGAATTTCAATACTTGGAATAAGGCAAATTGTTCCATTTATATTCAAATCTGAAACTATTAATTTTGTATTTATTAATATCAAATAATCTATCAATTGGGAATATTTTGCGATAATGCAATTTAGGATGGCATTTAATGTATCAATTGCTACTTTTGGCACCTTTGGGATTAGTTTAATTGACAACAAATCTGCTAAAGCACTAGCATAATGGCCACTCAAAATATTACCGATTTCATTTATAATGCTATAGGAGAAATCGTCCAAATCATTATTGCTATTTACATTATCTATGGATTTTTTATCATAATCGTTTAATAAATTTATCAGATTAATTATTGATTCTTTGGGAAATATTTGGATAATTGCGAGATCCGAATTAAAGGGAATTTCAGAATATATAACTACTACTTCTATATTATGATTATCAAACAGATCTGGAACTTTCCAAAAGGAATGTATTTCTGCTGATGTTAATGAAACTTCTACATTTTTATTCAATATCTCAGAAAGTGCTGTTATTGCATGTCCAGAACCGATATTGCCAATTTCTTTTAACATATCCAATTGTGCTTCTGTTAGGTTTATCTTAGCAGATTGATTTGTGACCTTTTCATTCATTTTTATTTCCTCTTCCAATTTTTATGACATTCTCTTTTTATATATTAAATTTTTTTATAATTTTGTTCTCTTGTTAATTTAACGTAAACAGCGAAATCTTTAGTATCAAATATTATCCCCCTCCCTTCAGATCCTCCAGTATCTTCTCCGATAACTTTAATCTTTAATTTTTCCAATTGTTCTTTAATAGCTTTAGTATTATCAATCCCCATAAAATTTTCATCTAAATTAAAAATTTTTGAACCCCCTACTATGATTGCCATTATGTTTTCTTTCACAGCTCCATGCTTTTTTAGATCTTGAATTAATAATTTTAAAGAGAGATCTGCATATTTATGAGGATAATCTATTGTTTTATTTAGACGGGCTTTAGGAAGTAAAATGTGAGACATTCCACATACTTTATTTTTGAAATCAATAAGAATTAGAGCAATACAAGAGCCTAATCCATAAATTGATACTTTTGGATGAATATTTTTTGGTATATTCTTACAATTTGTGATAAAATAATGACCTATGGGTAAGAAAGCCTCACCATTTCTATCCATTTTTTCAATACGTCCATAGGTTTTAATATTATTCACCTTTAAATTTAAAAAGTTAAATTATTAATTTGTTATGTTAATTTCCTTTCTTTTAGTAAATCTCATCATGTGATCTTTAATTTCATAGTTTGGGACAATAAAGTTAGCAGCTCCTCTTTTTACAGCTGCTTTAGGCATACCATAAACTACACACGTTTGCTCTGATTCAGCGATAGTTTTGCCACCTTGTTTTTTGATTGCTTCTAATCCGGCAGCCCCATCCTCTCCTAATCCGGTTAATAAAATCCCAAGTATTTGATTTTTATATACTTCTGCTGCTGAAAAAAACAATACATCCACAGAAGGCATGCAGAAATTTACTGGTTCGCCTTTAAATATTTTAATACATGGTATATTATTTCTCAGAACAACTTTCATGTGTTTTCCTCCTGGACTAAGATAAGCTTTTCCAGGAAGAATTTTTTCTCCATTTACAGGAATTTTAATTTCAATATTGCATATTTGATTTAGAGATTTTGAAAGTTCTTTCATGAAGTATGGATCTAAATGCTGTACTATTAAAATTGGGCTAGGAAAATCTTTAGGGATTTCTTTTAATATTGATTTTAAAGTTCTAGGGCCCCCAGTGCTAGTACCAATGACTATTGTATTGGATTGTATCCTACTTCTTTTCATTATTTTTTCCTTTGGAACCTCTATTATTTTTGGTTTTGATTTTATACTTATCTGATATTGCTCGCTATATGCATCCAAAGAAGGAGGTTTAGCAGCTGATTTTTTAATTAAAAGATTACGCTTCTCATAGGTTTTTTTAATTTTTCCAGCATATAAAGTACTAGAAACTAATTTTTCTTTATATTTTGGGAATTCCTCTTCCCATAAACCTTGAGGTTTTGGTAAAAAATCAAAAGCCCCCATTAATAATGTTTGAACGGAAGGTTCTAATGTTTCTGGATTCTTAGCAGAAAATATAATTGTAGGTATTGGATAATGTTCTGAAAGAAACTTGAATACGGTTATTCCATCAACTTCTGGCATCATTAAATCTAATATTAATACATCTGGATTTGTATTTTCAATTTTTTCAATTGCTTCTCTCCCATTTCTTGCAATATCTACAGTTGCAATTTCCTCACTTGTTAATAACATATCTGCAATCAATTTTCTCTGAAAACTTGAGTCTTCTGCAACTAATACATTAATTGACATTTTCTTTAATAATCTTTCATATATATGCAATTTGATGAATCTATTAAGTTTAAGTCTCTCTGAGAGTTAACTCGTATCATTCTGGATTTAATTCTTTTTTCTACAAAATTTCTTCCATAATAGTCTAAATTCAATCCAGTCGTTTTCATTAATAAGTGAATTAGAAGGTCATAGTAATCCTCATCAATTTGAATATCATCAATTCGTATCACTTCTAAACACTTTATTTATCTAATACCTTTTCAATTTCAGCAAAACGTTGTTGAATATGATTCATTGAATATTTTATATGCATTTGTATTTCTTTAATTTCAGATAAAATCTTTTTAATACGAGATTTCACTGATCTTGATAAATTTAAATTACTTTCCGTAATTTCTGATTCGACTTTCTGGCTTGGTAAACCAGTTGAACCAGAAGTCTCATTTTTAATCATTCCATGTCTAGATTGTCCAGGATAATTCAATTCAGCATTGTTCTCTTTGATTTCCTTAAAGATTATATGAAATTCAGTAGGTTCAAGCCCTTGCTTTATGACTTCATATTTGAAGTTATAGAATTTTTTCTTTGTTTTTAGTTTCCCAGCATAATTTGCGGCCATGTATCTGTGAAATAAACGTGAATGATTACCTGCCCATATCCAAATCAATTTTAATTCTTTATCTATAATTAGATATACCCCCCCAGCTTCAAAAATTTTCTCTGGTCGAAGTTTAAGAGTTTCTCCATCAACTTTATAAATATAATCGTAATAACTAGTTTTTAACATGAGATCGATTGTTTCTTTGTATTTTATAGAGAATTTATATTTGATTTGGATATTCTTGTTTTTTATTTTAAATTTTTAAAAAGAAAAAAAATTTAGATTACTTTTAGTAAATTTTTTATGAATAAAACCTTAAAAGTGCATCCAATAATTCTTGTAATGTTTCTAAATTAGGTATGAATAAGAACGTTCCTGTAATTTTGATATCTGTGATTATAACGCTCGTTGTGATAACTAACGATAATTTCTTAAGTAAACCAATTTCCTCTTTTAATATTTCGAATAATTGGTTTCCTGTATCGACAGAGACATCAGGGGGCTCGGTCATGAGTCGCAGGCCTAATAGATCACCTATTGCACTTACATAATGGCTTCCCAAGATGTGACCTAGTTCTGAAATTGCACTATGATAAAGCTCTGGAAAATCTGATGCCATAATAATTTTCTTCCTTAAGTCAATTTGTTTCTTGTCTCTATCATCTAAGATTATGGATGTTATATCAATTGCATCTTTAATGTTAAACAATGTTAAAACTGTAGCTCTTGTTTTACCAATAACATTGCTCCAAGCAACTAAGAGTTTTTCATTCTTATTACTAATTGTATTAGCATACTCATCTAATTCAACCATTTCAACAGATGGGATATTTATATCAACTCTTTTATTAATCATTTGAGCTAATGCATTAGCCGCATTTCCTGCACCAATATTACCAACTTCTTGAAAAGCATCTCTTTGAATTTCTGTGAGTTTTATATTAGAAACATCTATTAGCTCAAGTGTTTTCTGAGTTTTTAAACTTTTGATAGATATTTCATGCTCTATTCCTAGTTTGTCGAAAAATATTTTCAAAGTTTCAAGATCAGGGATAAAGAAAAACATTCCTTTAAGTTTCAAATCGGCGACTTTTATTGAAGTTTTGATTATTATGAAAAATTCAGCAATTGATTTCAACTCTTTAGTTAGAAATTCTCCAATCTCTCCAGCTTCACTCATCGTAAATTCAGGAATGTCAATCATTAATTTTGTACCTAATAAATCTGCTAGTGCTGAAGCATAATGCCCCGCCATAATATTTCCCATTTCTACAATTGTAGAAACTGCAAAATCATCAAGATCTTTTTTAGTTTTAACTTTACTTGGATTGATTTTAGATTTTTTTCCTGCTAAATCTGCAATCATTTGCATCAAAGGAGTCATTTCGAAAATATTTAAAATAGTTGCTTGAGATGGTTTATCTATATGGCAGAAAATTCCACATACCTTCTCTTTAGATCCACCAAATTGTTCTGGCAATTCATCTAAAGGTATTATTCCTACATCAGTTAAGGTCACATCAATTTTCTTTTTAACTAATCGAGATAAGGCTGTGACCGCATTTCCAGCACCAATATTGCCTATTTCTTTGAGTATATCTTCTTGTTCAGCTGATAAAGAAACCCCCTTGCCAATTTCATCTTCAGGAATGGATGATAAGTTCATTGGAACGTAGGTTTCCTGAGGGATTACAACTGTGGATTCAACTGTAGGTGTCGGTTTAGGAGATAGTTTGGGTTTTACTTTAGGTCCTCCAATAATTTTCGGTTTTGCTTCTACCTTTTTCTCTATTTTTCTACCTAAGGATTTAATGTAGGGTAAAATTAAAGCATCTAGATCTAATAATATTAATGATTCATCTTGAAAAATGCCTGTTAGTTTAATTAATCTAAAATCAATATTAGTTTTTACAATCGTGCCCTGTTTTTTAAAGACTGAAAAAGGAATATCTTTAACTCCTATTACTGCATCTACTAACAATGCAATTTTTAAATCTTTATATTCTAATAATAGAATTCTTGATTTATCACTCAACCCATAATCAACATCATTATCATTAATATTATGTCTTAATGAAATGATTGAATAAATCTCTCCCCTAATATTAATGATACCAACTATACTTTTTTCTGTTAATGGAATTGGAACTATTTTATCTCCTGGGACATATATTTCTTTAACATTTTCTACTTCAATGAGATATTTCTCATCAAGAACTTGAATTATTACAACATTTACACTTTCTCCAAACTCAATTCCTTCTGTTTCGCTTTTTATCATATCTTATACCTCTTGTATTTTATCCTCTTCTTTTTGAGTATTATTATTTTAACATAATTCCTTTCCAAATTAATTCTACTTCGGGTTCCTCCTCACTAACTTCAGTAAAAAAATCTAATTGCTTATAAATTGAAATTTGACCCCCGCCATTTGAATACTTAAAAATATAATTTAATAAATCGTCTGTACTGGTAAAATTAAAACCTGCAACTTTTAATTCAGAGTTATTTAAAATTAACAAGTCTTCTTTATTGAAAGGGCAATTTTCTTCAATCCATTCGATCCATAACTCTGGTTCTATTTCCTTATTTATGATTTTAATAGGACTATCAATTGGTATATTCCGGAATGATTTACTTGTCGTAAAAATAATCCTATCAGGAATTAAATTTTGTTTTTTTGCAAATTCATTTAATTGATTTATTGCTGTATTAAAGTCTTTTAATTCTAAAACATCATAGCATAAAACTAGAATTATTTCCTTATCGACAGTTTCAATAATAAAATCTAATAATCGATCAATATTTGGATCAAGATTTATTTTTACTGATTTTATATTTAGATTTAACACGTATTTAATGTATTGATAAAAACGCCACTTTACTGCAAATGTATCATTTTTTTCTCTACTTATAAATATTTGAAAACATAATCTTAATTGTTCTTTAGTTAGTTTGGATAAATCAGCAGTTTTTCCAATATCATTCCCAATTTGAATGTATTTTTGATCTGATTTTGATTTTGAACTCTTACTTTTCTTAGTAGGTTTTATAGTAAGATCTTGTAAAAAGGTATCCAGTTCACTTTTAGTAAATTGTGGAACAATCTGCTCGATAAGATACAATACATATTCTTTCGATTTATCATCCATTGTTTCATAATATTGTAGTCTCATAATACTTCCTCCATTTTTTTTTCTTAAATTTTATTATTTTTTTTTCTATTTATCCAACAAAAAATGACTCTAATTCTGATTGTGATACATCCTTTCCGCTTAAGCTTTTTAGATAATACATTATCTCTTTTTCTTGATAAGGTAGGAGTGAATCGATTGTGAAAGAAATTTTTTGTTCTCCGTTATTTTTAGATTTGCTAATCTTATGTTCTACATTTGAGGAAATTAGTTCAAAAGAATTTGGAAAAGCATCTGTAATGTCTACATCACTAAGTTTAATATTTGAACCGTTCTTTGCCACAATATAAATAGCAAATTCATCACTACTCCTTCCAGGAAAGATTTGTTTTCCAATCATTAATTTCCGCCGTTTATGTGTGATTTTTAAAGAAGACGTATCCTTACTAGAGAGATCATCCATTAAAACATAATGTCCCCTAAGCCCTTCTACTTCAGATTTTTCATACATCGGATAATAAGCGTAGACTTTAACAGGGAAATCGTAATCTTTTTTATAATTAGGAGTAATTGCTTTAAATGGATATTTTAATTCTAAGAAATCTTCTGTACTAATAACTGATTTTGAAGTATCATTTTTTAAATTAATACTTATTTCAATAATATGCTCATGTGAGGGATCATCATCATCTGGACTTAAATTTAATTCAATATCATCGATTTCTAGTTTACCAGATGATTTATACAGTGTAAAATCAGATAAATTTCTTGGTGGCAAGAAATCTTCAGGAATTTTTTCAACTATTCGAAGTCCTTTAATTGGAACAGTACCTTGGTTGTTTATAATAATTTCAGAATTTAGTGTAGTCTCCTCAAATGATTTAATTTCTTGTTCAGGTAATTTCTTTTTTATCGTAATATTAACTATTTTAAAGATAATGTCATCAAATCTCGTGGTAATCATTGAATTGTTCTCTGTTTTATAATCAACAGAATATTCGACTTTTCTTGAGAAAATAGGTTCTTTTTCATCAATCAAATTAAAATGTTGGGTTTTATATATTCCACGAGGATTAATTTTTGTAGTACCAGATGTACTAAAATCTAAATCTAAAATTTTTTTCGATTTGGTCTTATCATAGATCAGAATTGAATTTAACTTCAATTTAAAGTCACTATGGTTTTCGAAAATTAATGAACATTCCCAATGATTTGGAGCATCATTTTTCTCTACTTTCTCAATAGCATGCATTGCATGAGAATATGCTGAGAATTGATTGATTTTCACGCCTGAAATTACGTTTGATGATAAGTTGTAGGTTATTTCGATTTTACCAGTTTTAATATTTTCCTTCTTCTTAGGGAAAATATTAGCGGTGATTGTTAATTCTGCTTTTTCTCCAGGGTTTAGACCGTTTATAGTACATTCTACAGAATTATTAGTAAATTTAAATTCTTTGCTCTTGCTACAGTCAAATTCTAAGTCATAAAAATTATTAACAAATAATTTCTTAAACTTGATATTTTCTAACATCGAATTTGAGACATTTACTATATCAATTAAAAATTTTACCTTATTTTCTTTTCCAATTACTAGTAAATAATGTTTTTTATTACATACATTTAATTCTTCATTTTCAGGAAATTCTAACCCTTCTTGAGTAATATCTTCACTCAGAACTTCAATATTTTCATTTACTTTTATTAAATCCGGTAAATCATCGGAATTTACAATTTCATATTTTAATATTTTATTTGAACTAGGCTCAAAAATCCCTAAATTTATATTGTTTTCTTTCTCTTGATTATCAAATTGTGAGCCTGAAAACTGTAAATTTGCATCCCAAATTCTATCTTTAACAGAATTATTAAATATTGAGATATTTCCGTTACCTGTAACTGCTTTTCTTGTTCCATCATTTTGATATTGGAATTCTAAAAATTCTTCATTTAATATTAATACTTCTGACATTGAACCTGTATAACTAGATTCAATTTTCTTTTCTCTTTGACTTTTCTGTACTAACTTTCCACCTTCCCTTATAGGGATGCCAAGAAAATTTGGGCTAATTTTTGTTTTTAATTCGTCATGGTCAATCTTTTTAAAACCCATTTTATTTTTCCTCCAAGTATTTCTTCATTTGATAAATTTGTTATTTGTAAAAAAAATTTTAATTATAAATTTAAATTTGATATTATATTTTCATTTAAAATAGATGAAATTATACTTAAAACGTCGATAATTAGACATATTGAACCTTCTCCTGTAATTGTTGATCCTAAAATATCCCGTGAATCTGAATAGTTAGACTTGAATGGTTTCACAACTACATCTAATTGTTGTAATTGTTTATCTGCAATAAACACTGCTGAACTATCCTCATCTCCTTGACACCATATTGCAATTTTTTTATGAGAATTTGTTGTACTTTTTTCTACCATATTTAAATACTCATCTAAATGAATAATTGGCATTAATTTTGAATTTATCTTGTAAAATTGTTGGCCATCTACATATTCAACTTGACTTGGATTGAAAAAGTATATTTGTTTAATGTTTTCAGTTGGAATTGCAAATAAATCATCAGAAATCTGAATTTGTTGTGCTTTTAATATTGCTCTTGTAAATGGAACGATGATTGTAAATTTTGTACCAACACCAGCTTGAGATTGAATAGTAAAATCACCACCTAATTCTTTTATTTTTTCAGCCACGATTGCTAAACCCATACCTCTACCAGAGATTATATCTGCTTCTGAAAGTGTTGAGAACCCGGGCATTAGTATAAACTTATGTAAATCCTCGTTTGCTAGTTGTTCCACTTCAATTGAGTCATAATAACCTTTTTTCACAACCTTTTCCCTTATTGTATCATAATTAAGCCCCGCGCCATCATCTTGAACTTCTATGAAAATGGATCCTGCTCTTCTAAATGTTTTTATTTTCAATATACCAATTTCAATTTTCCGTTTTTTAATTCGATCTCTTGGAGATTCGATTCCATGATAAATTGCATTCCTAATTAATTGAACCAGCGGAGTGTTAATTTCTTCTAGGATTTTTCTATCAATTTCTACATTTATTCCTTCAAGAATTAATTTTATTTTCTTACCAGTTTCATTTGCTACATTGCGAACAAGTCTTTTATATTTTCTGAATGTTGAATCAACTCGAACTAGTTTTAATCTAAAAAGTATTTCTTGTATATCTAGAAAAGGCTTATCCATTTTATCTATTAACCGTACGATTATTCTATCTTGTTTTTCCTTTAGAAGTTGATTGATATGATTCTTCATTATTACTAATTCTCCAAAATAATTCATTAATTCCTCTATATACTCAATATTAACTTTAACACTCATTATTTTAAGGGTATCTTCTGAGAAATCACCTACAATTTGTGAAACTCGCTCCAGTTCTTGAGTATCAACGTCTTCTTCAAAATCATCTTCAAAGAAATCATCGCTTAAGGGTTCTGGTTTTTCATTTTCCCATTTTTCCTTAAGACTATTAATTATTTTTATGAATTCTTCAGATTTTAATGGAGTAATAACTATACTTTCGATTTCAAGAATTTCATCTAAAACATGAGAAATATTATCCTTATTTTTATTGCTAAAAAAGTAAATTTCAAACTCATTTTTGAGAGTAGCTTTTTCTAAATCTTCAGGAGCAGGATTAGTCCAGCAAATTTTTCCATTTTCATTTAATGCTCTAAATATAATAAATAACCTTACCTTTTTGAAAACACATGTTTCTTCAAGGCGAATATATATCTTAAATGATTTGATATCTTTTTGTTTAAGGATTTGGGTAACTTCCTCTGAGTTTAAAGGCTGAATAAAAGTGATATCATACTCATTCTCAAAACTTTCAAAACTATTTTTAATATCTTCTACAAATTTATTATCAATATCACTTAAATCTCCTTTTTTTACTCTCTTTATGACATTTCTTAATACATCAATACTCTCAAATAGCATTTCGATGAAATTTTCTCTTTTGATTTTAGACTCTTTCTTATCCTTAGTATTTTCTAAAAAAGATTCAAAATGATGACAAAATTTAGATAAGTTGTCAAAACCTGCCATCGCTGTTAATCCTTTTAGTGCATGAAATGTGAAAAAAAGTTCCTGAATTGGTTTTAAATCATTTGGATTTTCTTCTAATTTTAGAATTTCATCTTCCGTTTTTTGAATCAGATCCTCGGCTTCACTTATGAAAAGCTTTATATCGTCTTTAGATGACACATAATCACCTTAAATTTTTTTTTTTCATTGTTTTTTTTATTTTTTTAAGATATTGTCCAGAATCTCAACCAGATGTGAGAGATGTTATTTCTTTAAAATTCGATCCATAACTTCTAATATTTGCTCTGTTTTGAATGGTTTTTGGATAAAGTCCTTTGCCCCTTTTTTTGCTGCCTCAAGTACAAGAGCCTCCTGACCGAGTGCAGAAACCACTACTATCAATGCTTTTGAGTTAATTTTTAGAATCTCTTCAGTTGCCTCAATACCACCCTTTTCAGGCATAACCAAATCCATAGTAACTAAATCAGGATTTAATTTCTTGTATAAAGAGATAGCTTCCACTCCATTTGAAGCTTCACCGATAACTTCAATTTGTTCGATCTTGTTTATTATATTTTTAAGCATGTTCCTTGTAAAGGCTGCATCATCAACTATCAAAACTTTTTTTTTATTATTTGTCATTTTATCAACTCCTTTTTAATTTATGTTAATGATGATAAATCTTGTTCAATTTTGAATTTCTCAACTTCACTAAAAATTTTGCTTAAATCAAGCATAACTCTTGGTCGCCGTTCAAAGTTAATAATTCCTTTAATATATTCCATAGCAACATTAGTTTGAAAGATTGGGCTTAATCCAACAATCTCAGTGGGATCAATATGATCAATACTGATTATTTGATCAACATAAAATCCTACCAGATTATTATCAACTTTAAGAATTATAATGAAATTTTTCGACGTACTTGATTCTTCTTCGATAGAGGAGTTTCTTGAATACAAAATATATTGATTCAAATTCAATTTTTTCTTTAAATTAATTATGTGAATAATTTCCCCTCTGTAATTATAGATTCCATCTATATAATCTAAGCTTTTTGGTAATTTTCTTATTAGACCTGCTTGAATTATTTCTTTCACATCGAAGAGATCGATAACGAACTCTTCCCTACCAATCTTAAACGATAGGATGGAAATTTGATCCATATCTTCATATTCCTGTTTTTGAACCATTTTTTTCTTACCTTCATTTTTTAAATAATAAAATATTGGTTAATTTTATCTTCAAAAGATGCAAATGGAGTTACATCTCCATTAAAACCTTTTAAATAATTGTTGAAATCGTAAATGAATTCATCTGCAATAAGATACATATATCTTTGAAGCAAGGAATTCATATTTTCTACTAAAAAGGCAAAAATTACGTTACTTTTGGATATTACGTAAAATTGCTGATTCCCAAAGTTTATTTCCTTCAATTTTGCCCCTGTTTCTTCTCCAATAATTGTATTTGAAAACGACAACAAAGCAGAGATAAATCCACCAATGTGAACTTCATGGTCTGCTATATTGTTGCGATTTTTATTAATTTTTGAAAGAAATGGACTGCCTGTGGAACTAATAACAAAGATAGCTATGACTCCAGAAGATTTTGGAATCTTGATTTTGTCTTCGAATATTTTGACTAATTCAGATAATGGAGCATTTGAAAGAATTTTTTTATTGATTTTTTTAGACAGGAAGTAAAGCTGTGAAAAATTAACCGCAATACTTGGTTCTTTTTCTTCCATATACAAAATCACAGAAATTTCTTTGTCCTTATTATTGAAATATTGGATATGAATGGTAAATTCATTTAATGGAATAATTGAGCTTCCTTGTTTTTTGGTTATAATTTCTTTCTTATAGAGTTCTAAAATATTTTGGATAAGAGGAACTCCTATACCTTTTTGAAGAATGATTTTAAAAATGCCTTCAGATTCTATATCTGAGATATTTAATAATCCAAATCCCAGCATTTGAAACTTTTCTGAATTAGTATTAATATTTTGAGCCTTATCCATTGCTATCATATTATATTCATACATATATATTTACAGATTATTTGTCTTTGAATAATATTCATAGTTTTTTCTTACATAGCACTTTTACTAATTCTACCCAAAAAAATTGGTGCTAACTTTCTACATTTTTTGATGTAAAACATTAGTATAATTTTTGATTTTTTAGTGTTTTTTCTAAATTTGAACTAAAAAATTTATATTAGAAAGTATATTTAAATTTGATGTTATAAAAAATTGTTATCCTAATGTAAAAACATTTTTTTTTTATCATTAATAATTACTGAGATTTAAATTATCTTCTTGGAGAAATACGACATAATTTTAGATTACCAAATATTTTTTAAGAAATATTTAGGTTTTAAGTATGACAAAAATTTTAATGTCCCTAAAAAATTACACAATAAGAGAATTTTTGAACACAAAATGCTCTTATTTTATGAGAATCATATGATCGCTATTGATGAATCAATCCCAAAAGAAACTTTCAAAGATATCCTTATAATATATCCTTTTCGTAAAACTGAAAAAGAATTGAGAATTCCAGCAAAAGTTGTTTATTAAGCAAAGCAATTTACTCACAAATCCAATTTCAATTGAATTATTTATAAAAATCATTAAATAAAGGTAACAACTGATGATTTGAAACTTCAAAAATTTATACCAAAAGATTTATTCCATTAATTTTTTTGCCACAAAAAAGGATTCAATAAATTTACTAAGATATTTTTGTATGTAAATATGGATTTTAAAGGGATATACCAAAAACATTTATTAAGAGAGAAAATAAAATAATAATCAATAAATTTAATGAAAAAATTGAAATTTTATAACGAGGAAAGAGAGATGCTTACAAGAGAAGATGACATAAATAAGAAAATCAAACTCACTAAAGAGATCTTGAATCATGTATATGAAATCCTAACATTATTTAAGCCTTTGATGGATAAAATGATTAAGATGGAAGAGTCAAAGGAATTCAAAAAGAATGGAACTTTTGATAGAGCAGCATATTTGTTTGGTGAAATTTCTGACTTATGTAAAGAAATAGAAAATGGTTCTTCACCTTCAGGTACTTTTTTAGAAAATTTAGGTAACTAAGATTTCATTTCCTGAATTTGTTATTCATTAAATATTGGATGATTATGAAGTGCGCCCACCGGGAATTGAACCCGGGTCGCTAGGTTGGGAACCTAGCATACTACCACTGTACTATGAGCGCAAATTTTTATAACCATTCCGCTAATTAAGATTTATCACAAAAATATATATAACAATAATTTTGGTTAACAAATAAAATTTTTTGTAAAACAAGCTGTAACATTATTTCGTACCAATATATAGTACAAATAGACAATGTCCATACAAATATAACTATAAAATTTTATTTGATCATATCGATTGTATTAGAGGAAGACAGATTCTTAGAGTTCATTATTATTTATTCCTGGGATGAATAAATATAAATGGGGTTTGAAAAATATTAGAACTAATGAAAATTATTAAATAAATAAGGAAATCTTTGAGGAACTTGATGTGCCAGAAGAATTTAAACAAAATGAGAAAAGAGTAAAGGAATCAGAGGAAAAATATAAGTTGATTTTGGATAATGCTAATGATTTAATTACAATTATAAACGAGAATTTTGAACATGAATATATCAATGAAAAGGCTTATATTGATTTATTAGGGTATAAAAAAGAAGAAATAATTGGAAAGACCCCACTCACTCCTTTACATCCTGATGATACTAAATTAACACTTAAAACTCTGCGAGAAGGATTTAAGTATGGTGAAGGTAGGAATGAAATGAGAATCAGGCACAAAGATGGTCATTACATTTGGTTAGAACATAAAGGTAAAACTTTTATAGATGTTGACGGAAAAAGAAAAGCAATAATTATATCCAGAGATATTACTGAGCGAAAAAAAATAGAACAAGAGAAAAAAGAATCAGAAGAAATATATCGCTTAATTTCTGAAAATGCTAATGATTTAATTTCTATATTCAATGAGAATTTACAGTTTGAATACATTAATAAAAAACCTTTTTCGAATATTTTAGGTTATAAATATGATGAACTAATTGGAAAGAAGGGTATTGATTTTGTTCATCCGGATGATCGTGAGAAACTCTTAAAAAGTTTTATTGATTCAAATAAAAAATTTGAAGGTCCAATTGAAGCAAGAGTAAAACACAAACGAGGACATTATGTAACTACAGAAACTAATGGAAAAACTTTTATAGACAAAGATAATAAACAAAAATTCCTTGTTATTTCAAGAGACATTACAGAACGTAAAAGAACTGAAAGGATTATTATTGAAGAAAATAAAAAACTCCTTGAACTCAGCCAAATTAAAAGTGAATTAATAATGAGAGCATCTCATGAATTTAAAACTCCTTTGAGTTCTGTATATGCAGCATCCCAGATTCTTCTAAATAATTTTAAAGATCAAATTGGAGAGAAAGCTTTAGAATTTCTAGAAATGATATATAGAGGAAGCCAAAGGCTAATACAATTAATCGAAAACTTACTTGATGTATCTAGATTAGAATCAAGTAAATTGAGTTTAAGGTTACAAAAAGAGAATCTGGTTGACATCATAAATGAATGTTGCAATGATTTAAAGTATTGGGCTGATAAAAGGGAGATAGATATAAACATCAAGCTTCCTAAAGAAATAATCATTAAAATTGATAAAATTAGAATAGAACAGGTTATTATTAATCTTCTTTCTAATGCAATCAAATTTACTCCTCCTAAGGGTAACATCTATATTAATTTAAAAGTCCATGATCAATGGGTTGATCTATCTATAAGAGACACAGGTATTGGATTAACTAAGAAAGAAAGGTCATTATTGTTTCAAAAATTTGGGAAGATTAAAAGAGATAGTAAAGGATTAGATGTTGAGGGATCTGGTTTAGGTTTATATATCTCTAAAGAAATTGTAGAACTCCATAATGGTAGAATTTTGGTGGAGTCTAGTGGGAGGGACAATGGATCAACTTTTACAATAAGAATACCAAAATCTAATTAAAAAGGGTACTTTTAGAAATCCTTTTCTTTTTCCTTCTATTTTCAATAATAATATAAAATTTTATACATTTAAACTGTGTAAATCCTTATTTTATAGAGAAATCCAAATATATTATTTAAAGAAGGTATCATGGAGAAATTAGATTTGTTTATTAAAAAGCTTAATACTATAATACCCGGAAGAATATTTGGGTTACTTTCGATTACTGTTGGCATTTTAGGAGATATAATCGCGTATTTAATGTTTCCTGACTACAATTTCTTGACAATGGCAGTAAGTACATTATGTTTAGGACCAGGAGGGATATTTTTCAATATTGGAAATATTTTTTCAGGAGTATTTGCTCTGATTTTTGTAAACTCTCTCATAAGAACATTCAATGAAGGACAGATAAATACAAAATTAAAAAAAATAGCAAATATATGCGCAAATATCTCATGCATAAGTTTTATTGTTTTAGGAGTGTTCTGTGGTTCCAATATAGTGATCCAATATTTACATGGTACTGCTGCGTTAACTAGTTGGGGATTTGGAATCTGCTACATTACGTTCTATAGTATTTTAATATTAAAAGACCCAAAATATTCAAAAAATCTTGCTTTTTTTGGTTTTATAGTTTCTTTCATTCTTGCATTATTAATCTTCTTCTTTTTCCTATACCTTATACCATTTTTAAGATTTTTAGTAATAATTTTGCCGACTTTAGAATGGATAAATACAATTTCAATAATTCTGTGGTATTTTCTTATCTCAACTTATATGATTTATAAGAAAATTTAATTCTTTTATTCTTATATTACTGTTTTTTATTATTATAGAAATTTTTTTAAATTATAAAAAGTAGACAGAATATTATGAATAAAGTAAATGAAATCTTTGACAGACTTTTCAATTTTATACCAGGATATATATTTGGGCTGCTGACATTTATTATTGGGCTATTAGGGACTATTATTGCACTTCTTTTGACTCCGGAATACGTTATGTGGAAAAGTTCAATTAGTATGTTAGGTACTTATACGGGTGGTATATTTTTAAGAATTGGACTGATTCTTTCTAATATTTTTTCAATTCCCTTTATTATTTCTCTTGGAAGATCTTTAAAAGATGATAATGTTAATGAAAATATTAGAAAAATTGTAATAGGTTCAGGAATTTTTTCTTCAATATCTGTAATCTTAACCGGAGCTTTTACAGGAGAAGATCCGCTTATCAGTGATTTACATGGTCGATTCGCGTTTCTTAGTTGGATTGGTGGAGCAATGACATGCATTATTTTTGGTATTTTAATGTTAAAAAATTCAAATTTTACAAAGGTTATATCAGTTATTAGTCTTATAATCGGAGGAATATTTGCAACTTATCTAATACCGTTTTTTATCACGATAATTTGCTCTTACGTCTGTTTATCATTTGGTGATATGGTTGTTAAGATAATGCCTGTATGGGAGTGGGCTTTGATTTTTTCGATTCTTCTTTGGTATTTATTTAACTCCTGTTATTTACAACGTAAAAAGATTTAATAAACTCAATGATGTATAGCAATAAATTCAATAAGTGATTATATCATGGACCAATTGATATTTGAAAAAGAAATCAAGATTAATACAAGGGATGCCTTGATTATTGTAGATATGCAATATGATTTTACACCTGGGGGATCATTGCCTGTTGAGGAAGGAGATCTAATTATAGAGGATATTAATCAAACTGCTAACTTATTCAAAAAAAATAAAGCAACAGTAGTGTTAACTCAAGATTGGCATTCACAAAATCATTTATCATTTGCGAGTAATCACCCTGGTAAATCTCCTGGTGATGAATTTACATCTGAAGATGGAGCTATAGGTCCCGTTTTATGGCCAGATCATTGTGTACAAAATACTAAAGGAGCAGAATTTCATAATGATTTAAAAATTGATTTAGCAGACAAAGTAATCCAAAAAGGGATGAACCCAAATGTGGATAGTTATTCTGGATTCCGAGATAATGATAAGAACTCTGAAACTGGATTGAGAGATTATTTAAATTCTAAAAGAATCCGACGAATTTTTGTATGTGGGTTAGCATTAGATTATTGTTGCTATTATACAGCTATGGATGGATTTGAATTTGATTATAGAGTGTATTTTTTAGTAGATCTAACTAGGGGTGTCAATTTACCAGAAGGTAGTATAAAAAACGCTTTAGAAAACATGAATAAAACTGGAATAAAATTTGTAAATAGTAAGAGTTTTAAATAATAATAGTTTTTTTACATCTTTCTTTTTATCTAATTAATGAATACAAAATTTCCTTATCGGTATCTCTTAATTGTATGTTCAGTGAATACAGCTAGGTCGCGTATGGCTGAAGGGTTCTTAAAAGACTTTTTTTCGAAAATCAATTTAGAAGTAGAAGTATTTTCTGGTGGGATAGCTTCAAACGCACGAGATGGTATGTTAATATCAATGGATGCTAAATTAGCTATGGAAGAAATGGGGATTAAATTATCTGAAAGTGCTTTATCTAGAGATTTGAAAAAGTATCCTAAAATAATTGAGGATGCAGATTTGATTCTCACATTAACAAATAAACATAAGGAAGAAATCAATGATTTTTTTAATGTTGATAGTAAGGAGATATTAACTATTAAAGAATTTGCTGGAGAAAGCGGAGATATTGAAGATCCAGGTATGAAAGAACTAGAAGGTTTTAGAAAAGCCCGAAATGAAATTATTGATTGTTTAATGAAAGGATTAAATAAATATGAGTTTTAAATTATGATAGCGTTTATTATTATTGCAATATTACAAGGTCTCTTTGAATGGCTCCCAATATCATCCAGTGGCCAGACATTTATCGTATCAATGAATATCTTTGGGATTTCTCCTGAAGAAGCATACAGCCTTGCAATCTGGTTACATTTAGGTACGACATTAGCCGTTTTATTAAAATTTAGAACTGATTTTTTTAAAATATTTAGAAGTTTTTTACCAAAAAAATATGTAGTGGATGAAATAGATATCAAAAAAAGAAATTGGTTAATTTATGCTACCTTGGGATCAGGAATTACCGCTTTACCGCTCTATTTTATATTCAGAATAATCATTTCAGGTGCGTTTACTGCCTACCAAGGAGATTTAATAACACTAATTATTTCAGGTTTACTAATTATTACGGGGATTATTTTACTAAAAACAAGGAAAATCTATGGAAAAAACACTCTAGAAGAAATTTCGAAAGATTTTATACCAAAAGACAGCTTTTTATCTGGTCTTATTCAAGGAGTTTCTATATTGCCAGGTATTTCCCGTTCTGGAATTACTGTTTCAGCTATTTTATTGGAAAAATATAACCAAGATAATGCACTAAGATTGAGTTTTTTAATGTCGGTACCAGTTGCTATTGCTTCTATTATAGTTGATATTATTATTGGAGAAGGATCAATTTTTGGAACCTTAAATTTCTTCTTGATTATTAGTACTACATTAATTAGCTTCTTGGTAGGCTATTTAACTATAGAATTTTTACTCCGAGTTGCTCAAAAAATTAGCTTTGGGTACTTTTGTATTTTGTATGGAGTATTAGCTTATCTAATAATATTACCTTTCATGATTATAGCTTAAAGATTTATTACATAATTTAAAATAAAATCCTTTAACTCATTTTCAATATGTGGAATTCCTTTGAAACTTGGAAAATCATTTAAGTCGATAAGATAGTATATATTCTGGTCAATTGGGCGAATCAGATCAAAGCCAAATATCTCAAGGTTTAAATCTGCAGATAAAATGTTTGAAAGTTTTATAATATCTTCTGTAATTTCAAAACTTTCCCGTTCAATTAAACTAACATCGATATAGTCAAGTTTTTCTCTTAAAAATTTATAAATAGGGTTTTCTCTTTTAATACCAAAAACCTTATCACCAATTACGTATATTTTCCGCTCGATTCCATCACATTCAATGAATTTTTGTACATATACATCATAATATAAGAATTCCTTATATCTTTCACAGAATTTTTCAACCTCTTCAATTTTTTGGACTAAGAAATTAAATCGATTATATTTATCATGCTGATTATGACTTTTAATAACTATAGGTAATTTTGGTAAAGCCCATTCTTTAAATTTATTAACATCTGATAAAGAATGATTCCATGAGTCAGGCATTAGAATATTTTCTACATCTTTTTTATGATCATTCAAAGCTTTCCTTAATCCATAATCAAGAGCAATTTTATTCTTACAATTTAACACTGTATCTACATCATGTAGAGTAGGTATATTATAAAATTTAGCAAAATGCAATAGATCAATAGAACATTCATTTCTTACCTTTAGAATGATTAGATCTGCATTCTTAAACTGTTCTGGCATATCAGAAAGGCAAAAAAAGTCTTTTGTAGGATCATGGAAGATTAAATCAAATTCTTTTATTTTTTTTAATTTGTTAATTAACTTTTTAATTACTACATGATCTTGATTTGCTGAAAAAACTACTTTTTTAACCATATTATCATATACCATATTTTAAAATAATTTAAATATAATCACTTTATTATACAAAATATCATGGCGAATAAAATAAATGTTGCCATAGTTGGAGTAGGTGATGTAGCATCAGCCCTTGTGCAAGGTTGTGCGAACTACAAGAAAAATCCCGAAAAAACAATAGGGATCCTTCCAGAAATTATCCACTATAGTATTAGTGACATTAATTTTGTTTTAGGAATCGATGTTAATTTAAACAAAGTTGGAAAAGATTTGAGTGAAGCAATTTTTGCGGAACCAAATTGTAATATGAAACTTTTTGAACCTAATTATTTAAATGCTCCTGTAATCAAAGGTCCAGTAATGGATGGATTAGACAGTAATATTAAAGCCATAATACCAGTAGATAATAATCAAAATCCTACGGATGTTGTTAACGAAATAAAAAATAGAAATACAGATGTTACTGTAATCTTGCTTCCAACAGGATCGCATGAAGCCGTAAAATTTTATGCTATGAGTGCGCTTGAAGCAGGATCATGTGTTGTAAATGGAATGCCTTCGCATGTAGTTAAAGATCCAGAAATTGTTAAAAAAGCCGAAGAAAATAACCTTTCGTTAATGGGAGATGATGTAAAATCCCAAATAGGGGCTACTATCATTCATAGGGCCTTAACTAGTCTCTTTCCAATGCGGGGAGCCATATTAGATAAAACAATTCAACTTGATTGGGGGGGTTCTAGTGACTTTTGTAATTTATTAACACCAATGCAGAATGGTTTATTAAGATATGAAGAGGGAAAACGACAGTCAAAGACTGAAGCGGTAATTGCCAATCTCCCGAATAAAGATACAATAGATTGTCAAATTTCTGCTGTAGATTATATTCCATTTCTAAAAAATCAAAAAGAAGCTTATATGAGACTAGAAGGTAGAGTTTTTGGAGGTGCTCCAGTCAGAGTTGATATTACTATGTTTGTAGAAGATGGTAATAATTCAGCAGGAATTATTGCTGATTGTATTAGGGTTAGCAAAATTGCAAAAGACAGAAATATTGGAGGTATTCTTCAATCAGCTTGTTCTTTCTTTGCAAAACATCCTCCAGAGCAATTAGATGATTATATCGCTAAAAAAAGACTTTTAGAGTTTTTAGAAAATAAGAGAGAACGATAAAGTAATAATTCTTATTTTTAACCTTAAACTTTAGCAGGAATTCTAAACCGTTGATGTTGCATGATAACTATGTTATAGATATAATCTGATATCAAACTCACTGCTTCAGGTATCCTTCTGAAACTTGGAAAATCATTAATATCTATGATGAATGGTATCCCTTCTTCCGTTAATATATAATCAACACCAAAAACAGACATACCCATTTTTCTTCCTAATCTTAAAATTCTTCTCTTCAATTGTTTCTCGATAGATATTCGAATATGGATTAATTCTAATGGAGATAAATTATCTTTTTGTTGTAATCTATCATGAGATGTAATTGATACTGCCCAACGATCAACTACATATATTTTATAAATGATATCAAAACTTCCTAAGTAGGTTTGGAAAAATAAATCGTCTTCTCGATAATTTTCAACCAATTTCTTGAATTGGGGGATATTTTCTGCTATTCCGATAATTCTATCTTTTTTTGGTAAATTTGGCATATTATGGGTATCTAATTTTATAATAACTTTAGTGCCATTAGAACAGGCATTATAAGCTTCTTTCATAGAAAAATATGTTTTAGGGATGTTTAATTTCTTTACTCTTTGTTCAATGAATTTAAAAGTTTTAATTCTACTTTCACATATCTCAATCGCTCTTGAGCTATTTAATAGAGGGATATTTGGAGCGATCTCTCGAATTGCTTGGTAGATTTCTTGATTTGATTCTTCAGAAAAAATTTTAACAATTATTAATGAAATAGGGTATCTTTTTAATTGTTTTTTAAAATACTTAATGTTAAAAGAATTCGAACCTTTCTTTAAAAGGTTTATAATAGAAAGATTATAGTTTTTATTACAGAATTTTTTGATTTTCTCGAAAACTTCGAGATCGCGATTGTAAATAGAGCCTATGTAGATTCTACTTAGCTTATTAGACACCCAAAAAACCCTAATTTTTTAATAGATTATGAGTAAATTAACATTTATAAATCTAATGTTTCTATATACGAATATTTATACATATATATTATGGAGTAGTCAATTCTTAGAATAAAAGAAGCTTCAGAATTTATATCAATTTTATTTATATTATTTATTTAATTTATATCAAGAAAAGCACAATTTTTCTTTAAAACATGCTTCTTAGGTTGAAAATTGAGAAAAGTAGGTATAATAATTGATAATTATCATTTAAATTACAAAGTCACAGATTTTTTAGAATATTTAAGATCTATAGCAGAAGTGAATCTTTATATCGAAGAATCATATCTTTTAAAGAGTTCTGAAGTGGATTTCGATGAGGATATATTCTTCGTTAAAGCAAAGGGCACTTTAATTTTGGGAATAATAAAACTCATTGAAGGCCAAACCTCAGTTCCGGTAATAAATTCTTATAAGGCAATTTGCTTAGCAGTTAATCGGTTCCTCAATAGTACTTATCTAAGAAAAGCAGGTATACCAGTACCAGATTTTTCATTGAACCCGGAGGGCTCTTTGCCTCCATTTAATGATTTTATTATAAAAAACATCGTTGACCAGAGAAATTATAAATTTCATCCCATAATTAGTCAACAAAATAGTCACTTTAAGGTAGCAGATAAAAGAGCTTTGGATGAAGTTGACGGAACAGATATTAATTACAAGTATCTTTACTATCAGAAATTCATTAAAAGTGAATGGGAATATAAGATTTATGGCATTGGAGAAAATGTGTATTTCTATAAACAATTGCCGATATTATTAAATCCCAATAAATTGGAATCTAGACAAGAAATAAAAGAAATTCCAGAATTAAAGGAATATTGTTATAAGGCAATGGAAGTTATGGATCTAAAAGTGACTTCTCTTGATTTTTTGAAATTAAGTGATAATCAATTTTTTCTAACTGATATTAATTGTACTCCCAATTTTAATTATATGAAAGATGGTCATAAAATTGTCGCAGATTTTCTATTAGAACAAGCAAAAAAATAAAAGTAAAAAAGAAAATGAAGATTGGTATTTTATCAAAAAGAACAACAATGATGACGGGCAAGATAAAAGAATTCTTTGAAAATAAAGGTCATATTGTTTCAATATATACCATGGAAAATCTAGTAATAAATGAGTCTCTTTTTAATAGTGATTTTTATATTTTAAAATCGAAATCACTCTTTTTTATTTATGCGGGTTATTATTTGAAAGCCAATAATATTCCAGTTATCCCAGATCCTCACATTTCTTTTAAACAGAAAAATCGAATAGAATCTCATTCTTTGCTTAAGTCTATTGGCTTTTTAACGCCTGATATCTATTTAGGAACTTCGGAAACTTTTAGAGATCGACTTCAATTAGAAGATTTCCCCCTAATCTTAAAACCTATAATGGGTTCTGGAAGTAGGGGCGTAAGAATTATTGAATCAGTTGAAGATTTGAATAATGGGAATAATAAAATATTATATTTAGAGAAATATGTTGAAGGCATACATTATACTGTTTATTTCATAGATGATAATATTTGTACCTTAGTTAAAGCTCCTTTATCAAATGAGCATACTGACATGGAAAAAATCAAAACTCCAAATGATATTAAATTATTAATAAAGAAATGGAAAAAATATTTTGATGGAAAAGTATTATTTGGCCATTTAGATATTGTTAGAGAACATATTAGTAATAAATTGTATATTGTGGATCCTGGATCATTTCCTGAATTCACAAACTGGAAGTGTGAAAATTCTCCAGTTGAAGAAATTTGCAATTTAATCTTAAAACTAGTTAAAGAAGACCATAATCGTTAATAATAATTCTTTCTTGAATTATCTAGAAGATGATTGGTCAAGAGGAACTATCCAAATCTAAGATTTATGGGGAAAAACAAAAAGTCAGATTATATAAGATTAAACACTTCATTTTTGATTTTGGGGGTGTGATGATTGAAAAAACTTTTGTATTAAAGAACGTACTTGATATGATTGAATCAGATTTGAATATATCCATTCCTCGTAATGAGAATTCGTATATTAGAAAAAATAAAAGAGGTTTAAGTTCTGGTAGAATTTCTTCTCAAGATTTTCTAGAAAAAATTTTTAAAAAATACTATTATCCTTTTCAAAACAAAAATGGAGCTTTACCCCCAAAAAAAGTAAATACAGAGTATTATATTGACTTATGGTTTGATCTCTATTCTCAGGTAACAAATATATCGTCCGAAATGGCAGAAATAATAGAACGTTTGCATCAAGCAGATTATACCGTAAGTTTGATGTCTAATACTCATGGTATTCATGCTAAATCGAATTTATTAAGGGGTTTTTACGATATTTTTGATAATGTCTTCTTATCGAATGAGATTGGTTTTATTAAACCAGATATGGATAAATATAAGTATATGTTAAAAAAATTAGATACAAAGCCAAAAAAATGCGTTTTTATTGATGATAAAATTCAAAATCTAGTTCCAGCCAGAGAGTTAGGTTTTATAGTAATTAGATTTGAATCATTTAATAAGTTCAAAGAACAATTAAATGAATTAGGAATAGGAAACATCAGTAGAGATCTTCGACATGAAATAAAGAAGAGATATAAAAAATATCAAAAAACAAAAAAGGAATATAAAAAAGCAAAAAAGGAATATAAGAAAGCCAGAAAGGAGTATTTAAAAAAAAAAGGAAAATCATTGAAGAGGAGAATGAACTATCAACGAAAAAGCTCGCAATATCGTAAGAAAAAGGCAGAATATAAAAAAGAGAAAGCTAAAAAAAAGGAAGAACTTGTTACTAAACTCAAAATAACTTAAAGGTTTATTATTAATCTACATTCTCTTCTTTTTCTTTTTGTTCTTTATTGAATTCCTCAACTTTTTTCATAACCGATTCAGATGGTGTCTCTGGTAAAGGTATCTTTTCATAAATCTCAATAAACTTAACATCATCAATGTCTTCCAACATGTGAGTTTGAAGATCCATTGCTAATCCAAATTTAATATAGGTTAAATTTTGAAACAGAAACATTTTAGGAATAATAATCTCAAGAGTCTTACTTTTAGGAATATAACTAACTTGAAAATCGGGAACATTTTCAGATGGAATTCCTTTATTTATCATGAAATACTCTATTTTTTCATGGAAATCTTCAATTTTATCTATAATTTCTAAATTATAATCAATACTTTGTCCTGCTAACGGATGATTATAATCTACTATAACTCTTCCTTGCATGACATTCGTTACAGTCCCTCTTTGTGCTTGTCCCTGAGATTTTTTCACAAATTCTTGACCAATTTCAGGGTTTTTCCCCTCATTGAGTTTCCTGAATTTTGCAATGCCAATTCTTTCAATCTTTTGGGGATCCCGTTTTCCAAAAGCTTTGGTAGGAGGAATTCTTACGGACTTCTTCTCAAAATAATTCATTTCTTTAATAAATTCAGTAAGTCCTTCATTTACAAATCCTGGTTTTCCTACTATAATAAATTCAGGAGTATAATATCCTTGTTTCGCTTTTTTTTCATCATATATCCCCGCTTTTCTTGCATCTTCTTCAGAAGAAACTCTAAAAATAGTACCTTTCTGAGTACGAGCAGTAATTTTTACAAGGATAAAATTGCCATCTTCAACTTTTTTACCTTGTAATTTGGTTTTCTTCTCTTCTAATTTTTTGATCTCTTCTTCTGCTTTTTTCTTTTCTTTCTGAATTTCAGATTTATCTAGTACCTCTTTATCTAAAACTCCTCCAGAATCACTTTTAGAGTTTTTTAGCAAATCTTTTGCATTATCAACAATTTTTTCGGCAGTAGCTTTTCCAATTCCTTTTAATTCAGTTAATGCTTCAATCTTTGAGTTTGCTAATTTTTCAACTGAATCTATCCCTGCTTCTTTTAAAGTGTCGATTTTTTTACCAAGACCTTTAATATCTTCTAACTTAAGAGCCATTTCAACTCAATTATATTAATTTTTAATAGTAGAGTTATAAAATGATAAGCGCTATAATATTTGATTACTTATAGATTTTTCTAAAATAAAGAATTCCTTATGATACTGGCTCAAATATTATTCCTAATTTTTGAGCATACATTTTTACTTCACGCATTTCTTCAGATGTAGGACGTCTATTTATTTCTTCATAATTAAATGCTTTAAATTGAGGTCTAAACTGCCCCATGATATTCATAACCGCTTTTGGAAGTTCTTTAGCAACATAATCTAATATTGGTTTAGAGCAGCATTCAATATGGTTTGGCATGACTAAATGTCTAATACAAATTTCTCCACTTCCCTCATCATGGATTCTTTTATGATTTCTGGCAACAAAATCAAAGTAATTATCAATACCAGAATATTTTTTTCCACATTCATTATTACCATATTTAAAATCAGGTAACCAAAAGTCTATAAAATCGATTATTAATGATAAAGATTTATTAGTCAAATAAAAATTTGAATTCCATAACTGACAAATATTAGATTGTTGAAAATTTAAACTTCCAACAATTGTATGAACATTGGGGATTGGATCCCCTCCTACATAATTGATATTTATTGCTCCTCTATCAACTAGCTTTTCTGCGACTACAGCTAATTCCCTTGTATTAACTTTCTGAGCTATATCCTCAATATTTTTTTTTCCTTTCCAAGCTTGAGAGATATCATAATTCTGGCAGAAAACACAGCCAAAGTTACAACCCTGAAAAAAAATTGTACCGCTTGGAATCAACACGGGTTCTTCGCCCATATGAAGAAAGGCAGAAGAAATATATGAATCTTTAGATATCAAGCAGAAACCCTTTTTTCCATCAATTCTATTAACTTCACATTGACGCTCGCAAAAAATACAACTTTCAAGATATTTATTTGCAAGAGTTTCTGCTAGATGAATATAGGAATTAGAAGATACTTTTCGATTTTTAATTTCTTCAATATCTTTTTCTAATAATTCATTGAATTCCAGAGATTTTTCTTTTAAAAGTTTTTCAAGATCTTCTACTGAGTCATTAGAATTATATGCACATTCTATAGTTTTAGCAATCAGATATCTTGCTACTTGAGTTCCATCAATTATACCTCTATATTTTGGAAACCTTTTAAGAATTTCTTTATTTTGCCACACGACTACACGTCTAAAAACCATAATGAATAAGGCATCAATTAATTAACTAACGTTCAAAAGATAACCATTCTATAATATTTGATAGAAACTTAAGATTATCTCCTGCATCAAGCCCATAATCGTTGCCTTCGACCAACCAATCAGAGGAACCTACAGTTACACATCTACCTTCATAAAATTCAGAAACAACACAGATCGGGACGGGCCCAATTTTATCTATATCATCATCAACAAAATATTTAAATTCTGATTTTTCAGAAGTTACTATTATATCATCAACATCTTCTTCTGAAATTGTAAAGAATGTGCAGTTAGGAAAGACAACTTCAGTAATTCCTTCTGTTATTGGGTGGTTAAATAATTCTGTAATTAAAACATTTTTCTTCTTTACTAAAAAATTAGACGGTGCTTCTTGAATAATTCCATTCCAGAATCTTCTAACACCAGTTAGTTTATACAGAACTCTAATAGAACCTTTTTTCATCGATATATCTCTATCCCCCCCATCTCCACTCGTTAAAAGTAATCCCCCACCTTCTCCAATAAATTTCTTAATAACCTTTAATTCTTCTTGCGTAAATTTATCTACTCTCCCACCATCAGAATTTTGGATATTTCCAATGAATAAAATATCAAAGTCTTCAAGCATATCAAATTCGATAGGACCTTCATTTTTATCAATGTAACTAATTTCATAATCATCTTCACCAAGACTGAACTCTGGAAACTCTTCTAGTTTTTCTTTGTGAGATAAATCCACTATGATTTCATAAGGCATTTTAATACACTGCTATATTTTTGTTTTCTATTGATTAATACCGGTTTGGACTGATTATTCCAAGATCTTTTAAGAGATAATCCTTCTAGCTTAAGAACATATAAATTATTTTTATAAAAATATGCTATCACTATTATTAAATATTTTCTTTTAAATTTTTTTAAAAGAAAATTGTTAAAGAGAAAACTTTAATAGGAAGAAATTAAGTTTTTAGGTTTATAGTGCTGAAAAAGAGGATCTTATATTGGTATAAATTCTCGGTCAGCAATTTTATCTTTATAGATTACAGCAATATCAATTCCATTACCACTCGCCATATCTCTTATTATTGATGATGTAACAGCTTTTTTTACAATTTCTTTGCCCTCATCAATAGTTAAATTATCTTTATATCTTGCTTCTAAAACACCGTATGAAAAATTCTGTCCACTTCCTACTGCACAATATTTTTGCGGTAAGATTGATCCATAAGCACTAATATCCAAAAGCGAAGGACCTTCTTCTTCGGTAACCCCACCTAGCATGAGTCCCACTTGGAAAGGAAATAGTTTATTTTGGTATAAAACATTTGATAACAATTTTCCCGCAGATTTAACCATCATAGGTTTATCATCATGTGCTAATTGATATATTGTAGTTTCAGCTTTTAAAATATCTACTAAGTACTGAGTATCAGCAACACCTCCCGCTGTAGTCATCCAAAGATGTTCTTGAATTTCATATAATTTCTCGGATATTTTGCTTGCTATGAAATATGCCATTGTAGCTCTTTTATCTGTTCCAAAAACCACAGCATCTTTACATATTAATCCTACAGTAGTAGTGCCCGTTTTTAGAGTATTAGGTATAATTTTTTGATTTTTTAATGTCATATTTTCAGAATTTCCCATGAATCTAGAGATGATTGGCTTTATTAAATCTTCTTTTCTCATAATTTCATTAAAGAACTCTTGTTTTTATAATTTTTTTTAATTTTTTATTAATCTTAAATTGATTATGTATTAATTTTTTTAAGAATTAATAAATTAATTAGAGTACTATTTTTAAGGTTTGATAAATTAAAATGTATGATGTTGTAATCTCCGGAGCAGGACCTGCAGGTTCGAAATGTGCTGAGATATTATCGAAAAATGGCTTTAAGGTTGCTTTAATCGAAAAAGATGTAAATTGGCGCAAACCTTGTGGTGGTGCTGTAAATTCAAGGATTTTTAAATATTACCCTCAATTACGTAAGTTTGATTTTCATCGTATCAATAAAATTAATATCTATTCTGCTGACTTTTATAAATTTGGGTATAGATGGAAAGAAGCAATTGATTATTCGATAAATGTTGATCGATTAGAATTTGATAATCTTTTGAGAAACATAGCCATTGATGCGGGGGCCGAGTTGTTTGATAAGAATATGTCATATGATTTTATCATTAAAGATAAGCAGAGAATCGGAGTAAAAACAAAATCTCCATCAGGAATACAAGAATATAAAGGTAAAATTATTGTTATTGCAGATGGAATGAGCTCAAAATTAGCTATAAAATCAGGTTTAAAGAAAAAATGGAAGAGAGAAGAAATAATGGTAGCAAAAAGTGCGATTATGGAAGGTGTTAACAATATTGATAAAGAAACCATTTCTCTTTTCTTTAAATCCTTTAGAGGGTATGGGTGGCTATTTCCATTAGAAGAAAATAAATTTAATATAGGTGTCGGTACGATAGGTGAAGATAACTTGAAATATAATCTTAATCATATATTCAATGAATTCTTAAATGATTCAAAAATAAAGAATTTTATACCTGAAAACAATTATAAGAAGATATGGATGGGTGCTTGTCCAATACCAGGTTTAGGAGTTTTAGATAAAAGTTTATATGGCGATAACATGATGTTGATTGGAGACGCTGCTGGTTTTGTGAATCCAATCAGTGGGGAAGGAATATGTCCTAGTATTGCATCTGGAAAAGCAGCTGCTGAAACGGGAATTAATGCATTGGAAAATGAGAATATATCTCAACAATCTTTAAGAAATTATAAATTCCATCCAACTATAAGGAAAATTGCACGAAGTTATAAATTAACCCGATCTCTACTTGATTTTTGTTTTGAAAACCAAGGTCAAAATTTTTCAAAAATGTGTAAAATAGCTGAGAAAGATAGTGTTTTTAGAGAAAAGGTTGTAAATATGTTTCTCTTTAGTAAGGCACCACCGAAAGATTTCATAATGAGATTAAAATCTGAAAATTAAGCCTATTTTAAAAACACTTTTAAAGTAATTTTATATTTAAATTCTTAAATGGTCGAGTTAATAGGTTTAATTTTCGCAATATTCACAATATTCGTATGGGCATTAGCCTCTCTCGTCTATAAAAAAGGCTTGGAAAAAACACAACCAAAAGCGAATTTATTTTTTAGATTGTGTTGTACAAGTCTCGGGACCTTTATGTTCTCTTTATTTTTTGGAAATTATATTTTACTAAGTAATTTAACGAATACAGAATTAATTGCCTATTTAATAGCTTGTCTCATATCCGGATTAAGTGTTACTATAGGAGATCTACTTTATTATATGTCATTAACTAAGATAGATGCTTCACGTACCTATCCTCTCGTCCAACTCTCACTTATTTTTGTAATTTTCTTTTCTGTAATATTTTTGGGTCAAGAGATCTCAGTTTCAATTTTAGTAGGGGGTGGACTAATACTATCGAGTGTTTTTATATTGAGTTCGAAAGACAAATCTGAGAAAATTGGTAAAAAGAGAAGTCTAAAAGAAAGAATTTCAGAAGATTTAATTTTAGGTGTATTATTAGCAATTAGTACCGCTTTTTTTTGGGCACTAGCATATATTTCACTTGACCAAGCAAGATTTTTAACTGGAGACGTATTTGTATCAAATTTTTTTAGAGTAGTTTTTGGTATGATTGCGATTGCCATGTTAGGTATATTTAAACGTGATTATTATGCTGGATTTAAAAAAGAAAATAGGATAAACCTAAAGTATTTTATATATATTGGAATAGCAGGAATTCTATCTTTAGGTTTTGCTGATGCTCTCTATATTAAAGCCGGAGAAATTAATGGGTTAGTTTTAACATCTACATTTGCAGTAAATACTCCAATGGTTCAACAAATTTTTTCAATATTGATTTTGAAAGAAAAATTTCGTAAGAGATTTATAATTGCTGTGATCTTAATTATTGGCGGTAATTACATAATTCTTTTCTTGTAAAACTTAATTTAATTTTCAAATCAAATAATTCAAACGCGATATTTTGAATTATCAAAATAAATATTCGAGATAATTAAAAATAAAAGAAACCATTATATAACTTATAGAAATAAATTTATTTGTGTGATTTCTGAATTATGAGCCTGGATTTGATAAACAAAAATAAAATTAAAGCTGATGACTATATTAGTGTTACAATAGTCATTATTTTTGTTTTGTTTGCTGTTTTTTTCCATTTGGAAGTGCTTGTATCTATAATTGTCTATCCTTTCGTATCTTTAGCAGTTTATGGCGTTTTAAAGATTATTGAATTTTTTAATAAAAGGAATGCAAGGGAGAGAAATCCGATTAAATTCTTATTTGGAATTGTTAGTCTTATAGTTTCAATATTATTTTTATGGTTTATATTAATACAACCTAACGTTACTCCTCATGTGTTAATAGGTTTAATTTCATTACCAATGATAATTGTTGGATTTGCAGGTATTATAAAAGGGTCTATAATTGATATCTATTCAAAAAAACACCGATTAATGACTATTATTGTTGGTATCATCACTATACTAATAACCTTGTTAGTATTCGCTAATTTAATGAATAATCTTGTATTTAATATTGTTGCACTATCTCTCACATTTTTATTTAATATATTAAGTAGAGCTGCATTATACTTAAGCGAATTTGGATTATCTATCGTGCATATAAGGAATTTTAAAATCTTCTTATATATTATCTCTGATTACTTAATATACATAGATAGAAATGGAAACTTAGTATTATCCAAATTATAAATAAGAAATAATAAATAATTTATTACCCCTTACAACTTAATTTAAAGTATCAGAACTAAAAATTTTAATTAATCAAAAAATTGAAGCAATTATGACTGATATTCATTTTGATAAAGAGAAAGGTTCACAATTGAAGTTATTCACTCCCGGACCCGTTCATGTTCCAGAAAGAGTTCTCAAGGAAATGGCAAAACCTAATGATACTCATAGATCTAAACCTTATTCAGAAATGCATCAATTGGTTGCGGAAGGCCTTCAGAAGCTATTATATACTAAAAATGAATGTTTAATTTTTACATCAAGTGCAACAGGGATAATGGAAGCTTGTGTGAGAAATCTAGTTAAGGAAGATGAAAAAGGGTTATTCTTCTCAATTGGAGCTTTTGGAGATCGATGGTACGAGATAGGAGTGACCAATGGAAAGAATTCTGTTAAAGAAGGAGTTGAGTGGGGCAATCCAATAACCCCAGAATTCGCTCAAGAAGCTTTAAACAAGGATAAATATGCGGTTGTTTTCATTCAAGCCAATGAAACATCTACCGGAGTTTATAATCCAATTGATGAAGTAGCACCAATAATTAAAGATTCAGGAGCGTTATTATGTATAGATGCCACCTCTTCAATGGCAGGAGTGAAAATAGAAGTTGACAAATTAGGTATAGATGTTTGTTTAGCTTCTGTTCAAAAATGTTTTGCGTTACCACCTGGACTTGCTGTCTGTTCTATTTCTGATGCAGCAGTTGAAAAAGCCGAACAAGTAAAAAATAGAGGTCTTTATTTCGATTTCATTGGATTGAAAAAAAGACATGTCGCTAAATATCAGACTCCAACGACTCCACCTATACCCCAAATAAGAGGTTTAACTGCACAATTAGAATACATACTGAATGTAGAAGGTTTAGAGAAAAGATTTGAAAGACATGAACAACTTGGAAAACACACACGTAAGTGGACTGAAGATCTCAATCTTGAGATGTTCCCTGAGAAGGGATATGAGTCAAATACCGTTTCTACAATAAAGAATTCATTAGATCTTGATATTCCAAAAATGGTTTCTTTACTTCTAGAAAAAGGTTACCGAATTGTGAATGGGTATGGACAACTTGTAAATAAAACATTTCGGATTGGTCATATGGGTGAAATTCAAATCAAAGACCTTGAAAAGATGTTAAAAGTATTAGCAGATATTATAAGTGATCTGAAATAAATACAGAAAATATAATAATTTAATTCTTTAATTAATTCTATTTTATTTTTTTGGTAATTTTACTAAAACTGTCTTTAAATTGAAAATGGGAATAGATAAAATAACAAAAACTCTTTAAAGATTTAAAAACTAAAAATCGTATTCAATTTAATTAAAACCAATCCATGTGATATAAATGAAAATATTAATTAGTGATAAACTTCAAGATGCGGGTATCAAAATATTTGAAGATAATGGATTTGAAGTTATTAAAAAGTTTACAATTTCTAAAGAAGAACTAAAGCAGGAAATAGGAGATTATGACGGGATTGTAATTCGTTCAAGAACAAAATTGACTGCCGATGTATTAGAAAACGCAAAAAATCTTAAAGTTATTGGAAGAGCAGGAGTTGGTTTAGACAATGTAGATCGAAAAAAAGCTGCTGAATTAAACATAGAGGTTTTAAATACTCCTGAAGCCCCCGCTGTATCAGTTGCAGAATTTGCATTGGGATTAATACTAACACTCGCAAGAAAGATTTCCTATGCTGATCGTACAACCCACGAATCGCAATGGAATAAAAATAAATGCTTAGGATATACTTTAAATGGAAAGAAACTTGGGTTACTAGGTTTTGGAAATATCGCAAAACATTTAGCAAAAATTGCAATTGCTATAGGAATGGATGTTGGAGTCTATTCTAGATTTAGTAAAGGTCAAGTTGCTATTGATGAGGCTAAAGAAATAGGATGCTCAATTTATCCTTCAGTTGAAGATTTATTAAAAGACGCCCAAGTTGTTTCATTACATCTTCCTTCTTCTCCCCAAACTGAAAATATAATCAACGAAGAGCGAATAAACTTAATGAGAAAAGATGCAATTCTGATAAATACCGCAAGAGGTAATTTAATTGACGATAAAGCTTTATTGAAAGCATTGAAGAACAAAGATATTGCTGGTGCTGCTCTTGATGTGTATCGTGAAGAACCGTTAAAAGATCAAGAAATAATTAACTGGGATGAGAATCTCGTGCTTACTCCACACATAGCTTCCCAGAGTATTGAAAACCAAACAGCTGCGGCTACTATGGTTGCAGAAAAAATGACAAATTTTCTAAAAAGTAAATAATCAATTAATTTTTTTTAATTTTCTCCTAAATCGTGTAAAATTAATCCCGAGAGAACTTTTGGATCGAACCAAGTGCTTTTTGGGGGCATTACACCACCTTTATCTGCAATTGATTCCAAATCTCTGATATCTATTGGATATAAATTAACAAATAAATCATTTCCTTCATTTGTAACATATTTTTCCATTTCTTTGGGATCTTGTATACCTCCTACAAAGAAGATATTCTCATCGGAACGAGGGTCTTTAATGTTTAGAATAGGTTCCAAAATTTTATCTTGAAGAATGGCAACATCTAGACTATCTCGTTTAGTTTTAAATTTTTTATTTTTAACTAATAGCTTATACCATGAGCCTTTTATACAAATTGCGATTTCATTTTTCTTTTCTGGATTAAAAGCATTCTTCATAGAAAGTGTTTCAAAATCGCTTTCAATCCTTTTTAAGAAATCATTCTCCGTTAAAGGTAATTTTTTAATAACACGGTTGTATGGTAGAATACATATTTGATCGTCTGATGCTACGTAGGATAGTAGATTTTGCCAAGGAGCTTTTGTACTTTTATCCACACCTGATTTTTCCAGTTTTATTTTACGGTATTCCGCAGCACTAGCAGCTCTGTGATGTCCATCTGCAATGTAAATCTTTTCATTTTTAAATAATCCTTTTAATTTTTGGATTACTTTAGGATCAGTTTCTTGCCATAATAGATGACGATATCCATATTTCTCGAAGTTAAATTTTGACTCTTTTTTTTTAATTATTTCAATTAAAGTATTTATTTTTTTATTAGCTTGAAAAACCGTCCAAACTAAACCGGCTGCAACGTCTGATGAGACAATATGATTGGTACGGTCTTTAAGTGGCTTTTCTCGAGTATGTTCATGTTTTACTATGTTTCCATCTTCATAATCCTGAAGAGCAACCCCCATTATTAATCCTTGATGACTAAAATTTACTGATTCCTGTCGATATATAAATATACTTGGACTTTCTTCCTGCTCTATGATTCTTTTTTCTTTAAAATTATTATATGCCTTAGCAGCATTTTGATAAATTTCATCACCTTCTCCATCTGGTAAAATAAGATGTATTAATGATTTTGAATTTCTCTTTAACTCATTCTCTTCCTCTTTACTTATAATATCGTATGGATTAGTGCAGAATTCTTCTGGATTAACCGGTATATATGGTTTTAGTGGAGTTATCAATACCATAATATTAATTAAAAGCTTTAACGATATATATTAATTTCCATAATAATAGGCATTAAAAATAAAGAGATTTATGTATTAAAATGAGCTTTTTATTTCGAAAATTATTTAAAACTAATCTCTCTTAATAATTACAAGTCTTATTTAAAAAATTTAATAAATATTTTAACTATTAAAGTATCACAAAATATCTATTTTGAATTAAATTTTGGAGTAATTTAACTATGCCTAAAGATTTAAGAAAAACATTGGATAGTATTGAATCCAGTGAAAAAGAGATGGCTAATTTACAAGCAAAGGCCGATAAATTAACTGCATTAGCAGAACGACAAAAACGTATTATCAGTGAACAAGAGGGTATTATTGAACAACAAAAAACAAAACTTTCAAAAATGACTGATATCCCTGAAGATATACTTGAATTAAAAGAATTGATTGGAGCACAACGCCAAATTATTAATGAAAAAGAACTTGAATTAGAATATGCTAAAGGCGAGGTTGCTCAATCTCAAAAAGAATTAGAGTTAGTAAAAAAACAAATAATTCCTTCTCAAAGCAAATTAGAAGAAGCATATGAAACATTGGGGAATTTAAGAGCAGAGTTAGCTGAAAAAAATTCTGAATTAATTTTGAAGAATGAAGCAATGAAAAACGTGGAAAATAAAGTACAAGAATTAGAAGCATTTACAGATAAATTTAAGGAAGAACAAGTTAAAATGATCCAAGAATTGGAAGAAAAACATAGAAAAGAAACAACGGAATTAAAAGAAGAAAGAAATAAGCTTGATACCTTTTTAATGGACAGTAAGTTAATTTCCACTGAAAAAACTTCTGAAGCAAAAGATTTCGCTTCCCGATTTGAAAGTATGAGATCAAAATATGATGAATTAATTGCTAAAGTAGGAGAATTAAGTGATAAAAATCGAGACGCAAATGAAGAAGTCGAAAAGGTAAATAAACAACTTAATGAACTCAAGACTCTCCAAAAAGATAATATAGATAAAATAAATTATTATGATAAATTAAAACCAATAATGGAAAAAGAACCCCTTTTTAAAACTTTTTTAATCATAGAAGAAGTGGGAGGGATTTCATTAGAAGATCTTAAAAATGCGCTAGGTATTCCTATTGTTACAGTAAAAAAGAATGTTCAGCAACTGGAAAATATTGGCCTTATCAAAACAGATGATAGAGGGAAAATTGTAGTAAAAAGTATGGAAAAATTTTAAATCTTCTTAATTTTATTTTTAAGTACTAATTTTATAGTTTTTAACTTAAAGAACCTTTAATTATTGGATATAAGTTAAATATTAAAAGAAAATAGCTTTAGATCTTTGCTAATTGATCATACAATCCAGGCAATACTTCTTTAAATGTATCATCTGGTATTTTTTCAAGTATTTCAGCTGCAATTGTCTTTAATATCTCCCGATATTTAGCCGGTTTTTCATCTCGTCGAAGTAAAAGGGCGACTACATAATTTTCAACTGAAATAAAGTCTTGTCCAACTCCAGAGAAGAAGGAAACAACCTTATTATTCTTTAGCGCGATGCTTGCGAAGCCAGGTTTGAGACTTTGGTACCTGTGTGAAGAATACACCTGTGTAAGTAAATTATTCGTGATCTTTAAAGTACCTGGATAAAAACCTTCATTAATTGGACCAATCTCATTATCCCAACGAATTACAAGAATACCTACAGGCATGATCTTATACCTTTCGATTAACCGATTTTATGATAATTATGAAAACTTATTTGTAGACTTTATAGAATAATACTTATGTTATTAATTTAATATCTTACTTTTATTTATTTCTTTTTATTTTTATGTATATCTTATCCGACCATTAATACAAATCAAATCCTAGATGCTCTTATCTCTAAGAAAAAATTTAAATTGAAATTATAACTTTGATTTATTGTCACCCTTAAAAGCTTAGAATTACTGCTTACTTAAAAAAAAAAGCAGTTTTTTACCATTGGAGAGGTTACCGAGCATGGTCAATCGCCATTTTACGCCAAAATGGGTCAAGACTATAGGTGCTGGACTTAAGATCCAGATACAAAGGCAACAGCCTTAGTAGGACAATGGCAAAGGCCTTCGGGAGTTCAAATCTCCCCTTCTCCACACTCTTTTCTCTATTCTGGAGTAAA
>Ga0114922_10000229_pt1 | contig 53633 bp, 40 predicted proteins | sample AartaG_FD_100975 | JGI IMG/M metagenome (GOLD analysis project Ga0114922, IMG submission 100975) | Deep subsurface microbial communities from Aarhus Bay to uncover new lineages of life (NeLLi) - Aarhus_00045 metaG | ecosystem: Environmental > Aquatic > Marine > Oceanic > Sediment | place...
GAAGGGTAAAAAGTGCCGATGATAAAATTAGATTTTGTTTTTTTTTAAATAGGCATCGGCAATTTTTATGAATGATTCAGGATGATTAAGAAAGCCGTTAGCAAGGATGAGCGGGCATGGTTCTTCTCCTCTAAGGAGAAGAGAGCGAAGACTGTATCCTAGCGGATTTTTCTCGCTGGGGAAAATCCGCGTGTTTTCGTATCAACTGACCTGATTCTTGCTACCGCTCTTTTGGCAAAAAAGAGGGGGCGAAGAATGGCATTAAAAATCTGAAGCAAGCGTATCCATACACTCAGCTTTATCCTATCCTGCCTTTAACGCTTTTGACATCCTTAATTTTCCATGATATAAATTTAATTAAATATTCTGAATTATTTATACAAGGCAAAATGGAGGAACGAATGAAGCAAATAAAAAATATTTTTATTATCATTGCGTTTCTGGTATTAAGCCCTTCTTTGTCCCTGGCAAACGGCCTTAATCTTAATGGTTTGGGCGCAAGAGCTGTGGCAATGGGCGGAGCCTTTGTCGGCCTGGCAGATGATTTTAGTGCTGTCTTCTGGAATCCAGCCGGTATTGCCCAATTCAATCAGAAAACCTTTGGTTTTTATGGAACCGACCTGATCCCTTCCGCTACCTTTAAATTTGACATGCCTTCCCTTACCGGTCCTGTCAATATGGTGGATGCAAAAACAAAAACCAAACACTATATGGCTGGAATGGCCGCTTATTATCACCCCATAAACAAAAATCTAGTCGCAGGATTTGGCATTTATACGCCTTCCGGGCTTGGAGCTGAATGGAATGGAGCTGATTTTGCTGCTATCTCCAATGACACCTCTTATAAGTGGCAAAGCAAAGTCGCTGTTGTCACCTTTTCTCCTGCCCTAGCCTACAAGATATCCGATCAGGTAATGATAGGAGGTAGCTTGAATATAAACTACGGTACATTTAATATCTCGACCCATGCCGGTATGCGGGAACTTCAACTTGGGGAGTTGACCATGGATTTTGATCTCGGGCAGCAGGATGAAAGCCTTAAAGGCTGGGGATATAGTGCAACCTTTGGTGTTCTTGTCAAACCGGTTGAAAACCTAAGCATGGGTGCGACCTTCCGGACCGCCTGTAAGATGACACTTGAAGGCGAGGCAAGTATTTCTAATTTTCCTTATATTCCTTTTTTTAGCGTTCCCGAGACTTCAGACCTTTCCGGAGATATGACCTGGCCCACCTGGATTGCTTTTGGAGCTGCTTTCAAACCAACCGATCACCTCACACTAACTGCTGATTTGCACTATACTGACTGGAAAAAAATTGAGGTTATTTCATTTGACTTTACAGATCCTATCTGGCAGGCGGCAACAGCAGGGACTGGTTCTGCCGAAATGGAAATGCTGTGGGAAAGCAAGCTGCAGATAAGGTTCGGAGCTGAATACACTCTGAATGGCTATTCTTTCAGAGGGGGGTATTACTGGGATCCCGCTCCAGCCCCAGATAAAACCATGAATGTCCTCCTTCCTAATTTTGATTTTAGCGGTATAACCTGTGGTTTCGGTTACTCTATTAACCGCCTTCAAATCGATCTGGGATTTGAATATCTGATGGGAAGCGACCGGGATATTCCTATACTTGTTCCCCCAGAAGTAAATAAGATGCCCGGCTTATATACTATGAAAGTCCTGGTTCCCAATTTTTCCATAAGCTATAGTTGGTAAAAAATAAATAAAATAGAACCATCCTGTTTTTAAGATGAAAAAATCAACTTTTGTTTTCTTTATACTAGGAATGTTCTTTCTGCTTTCCATTTATATATTCGCTGTAGAGACTGGAGAGATCAAAGGAAGTATCCAGGATGAGCAGGGAGAGATGATTCCAGGAATTGAGATCACAGCAGAGAGCTCCAGCCTTCAGGGGATCCGCACAGTTATATCCCTTAAAAATGGGAATTTTCATTTCCCGCTTTTACCGGTTGGGAAATATACTCTGACCTTTAAATTGGCAGGATTTTCGACTTATATCCAAAAAGATGTTGTTGTCCACTTAGGCAAAGTTACCAATTTAAGCATTAAAATGGAACTGTCCAAATTATCCGAAGAAGTAACAGTTACTGCGGACGCTCCCTTGATCGATAAAACATCAACTGACACAAGTTATCATTTGAACAGTGAAAAACTTGAAAAAATCCCGGTACAGAACCGTACTGTTGTGGATGCAGTAAAATTTACTCCGGGCGCTGCCGGAGTCAGAGTAAATACCCGCAGAGGAACATCTACAGAAGGACAACCGAGTTTTCGGGGGGAAGGTGAGGAAGGCAACAACTGGATCGTGGACGGGCTGTGTATCAGCGGAGTAAGATTGAGGAATTCTGGGATGCGGCTTAATTTTGATTCCATAGACGAGATCCAGATCATATCAGACCCGTTCAGCCCTGAGTACGGTTCTGCTTACGGTGCTGTAATCAACATGGTCACAAAAAGCGGAAGCAATGATCTTTCCGGAGAATTTTCGCTTGTGTTTATGGACAAAAACCTTCAATCTTCCAGACAGGAACAGCTTTCTATTGTAAGAGCTCCTGATTACTTCTCTAATTATGACTGGTATTTTAACCTGGGCGGACCGCTTATCAAAGACAAGCTGTGGTTTTTTATCTCTAATAATCTATTCACCGACACTTGGCAGACTCGTGATGCGACCATAGACTATTTCTCTATTCCAGGCGGAAACAAGTCTGTACAAGCTAATAATCTTTTTACCAAACTCAGCTATGCTATTGTTTCCGGGCATACCCTTTCTCTTACAGCCATCTTTCAGCAATCCCTGAGACAAAAGGGCGGAACCGGAGTGCCTGAGTTATTCGAAGAAAAAGATTTTTCCGATCTTATCTTCCGGCTTAATTACAAGGGAATAATAAATTCTTCTACTTTTGTGGAAGCTGGACTGGGACATATCAAAAGAGATCAGTTACAAAAACCAATTGATAATAATCTCGGGCCTGCCATGTATTATATCGAAGACCTGGCCCGGAATATTCACAACTCTTATGGGAGTATCATAGATGACCAGACAAGGCTTGATTTCAGCTTTAAGCTCATAAAACATTTAGACACGGACACATTCGGCCACCATGAGCTTAATTTTGGTTTCGAATATTTCGATTTTTCTTCTCAATTCGGAGTGGACTTTTCTGGAGAAGATGAGGACCTTTTTCCAGAAAATGGATTTGATGCCGGCACAAAATATTATTTCGACACATGGGAGGAAGGAAAGAAAACACCTACTTTCTTTTATGAATACGGAGTGTTCGATTTTATCAATACTTCCAGAGGAATAGGGCTTTATTTTAAAGACAAAGTTACCTGGAACCGAGTCACTTTTATGGCGGGCTTTCGCAGCCAGACACAACAATGCCTGGATAATAAAAGTGAAAAGCTTTTCGCCTGGGGAATAAGTGATTTTATATCTCCCCGTTTGTCTATGGCTATTGATCTGACTGGTGATGGGAAGAATATAGTCAAACTCGGATGGGGCCGCTTTTCAGACCTTATTACTACTATGCCCCTAGGGCTGCTTAATTCCGGGGCAGGATTAACTTTCCGAACTTACAGATGGCAGGGCCAAGAAGATCCAACTGAAGGCCAGCTTCATAATCCTTCCAACTGGGCCTTTGAAAATGAACAAAAAAACCAACCCTTTGAGAGAGCCTCCGGTCTGAAGCCAAATTTCCTTACCCGCTACCTTATTGAATTTGACCGAAGGATAGGGAAAAACTGGGCCTTTAAAGCTCGCTACATTCGCACTAAGGCAAAAGACCTGCTTGAGGTCCTGGCCGTATTTGATGTTGATTCAGGGTACAAATTTCTCTATGACAATTTCAAATACAAAAGAAGAGACTACTCCGGCTTTGAATTCGAACTAAACGGGCAGATCGGACCCGGTTTTTTCCTGAATGCTTCCTATAGCCATGCCCTTGCCAGAGGGACAAATCCCGGCCAGACCGAAACAGGTTCCTGGGCACAGGAAGAAGGAAATACAAATTATCTGGGATTATTCGGCAACCATATCTACATTCCTGACTTCCCCGAACTGGCAGAAACAAAAACCTACTATGACTGGGCTTTAGCTGGACTGGGCGGCCGGGGAATCGGAGATGAGGGCTGGTATGGTAAACTCCCCTACTCTATCGACCATAATTTTAAACTCTTAACTGTTTTCACCGCTCCCTACGGAGTGACTGTATCTGGGGCTTTTGAGTATATTTCTGGCTACTACTGGGAAAAATTAGGGTATGTGCCTTTTTTTGGAGGATATTATTCCTTTCCTGAAACCCGCGGTACACGCAGTACTCCTTCTCATTTTTTCCTTGACCTGGGAGCTGAAAAAGAATTTATTCTGGCTGGCTTAGGCCTTCCTCAATCTACAGCCTTAACTGTAAGAGCTGATATTTTCAACCTGTTCAACAGCCAAAAACCTGTTTCTTATGTTAAAGAAGACATTCCAATTTTCGGCCAGGTATGGGGAAGACAGCAGCCCCGCCAAGTCCGGATATCGATTAAGTTTAAGTGGTAATATGGGGAAATCCCTGTCTTTCGCAGGGACTTACCAGTGTCTATGCCTTAAAACTTTCATATCTTTTTATGACAAAAACGCTTTAATATTGTAAAATCTTTTACCTTGTGAATTCATTTCAAATAAATCTTACCAAATTCTTGCTTTTCATCCTTTTTATATCTATTTATATCTCCCCCATTATTCTTTCCAGTCAAAGCATTGAAGAATATTCAATCACTGCCCGCAGGATTTCCAGTTCAGTTAAAATCGATGGTGTTCTAAGTGAAAATGATTGGGCAAAAACCCAAATAATAGACCGGCTGCTCCAGCGTGAACCCCAGGAAGGCAAACCTGTTACGGAAAAAACCGAAATCCGTGTTCTTTACAACAGCTCTTATATATATTTCGGAATAAAATGTTTTGACTCAGAACCTGATAAAATCGTTGCCAATGAAATGCGCAGAGACTCCGATCTTCAGGATAATGATTATTTTGAGATCTTTATCGACACCTATCATGACCACCGCAGCGCCTTTTATTTTGTGATCAATCCTTTAGGCGCCCGCCGGGATGCCCAGATAAGAGATGAAGGCAGCAATATCAACTGGAACTGGGATGGAATATGGCGTGCCCGGGTAAAAAGAAATCCAGAGGGCTGGACAGCAGAGATAGCTATTCCCTTTTACACCCTGCGTTTTAAAGAGTCCGAGATGCATTCATGGGGAATCAACTTCGGCCGCCACATCGCCCGCAAACGGGAAGAATGTTACTGGTCCCCGGTTTCGCGCAAATATGGCTGGTTCGGTAAATACCGGGTATCACATTGCGGTCATCTAACCGGCTTAGAAAACCTGAAACAGGGCAATAAAATACAGTTTATGCCTTATTTTATCGGTGGAGCAGAACAGCTTACTCAGGACGATCCCTCGAGCAGCTCCTTAGATGCCGGCCTGGATGTTAAATACCGGCTTTCCTCAAACCTTACAGCTGATATCACTTATAACACGGATTTTGCCCAGGTTGAAGCTGACCAGGAGCAATTCAATTTGACCCGCTTCAGCCTTTTTTTTCCTGAAAAACGGGGTTTTTTCCTGGAAGGAGCAGATATATTTCGGATTGGTGAAAGTTACCGCGAACATGAACCCCCCTCTACCCTGCTTTTTTTCAGCCGTACAATAGGGCTATCTGAAGATGCCAGAGAAATTCCGATTATGGGCGGATTACGTGTTACCGGCAAAACAGGACCATATAGTATCGGTATTTTAAATATCCTTACGGACAGAATATTCGATTCTAATGATAGCTCTCAAATCGATACAGGGAGAACCAATCATGCTGTAGTAAGGCTTAAAAGAGATTTCCTTAAAAAATCCTCCCTGGGTCTGATTTACCTCAGTAAAAATAACCTGGATGGATATTATTACAACCGTACAGCCGCCTTTGATTTTAATCTGGCCTTTGGACAATCGCTAAAAATCATAGGCTTTATAGCAAAATCAGACACCCCAGCTTTGAAAGAAAAAGATTTAGCAGGTAACCTTGATATGTCTTTCAACAATGACCTTTTATCATTCCAGCTTGCTTATATTGATATAGGCGAAAACTTCAACTCTGAGATGGGATTTATGCCCCGCACTGATATACGCAAGCTTAAAGGATATTTTAGTATTGGCCCCAGGCCCGGCATTCTTAATATTCGAAAAATATTATTTATGAACCGGATGACTTATATCGAAAACCATGCCGGACGCTTGGAGTCACGCGATAACCTTTTCGGAACATTTGCTCTCTTTCAAAATGGCAGCCAGCTTTTTCTGGGAGTAATGCAGAGTTATGAAGACCTCCCTTCTGATTTTTCCCTAAAAGATGGGATTAATATCCTAAAAGATATATATAAGTTCAATCTCTTTATTGCTTTTTATCAATCTGACAAAAGCAAGGATATTGCCATACTAGCAGAATGTACTGCTGGAGAGTTTTACAACGGGAATCTCTTAGGGCTTAAAGCAAATGGTTATCTCAAACTTAGCAGTCATTTCAGTATGGAATTTATCCTTGACCGCAATCAGTTTGACCTGCCGGTCGAGGGCGGAAAATTTACGACAAATATTGTTGCCGGCAGGCTTATCTATTCTTTTTCTCCTGACCTTTATGCTAAAGCCTATCTGCAGTGGAATAGTTCTGAAAATCTTTTTAAAAGCAATTTCCTCATCCGCTGGATCTATAAACCAGGAGCCAATATTTTCTTCATCTACAATGAGACACGTGAAACCGGCATAAACCCTTTGCTTTGTGACCGGGTGATAATGCTTAAAGTGAGTTTTCTTTTCAATTTTTAACCGTTCCAATTTTATCTCTAAAAACAGGCATGGATACTAGTAAGATCCCTCGAAAGATTTGACGACTCCTTTCTTACGCGTAAGCCAGACTGACATCTCCCCTATGCCGCGATGGGACCAGGCATAGTATGGTATTGCAACCAGTTGAATATCTTCCGCTGTATCTTTTGCAGCCAAAACATCAATTCCGCCAAGTAATTGCGGTCTGAATTCCACCTCAAAGTCAAGCTCATCAGGTAAAAACCGGTTAAGGACCTGGCCATTATTATCCACTCCTTCAAAACAGTAGACAATAGGACCCCGCTGTAAGGCTGCTTTGCCGCGGTCAGCTGCAACATTTTCAGGCGCTATTACCCTGCGCACCGGCATAGGCAGCACAAGTTCTATTACATCCCCTTTTTTCCACTTCCGGAACAGGCGGGCAAAGCCATTTCCCATATCCAAGGCTTGGTCTTTAGAATTGACTTTTAGACTTATTTTTTCTTCAGATGGCTGCAGAAATTTATACAGATCACTTGCAACCGGTTCATTCCTTGCCCAGCCGGGAATACGAACATTTACATAAAATTCAGCATCTTTTTTTGGCTCTAGATAGATCTGGATATTCCCATCCCAGGGATAGTTAGACTTCTGGGATATATTTACGGAATTTTCTGCTATAATCGCTTTTCCCTCACTCTCGGTAAACAGGTTCACATACAGGGTTTGATCTTTAACAGCATAAATATATCCGGGTAGAGAGGGTAAAAACCGGGCCAGGTTACCAGGACAGCAGGCACAGTCAAACCATGGTTTGCGTGATAAAGCTCCCTGGTTGAATTTGAATTTTCCGTCTGACTCCAGAGGATTAGGGTAAAAGAAGAGGTCTCCACTTAAAGATATTCCTGATAGCAATCCATTATAAAGAGTCCTTTCCATAACATCCAGATATTTCGCCTCTCCATGCAAAAGAAACAAACGAAAGTTCCAGAAAACATTACCGATAGCAGCACAGGTCTCATTGTACGCAGTATTATTAGGCAGCTCATAAGCATCCCCAAATGCCTCGCCTTCGTGGCGGGAGCCAATGCCTCCTGTAAGATATAGTTTTTTAGATACTACATCATCCCAGATCCTGTCTATGGCAGTAATATAGGCTGTATCCCCGGTCATAGCCGCTACATCAGCCATACCCGAATACATGTAAGTAGCACGAACCGCATGTCCGATTGCCTGACTCTGCTTGATAACCGGCTTGTGAGCCTGCAAATACCAATCCTGGTTGTAGATAGAAAAATCTGAGTTTTCATCAAACATTTTTTTATATTCTTTATTCCCCCGTACATCCAGGAAAAATTTCGCCAAGTCCAGATATTTTTCCTCCCCGGTCACACGGAAAAGCTTTACAAGACCTATCTCTATTTCCTGATGGCCTGGAAATTCCTTTAGTCCATCCGGCCCGAATAGACCTGCTATCAAATCGGCATTTTTAAGCGCTACATCCAGGAAGGTACGTTTGCCGGTAGCCTGATAATAAGCCACTGCGGCTTCATACATGTGGCCGACATTATATAACTCATGACTGGAACCTAGATTAGACCAACGCTTCTCCCCTGCTCCAGGGGCAGGATTTTTCGGATCTATAGTGCGGGTAGTATATAAATAACCGTCCTTTTCCTGGGATGCAGCTAGCTTAGCTATCAAATCATCCATATATTCTTCAAGCTCAGGATCCTGTTTAAGTCTTAGTGAATAAGCCGCACCTTCCATGATCTTATACACATCTGAATCATTATATCTTTTTCCTTTAAAATCACCCTCCATCAAGCCTGCAGCTTTGGCAAAATTATCGATTCGGCCGGTTTCTTCACATTTTTTAAAGGCAAAAGGAATAGTGACTTCCCGGTTAGTTTCCATTCGCGGCAGCCAGAAACTGTCAGTTATATTCACCTCATTAAAAGCAACCGGTTTTATCGGATAATCTTTTTGAGGCTTTTTTGAACATGTAATCCCAAAAACGCATAATACCATTAAAAAAATCATTACAGATTCACGTCTCATGCCTCCCTCCTATTTTCCGCTTCCAAATAAATTTTTGCATCTGGAATTATCTTTTTGATGCGAGATTCTATCCTGTCGTTGATTTTTTCAAGCTCAGCCACAGTTATATTGTCAAAATAATTGATCTCCAGAGTTACTAGCACTTCTCGCGGACCAAGGTGCATAGTTTTAAGGCTAATAACTTTTTCGACTCCAGGAAAAGACTTTACTGTTTGTAATATTTCCTTCCTTTTCTTTATGGTAACTCCTTCCCCCAATAATAATCCTTTGGACTCAAAAGCAAGGAAAAGGGCAAAAATCATCAAAAGAAGCCCAATGATCACAGAAGCAATTGCATCCAAGATAAGGATACCGGTTAAATGAACAACTGTAATTGCCAAAGCAGCGATTAAAAGTCCTGAAAGCGCAAGCAGATCCTCAATAAAAACCGTCAAATTCGTCTGGTCCTTGCTTTTTCTTATGCATTCAAATAAATTTTTATATTTTTCCTCCCTCATTTCACTGCGGATATTTTGCACTGCGATTCTTAGTGAATATCCGTCAAATATCAATCCTACAACAATTGCCAGATACATAAGCCCGATATGGCTTATTGGTTCCGGGTGTTGACACTTATGCAATCCTTCCCTAATAGACAATGTCCCTGCGCCCCCAAACAGAATTATCGCCACAACAAAAGACCAGAAAAACTGCTCTTTTCCATGACCAAATGGGTGTTCTTTATCAGGCTTTTTCAGGCTGCGTTTCAGGCCATAAAGAAGAAGGACCTGGTTCAAGGTATCTGAAAGCGAATGATATCCCTCAGCCAGCATAGAAGAGGAGCCACTGAAAAAAGCAGCTACCATTTTGAAAACAGCTATGCCAAGATTTCCGAATAAGGCCGCCACAACTGCTTTTTTGCTCTTTTGAATCATGGCGGGAGGTTATATATCTATTCTATAAGTCTTACATCTACACTTGTAGTCCCTGATTCTTCTTTAAACTTCAGCTCGAATAATTTTCCATAAGACTTGATAAGCTGAGACAATTGTTTAAATCCATAGGTGCGGGGATCAAAGCCGGGATCAAGCTGGTGTAGGTAAAAACCCATCGTAGCAAGACTAGACCAACCGTCTTCCTGGATAGCCATTTCAAAAGCACCTTTTAACAATGGTAACGGGTCTAATTTTGGAGGCTGCTCTTTTTTAGTTGCAGTTTTTTCTACTATTTTTTTCTCTCTGGTCCTGGTATCTTTAGGCAAAAGGTTTTCTGTATAAATAAACACATTACAAGCATTTACAAATGCTTTGGGAGTTAATTGCTTTCCAATTCCCATAACAAAGAAGCCGCTTTCCCTGATCCTGGTAGCGAGCCGGGTATAATCACTGTCACTGGATACAAGGCAAAAGCCGTCAACATGTTTTCCGTGCAGGATATCCATAGCATCGATTATCATTGCACTGTCAGTAGCGTTTTTCCCCACCGTATAACGGAACTGCTGGATCGGTTGGATAGCTGCCGTATTAAGAGTCTCTTTCCATCCCTGCATATTGGGAGTTGTCCAATCTCCATAGATCCTTCTGATCGTCAATGTTCCCTGCTTACTTGCTTCAGTTAATATTTTTCCTATAAGTTTAGGCTGAGCATTATCACCATCTATTAAGAAAGCGATCCTCTTTATACTTGTTTCCTTTAATTCATTAACCATGATTATTCCTCTAATTGTTTGATTATTTGTTATATTCTACTTTGATTTAACAAAATTTACAAATTTTATTCTATTAAAAACTCTAAATAGGGAGTAAAAAGAAATCCGCGTGTTTTCGTATCAACTGACCTGATTCTTGTTTATGGCTCAGAAACTTAGAATAACTATGGGAGCTTTTTTTAAAAAATATATTGAAATATCTTTAGATAAATGATAATTTTAGAAAATCGAGCCGAATAAGGGGATTATCCTTTAACTTCGACACTTTTTATGAATATCAGATTAGGAGAAATCATGAACAAAAATGAATTATTTGAAAAAATGAAAATTGCTGTGATCGAGGGAAATAAGCATGAGGCTGAATCCTTAGCACAGAATGCAGTAGAAAACAAATTGGAACTGAATGAAGTCATAGAAAAAGGGTATACTCCTGGAATCCAGAAGGCTGGAGACCTTTGGGAATCTGGAGAATACTTTCTACCTGAACTCATTTCCAGTGCTGAATGCATGACCACTGCTATGAAGATCTTACTGCCTGAACTAAAAAAAGCCGGGATATCGTCAAAAACTCTGGGAAAAGTAGTTATAGGCACCATAGAAGGGGATATTCATGATATTGGCAAAAATCTTGTTGCCTCTATGCTGGCCGCCAATGGATTTGAAATCACCGACCTTGGAGCTGATGTTAAACTGGATAAATTCATATCTACAGCCCAAGAAATAAATGCAGACTTTATTTGTCTCTCATCCCTGCTTACAACAACCATGCTAGGACAAAAAAAACTAATAGCCATGCTTAAAGATAAAAAATTATTGGGGCATTTTAAAGTCATGGTCGGGGGCGCCCCAGTCAACTCCCAATGGGCCCAGGAAATAGGGGCTGACGGTTATGCAGAAAATGCAATGACAGCAGTCAGTGCCGCAAAAAAGTTATTATAAATGGAGAATAAAATGTTATCTACAATCAGGCCAAAATTAGAGCTATTGAGTAAAGAGCTTATTAATAAAATAATCGAGGAAGCTTATATTATCCTGGAAAAACAGGGAATATTTGTTGAAAATTCTGAAGCTTTAGGGCTTTTTAAGGAAGCAGGAATGGAACTCGACACTTCAAGCCAAAGAGTCTTTATTACACCTGAACTAATCCAAGATTGTCTTGCTTCAACTCCATCCTTGATTAAGATGTATGACAGAAACTGTGAAAAAGAATTTATTGTGGGGCAAGATGAAGTACATTTTGATCCGGGCTCTGCCGCCGTAACCATCCTGGACCATGATACAGGAGATCAAAGGAAAGCTGATACTAAAGACATCATAAGGTTTGCCCGCCTTACAGATATTATGGATAATATTGACTTTCAGAGCACAGGTATTATTAGCTCAGATGTACCTGATATCATTTCCGACAGTTATCGCTTATATCTCGGATTAAAATACTGTAATAAGCCAATTGTTACCGGGACTTTCAGAGTGGAGGGCTTTAAACCAATGTTTGATATGCTGGTAGCGATTCGAGGCAGTGCCCAAAAACTTTCAGACAAACCTTTAGCCATTTTCGATGCCTGCCCCTCCCCTGCTCTTAAATGGAGCAATCTTACAACTCAAAGCCTAATCGATTCAGCCCGGGCGGGAATCCCTTCTGAGTTGATCTCCATGGGCATGACCGGGGCCACTTCACCTGTCACTATTACCGGTACTCTGGTCCAGCACGTAGCTGAAAATTTGTGCGGCCTGATAATCTGCCAGTTGGCCCATAAAGGCGCTCCTGTTATTTTCGGTGGTTCTCCTTCAAGCTTTGATATGCGAAAAGGCACAACTCCTATGGGTGCGATCGAAACAATGATGATCGACTCCGGTTACACCCAAATAGCCAAACATCTTAATCTGCCCACCCATGCTTATATGGGATTAAGTGACGCTAAGGTCAATGACAACCAAGCAGGGCTTGAATCAGGTATTGGATCAGTATTGGCCGCACTTTCAGGTGTTAATGTTATTTCAGGCCCTGGGATGATGGACTTTGAAAGCTGTCAAAGCCTGGAAAAACTGGTGATAGACAATGATATATGCGGAATGGCATTGCGTCTTGTAAGAGGAATAGCCCAGCGGGATGATCCTATCGCTACTGATTTATTTGATGGCTTTACAGCAGATACTCAGTTTCTTTCCATGCCCCACACGCGCAAGTGGTATCGGGAAGAACACATCTTTTCCGAAATAATTGATAGAGATACCTATGATTACTGGGTGTCCCTTGGGAAAAAGAGTTCGGCCGAGCGGGCAAAGGATAAAGTGAAAGAGCTTTTGCAGGAAGATAAACCCTCTATACTCAATGCTGATGTCCAGACTGAGCTCCAAAACATTATGCTCGCAGATGCTAAGAGAAATGGGGTAGATAAACTTCCTTAACCGATAAATTGAATTCTGATAAAATACACAAGCTCGAAAAGTTCAATATCAATATCGAAGACCGGCGCATATTTATCCGGCTGGGATATGGTACGTCAAGCGGAAATGTAAATAACCAGACCAAAAAAATGGTCTTAAAGGCAAAAAATAAGCTACCTTCCCTTCTCCAACCAACCGCTGTTTTTAAGATCCTCGACTATGAGGAAACCAACAAACATCCGATCTTTAAAGATGCAAAAAAAGTAGCCCTGTGTATCTGTACTATCGGGATTGGATTAGAAGAAGCCAGTAGCAAGTTGCTAGAGAATAATGAGATATTAGATGGGCTTATTTTAGATACTTTAGGTTCGGAAGCTGCCGAAGATGTCGCCCGACAGACAGATAAATACATTGCAAATATAGCAAAGGAAATGGGTCTATGGCCCAGTAAAAGATTCAGCCCCGGCTACAGCATTTGGGATATCCAGGAGCAGGCTTATTTATTTAATATTCTTCCGGCTGAAGAAATAGGAGTGCGCTTGACCGATTCTTTTATGATGGTCCCGCGTAAGTCAGTGTCATTCCGCATAAATTTTTATGAGGATAAAAACAAAACCAGCCGCTCGTTCAGCTGACCTAGATTTAATGTTCTCCAATAATTTCCTTAACCCGCATAAGCTGGACCTGGAATGACCTTTCCATTTCCTCAAGACGACCTGAAATATATCTTATTGTCTCCCTCAAATTCGGGATTAAAATATGTTCCAATGCATTTACGCGACGTCGAGTTACATCTATCTCTCTAGCAAGAAGCTCAACTGCTTTCCATAAACGGGCTATTTCCATCAGGTCATTAAGTACTTCCTGCATCTTTTTCAAACCAATATCCATCTCACTTTCTGTGTTAAAAAAATCATAATCCGAAGCCTCTAACACTTGGACCTTAAATTTTGGGATGGCTAGATTGAATATCTTTTCAGAGTCAACATGCAAATTTAAATCACCTTCAGGAATAAACTCTTCTAATTTTTCTTGAGAATCTTTAGTTCGGGCGAGAGCAAATGAAATGAAGATCTTGTCCAACTTTTCCCCGATCCCCTCCTGGAGTTTATCCAGCTTTCTAATAAGATCAAGGAATCTCCTCATTAGCTCCTCTAATTTATCTTTTAGTAATTTGTGCCCCCGCTCTGCCAGCTTAATACGCCTGCGCAGCCGCAGAAGCTCCATACGGTTTGGATTGACATTCAGTCTCATTTTTCTATAGAGTAATATTTATCTAAAAATTCCGGTCTAATCCTTTTAAGTTCGCCCTTTGGCACCATGCGCAAAAGATCCCAACCAATATCCAGTGTATCCGCAATAGAACGTGATTCATGCTCGCCCTGACGTACAAACTCATCTTCATATTTTTCTGCAAACTCCATATAAATCTTATCCATATCTGAAAGAGCAGCTTCTCCCAATATCAAAGCAAGCTCCCTTGATTCCTTTCCACTGGCATAACACGCAAAAAGCTGATTTAAAACATCGGCATGATCTTCCCTTGTCTTTCCTTCTCCAATGCCCTTATCCTTGAGCCGTGAAAGGCTAGGCAGAACATCAATCGGAGGATAGACTCCTTTACGGTGTAATTCTCTACTCAACATGATCTGACCTTCTGTTATATATCCTGTTAAATCCGCTATTGGATGAGTTTTGTCATCCTCGGGCATTGTGAGTATAGGAATAGAGGTTATTGAGCCGGGTTTTTCTTTAATCCGCCCTGCTCTCTCAAACATAGAAGCTAAATCAGTGTATAAATAGCCCGGATATCCTCTCCGGCCGGGAATTTCCTTACGGGCGGCAGATATCTCCCTAAGTGCTTCAGCATAAAAGGTATAATCCACAAGAACCACCAAGACATGCATGTCTAGATCAAAAGCAAGGAATTCAGCACATGTAAGTGCAAGCCTAGGAGTAGCAATTCTTTCTATTGGAGGTTCATTTGCCAGGTTAAGAAATATAACAGATCTTTCCAAAGCACCTGTGTCTCTGAAATCTTCAATAAAAAAATTCGCCTCTTCAAAAGTGATACCCATAGCACCAAACACCACTGCAAATTTTTCTTTTTTTCCCAATACTTTAGACTGTCTGGCTATCTGAGCTGCTATCCTTGCATGCGGCAATCCGCTTCCGGAAAAAATGGGGAGTTTCTGGCCTCTGACAAGAGAATTCATGCCATCAATAGATGATATTCCCGTCTGAATAAACTCAGATGGATAATCCCGAGCTTGGGGGTTGATAGGACTCCCATTTATGTCACGCCTTTTCTTTGCTATTATCTTAGGCCCCCCGTCCTTGGGATTTCCGGAACCATCGAATATCCTCCCAACAATTTCCTCCGATACAGCCAATGTCTGGGAGCCACCCAGAAACCTTATGCTCGATTTAGCTATGTCCAATCCTGTGGTACCTTCAAATACCTGCACAACTGCTCTTTCGGTTGAAACATCCAACACAGTCCCCCTGCGCAGCTGTCCGCCCGGAGATGAGATCTCTACTAACTCTCCGTATTTTACATCTACGATCTTTTCAACAATAACTAAAGGCCCAACTATATTCGTAACAGTTAAATATTCTTTGTGCATTATTCCGTCATCCTTTTTTCTTTAACAATTCTTTAAAAACATTGTTTATCTCTATAAATAAATCAAGAACATCCGGACCATCTCCTTTTTCCTCCAGAAACTTCATCTTGGAGATCTTATCTCTTATCTCCAATTTTAAAATATCTTCAAGGTTAATCCCTTCTTTAAGTGCATTGAGTCCGGAATTATGGAAATGTATGATCGTTCGCATCATCAAATACTGCTTCCTTAAAGAAGTGTAAGTGTCCTGCGGATGAAAAGCATTCTGATGAAGGAAGTCCTCCCTGATCGATTTTGAAGATTCAAGCACTAGGCGGTCCTGGTCAGAAAGCGATTCTACTCCTACAAGTCTTGCTATCTCCTGGAGTTCAGATTCCTTTTCCAAAAGTTTCATAGCTTCCTGTCTTATTTCTGAAAAATCCTCAGCTATTTCTTTATCCCAGTAATCTTTTATACTTTCGGCATATAAAGAATAGCTGTTCAGCCAATTGATAGCCGGGAAATGTCGCATATTAGCTAATTTATCATCAAGTGCCCAAAATACCTTTACAACCTTAAGTGTGGACTGAACCACAGGATCGGATAAATCTCCTCCAGGAGGAGAAACTGCTCCGATAACACTTAAAGCTCCTTCTCTATTATCAGAACCAAGACAAATTACTTTTCCTGCTCTTTCATAAAATTCTGCAATCCGGGAGGCAAGGTATGCCGGATAACCTTCTTCTCCAGGCATTTCCTCCATACGTCCGGATATCTCCCTTAAAGCCTCAGCCCAACGGCTTGAAGAATCAGCCATAAGGGCTACTGAGTAGCCCATATCTCTAAAATACTCTGCTATTGTCATGCCTGTATAAATCGAAGCTTCCCTTGCGGCAACAGGCATATTAGATGTATTTGCTATTATGATAGTACGTTCCATCAAAGGCCTTCCAGTACTCGGGTCTTTTAACTCAGGAAAACTTAAAAGAAGGTCAGCAACTTCATTGCCGCGCTCACCACATGCAACAAACACAATGATCTGGGCATCAGACCACTTAGCCAATTGATGCTGAACTACGGTCTTGCCGCTTCCGAAAGGCCCAGGAACACAGGCTGTGCCTCCTTTTGCCAGAGGGAAAAGTGTGTCGAGCACTCTTTGTCCAGTAACTAAAGGAATTTCAGGCATCTCCCTCTTTTTAACCAGCCGGTTTTTGCGGATAGACCAAACTTGAAACAAACGGACTTCATGTTCCTTTTCCTCGCTTTTAATAACTGCAGCGACTTCATCTATCAGCATCTTTCCTTTCTTAATTTCAATAACAGTGCCATTTTTTCCTGAAGGCACCATGATCTTATGCTTTATAAGCGGAGTTTCTTCGATTTCTCCCAGGAAATCCCCCTCTTCAACCTTCTGTCCTTTTTTTACAAAAGGCTTAAAATCCCATTTTTTCTCCCTATTTAAAGGGGGCACCTCTATTCCTCGTGTGATAAAGTCACCTTCTTTTTCTTTAATAACATCCAGCGGACGCTGAATTCCGTCAAAAACAGAACTAATAAGACCGGGACCTAACTCAACACTTAACGGCTTCCCAGTCAATTCTACTGGTTCCCCAGGTCCTATACCGGTTGTGTCTTCATAAACCTGAATAAATGCTCTATCCTCTTTAAGTTCAATTATTTCTCCTATAAGCCCGATATCTCCTATTTTGACCATGTCGTACATTTTTGCTCCCAGACAGTCCGAAGCAACAACAAGAGGCCCCGCAGTTCTAATAATCTTTCCTTTTTTCATATTATTTCCTTCTAATTAAAGAATCCGAGCCTGTTGCCTTTATGGCAAGATCTTTCATCTTCTGGCTGATAAGATCAGATACCTCTCTATAGTCTGAAAAACTAGCTATAACCGGACAAAACTTTTTCTCCAATTTATCAATCTCCTTTTTCAGGAGTGCAAAAAATTTATCATTGATCAGGCAAAGAGCAATCCCTTCTTTCTCAAGTCTTTCAAGCATTTCTCTAGCTTCATAAATACCCGCAGGAGTATATACTTTAATTCCCAAAGCCTTTAACGGAAAAACTAAATCAGCATCCCCCATTACAGCAACTTTATCAAACATAAGTTTCACTTATCCTGGTTTTTATTATTTGCTCTGCAAGACGGTTCATCTTCCCAACGCCAATAATGCGGAATAAATTAAGTTCTTTCTTTTTAGCAAGGACATAAGCAAAAACAGGCTCAGGACCAAAAACAATATATCTGGCGTTTCTTAAATATCTCATAAGATAATTTTCAAACTCTCTTTCCAGCGTTACAAAAGTTTCATTTTCCTGTAAAGCATCTATACCCTTACTCCACGCATCAAAATATGGACTGAGCTTTAGTGACTCACTTATATCAAAATAAGAAAGAGCATAACTTTTCAATATTTTTTCAGTTTCAATAAACCCGCCATCCATTATAATAGTTTTAAGTTTATCTTGAGTAAGGTCCAGGTATTTTATCCTGGCTAATATTTTAAGGTTTCCCAGGTCTATTCTATGACGCACATAATCTATAATAAAAGGATATCCGGTTTCCTTTGCGGTTTTTAAGGCATCTTCAGGACAATATTCTTCTTCAATCACCTTCATTACCTTTTTCTCAAGGCAAAGACCAAACATATCCTTAACCAGGCTTTCTTTTTCTTTTTTAAGAAAAACATCCAATTCTTTTGTATCTTTCATCTCCTCCATTTCTTCCAGAAAATATCCCGCATCAAATATTATTTTTGTGGCAGATAAAAAATCATCCTCCTCTGCACTTTCGAGAAACACATCTCTGGAAATAAGTTTTTTCTCTAGCGCACGCACTCTTCCCACCGCATAAGTATAATCAAGGCGGGAAATTTTCTTCATAGTTTTAAGTCCTCTGCAATACTCCGCTCAATCTCAGGGCGAAGCTCATCTTTTAGTTTGTCCTTATCAAGAACCCCTTCTTTCTCACCTTCTTTCATGATTATTCTCTTTTTCAAAGACTCCTTCCCTCTTATCGCTTCTTTGAAGGCTGCATCCAATATCTCGTCAATAATCTCTTTTTTGCAGAAAAGAATCTTCATCTTCTTGTCCATACGAGCTTTAGTTACTATCCGGTTCGCCTCCAACTCTCTCCGGCGTTCTTCCTCTGAAAGGTATTCTTCGGCGGCATTAGAAGCTTCCTCTCCCGCTTTTTTTTTGATCTCTTCTGCTTCTTGTTTACTTTTATCGATGATTTTTCGGACTTCTGCTTCTGCGTTGTCACTGATTTTTTTTATAATCTTCTCCAAACTCATTTTTTTTACTCTAATTAAAAACTAAAGTTGAATACCATTAAGTAAGATTATTGTAATGAGAAGACCCAGGACAGCATATGTTTCAACCAGTGCAGCAAGAATCACAGGCTTCATCATATCTTTAGGCTGCTTGGCGACCATATACACACCGGCTGCACAGACTTTGCCTTGATGAATTCCTGACATCAATCCAGTAAAAGCAATAGGAAGACATGTCATAAATATTTGCAGCCCCTGAAAAGTAGTCAGAGTTACTACTGCTTCTCCTGTTAAACCCAGCTTTAAGATCACTAAAAAAGCACTAAGAAACCCATATATTCCTTGTGTTCCAGGAAGCGCAACAAGTATAAGGAGACTTCCAAATTTTTCAGGGTCCTCGCTCATAACCCCACTTGATGCCTGCCCTACTAAACCAATTCCAATAGCAGACCCAATTCCTCCAAATATTACTGCAAATGCGCTGCCCAATATAGCTAATGCTAAACCTAATTCCATTTATTCCTCCTTACATACAATCTTTATCTAACTTAATTCTGTGTATTTATTTTCCAATTCAAAAGGTTCAAACGGTTTACCCCCCAACTCAAAAAATTTACCAAAAAATTCTACAAACTGAAGCCGCATTGAATGTACAAAGCCACCAAGAAAGCTGATGGCCAGATTAAAAATATGCCCTCCAATAAATATCAAGGCAGCTAAAAGCCAGCCTACCCATGGTATACCTAAAGCAGTCTGGCAAAGAGTATTGACTACCATGGCAATAACTGTGGTTGCCAGCCCCAGAGCCAAAAGGCGTGAATAAGAAAGCACATCTGCAAGATAGCGTGATATATCATACAGGTTGTATAAACCACCAAAGAACCTGGAAATGGGATTGCGGCTGGGAGAAGCAAAAAATACAATTCCTGAGGCACCCGCAAGCGCCATAAAACCCCATTCTGGCTTTTTAAGGAGCATATAGAGAACAAGGCTCGGTAACAAGATCAACCATCCACCTTGAACAAAAAAAGCATCTAAGTATTTTTTGTTTTTTATATACGTGATCATCTTTAAAAAAGTCCCAAACCACACCTGAATAAATCCGAGAACTAAAGAAAGAATGAGAAAGGGCACCGGATCCGCTAAAGGATCTATGACCATTAACTTTCGAATAGGAAAACCAAACCAGCCGCCGACCATAGTCCCAATAATGACATTAGAAACTCCCACAATAGCAAAGAGTATTAAAAAACTTCTCAGCCCTCCCCTAGGTTTAGCAATTTTGAGATAAAGCAGACTAAGAATAGCAACCAGCAAGCCATACCCTGCCTCACTAACTGTTAATCCTAAAAAAACAAAAAAGAAAGGTGCAAAATAGATGGTAGGGTCTAAAGATCCTTTAGCAGGAAGCCCGTAAAGCTTTGTCACAATTTCAAATGGTTTTACTGCAGAAGGATTCTCAAGAACAACAGGCGGGGTTTCATCTGGAAGTGGGGAGCGAAAAAAGTATTCAATAGATTCTGAATAAGGTTTCAGTTTAGCCTTTAACCGCTTAATGTCCTTTATCTGGATCCATCCTTCCAAATAAAATATCGATCTAGTTTCTCCAGCAAGTTGAGAAAACCTTTGTTTATTTCTCTCATTTAACAATCCATCATAAACGAGCATAAGCTTTTCTTTGTGCATCAAACCCAGTTCCCGCGCTTCCTTGTCAAGCTGGATGACCTTGTTTTCGCCCTGCTTGATCTCCTCACCAATTTTTCTCATTATATCGGTAACCGTATCAGATTTTTCCGCTCTTTTCATAGTTGACTCAGTGAAATAATAAGGAATATACGATATTTTTTTGAAGGATTCTTCAAAGGCCTCTTTCTTCTCCCTCAAATATATTATTAGAAGAAAAACTTCCCTTTTCCCTTGCTGAATTATACTAAACCACAACTCTTCCTCTTCCTGAATTTTTCTAAGATTTTCTACCTCTGACAAAGGAATAGTTCCCAAGCGAAATTCTGTATATCCATTTAGCTGAACCAATTTAATTGGGATATCCAGGTTTTTAAAAGGCTTTAATAGGGCTTTTTCTTTGCCTAGATACTTATTACTTGAGATAATATCGTACTTTTCTCTCTCCAAACTCTCTGCCTTTTCAATAATAGGAGTATAATTGGATTTTATTATTTTTTTCCTTTCAGGCTTTGACAATTTAGGTTTTTTCATCAATATCTTCTCAGCAAGGCCTTTCTTTTCCCCCTGTGAAAGGAAGTCAATTGTATGAGAAAGTTGAAATAAGCGATGGTCGAGTTTGGTATCCTCTGAAGATGGAGAGTTCAGTCCAAGTGCAGCATAGTCTGTTTTTTCTATCTGGATGATTCCTTCTTCCTGTAAAGAAGAAAAAACATTCATTTTTATATTTGCATTGCCAATGATCTGGACTTTGTTTATTTCAGCTATAGCCATTTGTCAAATTTCTCTATTCTCTAAATAACGATTTATCTTTTCAGATGTCTTTTTTATAGATTTTTTCTTCAATCCCGCTGTCTTTTTTCGCAGATTTAAAGCTTCATCACTAGCCTCTTTCTTTATTTCATCTGCTTCCTTAGAAGCTTGCTTGATCATAGAATCCATCTTTCCCGCAGCCTTTTTTTTGGCATCAGTAATTATTTTTTCCTTAATTTTTTCGGCTTCTTTCTGTGCTTCCTCAATAATCATTTGGGACGTACTCTCATATGCATCCTGTATATCCTTCTGAGCTTGTTCTTCAGTCTTTTGTATTTTTTCAAGTGCCGCCAAAGGTGAATTACTTTTTATATCCTTGTCCATATCCCGTCCTTATATAAATAATTCTGTTTAAGAAATTAGGGGAGATTATACAATATGCTAATTACTTTTAAAAGATGAAATGATATTAAAAATGAATTAACTTACTATACTCTATTCACATTTTGAATCCTTATGACCCTTATAATACTATTTCTTCCGGAGCTCTTAAAGTGCTCAGATCATGTTGGGTCAGCAATTCATTCAACTCAGAAATATCAATAGTGATGAATTTATTGAATGTATCCACAAGTTCATCAACGGCGATTGTTAATTCCTTTAAGAAATCTGATTGAGTATCAGTTATAGGGGAAGGGTATCCACTTATATCCATGCCCAAAAACATTACCATCATAGAGTAGGACCCCCCTACAGGCCCTCCTCTTAGAGCCATTTCCATTGAACCTCTATACCCTATTCCTTTGGGTGTTACCTTCTCCTCAAGTATACTGAATTTTTTCTCAAACTTCTTTAAAGCATCATATACTTCTTCCGTAATGCCATCTTTTTTTTCAAATTCTTCATTCAACTTATCCAAGCGCTTTCTAATGACTCTTGTTCTGGTAACAGCCAACCCCATTTTTTTAGATAACACAATAATTTCAACCTGGGAATCACGCTGGGCAGCTCTATCTTTCTCATTAAATTCGAACCTTGGATCAGGGCGAATAATCCCTTTTTTTTCTAATATTTTTTCTCCTACAGAAAGTACTATTTCATATTCTCCCGGAGATGCCAAAGGTAGAGAAGCCATCCCAAAACCAGTGGGTTTTACCAGCTTGCCGTCCTTGGTCTTTTGTACATATTGCAGATTCCAGGTATTTCTCTGCAAACCTGCTTTTTTTCTTAATTTCATTTCATATATCTTTTCTCCCTCAGGATTCCTGATGAAAATCTCGGGCCGTTCTTCCGGTTTGTCCTTAAAATATGTTGTGATAGTCAATCCATAAGGAGGGTTTTTCGCAGAGAAAACAGGCCGGCTAAAGGATTCGCGGGAAGCGGAAGCATAAAATTGAGTATTCGGACGAATACTAAATAAATGCATTTTTGAGTTCAGAACATCATTTGAAAATTCCTGTAATGGGGAAATATCATCCATTATCCAAATGCCCCTGCCGTGAGTGCCTATTATCAGATCATTTTCCCTTGGGTGCACTGCAATATCCCGTACGGCTGTGGTAGGCATATCATTTTTTAATGAAAACCAGCTCTTGCCCCGGTCAAGGGAAGCAAATATTCCAAATTCGGTTCCTGCAAACAGCAGATTTTTATTGCGGATATCTTCTCTAATAACATGTATCCACCCAAAAGGAAGGCCATTTTTTATAGATGTCCAGGATTTACCAAAATCATTTGTCTTGTAGAGATAAGTGCTGTAGTCATCCATGCGGTGACCGTCAAAAGCAGCATAGGCAGTTCCAGCCTCAAAGTGAGAAGCTTCTAGGCGGGAACACCAGGTGTTTTCAGGTAAGCCGGGAATATTTTCGACCACATTTTCCCATGATTGCCCATCATCCCGGGTAATCTGGACATTTCCGTCATCTGTACCGCACCAGATCACACCTTTTTGTACCGGAGATTCTGCTATGGTTAATATAGTGCAGTGGATCTCAGCCCCGGTATTATCCATCGTTATCAATCCCCCAGAATCCTTTTGCTTTTCCGGATCATTGGTTGAAAGGTCGGGGCTTATGATCTCCCAGTTTTGCCCGCCATTACGGGTTCTGAATAAATAATTTCCGCCCGTATATACTGTTTTCGGATCATGAGGTGAAATGTGGATGGGAGAATTCCAGTTAAATCTATAAACAGGTTCATGAAGGGAGGCTTCAGGTCTTATTCCTCTTCCCCGCCCGATTCTTTGATCCACTCTCGTTAACCCGTTCATCTGATAATTTCCGTAAATAATATTATGGTCAGAAGGATCTGGTTTTACAAAAAATCCGTCTCCCATAACAGCTAGTACATACCAATCATCATTTACAATTCCAGCACTATCATAAGTAGCACTTGGCCCCCCCCATGCTCCATTGTCCTGCAGCCCACAGAAAACATGGTATGGCTTTTGAAAATCAAATCCTATCTGGTATACTTCAGCTACTGCCATGTGATTAATAGGATGCCAGTTTTTACCGCCGTCATAGGTGATATCAATACCACCATCATTTCCATCGATCAGATGTTTAGGATTATCCGGATCTATCCAAAGGGCATGATGATCACCATGAGTTCCGGCTGAGATCGCCTTAAACTTTTTCCCCATATCTTTTGAAATATAAGCTCCCCCTGAAAATACATAAACGACTTTATCATCGCTGGGATCTATCCGAATCTGGCTGTAATAAAAAGGCCGGAAGTTTACGGTAATAAAAGTTTTATTATCACAAGTACGTTTCCAGCTTTCCCCTTTATCCTCTGAGCGCCAAATCCCCCCATCTTTGTGCTCGATGAGAGCATAAACTACATCAGGATTGCTGCGCGAAACTGCTAAGCCAATACGTCCCAAAACTCCCTCGGGAAGTCCTTTGACTAATCGTACCCAGTTTTCTCCCCCATCCACAGACTTATAAATGCCGCTGCCTGGCCCCCCGCTGTAGAAAAAATAGGGAAAACGCTGATAATCCCAGGCTGCTGCATAGAGGATCTTACCATCCGAAGGATCAATGGCAAGATCTGCTATTCCTGTGTTTTTATTTATATAAAGAATTTTCTGCCAGGTGTTGCCTCCATCCGAGGTTTTATATACTCCCCGCTCTTCATTGGGTCCCCAGAGGTGTCCCTGAGCCGCTACATATACGATATCCGGATTATCAGAGTCGATCACAATACGGCTGATGTGGCGGGTATTTTTTAATCCCATATTCTTCCAGGTTTTTCCGGCATCGTTTGTTTTGTAAACTCCGTCTCCTATGGTGACGCTATTCCTGGTAGTAGCTTCACCACTACCGACCCACACTATATCCGGGTTAGATTGACAAATGGTTACATCCCCGACTGAAACTGTGCTTTCTTTATCAAAAACCGGATCCCAGGATATGCCGTTATTTTCAGATTTCCATACTCCACTTGGCCCCATAGCAGCATAAATGATCCAGGGATTTGATTCTACAACATCTATATCAACAGTTCTGCCACCCATATTGGCGGGTCCGATATTCCTCCATTCTAGTTTTTCAAATAGCTTATCGATCTGCTCTGAGCTCTGTGAAAATCCTGTCATAATAAGGCCAAACAAAAATATACTTATACATGCTAAAAACTTAAGATGTGGTCTTCTCATTGAGGCCTCCTTGAAGAATCAACATATCTATATTATTTATACATTACATAAACAATTATTTCCACATTTCTTGCTATTTTTTCCCTTTAGGCATATTTACGCAAAAAGGATTATGATAAGTTGTACAGGATGGACACAGGTAAGTCCCTACTAAAGACAGGGATTTCCCCAATTTTCTCTACACTTCTAAGCCTTAAGCAAGAATCAGGTCAGTTGATACGAAAACACGCGAATTTTCTCCAGCGAGGAAAATCCGCTCGGATACAGTCTTCGCTCTCTTCTCCTTAAAGGAGAAGAACCATGCCCGCTCATCCTTGCTCACGGTTTTCTTAATCAATTAACCTGATTCTTTTTACAGCACATATCGCCATTTTACCCTTCGGGCAAGCAGATCTTACCGCAGATACGAAATAATCGGAAAATTGTAAATAGAAAATGGGAAAACCCGTGAAATGTGAATTGTAAAATTTGAAATATTATGGTAAAAGATTTATCTTATGAACTTTTGATGTGGCTGAGGCGAGCTCAAGCCACATCTTAATTTCATCCATATAGACATTTTTTATGAACAGAATAAAACGTCGGGAATTTATTAAAACGGTAGGATTAGCTACTGCTTCTATTGCTGCGCCTGGGATTTTATCTAAATGCAGCAGGACGATTAAAAAACCGAATATTATCTATATCCTGGCTGATGACTTAGGCTACGGCGAACTGGGATGTTACGGGCAGGAGAAGATCAAGACTCCCAATATTGACAGATTGGCTGCTGAAGGAATGAAATTTTCCCAGCATTATTCCGGGAGCCCCGTCTGTGCCCCCTCCCGCTGCACGCTTTTAACTGGAAAACATACCGGACATTCCCAAGTCCGGGCCAATGATGAAATGGCAGAATTAGGCGATGTCTGGAATAACCCCAGTATAGAAGGACAATGGCCTTTAACGAAAAACACTGCTACAATCGGGACGTTCCTGCAAAACACCGGTTACACTACCTCAGTAATCGGAAAATGGGGTTTAGGCGGTCCTGGTTCCTACGGAGAACCTAACAAACAGGGATTCGACCACTGGTTTGGGTATCTTTGCCAGCGTCAAGCGCATAATTATTATCCCCCTCATTTATGGAAAAACGATAAAAAATTCATACTAGAAGGCAATGATTATTTTTCGCCTCACCAAAAATTTCCAGACGATGCAGACCCACATGATCTTAACGCCTATTCTCAATTTTCAACCACGCATTATTCACCTGATCTTATGGTTGAAGAAGCCTTGAATTTTATTAAGTCCAATAAAGATAATCCATTTTTTCTGTATTTTGCCACTCCAGTGCCTCATGTTGCCCTTCAAGTCCCCCCGGATTCGTTAAAAGAATATAAGGATGCTTTTCCCGAAACACCTTACCTGGGAGAAAAGGGATATCTGCCTCACCCGGCACCCAGAGCTGCCTATGCAGCTATGATATCCCGTATGGACAGGGATATCGGCCGTATTATGGCCCTTTTAAAAGAATTGAGTTTAGATAAAAACACTCTTGTTATTTTCTCCAGTGACAATGGCCCTACTTATGCTGGTGGAGTCGATTACAAATTCTTTAAAAGCACAGGCCCGTTAAGAGAGTTAAAGGGCAGGATTTACGAGGGAGGAATACGCGTTCCCATGATAGCACGCTGGCCAGGCCACATAAAATCCGGGACGGAAAGCGCTCATATTTCTGCTTTCTGGGATGTTATGCCGACATTGTGTGAGATTGCGAGCGCTCCAATTCCCCCTGATACTGACGGGATAAGCTTTGCACCTACTCTTTTAGGAAGTGGGGTTCAAAACAAACATGCTTATTTATATTGGGAATTCCTTTCCTATGGTGGCCAGCAGGCCGTACGCATGGGAAGATGGAAAGGTATCCGGACAGGTCTAAAAAATATAGACTCTGACACTACGATCCAACTATATGACCTTAAAAATGATATTAGGGAAAGTAATAATATTGCTGCTGATAATCCGGAAGTCGTTGCTAAAATCAAAGAAATAATGCATTTAGCACGAACAAAATCCGGCCGTTTTCCCTTTCCTGAACTCCTGTCACGGCCCTATTAAAGAAAGGATAGTTCCCCTATTTATTCTATACCCCGTCTTTTTTTGTCTCTATACATCAATTTATCCGCCTGGACCATAAGTTCATCCATTGAACAGGGATTCTTTGAATCATATTCAGCAATCCCAATGCTTACTGATAGTTCAAAGCAAAACATTTTTTTTGAATTAAATTCCTTGAGGTTCTTATTCAGCCTGGAGATCAGGGTATTAACTCCTGATTTTGGTGCTTTCTGCACCAGGACAGCAAATTCATCACCTCCCAATCGCCCTTTGATATCAGACTTTCTCATAGATGCCTTAAGGATTTTAGCAAGTGAAATGATCGCCTCATCTCCTTTTTTGTGACCCCATAAGTCATTTATCTTTTTTAGATTGTCTATGTCAATAAATGCAAAGTAAAGCCTGATATTCTTCCCTTTCGTAAGCTGCAATTGTTCCTGGACAGAAGCAATAAATCCCCGGCGGTTATATAGCCCTGATAACTCATCCATAGTATTAAGAGTTTCTAAGGAGTTGATCATTTTTTGTCTTTCCTGACTAATCATCTCCACTTTTTTTAAAGCATTCTTATATTGTGCCTCAGCTTTTTTTTGGGCAGTGACGTCAACCAGGATCCCGGCATAATATTGCACCCTCCCGTCCAGTCCTAGTACAGCACGGGGATAATCTCTTCCCCAGATAATTTGCCCATCTTTTCTTTTTAGTTTAAACTCACGATAATTTGTTGTCGATTTATTTATTTTTTTAAGATGCCGGTCCCGGTCTTTTTTTTCGACATACAGATCACTCACATCCAGAGCCTTGAGATCTGTCTCATTTTTAAAGCCTAATAAATTTGCTAGACTTTTATTCACTTCAATCAACTTTCCATCCGGCGTTGTATGATAGACTCCTACTGGTAGATAATTTAGGAGATCATGGTATTTCTTTTCGATTTCCCGTAATTTTATTTCAATATCAGACAGCTTCCTGACTAAGTTCTGAATAATAGCGTCTTTTCCATCCAGCTCGATATGTTTTTTTTTAGTCATGCCAACCTTTATAACTTATTCTATTATAAAAATCCATCCTTTGCCAGGTTTTACCAAAATAGCATCTTCTGGTTTAAAATCCGCCTCCACCTGAAAATTGGCTATAAACGGAGCATGAATCATAGCTTTTTCTTTATCTATTCCTATTGATTTCCAATCTATCTTCAAATCAACCAAAACTTCCTCAGGTGCCCAACTGGCAAGCGCAATCATAATTTTATCATCTTTAATATAAGCTGTAACTTTCACATCTCTGTTGCTAGTCTTTACAGGGCAAGAAGGTGCCCAATACCCGACCATTTCAGCTTCCTGGATGCCAAACTCATCCCACACTTTCCAGATCGCAGTAGGATCACCGGCCCAGGGAAGCCGGGATGTCATACCATAGAGCATTCCCCGCCAGGAATTGCCTCCGTCCTGAAGCATCTCCCCCATAAGGCCAAAAGGAATTCCTGAAACCTCAATCATCCAGAAATCCGGCTTTGAGTCATAATCAAAATATTCCCCAAACCAGAGCCTGTCTAAATAGGGAAAATGTTCAAGGTAGAGATTAGCTGAGTTTGCATACCCATCTCTCACATTAAACTGATTGGCTGAATGAAGGTCAATAAGAGACTTTTTCCCTTTTCGATTTAGTACTTTTCTTACTCTTTTCATTGTAGTCCTGTCAAATGCTACATCATCGATGTAAATGCCATCTATTCCCACATTTTCTACAAGCCAGTTCAAGCCTTCTACATAATAATTATGCCAGCGTGAAACTCCGCTGTTAATAATTGCCGCATCTTTTAACTTGGGCACAAACCAGGCAGCAATATAATTTCCCCCTAAATGCTCCTGCAGCCAGGAAAAACCACCCCCTTCCCCTGGGAAAAATATCTCGTCTCCCAAACTGCGCAAAGCAAAAAGCTCCGGGGCTCGGTTGGATAGCTCACGTACTGTATAATAAATCTTGACTTTCATATCCCTGGCATGTGCTTTGTCAATATAAGCTTTCATCTTTTCCGGCCTCAGAAAAGGATAATTGATATAGGGATTAATGTTATTGGCATGATGCACATTTATAGTATTTGCTCCGGTGGCTGCAATTTCCTCCACTGTTTCAAAGCTGTGATAATAACGTGTATTCCAATGGGCTGTAGTGTCAATAGGTCTAAATGGGGTTATAAGTAGACTGAAATTATAAAATAATTCCTCTCCCTGTTGGATCACTCTATTTCCGCTGTAAGTAGATATCAATACAGTATTTTTTTGCTTTTCAATAATATCACAGCCGCCTTTTCCCTGATTCCACCATGATCTAGGTAAAACCAGCGGCTTGAGTAGATAAAAATTGGTATTTAAAGGGCGGGAATAGTTTTCATCCCGAAAACTGCACTGCAGGCCTGCATTGATATCACCGAGCCAGGCAGAATCTTGATTATGCTTTTGTTCCCACTTCCACATAAATTCGTCCGGGCGGAATCCCCCTTTGATTCCCATGCCTATCATATATTTTGCTACATCTTTATTAAAGGGTATTTCAAGCCGGATATCCTTTACTTCTGTTGTCTCTGAGGCAGTCACTTTTACCATAAAATCGAGGTATCCATCAAATTCCATACGGGCACTCAGATCAATTTGAATTTCTCCAGCTGTTTGATGGGATTCCCAAACTGCTGCCCCCTCCGCTTTTTTTATGATTTTTACCCCTCTGCTTTTAAAGGGAATTATTCTTCCATTTTTATCTTCAACGATCAGTTTTAGCGGAGATGATAACATCTCCCTCCCTTTTTTCCCGATAGATGTCATTTCAGGGGTAAAATAACTGATAATACTTTCGGGGAAGCCCATCTTATTAAATCTTACTGTTCGCCCCAGGCAAGATATTGAAGAACCTTCGACTTTGACCGGAGTATAAGGCGAAACAATATCATCATCAAAAGCAGCCAACGAATTCAGCCAACGCAAACGGGAATGCCGCCAGGGCTCGCTATCTCCTTTATCCATAAGGATCTCATCTGATACTTTTAGGATCACTTTAATCTTTGTCGTAGATGATCCCTCAGGAACAACTGTCACCAGCCCTTCGTATTGACCGGGAGAAATATCCAGAGGCACCTGAACCCCGCACCATAAAGGTTGGATTTTTCCTTTAGGAACCTGGTAAAGTTTTTTAAATTTCCTGCCCTTCCAGTCAGTTCCTTCGGTATTGAAGCTGGAGAAAGCAGCAGCTTCAATAGTCTCTCCGTTAGCAATATCTTTCAAAGGGGAAAAATTTACATTTAAATCCCTGACATCTTGACGGCAGGCAAATAAGCCGATTTGAAAGGCATAATATTCACCTCTGGCCGCTTCTCCCTTAAATGTTTTCTGCGGGCCTTTCTTTATCCATCTAAAAGGCAGATCATCAGTCATACGAATTGGAAATCTCCGGTCTTCGGGAAATAACAGATAAGCAGAATCCCTATGCTGTGCCAAAAGTTCCTTGACTTCAGCCTGAACAGCAATGACTTCCATTGGGTAAAAACTATTTAATTGATCAATAGCTTGGAATTCCTTAACCTCTACATAGGGAAGATCAGAGGCAAGGCTGTTACGTTTTAACCATCCCTTCTCTGCAGTTTGCTCTACCTCAGGATAAATAACAGTTGGATAATTGCTTCTTCCTTGCATTTTATTTATCATATAATAAATGTAATAATCACCCGGTACAGTATGAGGTTGAAAAACCAGATCTCCCCATTCGCGGTTAACCTTTAAGCGAATAATATTCTTTATTTTTGCGCCTGTGGAAGCGTCAATAATAACGATGTTTTTCCTTTCCGGAAACATATCCCTCCGACGCCAGGGAATATGAACCTTAACTGCCTCTGATTTTTCATCTACATAGACTATCACACGATGGTTTCCCATATTTTCTGCATCCCAGGAACCGGTTCCATAAGGTATATCTTTAGAAGCGGCAAATACTAGAGAAAAACAAAAATTCAAAACTATCAGAGTATAAATATTTTTTTTTAACATCCCCTAGCCTCTCTAGCCTGGATTATTCATAAAAAATGTCGACTCGTGAATAATTCAGGTTAGTCATTTTAAAGCTGATAATACCTGATCAGGTTTCTTTTCCCTTAAAAGCAAACGTGCCTTTTTTGAATCGCCATATTTTTGGAGCATTAATCCGCCGATATATGGATATTCCTTTTTATCAGGCCACATTTTCAAGGTGTAATCATAGATAGATTTTCGCAGCTGTTCAGCCCTTGCGTCTTCTTCCATTCTGTTATAACAATAAGCCATAATATATTCCTGAAGCCTGAAATCAGGGTCGTAAGGCTTCCCTGTCCCAAGGTTTTCCGGGTATTCCTGTGATTTTTTAAGATGCACTATCGCTTTTAGATAATCTCTCATCTCAACATACTGAAGGGCAAATTTAATATGGCAGTCAACAAAAAGACTATGCACACCAGTAGCGCCTTCGGAGGGAAGGGCGACCATAGCTTCCAATATCTCTGCAGCCGGACTGTACTGTTGATCGTTCAGCAAAGCCCGAATATTTTCTATCTGAATAGAAGTATTATGAGGAAATTTATTTACCGCATCTTTAGCTGTATATAATGCTTTATCTACCAGCTTCCTATTGTTAAGAAACTCAATCAGACGATACCAGTTGTGCCAATCTGAACTGTTTACTGTAACTGCTTTTTGCAGATCAGCCAGAGCTTTTTCCGGGTGGTTTTCTTTGTTGAAATAAGCCCTGATAATATAAAATGTAGCAAAATCAGGCTCTTCACAATCATTAATCAATTTGCCTGTTTCCCTTATACGCCCCTTACTCCAGTATAATAAGGCCAGATAGTACTTGGCCTTCCAATTTTCAGGAGTTTTGGAAACAGCCCATTTAAACACTGGGATCGACTCTTCCCGGAAGGGAAAAACCATTGCAGGAGATAAACTATTGGCTTTTTGAAGCCAAGAACGAGATTTTTGCGGTGCATCATCTTTTAAAATATAAGCCAGCCAGTAATATATGGAAGGATATTCCGGAGCATGCTCGAGCAATTGGACTGCTTCTGGATTCAGACCAAGGTTATAATAATATAAAGACATCTCAAGATAATTTTCATGTGGAAGCTCATTGCGGATAAAGGATTGGAATCTTTCCAATTCTTGTTTTTTCTGAGTCAATTGATAGCTCTCATAACGGGAAAGATGATTGAGTGGCTCTAACTCTAGTATCCGGTTATTAATATCAGATGCCTGCTTAGTATCCCCGGCCTTTCGTAAAGCTATAGACAAAGCCTGATAAGCATTTATATTATAAGCATTGTATTTGAGAGCACGGCGGGAATATTCCTCTGCCAGGTCATATCTTTTCTCCAACATGAAAATTTCAGCCATCTGACAATAAGCCGTGGAGCGGAATTTTAGGGAACGAGCTGCCCAACCCAGGGTTTCTTTGGCATCAATGAGATTTCCCAACCGCCGTGAGATAATCCCATAAATATAATTAGCTTCCGGGTTATACATGACATTATCCAGAGCTTTACTTACATGACCTAAAGCTCGCCTGTATTCTCCCCGGCGGAAATAAAGTTCAGATGTCCGGCATAGAGCCCGGGTATGTAAAGGTTCTTTATCCAAGACCTCCAGATATTTTTCCTGGGCCAGATAATAATTCCTTTCTTTTTCAAAGCGGTTAGCAGTAAGAAAAAGCTCTTCTGTACTATTTTCTTTAAAGGGATGGAATCTAAGCGGACGGTGCAGGTCATTAGCCTTAGAATCGTCATTGTAAACAAGCCTGTTGGATATACGAACTTCATAACTTCCCGGTTTGACTGATAAGTCAAGTTCCCTGGATAGCACCTCCATGGGACTGAGAGTAATATGCTCCCGAAAAATCTCTTTTCCTGCTTCGATTACAACCAGGTCATCATCTATGCTGGAAAGCGGGCACACATTAACAGTCAAGGAATTATCCTCCCGGATAACATTCATCACTCCCACAGGAGAGGCTGCAGTCATCGGGCCTATATCTTTATAGGGAAACCAGATCTCTTTCCAATTATCTGCTGAGTAAGGAGTGAACAAAGCATGGTCATTTTGGTTTAAATACCGTCCAGCCTGGGGTTCACTGTACTGGCCGTCAGTATCGGTCAAAAGATCTTCCCAGATCATCCCCTGCCGGGACTGACCCCAGATCCAGGTCTTATGCCCGGGCACATCATCATAACGGGCCCAGTGGCCGAATCCTAATCCAAGCTTGTGCCAGTATCCGCCAAAAAAATTCTCATACTCTCCTACTGTAAAATAGCTTTTGTAGGAGCCAAAATCATTGTTCTTATACCAGGAGAGGTCAATACCGTTTTTATCAACCGGCCATGGCCTTAGTGGTACGGAAAAATTATGGGCAATATGATAGCGGCCCGGGAATATATATTGAAGGTCATCTCCGGTGCTTATAGCTGCATTCATCCAGGCATAATAAGACTGGTGCAAGGGGGATGGATTGTACCAAAAGGATTGAGTTTCGAAAAGAGCCTTGTCCCTAGGGACAGTAATACAGACACTCCAGCGGGAGCGTGAAGGAAGATCCATATTTCCTACAATACAGCTCACACTTCCGTCAGGATTTTTTCTATATATATAATCAACTGGATGAGCTCCAGCAGGAGTGTGTCCCACGATCCCAAAATTAAATTCTATTCCACCCGATGTCCAAGGCCCCCTTAGGGCGATCTCCCGGAATTTTAAAACATGATTTTTATATATAAATTCCCGGCCAGTGGATTTTTCCACAGCCCCCCATATCTTCCCTCCCACTTCCGGAAGAACTGATACTGATATATAAGGATTTTCCAGGCGTATGACCTTCCATTCTCTATCTTCTGCATTTTTGCTGAACTCGTCTATAAATGAGTATGGATAAAGCCGTGCTCCTTTTCCCCACAAACTCGATCGGATCAAGATAGGCACTGGGTCCGGATCGCCGAAGGGATATGTTTTAATTATTTCAAGCGATTCCATAATAGAAGCTTTTTCTTTAGGGACACAGCATAATATCAGAAGAATTGCCAATAGAAAAAGGATTGAGATTGTTATTCTAATTTTTCGCATTTTTCTCTATTCCTGAAATTTGGACGTAGCTCATAACTCTTTATTATAGCCTTTATGATTTGGCCAACTCTTTTGGAGATTATTCAAATTTTAAAGACCTACTTCATTACTGCTATTCTCCGCCTATCTGCATTTCTTTGATCCGTATAGTAGGTGCGGTAAATGAGCGGTTAAGGTCAAGGTCATTTCCAAGCATATCGATTCCTATGAGCATTTCCTCTGCTGTTCCAGCGATGGTCAGTCCTTTGACAGGGAAAACCTTTTTACCATTTTCTATCCAGAAGCCTGAAACTCCTCCACTGAAGTTTCCATTTACCGGATTTATTCCATATCCTGTTACACCTTTAAGCAGTAAACCATTAGGAGTGGCTTTTATGATCTCTTCCGGAGGTGTTTCTCCGGCTACAATATAAAAACTGTGCGCTCCGATTCCTGGGAGGCTTCGAAATCCTCTGCGGGAGGCATTACCAGTACTTTTAATGCCTACTCGGCTGGCAACGATCGTATTGTACATAAATTCCTTCAGAACACCTTTGTCTACAATAGTTCTTTTTTGAGTAGGAACTCCTTCTCCATCAAATGGAGCTGTTCCAAGTCCTTTGGGTATAGTTCCATCATCTATTATTGTTATTTTATCCGCCATTATCTTCTTGTTCATTTTTTGAGCAAGAAAGCTGGCGCCCTGAAGCACACGTTCTCCATTAACTGCTGCAAGTATTCCACCTAAGATAGAACGGGCTGTATCCGGGTCAAATATAACAAAAGCCTTCTGAGTCTTGACCATTTGGGGATCGAGCATCTCATAAGCATCCTGGGCAGCTTTGCCTGCTATTTCTTTAATCGGTTTCAGGTCGGAAAAAAATCGCCGGGAGCAGTATTCTCCTCCAGAGGATTTTTGCTCTCCTTTCTCAGCTACAACAGAAACACCGATCGTACAGGCGGATTCTTTATAACTTTTTGAAAGCCCGTTTGAGTTTGCCAGAAATATTTCCCCCTCTCCCTCGCTGAATACAGCTCCTGCACTTTTTGTGATCCTCTGGTCCTTCATAGCGGCATTTTCCAATTCTTTAGCCATTGTTATCTTTCTATCCAGCGACACCCGGCTTATCTCCGGATCAAAAAGAGAGCCTACTTCAGTTATTCCCTTATCATCCGGCAGTTTATTGTTTTCATCAGGAGTTGTATTTCCAGCAAATCTAACCGCACTTTGTACCGCATTTTCCAGAGAAGATTCCGAGAAATCATTACAGTGGGAAAACGCCAATCTCCCATTCTGAAATACTCTGAAACCGGCTCCATGGGAAGCTGCCTCTTCAACAGTCTCCACTTCTCCGTTACGGACTTCAATACTTAGATTGCGGCCTGTTTGGACGAACACTTCGGCAGCATCTACACCTTTGTCTAAACACTTTTTTACTAGTTTTTCTGTTAATATTTTGTAATCCATGATCAACTCCTTGCCCTGCTTCCGCCAACATTAATGCTGCGGATCCTTACAGTCGGCTGTCCTGCTGAAACCTCAGCAGCCTGGCCTTTTCCACAGATCCCCGGGCCAAAGGCCAGGTCATCTCCTACAGCATCCACATTAGAGATTATATCGAGACAATTCCCAATAAGCGTTGCTCCTTTGACCGGGGCAGTCTTTTTTCCATTTTCTATCAGGTAAGCCTCCCGGCAGGTAAAATTAAATACTCCCGTGGTCGGATTAACACTTCCTCCGCTAAGGCTCTGGACATAAATTCCTTTCTTTGTGGATGCCAGAATATCCTCAGGATTATCTTTTCCTTTTTCAATAAATGTGTTTGTCATGCGCGGAATCGGGATATAGCGGAAGCTCTCGCGACGGCCATTCCCGGTTCGTTCCATGTCGATCTGTTTGGCTGAAAGGATATCCGTCATGTATTTTAGAAGCACTCCGTCTTTAATAAGGACATTTCGTTTCATCTGAGTGCCCTCATCATCAAAATCTATGGTACCGCGCATATTCTTGAGGCTGCCATCGTCAACCATGGTAAAAATATCACTTGCAACTTTCTGCCCCAGTTTCCCGGTAAACACACCCACTTCCTTAGCAATATTATCGGCTTCAAGAGGATGGCCCACTGCTTCATGCACAAGTACGCCCCCCCATCCATTCTGCATAACAATATCCATTTTTCCGGCGGGACAATCTTCTGCCTCAAGCATTGCTATTGATTCACGAGCGCAGGTACGGGCAACATCTTCAGGAGGATATTTTTCAAACATCTCAAATCCCATGTGTTTGCTTAATCTTTCTCTTCCCATATGCCGCGTATTTTTACCTACACCAAGCGTATTAACGATAAAAAACATAAGCGGTAGTTCATCACTAAGGAGCAGTCCTTCACTATTAGCAATAGTCCTTCCTCTCACTTCATCATAATAGCTTATGGATGCCATCTTGATACGAGGGTCATATTCAAGAGCCGCTTGGTTGGCTCTTTGCATTACATCCAAACGTTTTTTATCTGCCACCTCTCCCAGGGGAACTTGAACAGATATGAATGACGGCCGGCTTTCAGATTTGACATCTACAGGCTGGCTAGCTTTTGAACCTTTTGCGATATAAGAGGCTACTTCTGCAGCCTTGAGCAGCTTTTCTTCCGATATTTCATCAGTGTAAGCGAAACCGGTCTTATCACCGGAAATTACGCGGACCCCTGCTCCCTGGCTTATTCCAAAGACTGCGCTTTTAAATTTGGACTCTTCCATCAAAATATTTCTGGAAATCCGGTTTTCAAAATATACATCAGCAAATTCCCCGCCCTTCTCAAGTGCTTTACTAATAGTCTTATTTATGAGAGCGGGATTAAGGCTTAAAGCAGCGCCTTTTTCCCCTTTTCCCTTACATGAAAGCAGATGCATCATAAGTGATGGAGTCGCAGCCATGGCTACTCCTCCTTTGAGGCTCATCTGCATAAATTTACGTCGGGGGATATCTTCCCCAAAATATTTCTTCACACTCATTTCTCCTTTCTTTACAATTTATTTTATAATCTCAAATTCATCCAAATACTTCGGAACACTTACCTTCCATCCTTTTTTCTTTTCTACAGTATCTGCCAGGCTTAATGCTGATTTTTCTTCACCATGGGTTACAAATAATTTTTTGGGAGGAGCTTCAAAATGTCCGAGCCACCTGAGTAAAGCTTTTCTGTCCGCATGGGCGGAAAAGCCATGTATCTGTTCAACTTTTGCTCTAAAATTGTAATATTTCCCATGGATTCTTACTTTTTCCATCCCATTTAAAATCAGCCTGCCCAGGGTACCAGATGCCTGGAACCCGACGAAAAGCAAAGTCGACTCCGGCCGGGACACATTATGGGCCAGGTGGTGTTTTATCCTCCCCCCTGTACACATCCCGGAACCGGCCATAATAATTACGGGTTCTTTTATGGTGTTAATTGCCTTGGATTCATCTATAGTCCTAACTAGCTTCATTCCAGGGAAATGAAAAGGAGATTCATCCACCTGAAAGAGATTTATAGTCTCATCATCCAGGCAGTCTTTGTGTTTCCGGAACACATCTGTTACTCCTACTGCCATAGGGCTATCAAGAAAGATTTTGATAAAAGGTATGGCATTCTCCCTGACCAGCCTGCTGAGATGATACATCAATTCCTGGGCACGTTCTATCGCAAAAGTCGGTATGACAATATTCCCTCCTTTAGCGATAGTATCATTGATGATTTTACTAAACAATTTATCAACATCTTCCGGATCCCCGTGGTTCCGGTCTCCATAAGTCGACTCCATTACTACATAGTCCGACTGTGAAAAAACAGAAGGGTCCCGAACCAGTGGTTTATCCCACTGTCCGATATCACCGGAAAATATAATTTTTTGGGATATCCCCTTTTCAGATACTTCAATCTCTATCATTGCTGAGCCAAGGATGTGGCCGGCATCAGAAAACTTAACCGTAACCTGATGATCGAGAGAAATCAGAGTATCATACGAAACAGTTTTAAACAATGGCAATGATGCTTTGGCATCTTCAACTGTATAGAGAGGCACTTCAGGATAAGGGCCTGTTCTTCCTTCTCGTTTATGACGTTTTTTCTTATACGCAGCATCTTCTTCCTGGATTTTGGCTGAATCCAGTAAAACAATTCTAAGAAGGTCGATCGAAGCTGAAGTAGCTAGTATCTGCCCGGAAAAACCATCTCTTACAAGTTTTGGGATAAGCCCCACATGGTCCAGATGGCTGTGAGTTAGGATAATATAATCGATCTTCTGCGGGTCGATCTGGAATGGAGCCCAGTTTCTTTTTCTATACTTACGCTCCTGATACATTCCGCAGTCTATGAGGATACAAAGCTCCCCGGCTTCCAAGAAATAGCATGAACCAGTAACCTGCCGGGCAGCACCCAGAAACTTTATTTTCATAGCATAAGGATATATAAAAAATTTATTTTAAGCAATCCAAGCTTATTTCAAATAAAAATCAATAAAATTTATTCACGAGTCGAGGTTACCGTAGATACGGAAAAGCAGAAAATGGTAAATAGGAAATGGTAAATAGGAAAAACCGTGAAATGTTGTAGTAGAAGATTTGTATCTAATGAAATTCTGATGTGGCTGAAGCGACATTGAAGATTTAGCCTTACGAGAGCTCTTTTAGAGGGGACCCGGCAAAGCCGGGCTTTGAGTATGTCTGACCCACGGACGGGGGGAGTTACGCAAAAGCCGAAAAAAGAGCACGAGGAATGGCGTGAAAAATCTGAAGCGAGCACAAGCCATACCCGAATTTCATCCATATCGACATTTCTTATGAATAAACTTTAATCAAAGCTTTATAACTAATGATGTGAGAAGAAAGGAATCCGTGTTTTTAAAACCCGGAACAGGCTGGTGGGAATAGATTATCTCAATACTTGTTTTTAAAGCTAAGCTCGGAGTAATAGCAGCATAAATGGAAGCAAACGAATTCATTCTGTAGTCATTGGATTCTTCGAGATTTATAAAGATCGTCTCCTGAAAGGAACACCGGGCTGTTTTTGATAGGGTCAGGTCCAATTTATTAGTAATAATAGAAGAAATAAAAGAGGTTTTGATGGTCTTTTCCCACCCTGATGATAAGCCATTAACATTATTCATTGCCACTTGATTGCTGTTTTCCTCATTGTTCCAACCTAAGGCGATCTCAGAAGATAGAACCGCTTTTTTATTTTTCAACCAGGTAACCCCTCCTCCCCCTGATAGGGCAAGGCGGTAATTATATCCGGCTAATTTATTGCGTTCGTATCTTACAAATCCGAGCAGATAAGCAAAGGATTTTATCTGGCGATCATATTTCATATGCGAATAATAAATTTCCGAAGTTTTTTTGCCATTTGATTTTGCATTGATGAACCTGCCTTTAAATTCCAGCTTATTCTTTCTAAGGGCAAGATTCTGTTTGGTATCAAAGCTGTAAGAGATATTTTCATTATTCCCCTTTACAAGCACCAGGGAAAAACTGGTTTCAGAAGAATATTTCAGCTTTTTTTCCTCTCTATTACCATCCTGTTCAGCAAAAAGATCAAAATTAATCATTAAGATAGAGAGCAAGAAAAGAAAAATTAATTTTATCCATTTTTTCATAGCATACTAGATTAAATTAAAAGCTATATTATTTCAATAATTGATTTTTAAGCTCATCATAATAATGGATACCCATACAGGAAATAATCATATAGGAACACTATGAAGCTGAGGGTATGGATACGCTCGCTTCAGATTTTTAACGCCATTCTTCTTCGTTTTTCTCGGCTGCTGCGCAACTCCCCCCGTCCGTGGGTCAAACATGCTCCCAGCCCGGCTTCGCCGGGTTCCCTCGAAAAGCCTCATCAGAAGGCTAAATCTTCAATGTCGCTTAATTCATACCCTCAGCTTCATCAAACACCTTCTAAATTAATAAACCAGGTATCCATGCGGATTTTCCACGCTGGGAAAAATCTGCGGGTTTTCGCATCAACTGACCTGATTCTTGCTTAAGGATCAGAAGCTTGGAAACAAATGACGAACTCCGGTTGGTTATTAATCTCCATTTGCTTGTAACAAAGCCCTAACTTCAGCTTTATTACAGGGGAATAAAATTATACTTGCCATTTTTCAGGGATACCCTGCCGAAGAAATAATCGGGGTCATGATTTAAAGCGATAATCCATTCTTCCTCTACAGCCTGTTTTAAATAGATATCTTTGTTCTTAAGCGTCTCTATAGGATAAAGGTCATAACTCATAATATAAGGCAGGTTTATGTGAGCAGATGTCGGGATTAAATCCCCTAAAAAAAATATCACCTGGTTTTCTGCATATATTTTTACACATTGATGACCAGCTGTATGTCCGGAAACAGGGATTACTTCCACTCCCTTTGTCACTTCTGATATTCCTTCCTCAAGTTGTAATAATCCATTTTTTTTTAATGGCTCAAAATACTGTGGCAAATAACTTGGCTTATCCCTGGCAGAAGGATTTAAAGCAGTTTTCCACTCAACTTTCTGAATGATATATTTTGCCTGGGAATATACAGGCGCATACTCACCGGAATCTTTTTCCACTGTATTCCCCCCACAGTGGTCAAAATGAAGGTGAGTGTTTATTACATAATCTATGTCATCTACACCGACTCCCATACTTTCGAGCGCCTTAATCAATCCTGGCTCTCTCTCCAGGGAATAATATTCAACCAGTTTTTGTTTTAAGTCCGCTCCTATACCTGTTTCAACCAGAACCAGGCTCCGGCCGGTATCAATAAGTAACGAATTCAATCCCAGTTTTATCCGGTTCTCTTTATCGGCAGGGTACTTTTTTAGCCACAAGACCTTGGGAACCACCCCAAACATAGCTCCACCATCCAGATAAAAAAAACCATCCCTTAATCCATAGATATTGAATTTTCCTAAAGATAGATAGTTAAGACTCATCTAAGAAGTTTCTCGAGGTTGTAAACAAAATTACCCCGGTTATAATCAGCAAGTTCTATCTCATCCGTATCCATACGCAGGGCATCTTCCGGGCAAGCCTCTACACAAAAACCACAAAAACAGCAGCGGTTGATATCAATGATAAACTTGGCAGGATATTTCTGTATCTCAGGATCCGGGTCTTCCTCTGCTTCAATAAAGATGCATTCTGAAGGACATACTGTAGCACACAACATACAGGCTACACATCTAGGCTTACCGTCTTCTCTTTTCATCAAGCGATGTAAACTTCGGTGTCTTTTTGCAATTTCCTGCCTTATTTCAGGATATTGGATAGTAACAGCCCCTTTTCTCTTTGTCTTGATATGGAACAGATTTAAAATATGAAAAAACATATTTACGATAAAATGACGGGTCGTAATTATGCTTCCCCGGATGATCTCAATAAAATAACCAAGTTGTTTTAACATTTTATAATATACTCATTATAATCGCTGTAGCCACGATATTTATCAAGCTTAAAGGGATAAGTAATTTCCAGCCAAAATCCATGAGCTGGTCGTAACGAAAGCGCGGATAGGTCCACCGCAACAGTATCTGCAGCCAACAGAAGAAAAATACTTTGATATTAAACATGAGGACCTGGAAAAGAACCACAATTCCATGCGGCAGCAGCCATTTTCCTCCCCAGGGAAAATGAAATCCATCCGCATAGAGCCATGGCACCTGGTATCCTCCAAAGAAAAGAGTTGTCAGCAAGCATGATATTATGAGGACTTTCATAAAATCGGTAAACATATACATTCCCCATTTCATGCCGCCATATTCAGTAAAAAACCCTACAATCTCAGATTCTCCTTCAGGAAGGTCAAATGGCACTCTTTCTGATTCTGCCATAGTAGCAAAAAGAAATATTAAAAATCCCAGGGGCTGAAGAAAAATCCCCCATTTAGGAAGCCAGCCAAAGAGAAGTTCCCCTTGAAAATCTACAATAGCAGAAAAAGCCAGTGACGGAAATACCATTACCAGACCGATAAGGGATAGACCCAGGGCTACCTCATAAGATATCAGCTGGGCTGCCCCCCTTAGTCCCCCGATAAGAGTCCATCTGTTATTAGATGCCCAACCGCTAAGCAAAACTCCATAGATAGTAAATGAAAGCATAGCCAGGACAAAAAGAAGCCCCACATTTATATCAAGCACCTGAAGCTTTATCTCCTTCCCTCCGATTTTCAATATATCCCCAAAAGGGATGGCTGCGATAGTGACACCTGTAAAAAAGAATGAGAGAAAAGGAGCTAAGTCATGTAAAAATTTTCGGGAAAATGATGGAGTAAAATCCTCTTTAAATATCATTTTGATAGCATCAGCAAAGGGCTGGAACAAGCCGATGATCCTTATCCCAAAAAAATTCGCCCGGTTTGCTCCAATACGGTCCTGCATCAGGGCGCTTTCTTTCCTCTCAGCCCATGTTAGATATAGAGTAATAAGAAGGAACCATACTAAAGCACAGACAATTTTTACCAGTACGATTAAGATTTCACTCATTTATTTCTCAAAAAAAGGGATTTCTTTCTGCATCTGCCGGAATATCTCCTCAGGAGATAACAAATCTTCATAATAATTTAAATTAATGTTCAATTTTGATCCCAGTCCAGCCAAAATCTTCCATTCAGCTTTACCATCTCCTGGAACTTCCAAAACCGGACTAAATTTTTGGACCTTTCCATCCACATTTGTTAAAGAACCGCCTTTTTCAGGGGTCATGGCTGTAGGAAACATTATGCCGACCATTGAATCCAATTCACTCATGTGGGGAGTAAATAGAAATTTATCCGGTACCCTATCAAAATAAGCCCGTATATCAGAAAGGCTGAATATTTCAGAAAGATAAGATCCAAAAATAATCAGGACTTCAGTTTCATCTTCCAGGTTACTAAGCTCAAATTGGGTGATCTCAAATCCAAGCTCTTCTGCTCCTTTTTTATTGGGAGTTCTATCGGAAGTTAAGAGTATATTGTCTGCTTCCCCTGCTGAAGGGTCAATAAAAAATATGTTTTTTATTCCTAGGTCATCCTGAAAAATCTTTTTTAGCAGAAACAATTCCTCATTGGTCAAAAAAGAGTTTAAAAGCAGGGTTATCTTGGATGTCTCTTTTTTATAAAAAAGCTGTTTGATCTTTTCCGTAAAAAAAGCCAGGGAAGTTTCATAACTTTTAATATTTTTATTATTGTTTGCTATTATTTTTTCAGCTCTATTTTCATCAAGCGAATGGTAACCAAAACGTCCGATATCACAGATCCAGTAGCTGTTTATTTCAGCATTTTCCCTGGCACTGATCCGGTATACTCTTTTTGGAATATCAAACCGGGAAAATCCCCGGTGATATTCAATAAATATATTACATCCCCGGGAACAAAGAGGGCAGATAGCTTCACCTTTTTCCAAAAACCAACTGCGGGTTTGAAACCTGAAATCCGTATCCGTAATAGCTCCTACCGGGCATAGCTGAGCCAGGTTACCAGAGTAATTGTTATCAACTTGAATTCCATCTAATATATTAACCTCTGTATCAGCTCCGCGTTCAAATACTCCCATCTCACCAGTGCCAACGACTTCCTGCAGAAAACGGACACACCTTCGGCACAAAACACATCTTTCATTATCATGAATAAGGTACTTTCCCAGCCTTATTTTTTTCTCCCGCCTGTCTTTTGATTCTGAAAAATTATTGTCAAACAAGCCGTATTCTTCATAATAATCCTGGAGTTTACAATCACCAGCCTGGTCGCATATGGGGCAATCCAGGGGATGCTCCGCCAAGAGAAATTCCAATACTCCTTTTCTGGCTTCTACCACTTTTTCGCTCTTTGTATGGACCTTCATCCCATCCTTGACCTGGGTCGAACAGGCCAGTTCCAGTTTGGGTAGACCTTCAATCTCGACCAGGCACATCCGACAGGTTCCCTCTGGGGGAAAAGCAGGGTGGTAACATAAATGCGGAATTTCAATGCCAGCATTTTCAGCTGCCTTAAATACAGTAATACCCTTTTCAACATTCACTTCTCTGTCATCAATATAAATTTTCATCATTTTATACTAGTTTCTATCTCATCTCTGAACTTTTTCACAATAGATAAAATTGGCATAGCTGCTGCATCTCCAAGAGGACATAAAGTTTTTTCCAGCATATTTAAAGCCAGCCGGATGATATTATCTATATCGCCGTCTTTACCTTCTCCCCGAGAAATCCGGGTTACTATCTTCTTGATCCAGGAATTTCCTATGCGACAGGGCGTACACTGGCCGCATGACTCATGGGAGTAGAATTTAGTGATGATTTTTAATACCTCCAGAATGGAGGTATCTTCATCTAGAACAATAACTGCCCCCGAACCTAACATCGAGTCCGCTTTCATTAAGGCATCACTATCCATTGTGATATCTATCTCATCTGCTTTTAGGATCGGTGATGACATTCCTCCGGGGATAACCGCCTTTAATTTTTTTCCTTCTTTTATTCCGCCGGCATATTTGAATATTAGATCTTTTAAGCTGGTTCCAACTGGAAGCTCGTAGATCCCGGGATTTTTCACCATTCCGCTCACACTAAAAATACGGGTTCCCCCATCAGTTGGAAGCCCCAGAGCGCAAAACCACTCTGCTCCCTTCAGAATTATGGAAGGTATATTGGAGAGCGTCTCAACATTGTTGATCACTGTCGGACACTGAAACAACCCTATTGAAGCAGGAAAAGGAGGTTTTAGCCTCGGGTTTCCCCGTTTTCCCTCCAGGGATTCCAGTAAAGCAGTCTCCTCGCCACATATATAAGCTCCTGCTCCTCTATGAACAGTAATATTCAGGTCAAATCCACTTCCCAGTATATCTTTGCCTAAAAATCCTTTCTGAAAAGCCTCATCAATGGCTGTTTCTAGTCTTAGAGCGATATTTTCATATTCTCCGCGGATATATATGTAGGCAGTATTGATCCCCACACAAAATGCGGAGATTATTATTCCTTCCAGTAATAAATGGGGATTATGAGTCATGATATGCCGGTCCTTTATTGTCCCCGGCTCGCCTTCATCGGCATTTACACACAAATATTTCGGCTTATCCCCATTCTGAGGAACAAAGCCCCATTTTACTCCAGCCGGAAAACCTGCGCCTCCCCTTCCTCTTAGATTAGCAGCTTTAGCTTCTTTTAGTATCTTTTCCGGATTCAACTCGGTCAGAGCCTTTTTTACAGCCTGGTACCCATTGTGTTTAAGATAAACATCCAGCATAAAAAAATTATCAATGCTGAAATGTTCCGATAATACTTTTTCTTTCACTTTTTTTACTCTAAATTATCCAGTATTTTATTGATCTTCTCTTTATCCAGATGACCATAATAATCGAAGTTTATCATCAGAGAAGGGGCCTGTTCACAAGCTCCCAGGCATTCTACTTTCGATAAAGTAAACTTCTTATCCGAAGTTGTCTCTCCCGGTTTTATTCCCAATTTTTCCTCAATACAATTGAGAATATTATCGGCACCCATAAGACTACAGGTAAGATTTGAACAGACCTGAATATGATACTTTCCCACTGCCTTACGATTAAACATAGTATAAAAAGTTACAACTTCCCTTACTTTGATTTGTGAGATACCCAATAAAGAGGCTGCCAGAATTTCCTCTTCTGCAGATATCTGACCGAATTCCTTCTGGATTACATGTAAAACCGGTAAGAGAGCAGCTTCTTTTTGAGGATAACTGGCAATGATCTTATCAATCACTTTCTTTGTCTTATCCGAAAATTCCAGGCTCATCTATCCAGTTCTCCTCCGATCATGTTAGTTGAACCAAATGTCGGGATAATATCAGCAATATAATGACCTTTTATCATTTCTTCCAAAGCGGAAACAATGTGGAAACAAGGGGCTCTAAGATGCAGGCGGTAGGGTTTATCAGTCCCGTCAGAAACGATATAGAAGCCTAGCTCCCCGTTTCCTCCTTCCACTGAAAAATAGACATCTCCTTTTGGTGGTCGAATACCATGCCCACTCATAAAAAATTTAAAATGATTAATAAGCCCTTCAATATTTGTATATGTATCTTCCTTGGGAGGTACGGTGTATTTTTTACCTTTAACCAGAATATCAGGGCGTACATCTTTTTCAGAACCTTGCAGATTAGGAGAAAGATTGACTCTTTCTTCGGCTTTTTTTGTACGGGAAGCCTTTATTGCCTCATCCGGTTCAATTCCTTTGGCCATAAGGCCAGCTCTTGAAGATGATGCCGGCATTTTCTCTACAGCCTGTTCAATAATCTTGATACTTTGTTCCATTTCTTTCATCCGGACCATGTATCGGTCAAAATTATCTCCTTTATCTCCCAAGGGCACTTCAAATTCCAACTGATCATAAACCAGGTAAGGGTGTGCTTTGCGGACATCATAACTTACTCCAGAAGCACGTAAGCAGGGTCCTGTAAAGCCATAATTTACAGCCATTTCCGGATTTGCAACCGCTACATCCCGGGTCCGGTCTATCCAGATCTTGTTTTTATCCAGTAATCCTTTCACATCTTTCAAAACACGCCGGGTAACTTTTATAGCCTTATCCATCAATCCCTTATAATCCGGATGAAGGTCCGCTCTTACTCCTCCTATCCGGATGTATGAGGTTGTCATCCTGGCGCCTGTAGTCTGTTCGATAAAATTCCATATCTCTTCACGGGCTTGAATATAATACAGAAAAACTGTAAAAGCTCCGCATTCCATAGTCATGGCAGCAAGAGCAGTCAAGTGATCAGATATTCGGGAAAACTCGCTCATAATGACCCTGATATACTGTGCTCTTTCTGGAGCTTCGATCTCCAGCATTTTTTCCATTGTCATTACATAAGCAAGGTTATTGATAAGAGGGGAAACATAATTCAGCCTATCTGTATAAGGTAAAAGATTAAAATAGGTCTTATGTTCGCAGGTTTTTTCAAATCCACGATGAAGGTATCCGACCTCTACTTCCGAATTTCTTATTACTTCTCCATCAAGTTCCAACATTATCCTGATAGTACCATGCATAGCAGGATGAGACGGCCCCATATTTATTAAGAGGCTTTCTTTTCTAGCTTCTTTTTGAATCCGAGTCATTTTGTTATTTTTCTCAATGGTATTTTTGGCTGCCGTTTTCGCAAAGGATAATCCTTGCATAAAGGGTACCCCTCAAATCCTTCATACATAAACAGACGCCGCATATCAGGATGTCCTTTGAAATTTATCCCGAACATATCAAAGATTTCTCTTTCAAGCCAATTGGCATTTTTCCAGAGGTCGGAAAGAGAGTCAATATCAAGTTCATTTTTTCTAACTTCAGATTTGATTCGAATGCGTTTATTACTGGAAATAGAAAAAAGATGATAAACCATTTCAAAACAACCTTTACTGCTTAAATAATCCACACATGTAAGGTCAAGCAGCATAGTGAATTCACAGGGTCTGTTTTTTAAAAATTCCATAATCTTAAACAACACATCTTTCTCTATTCGAACAACAGAGTCCCCCAACCTGTCCGGGACTTCCGAAACTTTTTCCAGAAAAGTCTTTTTTAGGGCTTCTATTACTTTTTTATTTTCCATTGCCAGTCTTGTTTTTGATGCTGGATCTTATCCTGTAGTTTTTCTATTGCATTCAAAATAGTCTCAGGTCGCGGTGGACATCCGGGAATATAAACATCCACTGGGATAATTCTGTCTATTCCCTGGACGACTGCATAATTGTCATATATCCCACCGCTCACTGCGCAGGCTCCACATGCGATCACCCAATTCGGTTCACACATCTGTTCATATACAGTTTTAAGCACAGGAGCTTCTTTTTGAGAAATAGTACCTACTACAAACAACATATCTGCTTGCCGGGGAGAAAATGTAGTCATCCCAACACCAAATCGGTCAAAATCCCAATGAGCACAGGCAGCTGACATATATTCCATACCGCAACAGGCAGTTATAAAAGGGTAATGAAAAAGGGAGTACTTACGCCCCCATCCCAGCATATAATTGATTTTTGTGGCTATAAAGCCTCCATTAAGGGTCTCTCTGTAATATGCTCGAGGTTTTATTTTTCCCATAAAAAAGCTCCCTTTTTCCAGGCATAAATAAATCCCAGGGCCAGAATCAAAATATAAACTGCCATATAAATCAAAGCCGGAGATCCAATCTTCTTAAAAACCAGAGCCCATGGAAAAAGAAATACAACCTCCACATCAAAGAGAAGAAATAAGAAAGCGACTAAATAATACTTTAAAGGAACAGGAGTGATCCTGTCTTGAAGGTAGGGGCTTCCGCATTCAAAAGGAGTGTTTTTTGTCGGATTTGATTTTTTGGGTCCGAGAATCTTGTTGATAATAACCAGAAGAGTTCCTAGCACACCGGTCACAAGAAATACTAAGAAAAGTTCGCTCATGGTTTTTTAAAGATTTAAATTTTATAAAATTAATTTGAAATATGCAAACTATTTAATACCTTTTTTTTATTTTTTCCTATTTCAGCCTGAAAAAGGGTTGAATATTGACAATATACTTCATAATAAAGATAATGGATTCTATGAATAAAAAGAAATATTATCAGGTCCTATTCATATTTCCAGTTTTTCTATCCATTCTGTTACTGAACCTCTGTAATTCTTCCAAACCAGAAGTCATCAAGCTCAGCCGTCAAGGAACCTTAAAGCTGATCGACTCCCTTAAGCAAGAAAATGTTGTCTCAACGCCCTTTTCCAACATCATAGAGCATTTTGATTCAGTTGATGAAAGAGCAATTACGATAAGCGATATGTTTCTGTTCCGTAATCTTTCCACTAGTAAACAAAAGGTCTGGGGATTTACCACCAAACGTTCTGTTCTAGGTAAAAATGAAGCAACCGCCCCAAAAGGTATGGAAGTTTTTCTAAATGATGATCCGATAAATTTTCTAGAAGAAAAGAAAAATAATTCCCTTTCCTGTAAGTGGATCAAGACTTCAAAAGAAATCGAAATGGAATATGATGAAAATTATAATAAACGATTCAACTGCCTAATCCTAGATGAAGATGAATCCTTTTCGTTTGAGACGATTCTACCTGATGGCCCAGTAGAGTTCGAAATCTTCGCCCGCAGAAACTGGCACCCGATGGACCTAGAAGTTCACCTGGATGACCAGTTGCTTAAAAAAAAAACTGTAGCCCGGAATACATCTTATTTTCTTATTAAGAGCCGGCCCAAACCAGGCACACATACAATCACCATCAAGACATCAAGATCAAACCATATTATAAAAACAAGACCTACTAAACCCCGTCTGCTAATTTACCAGCTCCGGGTAAAGACCAAAAACGACGTGATCCTCTTTTTTCCTTCCTCAAAAAAACAGCAAGAATTCTCAGAAGGAAAAATCAGAGTGAGATACCTTTCCGATCATGACAAATCAGGAAATTTCAATCCATATCACAATCTATTCCAGATCTGTAATGATTTCACCCTTGATGAATTCGCTCAATCCGAAAACCCGGAGAACATCAAAAAAAATCTTAGCCTTGAAGACCTGTCTATAAATGCTCTTATGGCTCCACCCCAGAGCCAGTTTGAGTTCAAGTTCTATGTTCCAGACAATTGCTTCCTGGAATTCGGAACCGGAATATTCCGCTATAAAGATATCCCCGATCCCAAAGGAGTAAAATTTAAAATCTTGGTTGACACCAATGACAATCGAAAAACAATATTTGAACGTGAAATCACTTTAAAGCCAGAAAAGCTTAGAAACCAGATCCTCCACGAAAAAATCGACCTTTCAGAATATGCCGATAAAAAAATCAACCTGATCTTTCTTACGGAAAATCTGAAAAAAAATGAACAGGTTCCCCCAGACAAACTGGCTTTGTCATTCTGGGAAAACCCTCTTATTTACCATCCTGAACCAGACAATTTAAAAGTGATTCTTATCTCCCTCGATACATTAAGAGCGGATCACTTGGGTAGTTACGGCTATCATCGTAATACCAGTCCCAACATAGATGAACTTGCCAGGGATGGAGTTTTGTTTGCAAACACTTACGCCCAATGTTCCTGGACCCTGCCGTCCCATATGTCCATGTTATTCTCACTAAATTCCGCCAGCCATCAAGTATTTTATAATGACCAGAAAGTGGACAGCTCTTTACCGTCACTGGCATCCTTTTTACAAAAAGCCGGATTTATTACTTATGCTTTTACGGGTGGTGGTTATGTGAGCAGTATATATGGATTCTCCAAAGGCTTTGACTGGTATGACGATCCTATCAGAGGTCAAAACACTTCAAGCTACCAAAATGAAGCGGAGAATCTTTTCGCTTATACATCAGATTGGCTAAAAAAAAACAAGGATAAATCTTTTTTTCTCTTCCTCCATACATTTCAAATCCATGGCCCTTATGATAGCCCCTCTCCCTGGAATGAAATGCATCTTAAAAAAAACGCTCCCTGGGAAAAAATTGGCCTCAGAGTTTTTCTGGATAGAAAAGGAGATGATTATTCTTTTTCTCCAGAAGAAAAAGACAATATTATCTCCCTTTACGATGGAGAGATCAGTTACACTGATGCAACTCTAATCAAACCCCTGGTCAACCAATTGAAAGAACTGAATATTTATAACAATACTCTCCTGATCATTACTTCCGACCACGGAGAAGAATTCCAGGAACACGACGGCTGGCTGCATGGAAGAACTTTATATAATGAGCTGCTCCGGGTACCGCTAATAATAAAACTCCCTAACTCTGAATACAATGGAGCTCGAATCAGCCCTATATGCCGGGTGATCGATATTTTACCTACGATCCTAGATATTGCAGAAATAAAATATAAAAAAGACCTTTTTGACGGAAAAAGTCTGTTAGATCTGATTACAAAAAAAGAAAAAGAAGACAGGGTTTTTATCAGTGACCTAGCACATAAAAATTTACCCATACCTTGCCCAGCGATTATCGCTACTAATAGAGATCAGCTCAAATTTATCATTACCAAATCCCCTGAAGGAATAAAGGATATTGAAACGTATGACTTATTGAAAGATCCTAATGAAAAACATAGCATCATTACAAAAGCAAATAAAATGCGGAAAGAAATCCTATCATTTCTAAACGACTACTACCAGGGCAAAATGCAGATAAGACGAAGTAATACAAGGATCCGAATGAATAAGGAACTGGAAGAAAAACTTAAAGCCTTAGGATACCTCCGCTGACTAATAAATACTCCCATAGCCTGAAACCCATTTTATTTAAAATAACAAGCTGTTATTCTGAACCAAAATTTTCAATCAAAAAGTTTTTAATAGGATATATTAGATAAATAAAGTGTCAACATTTTGTACATTTTTTTACATTTTATGTCCATTTTATCCGCTCTTAATATTCCAATTCAATCTAACATGTTTATTTTGTTTTACTTACAAATCCCGCAACTTGGTCTAAAACTTGCTTATCTAATCAAGGAAATAAAAAAGACAGGGCAAAGAACAACATGAAACTATCCACAAAAAAGGTAAGTATTTTCTTCATTATATCTGGTTTTATATTATTTTCTCTGTCAGGAACAGTTTCTGCTCTATCAAAAAAGTTTAAAATTACTACAGAAAAAGCCAATATCCATTTAGAACCCTGTGATAGCAGCCCAGTTATTGATGTACTTGATAAAGATACAGTTTTAATGAGTGCAAGCTCCCGGAAGTTTAAAAAAGTCTGGAACTATGTGTATTTTCAAACTAAAGATTCCAAAAAGACCAAATCCGGCTATATAAATGATAATGCAATAAAAAAAATCAATACAACTACCAAGATTATTACCATTCAAGCACAAAAATAATTATTTTATATAACTCAAGACAGCGTGTGAATAGCTTTATTCTCAGCATTCATTGCCGCTTCCATCAAAGCTTCTGATAATGTAGGATGTATGTGTATTAAAGAAGCAATATCCTGCAGCATCAGTTTTTTCTCCACAGCCATTGTCATTTCAGGCATTAATTCAGATGCATTGGGCGCCAGGATATGAGCTCCTATAATACGCTTATCTTCATCTGCAATAACTTTAACCATCCCCTCCTGACTTCCCATAGTTAAGGCACGACCATTGGCCTGAAGAGAAAACACTCCTTTTTTTACTTTCCCATGCTTCTTTTTTGCTTCCTGCTCTGTCAAGCCTACTGATGAATATTCTGGTTCGGTAAATACAGCTAGAGGTAAAGCCCTGTCGCTTACCTTTTTTTTAGATCCAAAAGCATTCTCAACAGCAATAATTCCTTCATGGAATGCCTTATGAGCTAAAAGTTTCCCTCCGATCAAATCTCCTATAGCAAAAATTCCAGGAACCTTGGTTTCAAGGTATGCATCTACTTTGACAAATCCGGCTTTATCAAATAAAAATATGCTGTTATTCTTGCATATTTCCGATGCCGGAATCCGCCCTACTGCTAAGAGAACTTTATCCGCTCCAAATTCAAAAACAGTATTATCCTTCAAACAAATTCCTTTAAGAAATACCTGATTTTCACTTTTAACAACTTCTTTAATCTTCATCCTCGTATATATTGTCATCCCCTTACGTTTAAGGATCCTTTCTAATCGATTGCATATTTCCACATCGCTCCCAGGAAGGATCTGCGGCAATATTTCAAGGATCGTTACCTCTGTTCCCAGCCTCTGGAATATGGTCCCTATTTCTAATCCTATTGCTCCAGCTCCTATAACAAGTAATTTCCTTGGAATTTCAATTAAGTCCAATGCATCAGCACTACTTATTATTTCATCACCATCTCTTTTTAAAAAAGGAAGTTCTGCTGGCCTACTGCCGGTTGCTATAATAACATTTTTTGCTTTAATTGCTTTTTCTTCTTTTTTTCCCTTAATAACTATCTTCTTTCCATCACTTAGAGAAGCTTCTCCCCTTATAGTATCAACTCCATTTTTTTTCAGTAGGAAATCAATTCCTTTAACCAACTGTGCTACTTTCTGTTTTTTTTCATCCTGGACTTTTTGCCAGTTGCATTTTATTTCATTTATAGGGCCTTCAAGGTTTTTATTTGTCTTTGCCTCATTAAACTTTTTTGTCTGCTGGAGAAGGAATTTAGTAGGAATACATCCCCGGTTTGTGCAGGTGCCGCCTAATTTATTTTTTTCAACCAGCAGCACTTTCTTTTTCAACTGAGCTGCCCGGATAGCGGCAACATATCCGCCTGGCCCTGCTCCTATTATTGCTATATCATATTCTTTATCCATTTTTTCCTCATTATTGAATCTCGTTTTAATATAAATCCTACTTGAGTTTCCAATTATTTTCAACTTTTAGCATTTTTGTTTAAACAAGAATCAGGTCAGTTGATACGAAAACACGCGAATTTTCCCCAGCGTGGAAAATCCGCTCGGATACAGTCTTCGCTCTCTTCTCCTTAAAGGAGAAGAACCATGCCCGCTCATCCTTGCTCA
>Ga0114922_10000230_pt1 | contig 53521 bp, 40 predicted proteins | sample AartaG_FD_100975 | JGI IMG/M metagenome (GOLD analysis project Ga0114922, IMG submission 100975) | Deep subsurface microbial communities from Aarhus Bay to uncover new lineages of life (NeLLi) - Aarhus_00045 metaG | ecosystem: Environmental > Aquatic > Marine > Oceanic > Sediment | place...
ATCTGCGGGTAGTTGGCACCAAAAATCGGAAAATTGCAAAAAATTTTTACTCACTTTCCACAAACGAGTTACGAGAATCCAGCATCGAGAATCGAGGACTTTTTTCGGCGCAAATGCGCAAGTTCGCCCTAATTATGGAAGGCGTGTTTTTTTCAAACCGCCCTGAAAAAAGTGAATCATAAATTCGGAGGGGTTAACCTTGGAGCGAAACTTGCCCCTTTCCTATGGGGCGGAAACCCCTTAGGGGATTAACCAATGAACAAATTGCCCATTTTACCAATTAACCAGTTAACCAATTAACCAGTTAACCAATGAACCATTTAACCACTCACAAGCATCGAGTATCCAGCATCCAGAATCGAGTATCCAGTATCGAGTATCCAGTATCGAGCGACGAGCGACGATTAATATGCAAAACAAAGCCAATTTGCTGGATGCTCAAATGAACCTAAGCTCTGTTTCAACAAAGGATTATGAAAATAAACGACTTTGCAGATGCGGTGAAAACAAACCCAATCAAACCCAACCTGTAGTGAGCTTGCCTGCGGTGAGCAAGGTCGAACCGTCGAACCTATTTCAAAGGCAAAAAAATGCTCGAAAGCACCCAAAATTATCTCGCAATTCTAACCTGTTATCAAGCTGCCTATCTGATAAACGAAAAACGTGAGGACGTAGGCCAGAGCGGTGAGTCCGAAGAATTGGAACATCGCCCAACGCCAGGAATTTGTTTCCCTTTTTGTCATTACAACCGTTGCGACACAAGGCGCATAAATCAGGCAAAACAACATAACGCAGAATCCGGTGAGAGGCGTGTAGTTTGCCTGCAGCTTTTGGCGGAGGGTTTGCGAGCCTTCGTCGCTGCTGCCGACCGCATATACTATTCCAAGTTGGGAGACAAAAACTTCCTTGGCGGCGGTTGCACCGATAAGAGCGGTTCCGATTTTCCAATCGAAGCCGAGCGGTGTGAGGGCCGGCTCTATGGCTCGCCCTACCCTGCCGACCAAGGAGTGCTCCAGTTTGGTTTTGTGCACTTCGTCGGAGCTCAAGCCTTCCAGCGAGTGCCCGCCTGGCTTAGGCCAGCTCATTGCCGCCCAGAGAATAATCGATATAGCAAGGATTATTGTGCCTGCCTTTCTTAGGTACATCCAGCCCCTTTGCCACATATGAATGCATACGGATTTTAGAGTGGGCATACGGTAAGGCGGCAGTTCCATAACGAACGGTGTGGTTTCGCCTTTCAAGACAGTGAGGCGCAGGACTTTGATGCAAATAATCGCTATGGCAATTCCTATCAGATAAATGAGCCACAGCACTGGGCCGCGCCATTGTTCTTTGAAAAATGCTGGTATTATCAGCGCGTAAATTGTCAACTTCGCGCCGCAGCTCATCAACGGTATTACCATTATTGTTGTAAATCTGTTGCGTTTGTTCTCAAGTATTCGTGCGCCCATAATGGCGGGCACGGAACAGCCGAAGCCGATGAGCATAGGTATGAAACTCTTGCCGTGCAGACCAATCCTGTGCATTATTCGGTCCATAATGAAGGCTGCCCTGGCCATATAGCCGGAATCTTCAAGTATTGCGATGGCCAGGAACAATAGAAGGATGTTTGGCAAAAACACAAGCACGCCGCCTACACCGCCGATTATGCCGTCAACAAGAAGAGATTCGAACAAACTTTCGCTGCCTGGGGGCCAAAATGCTGCTATGGTTTTAGCTGCCCAGCCGAAGAACTGCTCAAGCCAGCCCATTGGGTATTCGCCCATCTTAAATGTCAGGAAAAAGACTAAATACATTAGCAAAAGAAAAATGGGGAGTCCCAGTACACGATTTGTCACGACGGAATCTATCATATCGCTTTTGCTGTGACGTGACTCGACAGTGGTTTTTACAGTTTCCTGGCAGGCGCCTGAGATGAAGCCGTATCGCCTGTCAGCCATTATGATTTCCGGCTCCTCGGCGAAGATAGTTTTAAGATGACCGATACTGGCAGCAGCAGGAGCGAGGACTTCCTTGTTGTGCACTTTAGCGGTGATGTCGGTGTCCTGTTCCAGCAGCTTAATAGCCAGCCATCTTGAACCATACTTGGCTGCCATCTTCGGCTCTTTTTCAGTGACAAGAGCTTCGATTCGCGCAAGCTCTTCCTCGATTTCACTTCCATAATTTACTTTGTGAGTGCGTTTTTGCTTATCCCGCTGAGCCGCTTCGACGATAGCGTTGAGCAACTCGAGCTTGCCTTTGCCTTTATTGCCGACAGTCGGGACTATCGCCGCTTCGAGAAGCCTCGATAGTTGTTCAATATCGAAAAGCAAACCCTTGCGCTGAGCGATGTCGCTCATATTGAACGCCAGTACCAAAGGGACGTTCATTTCGATTAGCTGAGTCGCCAAATACAAATTGCGCTCGAGATTGGAGGCATCGACAATGTCAACGACAACGTCCGGCTGTTCTTCGATTATGAAATTGCGGGCGATGAGTTCCTCAATCGAATAAGCAGTCAAGCTATACGTTCCCGGCAAATCCACGAATGTTATTTCGAAGCCGGCATATTTGCACAGCCCTTCTTTCTTCTCGACTGTTACGCCTGGATAGTTGCCGACGTGCTGGCGCGCACCGGTGAGCATATTAAATATGCTGGTCTTGCCGCTGTTGGGGTTTCCAGCTAACGCTACGGTTATTTTTTTCATATTAGCGGATGTCTATTGCAGAGTGTTATACGACCATAATCTTTTGGGCCATACCCCTGCCGAGCATCATCTTGGAATCTTTGACACTTATTACAAACGGGCCGGGATGCGTATTGTTGACAACGGTTATTTCCACGTTGGGCAGCAGTCCCATCGAAGCCAGCCGGCTGTTGAGGCCGTGGCCGGCATTTACACTGACCAGCTTAACCTTCTCTCCCGCCCGGACTGTTGATAACGGCCTTGGCTGCTTGTGCTCCATAAGTTATTCTCTCAACTTTTTAGTTTCCTGCCTTTGTTATCGCGAGCGTTATCTTCGCAGAATTTGCTGAACTTGGTTGCAAGGTCGTAGCCATTTTTGTTTTCCTGCGTAACAAATTCGATGAAGTGTAGAAGTTTTGCGATGACTTCCGGCCCGAGTGCATGCTCGGCTTTGCAAGCGGCCTTCTGGGCGATATTCGCATCGATACCCAGCACATCAGTAAAGAAAGATTTCAGGATTTCGTGCTTTCTGGCGACTCTGTCTGCGGCGGCTTTGCCGGCTTCGGTGAGGGTGACATAATCGTAAGGCCTGTAATTGACCAGTTGTTTTTGCTTGAGGGAGCGCAGTGCGCCGGTGACAGATGATTTGGATACGCCGAGCAGTTTTGCTATGTCCTTGCTGCGTGCGACGTCGGACTCGCCGGCCAGATTAAAGATGGCCTCCAGATAATCTTCGAGAGAGGCGCTCAAACTATCGTTTTTCGGTGCGGCCATAGCGTTTTTCCTTTATTATGTACGTTTACCCTAATATAGTTAGTTTTGCCTAACTTTGTCAAGGTTTTTTTGGGAAATTTAGAAAAAATTTTTGCCGGGCTGCTTTGCTGTGCCCCCCTGCCACCGCCGGGAAGAATGGATTTAAGGGGGTTTAGGGCGACGGTGGGACTCTTCGGCCCTGAGAAAATGTTTGTTTTACGGTCCTGTTGGTATTAGAATGTTGGGGATTGTTCGGGGCGTAGCGCAGTTTGGTTAGCGCGTTGGACTGGGGGTCCAAAGGTCGCTGGTTCGAGTCCAGTCGCCCCGATTTTTTGGGCGTAGCCCAAAAAATAGAGCAGTAGAAAGGAGAAAGTTGAAAGTAGACTAACAACAGCAAAACTTCTGAGACCGTAGAAAAGCAACAATTTATTTAAGGCCCTTTTACTGCGGTCTACTATCTACTGGCAACTCTCAGGAAAACAAAATGCCCTTCATGTTCGAAAACCTTGAGGTTTATCAAAAGGCCATTGATTTTGCTGACAGAATCACGACTACAACAGAAAAATTCCCTCGTGGATATTATTTTCTTGCTGACCAGCTAAACAGGGCTGCGCTATCCATAGCCACGAATCTCGCTGAAGGTAATGGCCGTTTTACAAAAGCCAACCGCAAAAACTTTTTTATAATAGCTCGCGGTTCTGTTCAGGAATGCGTGCCTCTGCTGGAACTTGCAGTTCGCAGAAAGTTCATCAAGCCAGATGGCCATCAGAGGTTACGCAATGACCTGGAAGAGATCGCCAAAATGACCAGTGGGTTGATTAAGGGGATGGACAGGCGTACCGATTTTGAGCGATAAAATCGCTCAAAATAGAGCAGTAGAGAGTTGATAGGAGAAAGTGAGAGTCAGAAGCATATTTGCAGATCCTTTTTTTGATAGCGGGAAATGCGCGGAATTGTGGCTGTTTGTTGAGTCTTGGCGGAAGATTTGCGTTGAATTAAGAGAGGCAATTGTTAAAATGGTACGGTGAATGTAGCTAAGGGGTAGACAAGCTGATGAACCGCAAACAGAAAGTTTGTCTTTGGGTTGGCGTGGCTGTAATTGTTCTGATAGGGCTTTTTCCGCCGAGCAAATTGGCCTGCCCTAAATTTACAGGGCCGTGGCTGTGGTGGGAAAAGGCGATGATATTGGTATTGCACAACTCAATATATAATCTTCGAATACGGTATGTGAAGCTGCTTAATCTGTTTGTCGAGTGGTCTATAGTAGCGCTGGCAGCGGGCGGGCTGATCTATGCCTGCAGAGACAGAAAGACAGAGGGCAAGGCGAACGAGTAGGTGAATCCAAGCACGGCGGGAATGGGTAAAATGGTGCGGTGATGTCGTACGAGTGGAAGTGTTTCTGGCATTTGGGAGCATGGTTTGTGAACAAGGGCAAAAGCTTCATTATTTCGTTGACTGTGTGTCTTATTGTGATAGTGGCTGTGGTACTCGCTGTGTTAGTGCTTTCTGAGTCTACGGATATACACCAGGCGGTGAAGAGAGGGAACTTTAAAGAAGTCAAATCAATATTGGCAAAGAGCCCGAATCTGGTCAACGTCAAGGATACTTGCGGGTATACTCCCTTGCACATAGCGGCATCGGCTTTGGGTGGCAACAAGGAAATGCTCCAGCTTCTAATTGACGCGGGAGCGGAGGTCAACGCCAAAGATAATGGGGGTAACACTCCGTTGCACGGGGCGGTTCGGGTGGAAATATGCGAGTTGCTAATTAACAATGGAGCTCAGGTAAACGCCAAGAATAATATAGGCCGAACTCCTCTATTGGACCTTGTGGTCCTTCTTGGTCTTACGGACGTGATTGAGCTCTTAATTGCGAAAGGGGCTGAGGTCGACGCCCAAGACATCGGTGGTTTTACCGCTCTACACCGTGCGGCCTTTTCTTCCCGCAAGGAAGCTGTGAAGATTCTGATCGCCGGTGGAGCAAACGTAAACATTAAGGATAGTTCCGGGCGTACTCCTCTGGGTTTAGTGGCCCTTCATGATGACCGTGAAATGGCTGAGGTCTTGATAGACGCAGGGGCGGACGTTAATGCAAAAGATGAAAAGGGCTCGACTCCTTTGCATTATGCGTCTCATTACGGTCACTGTGGTGTGGTAGAGCTTTTGACTGTCAAGGGAGCGCATGTAAATGCGAAAGACCATTCAAGCCAGACTCCATTACACGTGGCGACGGACAAGCCGCACTATTATGGTTACGATTCTGCGGTGGCGCACACATTGCGCAAGGGAGCCTGTATCAAGACAAAGATAGTTGAGCTCCTTATTGCCAAAGGAGCGGACGTGAACGCGAAGGATGGTTATCTGCGTACTCCCTTACACATAGCGGCGGAGGTGGGCTGTAACGAAGTGGCTGAACTATTGCTTGATGGGGGAGCAGATGTGAACTGCGAAGATAGCAACGGCAAGAGCGCTCTGCGTTACGCTATTGAAAAGGGTCACAAGAATTTGATTTACTTACTTCGCAAGTAGGGACGAGTCGAGTGACAGGGAGGGGCGTGTCAAGGACAAGATGCCAAAAGATGACCCAGAGCAGTGGGTAATTCGGGACCGCCCAGCGGGGGTGAAGCCTTGAGGATTACTTGCCCATTTTGGTACGGATTAGGAGGTAGGTGTGGATGATAGCGATGAGGGCGAGGGAGAGCGCGGAGTAGCGGTGGAGGTGGAGGAGGCATTTCTGGCCGTCGGTTCCGAAAAGCGTGAACATACTTAGAATAATCGATAGGATTAGCGGCAGGGCCAACAGGATAATCAGCCAAAAGCATATCTTTTGTGCGAGTTCATATTTTTCGGGTGCAGTGGTGTTTTTACTCCGGTGCTGGAGGAGTCTCGTCAGCCAAGGCCAGTAGTTTTTGTCGAGTCGGCAGTTGTAGGCCCACATAACGGCCAGGATTGCGATGCAGACTGTAAAGACGCCGCCGGCGATGGTCTGGAGGATTATGCGGTAGCCGGTGATGGGCTCAGCTAAGATAAGTACCGAATAAAAGCCGTTGAGGACCAGTATGACGAAGCAGAGCAATGCGAGCAGGTAGAGGAGCTTTCTTAGTCTGCCGATTAAATTTAGCTTTTGTTCCACCAAGAGCAGCGTAAGCCCGTAGATAGGGATTCTCAAGATATCGAGGAATTTGCAGGAGCGGTCTTTGCCAAACAGGTCATCTCGTTTGGGCAGGGAAATCAGAAAATGACAGGCAATGCCTGCGAGGACGACTATGAAACTGCTTAAGACAATTGTCTGGAACATAGTTTATCTATTCCAAATCTGAATCCTCTAATCTCTTACCAACAAATACCCTGGTGACACAGGCGAGGGCCTTTAGGGCATAAAGCAATAGGACCGCAGCCAGAAGCCCACAGGAGGCAAGGGCTATGACCTTTAGCCACGGGCGAAATACGAACGTGAAAGCGAAAACCTTTACAAAGCGAGCATTAAGGTGCTGGAAGTCAACCATTTTTTTGACAGCATCTTTTTGGGAGGCAAGCGGTGAGTCGATTGCAACTTCGCCAAAGTAGAAAGGTGCATCGGTCGAGTGACAATCCTCACAGCGTTTGACGCCGAGCGATTGGGCGGCCGACCTGACATTATGAGCGATGGGCCAGAGATACGGCTGGGCTGCTTCGTGCTCAGCGCCGGTAAGCCGGCCTTTTTCATCGAGGCTGTGGAGTTTTCCGCCGGCGATGTAAACTGGTGTGCCTTCGGCTGACTTCCGGGCCGACAGGGATTTTAGAACCTCAACAATCTGCTTGTCGGATATGGGTCGCCAGTCGCCGGGGTTTGCAGGTCTTTGTCTTGCGATGATTTTGCCGGCGATTTGCCTGAGGGTTTCAAGATCAATCGTTTCAACGATTCCATCTTCAAGGTAGGCCCAGAAGGCCGGCCAGAAGAGCTTGTGGGGGGCGATTTTGCCGCCCTGCTGTTCGGCAAAAACAGGATATGCAATGTGCGGCAGTGCATCCGGAGATTTTCGAGCGGCGAGAGTACCGAGGGCGTGGGCGCGTGAAGTTTTGGTGCGAAAGGTCTTTTGCTCAGGCCAGGGGCCTGAGTGACAGGCGGTGCAGGTAAGCTTTTCAAAGTGCACCAGCGGGATGCCAGGGTGTTTGGGTACAGGTGCACCGAGGCGGCCGGTGGTATGGCAGCCTTCACAGGTGGAGGTAGCAACTAATGGATTTGTGGAGTGGGCGATTTCGCCTTCGTATCCTCTTATAATGTTGTGCTCAAGGCCGTGGCGGTGACAATCGACACAGGTCAAGCCGGCAGCGAGATGGACAACTTCATCTGAGAGCCACTTTTCGGCGCCGTTATCATCTACGTCGACATTCGAATGGCAGAAATAGCAACGTTCGGCAGGGATTTTCCTGACGATATCGAAGAAGACCCTGTTCTTGTCGTCGAAGGTGTTTTGGCTATAAGTGACAGCCGGCGGGATTTTCTTTTTGTCCTGCGGTGGCTCCGGCATAAAGGGGTCATAACCATCAGGCATGTCCCTGGCGAAGCCGGTGACGGAGGCGAAACTACAGGTAGCGGCGGCAGCCCAGCGGAGGTTTTGATGAGCTATCTGTATAGTGGATTCGGCCTGGTCGTGGGCGGGGTCGGCGTCGTGGCAGGTCATGCAGTTTATTTCAAGTTTGCCGGAGACGTCCTGGCGGAAAATCTCATCAGGATTATCGCTGTCAAGCTCTCCCGCGCCGCCGCCGGGTAAGTGTCTGCCGAAGTACTGAATGAATTTCCAGTGGGTCAGTCCGAGCTGCCGGGGTTTGAAGGTTCCCGGCCAGGGACGATGGGAAAGGGGGATTTGCGTAGCGGTGCGGGTGTCGACAAGAATCCAGGGCTGGCCTGGTCGGCCGGGAGGAACATTGGGGTCGATTGCGTTGAAGTGCCAGCCTTTGCCGATGATGTCGTAGCTGTGGCAGAAGCTGCAGGTTTGGCGCATTGAAAAGGGTAAAAGCGGGTCGTCGTCGGGGAATATCTTCTCATATATGGTGTTGCCCTGCTCGTTGTAGAGATTCATACGGTGAACGGGAACCGCCCTGCTGCCGTCAGTAACGTCACCGAGTTTTTGGCCGGTATCGGTTGGGGTATTGACGGCTAATGCCAAGGAGCACAAGGCGACTATGTATATTATCAATCCTTTTCCCAATGTCGGGGCAATCCTTTTATATTTCGAATTCCTCTGGTTTGAAGTTGAGTCTGCAGCCGGCTTCGACCGCTTCGTTGACTTTGAGTACGGCGACTGCTGTTTCGTATCCTACTTCCGGCGGGCAGTTGAGTTTTACATTCCTGTCCCGAATAGCGTTGAAGAAATTCTCCAAGTGGGGCTGATGGTAAGGCTTGTCCATTACGACCGGTATATCATAAGCTGGCGGTGCCACGGTTTCGCGAACATCCAGGAAGGCTTCAGACTCGGGCTCTTTTTCTTCTTCAACGGGCTCAATGGGCGCAATTAAGTAGCCCTTTTTGACCCATTTGTCCCAATTGGGCGATTCTGGTTCGCGGTAGAGCTCGCCTCTTGCGCCGGCTTCGGAGATTTCGAGTGTACCCTGGTCGCCCATGAAGGTTTCGTGATATCCCCAACTGCTGTTGGTGGTTATCGTTTGATAGTATGCTCTGACTGTTCCTTTCTTGTCCTTTTGGTACTGGTATTCATATTCGTAGATGGCCATTACGGTGTCGTACCATTCGTGGTTTTTTTTGTCATAGTAGTCTGTTCCGCCGGTTGCAATAACGGATTTCGGATTTGCTCCGAGGAACCAAGTATAGATGTCAATCTGGTGTGAGCCGAGGTCCACAATGGGGCCGCCGCCAAGGCCTTTATACCATCGCCAGTTGCGAAACTGCTGCATAGATTTGAATCCGTACTTTTCAAGTGTTGCCTGGTCGATGGCCCATTTTTTCGGCCAGGCCAAATCCGGGCGTGCAGAGCGGTTCCACTGGCCATTGATGGTGGTGATGCGGCCGAGAATATTGGCATCTTTCAAAAGCTTATGATAAGAGTGGAGATACTTGGGATTGCTGCGTCGCTGGTGGCCGATTTGGAGGAGTTTGCCGGATTCGCGGGCGGCTTTGACTATTTTGCGAGCGCCTTCGAGGGTGTTGGACATCTCTTTTTCGCAATAGACGTGCAGGCCGGCCTTGAGACAGGCGACGGCATGCTTGGCGTGCCAGAAGTCAGGGGTGGCGATTAGGACAGCGTCGAGGTCCTTTTCTTTATCGAGCATCTCCTGATAGTCCACGTAAGTGTTGTGTTGGTGGCCCAGTTTTCTGAGCATGCCTGACAGCCGCTTTAGGTTATAAGCGGTCCAGATGTCGCAGACAGCCTTAAAACGAATGCCAGGTATTTTCGTGCAGGCGTGCATCAGCACTTGTCCTTGGGCTCCGGCGCCGAGCAAAGCGACATTTAGGTCATCAGCTTTGGAACCGCTGTTGATGCCAAAGGACTTTGGGGCCAAGACGAGGCCGGCTCCAACTGCAGCAGTAGAGCGCAGGAAATCGCGTCTGTTTATGGCTTTTTTCATTTTGTTTTATCCCTTCTTGTCGTTATCCAATCGTTTTATCTTTATGTTTCGATACCAGACGGGGCGGCCGTGGTCCTGGAAGCCGATGTGGCCGGCATGTCGTCTGTCTTTGAACGGCGAATTATACTTGTTTTTTGTGCCGTCCGGATTTTTGTGCGGCTTGGTCCAATGTCTCAGGTCCATATTGATTATCTGCTGGCCGTTTAGTATGACATATATTAGGTTGCCCAAACATGTAATGGTGCATCGGTTCCATTGGCCCGGTTTCTTTACCATATTTTTCTTGGGGGCCAGACAATCGTAGATAGCGCCGCAATCATGATTGCCTACCTTGGCGTTGCCGTACGAATCGTACACCTGAACCTCGATTCCGGTCTGGACACAATCGTTAATGTCGGCGGTGCGGAAGAATATACCGCTGTTGGTTTTCTCGGCGAGTTTGAACTCGAGGTCGAGGATGAAATCGCCGTACTTTTCTTTTGTCCATATATCGCCTCTACTTTTCTTAGTGCCTTTTCTTGTCAGGACAGCGTTTTCCATGGCCCAACTTTCCGGTTTAAATATGCAGTTTGAGAGGTCGTTTGCGAGCAGGCCGCGCCAGCTGGTTGGGTTTAGCTGGCTTGCAAGGCTGTTGAAGTATTCGACACACTGTCGTATTTCCGGCAGAGAGTTTTCCCAGTGGTATTCGTACTCGATAGAGAACACTCCCTGAAAACGCCGTGGGTACAGTTCTTCCAGCATCGCTTTTACATCGGCCTTGCCGGTGCCCCAGACGACATCGTGGGCTTTGCGTTCGCCAAACTGGTTGAGGTCTTTAAGGTGGAAGCTTATGATACGACCTTCGAGCTTCCTGAGCGCGTCGAGAGGATTGACGCCTGAGCGCATCCAGTGGCCGGTATCGGCGCAAGCTCCAATCCATTTGCTTCGGCCCTCGCAGACTTCGAGGACCTTGTCGGGATGCCAGTATGGTGAGTCTTTCGGATGATTGTGGATTGCAACCTTGATTTTGTACTCTTTGCACAACCTGTCAATTAGATCGAACGCTTCCGGTGGCGGCTCGGAGATGATTATCTCGATGCCCATATCCCTTGCAAAATCAAAAACCTTGCGACACTCGGTCTCGTCGTTCGGCAGTCCTACCACACCATAATTAACGAGCTTTACCCTGGTGTCTCTTAGTTTCCGCTTTACCTCATTTCTAAACTCGGCGGGCATATTATGATGAAAACGTATGTCCGGCTTTTCCTTGCTCAGCTTTTGGCCCGGGTAGGCCTCTATCCAGTTGAGTCCGAGCGATGCGGTCTTGTCCACGGCCTCGTAAAACGTAAACTTTCTGAAAGTGTAGGCCTGCATCCCCAGACGCCATCTGTAATAAGCGTCTGTGGTTGGATGATGCCTTATTGGTATCGCCTCAAGCCGTGCGTAGGAATTCACGAAGGCAGCCATTACAACTAACAAAGCCACAAGAATCGCGTTCTTTCGATACATCTTAATTTTCCTTTTATATTAACAAGAATACATAAGCAACTCTACAAGGTCCAGCCCCGTCGATATTTGCGGTGTAGGTACTTGTTGGCCTCGTCGTTGTTGATAAATCGCATATTCGGTCCGTCCCAATAGAGCTTGCCACTGACACGCAGGGCAACATTGCCGAGCAAAACCACTTCCGCAAGCGGGCCGGCATAATCGAAATTGGAACATGCCGGTTTGCCGCCTTTGCAGGCCCGGACCCAATCCTTGTGATGTCCCTTGACCCTTGGAATAGTCTCCGGCGGTCGTTTGTAAGCGTCCATTTTCGCTTCCGGTATCAGCCGGGGGCTGTTACCATAGCAGCCGCATACCAATTTGCCCTTTTCGCCCACGAAGAGGGCGCCGCCGTTATCACTTCCCATGCGTCGGCCCGGTTCCAGTTCCTCCGGCCGAGGAGGCATGATGCCGCCGTCGTACCAGGTCATCTTGACCGGTGGCATACCCTCGCGGGCAGGGAAGTGGTAATGCACTGTGGAAGCCAAGGGGTAAGTTTCAGAATTGACCTTTGTCGAGCTGGCTTCGACACTAACCGGATGGCCAAGCTTAAGCGCCCAGAAAGGACTATCAATAATGTGACAGGCCATATCGCCAAGAGCGCCGGTCCCGAAGTCCCACCAGCCTCGCCACTTAAAAGGCAAATAAGCCGGGTTGTAAGGCCGGTAAGGCGCTGGGCCGAGCCACAGGTCCCAATCAAGTGTCTTCGGCGGAGGCGGGGTCTCCTTCGGCCTGTCGATACCCTGAGGCCAGATGGGTCTGTTAGTCCAGGTGTGCACTTCGCGGACGTGGCCGATGCATCCATCCCGAATCCATTCACATATCAAGCGATTTCCCTCGCCGGAATGGCCCTGATTTCCCATCTGCGTAGCGACCTTTGCCTTGCGGGCGGCCATGGTAAGCCGGCGGGCTTCGTATATCGAATATGTCAGGGGTTTTTCGCAGTATACATGTTTGCCCATCTTGATGGCCATCATAGAAGCGACAGCGTGCGTGTGGTCGGGTGTGGCTACAATGACCGCTTCGATGTTCTTTTCGCGTTCAAGCATTTTGCGAAAGTCGCGGTACTTCTTCGCCTTTGGGTGGCGTTCGAATGTCTCGGCAGCCTTCTTGTCGTCAACATCGCACAGAGCAACGATGTTTTCGCTGCTAACAGCGCCGATGTCGCCTCCCCCCCTGCCGCCTGCTCCAATAGCGGCAATATTTAGTTTTTCACTGGGCGGTGTGTATCCGGGGCCTCCCAATACGTGTCGAGGGACGATTGTAAAGGCCGCAACGGCAGCGGTTGAGGCCAGGAAATCCCGGCGACTTATCCCATTAGAAACGTTCCTTTTTGTAGAATGTTCCGCGGTCATAGATTTTCTAACGGGATGAATACCCCTTTTCACACCTTTTCTTCTCATGGTCATCTCCTTACTATGACGTTTATCAGCACCAATTTAATGCACTAATTTCGACAACAATAGCGTATTAAATACTATCCGCGGCGTAATTTCAACAAAAACAGCGGTTTTTCGGTGGTCTTTGCGTCAAAAAGCGTTATGGCTGGCTTCTTTTGAGCGGTACAATCCAGATATTTCGGTACGCGACCGGGCCGTGGTCGCCCTGCAGCATAAGCGGGCCTTTTGGTTTTTCATCCTTGTAAGTGTTGGCGCGAGTGGGCCCGGTTACTTGCACATTTTGATGCACCAGAATACCGTTGTGGATGACCTTTTCGAAGCGGGCGTTGGCAATCTTGCTGCCACTACTATCAAAGCGTGGGGCCCTGAAGATGACATCGAAAGTCTGCCACTGCCCGGGAGGCAAGCTGGCGTTGACGCGGGGCGGACGACCTTCATATCCTTTGGGCGTTCTTTTATCGTCCCAGCGCTGATAGATACCGCCGCAGTCGCTAAAGGTCGGCTGCTCAACGGCCCAACTATCGAGTATCTGAATCTCATATCGGCCCATAAAATAGACGCCGGAGTTGGACCCGCGTGACACCATAAACTCAATATGGGCCCTGAAATCGGCGAACTCGGCCAGGCTGAGCAGGTCCACGGTGCGGCCCTTTGGTCCATTTACAATGACGCCGATGCCGGGTTCGGTGGCGATTCGCTTCTCGTTTTCCGGATTCATAATGGCTTGGCCGACGATTTGCCAGTCACCGTGTTTCCTCCAGGTGGAGAAGTCATCGCCAATTAGTTGAATTCTCACGTCGGCCTTCGAGGCTGGGTCTGTCGCGACCTTCAATCCTTTGGGACTGCCGCCATCGAGCGTGCTCAAGCGTGCGCAGGCGGACCAGGTTCCTCCGCTTTGTGTAATCTTCATCATTAGCTTGTTCCAGCCGTAACGCAAAGTGACCTCAGCTATGTCCTCACCAGGAGCGATAGTCCGCGCAGTATTGTTGGCATGAACGACCCGGCCATTTAGCCAGACCTTAATGCCGTCATTGCTTCCGAGCTCCAGTCGCAGCTTTTGGCTCTTTGGTGACCATACATTCGTGCGCAGGTAGGCGACACGGTCGCCGCCGCCGACGGCCTTGTGCAGTTCAAGAATGTAGGGTTTGCCCTTGTCGGTGGCAGTCGGCATAATTTGCCACTTTACGTTTTCGGGGTCTGTCTCCGGTGGGAAGGCGATGTCAAACAGTTTGTGTGGCCCGGCACCTTCCTTTGTATACGCGCCTGATACCTGCCAGGCGGTAAGGTAATCTTCAAATTGTTTAATTTGCTCTATCAATCTGTTCGCCCGCTGACGTACGGAATCGTCTTTGGAGATATGGATAACGTTTTGCAGAATGACCTTTGTTTTTTGAGGATGGCTGCCGTAAGTACCGTCGGCGATTCTGACGACAGCAACTTCCGCCTCCTTTTGGAGAGCGCTATCTTCCAAGTAGGCAGCGGCCATCTGGAGTGCAGCGAAGGTTTTTAAGTTTGCAAGCCCCGACAGCACCATTTTTTTCTCGTCAGCATTGGGAGCCAGCTCCATTGCTTCCTGGTACATTTTGATTTTCTGCTCTGGCGAACTGCTGGAATCTAATCCAATCAAGCGTACAAAGCCGCGGAGCGACAGAACCTGGTGCAGCTTATTTTCGGATGTGCGCGCTACCTGGCGCAGGTCATCTATGAGCCTGGGGTCGGGCCAGTCGGCGAGGGCGCGAATAGCAGCATCACGCACGTTGACGTCCTCGTCCTTTAATGCTGTACGAAGTACCGGCAGCGCGTTGTCGTCACCTATTTTGCCGAGCACGCTCAGCAGAGAACAGCGACTCGAGACGTTTTTGACTGAAGGCAGCGCGGCGAGTACCACTTCTGCTCGACGGTTCTCATCAACAATTCTGCGTGCAACTGCGGCTACGCATCGCTCGGCTTCTTTACGTTCCGATTCGCTCTGAAGATTGAGCAGAAGCCGTATCAAGGCGGGCAAATGCTTGCGCTGAGCAATGGCCCTTAAGACCTTAAGAGATTCAAGGCGAACTTTAGCTTCAGGGTCTCCTGCCGTTTTTAGCAGCGTCTCAACGCCTATGACCACATTACGCTCACCAATACTGCGAATCAGCTCAACTTTGACTTTAGAATCGGCCTGCGGTATGCCAGCCAAAATCCTTTGGTCAACATCGGGGTCGCTAAGTTGATAGAGACTACTGCGGGCGGCTTCGCGCTCGGGGCCTGTTGCGGTTGCGGCGGTTTTTGCGAGCAAGTCAACGGTTGAAGCGTCACCTAATGCGCCCAGTGCGGTGAGAGCAGCGGCGCGAATGTCAGCTTCAGGACTTTTAGCGGCATCGAGAACTGCGGGTAATGCGGAGCGGTCGCCGCGGCCAGCCAGGGCAGACAGCAGCTGGACCTTTCCTGTGACAGAGAGATTCGGCATTTCGGCGGTCACGGCTTTTGTCACCTCTCTCCCCGGTATTTCTCGCAATAAGCCAATGGCCATAGCCTGCATTTGCGTATCATCGCCCTTGAGAATATCAAGAACATTTTTGAGTCCGGTATCGGGCATTGCGGTGATAATACCTCGCAGCGCAGCAACTCGAATCGACAAAGGTTCGTCGGAGACATACATTCGCCTGTAGATTTGTAACGCCCTTCTTTTGCTACCCGAGGCGAGGAATTTGTCGGCGCACATCAGGTAAGCGTGTGCGCACGGCAGGCGGAGCTGCGCCTGTATCTTCGGCCTGGCCTTGTATAACTTTGCGGCTGCTTTACTGTTACCGATTTTACCCAGCGCTGAAATTGCGGCGAGCGCAATGTCTTTATCCGGGTCGCTGAGCAGTTTGCCAAGCTGCTTTACTGCTTTTTTGTCGCGCCGCTGGCCCAGGGAGTTGATTATCCCAACTTTGATTTTGCCGCCGGTTTTGCCCAAGGCACCGCGCAGCGCCTTGTCAACTGCCGGGTCCGGTATGCGCTCCAAGGCGTATCGGGCCATATCTGAGGTCTTCGGGTTAGTCAGCATTTTTGCCAGTGTGGGGACAGAGTCTTTGGTGCCAATGATGCTGAGCTGTCGACAGATGAACTGTTTGCAAGCAAGAGTTCCTTTCAATCCGACTACGCCGGCGAGCCGTCCCTCGATTATTCTTAATTCCTCGGGTGAATCGTACGCGTTACGAATGATATCAGATAGTTCAGAAAGCGGCTCGCGACTCCGGCCGTAATTATAGGTGATGACTTTCGCCAGTATGTCATCCAGAGACGGCGGCTTGTAGTCCTTCCAGCTTCGTACCTGGCTGGCGGTCGGGAATCCTACCGGCACTTTTTGTGTTACCTTGCCTGTCGCTGCCCATTCGGCACCTAGCTGGAATGTTACGATAAAGCCGACACATTCCATTGGTGGCATTGAAGTGCTGCCGCGCCCTACGTGACCGAGGACTGTGTGAAATGTTCTTCCCCTGCCGTAATTGACGGTAAACAATACTGGTTCGTGCCTGCCCGTGCCCCGCTGCTTTGGGTCTGCATAGGCGGTGGCCAAAACAGTGAGATTCTTTGCTGGGCCGCGAAGCTTGGAGTAAAGCTCATCCTTGGCATGCATCCACTTCTCGGGCAGGCCTTTTGTAATCGGGTGGTCTGTCTTGCGGTTTATAACCTGAAAGGCGTGCTGGGGTCCGTGCTCGCCGCCTCTGCCCGGGTTCATATCTCGGACGATTTTGCCGTCCTTCCAATAAACATACGGGCCTGACTTTTCATCTCGGCCTCCCCAGCCGCCCAGGCCGGTTATTTCGTTGAATTCCTTCCATTTGGGGAAGGCATTGCTTGCGGCGTGATAAACTACGACTCCACCGCCGGACTTAACGTACCTGAGAAAAGCCGTATTTGTGTTTTCAGGCCAGGGGTCTCCCGTGTAGTCGAGTACGACGACGTCGTAGGCTGCAAAGTCGGGCTTGAAGGTTGTCATGTCACTGCCTTTAGGGGGACTTGTGGCGATATCAACTCGGAACAGACCCGTTTGCTCCAGTATTTGCTTCAGGACCGGGCTGCTTTGCTTCCAACCGTGGTTGTTTTGGCCAGTTACGATAAGCGCTTTCAAAGGCGGTGTAGCCTGTTGTTGTGCAAATAGCTCAGCAGCCATAGCGAAGCAGAAAACGACAACTAATAAAGCGGTTAGGACTTTTGCCCAGCGGTTCATAATTTTACCTTTCCTTAATTTTGCGTTTCTTTATTCAGTTACAAGTGCTCTTGTCAATTATAAATGCCAAGGGCTTCGCATTGGCCGTGACAACATTCTGTTGGCCTCATCATCATTGGTGAAGGTTTCTTTTTCCGGGTCCCATCTGAGTTTGCGCTCTGTGAGCATAGCAATTTCACCGAGCAGTCCAACGCTGATGGAGCGATGTGCAACCTCAGCGGGTGCGATGGGCTGGCGGCGGCTCTTGACGCAGTCGAGGAAGTTTTGCTTGTGGTCGTCGCTCTTATAGAGGTGGGTCTCGTTGGGGCCAATGACCTCTTTTAGGATGCTCTGTGGCTGGGCCCAAAGGCCGCCACGATTGACATGTATCCAGCCGTCTTCGCCATACCAGGCGGTGCCCATGTGTTTTGGCTGCTCGCTTTCGTTGGCGACTATTATTTCTACGCCGTTGGCATATCTGCAATTTATTTTGTAGGCGATTGGGACATCGTAAAGCCCGTCTTTGGGATAGACGCCCTTACCCTCGATTTCGACAGGGCCAGTGTAATCAAATCCAAGGCCCCAGTGAGCGATGTCGATGTGGTGACCTGCCCAGTCGGTGAGCTGTCCGCCGGAGTAATCCATTATCCATCGCCAATGCCAGTGACAGGTACCGTTCCCGAAGTCTGTGTACGGTCTCCAGGGTGCGGGTCCCAGCCAAAAGTTCCAGTCCAGATGCTCGGGAACCGGTATCGGAGACTTTGTTTCGCTGGGTCTTCCATTGGGCAGGCCGACTTCGACCCTATGCACTTTGCCGATTCGACCGTTGCGGACCAGCTCACAGGCACGATGGAATCTCCCTTCGGAGCGCTGCTGGCTTCCTGTTTGCCATACGATGCCATATCTTTTGACGGCGTTGCAGATGGCGCGGCCTTCGCGGATGGTGCGGGCGAGGGGCTTTTGAGCGTGGATGTCCAGACCCGCGCGGGCGGCAGCGATGGCGGGAATGGCATGCCACTGGTCAGGCAGAGCCATCATAACGGCGTCCAAGTCACCGCGGCCAATGAGCTCGCGGAAATCGAGATAAGTTGCACAATCGGTATTTCTGTATTTGTCATCCACCCTATTCTTGGCGTTTTCGCGATGGTTTTTGTCAACGTCGCAGACGGCCACCATTTGCACTTCTTCTTTGTTGAGAAAACCATTCATGTCACCCGTGCCCATAGAGCCTACGCCGATGGCACCCATCACGATGCGATTACTCGGAGCAATCGTGCCGGCTTTGCCGAGTGCCGATGAGGGGACAACATAAGGAAATGCTATGGCGCCAGCGGCGAGGCCTGTAGTCTTTTTCAGAAAGCTGCGCCGCGTGAAACGCTGTTTTGTTTTCATATTATCGACCTCCGATTCTTTTATGTCGATTCCGCCACTTACAATTTCTTCACAGCCTGCCTGCGCACCACCTGATTGCCCGTGCTACGAGGCAGCGATAGTCAGGGCTTGCGTAAGCCTCGCGTCCATGACCCAACTGGATGTAACAGACCTTTGCCTTGCCGTATTTTCTTACCCAACATAGCGGTTTGTCACTCGCGGGATGGTCGGTAGTGAGCAGGATGTGATTGTCCTGCTCGAATATCTGGTTTCTGTACGCTTCATCGTAGATTACGAAATTGCGCATTCCGCGTGTAATGGGATGCTTTTTGTTTTCAAGGTGCACACTCAAGTCCAGGTCGTGCTTGTAGCCACTTTTCCGATGGATTATTCCATCCTCCTCCATTTGCTCTAAGTAGTATTTTCCGCCGATGATTTTTCGATATTCAGGCCACTGTTGAAAGGCGGCTATCGAGTGGTGCAGGGCGACTACTCCTATGCCGCGGTCAAGCAACTTGATAAAATTAGCCCGGCGTTTCGGTGAAATTTTCTGCGTCATATTGTAGAGCACAATGACATCGTAGTCCCACCCGCCTATATCCTCAAATATTTCGCTGTGGTCTTGCAGGTGTACGCTGGTGTATTCTATGTCACTGAAGCTATCAAAGATTGCAAAGAATGGTTCCTCTTGAAACCCGTGCCCTGCGGTAACAACGACGGCCTTGATTTTCCCTGCCTGCTGCTGGATAGGCTGCTGCGCCTTCTGAAATCTACTGCACGAGCAGACATACCCCAGTAACAACAGTAGCACGCCCACTAATGCGACCGCACGCATCGTAATTTTACCTGTGTACTTCATTTACTTTTACCTTCCTGTTCCGGTTTTTACTACGTCGATTATCATACCAACTCTTTAAGGTATTTGATGCTTCGCTCTGCTTGTTCCACCGTGCCGCACTCGACGCTCATTACTATGTCGCGCGGAGCGGTCTTGCATATTTCGATAACTTTTTTCCAGTCTATGACGCCATCGCCACAGGCACAGCCGCTCGGAGTGCCGGTAACCTTGCCGCGTTCGTTCTTCGATTGCTGAACCGAGATGTCTTTAGCGTGCAGATGAACCAGTCTGCCTTTAACTCGGTCCAGCCATTCGATAGGGTCGTGGCCGCAAAGGTAACTGTTGCCGGTGTCGAAGTTGATTCCAATAGCCGGAGAATCAACCAGCGCATAAATTTTGTCGAGGCCATCGGGGTGCTTGCTATACTGCTGGTGCGGCTCAAGGCCAATGAGAATATTGCGGACTTCGGCGACTTTCGCGGCTTCGGTCAGGACGTACTTCATTAACACGTGGTCTTCTTCTTCCGTGGTCCAGGGTGGTTTAGGACCTTCATCAGTATTGACCACGGGCGCACCACATTCTGCCGCGAAACGAATTGCCTGTTTGAGGTATTCGGTGCTGACCTCCGGCTTACAAAGCGCAGTGTGCGACGACAAACCGGAAAGCTTAATGCCGGCTTTTTCGCAGGCGCGCCTGACCCGATATGGGTCGTCAAGCAGCGAGACACTCAGGTAATAACCAGCTTCACTGAGCAGCTCCCGTCCCCAGTGAACCCAGGGCTCAACATATTCATATCCCAACTGGGCCGCTTTTTCTATAGCCCACTCAAAGGGCTTGTCAGCGTGTCGCACAAACTCGAGATTGACACCTATATATACGTTTGCCATTTATACGTTTCCTTACATTCCACAAAATTCTTTCCTACAAATGCCAGGGGCTGCGCATCGACCTTGTGAGCATCCTCGATGCGTCTGCGTCACCGATAATCACCTCTTTTTCCGGGTCCCACTTTATTTTTCTTCCGGTGCGGATGGCGATGTCGCTGAGGTGGCATACTATATCTGCGCGCACGGCCACATCAATGGGGCACACGGTCTGTGACCTGCTTTTTACGCAGTCCAGGAAATTTCCTGCGTGGTGCCTGCTTTCGTAAAGGCGGATTTCGTTTAGTCCAATGACCGAGTCCAGCAGTGACTTCGGGTGGGCAACGATGCGGCCTCGGTTTACATGTACCCATCCTTCGGTTCCTTCGAACCCGACGCCGTGGGCGTCAGGTCCGTAACGCTGGCGCCATTGTTGCGGCTGGGGGCCGCCTGCGTAGTTCATTATTACTCCACTGGCATACTTGAATACAATGCGCCAATCGGTGGCAGTGTCGCAGAATCCATCGGTGGGAAAAGTTCCTGTGCCTTCGAGCTCAACGGGGCCGGCAAGGTCTTTGCCGCCGCCCCAGAGGGCGATATCCAGCGGATGAACGCCCCAACCGGCAATCCAGCCGATGGCGTAGTCGGAATGGAACCACCAGAGCTTGTTGGAGCAGCGGTCCTCGGTATATGGTTTGTAAGGGGCCGGGCCGAGCCAAAAATCATAGTCCAGCCATTCCGGTACCGGCGCGGGTTTCATTGAGCCGCCCGCGACGCTGCTGGGGGACAACACGTTAATCGTATGTACCTTTCCAACTCGCCGGTTCAGGGCCAGCTCACAGGCGAAGCGAAATTTCCAATCCGACCGCTGCTGCGTGCCGAACTGAAAGACGGTCCCGTATCGGTGACAGGCTTCGCGCAGCGCCTGGTCTTCGGCCAAACTCAGACCCATTGGTTTTTCCATATATACGTCTTTGCCCGCTCTGGCGGCGGCTAAAGCGTGGAGGACGTGCCAGTGGTCGGTACTGGCAATCATAACGGCGTCAATGTCATCACGGGCGAGCAATTCGCGGAAGTCGTGATACTCAGCGCATCCGGTGTTTCCATAGTGCCCATCCACGCGTTTCATGGCTGCCTGGCGCCTGGTAGTTTTAACGTCACAGACTGCCACGACCTGGGCGATGTCCTGGTTGAGGAAGTTTTGCATTACGCCGCTGCCCTGACTACCAACGCCGATGCAGCCGACTATTACACGATTGCCTGGTGCGACGGAGCCGGCTTTGCCCAGGGCCGACGAGGGGACAATATATGGAAATGCTATTGCGCCGGCCGCAGTACCTGCTGCTTTTCTCAAGAACTGGCGCCGGCCGATATTATTGTTATCAACCATCGGTAACTATCCTGTAAAGTTAGTCTATTTGTCAAACGCGGCATCGAAGGCAACCTGCGAAGGCTTGAAATCTGTCCTCTTGACGAAGTTGCAGGCCTCTTTTGCGCCGTGCTCACGGTCCATACCGCTGTCTTCCCATTCGACAGACAGCGGCCCATTGTAGCCTATTTTGTTTAGTGTTCTAATAATCTCTTCGAAATTTACGCCGCCGTGGCCGAGCGAACGGAAGTCCCAGCCGCGGTCCGGATGGCCGAAGCTCAAATAACTGGCGAGGATGCCGGTGCGGCCGTTAAGCTGCAGTGCGGCGTCCTTCATGTGCACGTGGTAGATACGGTCTGGAAATTCGTTGAGGAAATAAACGGGGTCGACTATCTGCCAGTGCAGGTGACTTGGGTCGAAGTTGAAGCCAAAGGTTTTACGATTGTCCACTGCTTCCAAAGCACGTTTGGCGGTGATGATGTCAAAGGCAATCTCTGTGGGATGGACTTCGAGAGCGAATTTGACGCCGCATTCGTCGAAGACATCGAGTATCGGGTTCCACATCCTGGCAAAGTGCGCGAAACCTTCTTCAATCATCTGTGGTGTCACCGGCGGGAAGCCATACAGCATGTGCCAGATGGATGAGCCGGTGAAGCCGTTGACGACTTTGACGCCGAGATTTTTCGCGGCCTTGGCGGTGTTCTCCATAGCTTCGACGGCCCATTTGCGTTTCTTTTCTGCATTGCCTGCGCAATCGGGCGGTGCAAAGGCGTCACTTCGACTGTCATTGTTGAGGTCGCAGACCAATTGGCCGGCCAAGTGATTGCTGATTGCGAAGAGCTGGAGTTTATTCTTTTGGAGTATTGCGAGCTGCTTTTTGCAGTAGTCTTTATCCGTGGCGGCCTTGTTCACGTCCATGTGGTCGCCCCAGCAGGCCAATTCGAGGCCGTCATATCCCCAGCCCACTGCCTTTTGCGCTAATTCTGCGAGAGGCAAATCCGCCCATTGTCCTGTGAAGAGTGTTACAGGTCTGCTCATTTATGGTCTCCTTATTCTCTTAGGTTTTTATCCTGGTCCATTTTTGTTTAGTTTTGGCACTGGCCAGAAGCGTATCAATAAAGAGCATTCCGCGGAGGCCGTCACCAACGGTGGGAAAATCCAGCGCCAGAGGGTCAGGCTTTGTCCTGGTCATCCGTGCACGGACGGTGTCAGCAAAGTTGCAGTATATGTTGGCGAACGCCTCAATGAAAGCTTCGGGATGACCGAAGGGAAGACGCGTTGCCCTGGCTGCGGCCGGGCTTCTGGCTGCGACGTAATCATTGCCGCGCCGCCAGACCTGTACGGGCCCGTCTGGTTCCTTGACATACAAGTAGTTCGGATGCTCCTGATGCCATTCGAGACTCCGCTGGTCGCCGTAAATCCAGATTGCAAGATTATTCTCTTCGCCGATTGAAATCTGGCTGGCGTGCAGGACGCCCCTTGCACCGTTGTTAAATCGAACGAGACAGTTGCCATCGTCATCGAGCTTTCGGCCCTTTACGAATATGGTCAGGTCGGCACAAATCTCTCTCATCTTCAAGCCGGTAATATACTCGGCGAGGTTTTCTGCGTGTGTTCCGATGTCACCCATGCAGCCTGCGCCGCCGCTCTGCTTTGGGTCTGTTCGCCAGGCGGCCTGCTGCTGACCGGTCTTTTCCAAAAAGGTCGAGAGCCAGCCTTGAGGGTACTGCACGACAATCTTGCGAATCTTGCCTAAGTCGCCCTGCCTTGCCATGTCACGCGCGAGCTTGACCATCGGGTAACCAGTGTAATTGTGCATGAGTCCGAATACTTTGCGGGACTTCCTGACCAATTTTTGGAGGGCTCTTGCCTCCTGGACGTTGAAGGTCATCGGTTTTTCGCACATCACATTGAAACCTGCTTTGAGAAAATCCCTTGCTATTGGGAAATGCCAGTTATTCGGTACGGTGATTGAGACGAAGTCTATTCGTTCGCCGTCGGGGAGCTTAAGCTCGCGCTCAATCATCTCGGTGTAGTTGCGGTAGGCGCGTTTGGGATTGACACAAAGCTCTCGGCCCATTTGCTTTGATTTGCGCGGGTTGATGTCGAATGCTCCTGCCACCAGCTCGATGCCGCCGTCCATACGTGCCGCCTTGCGGTGTACCTCGCCGATAAAGGCTCCAGGCCCCCCGCCGACCATTCCCATTTTCAGCTTTCGGTTGAGTTTCATACCTGCTCCTTTCAATCAAGGTTTATCCGTGAGCCCGCCGTGGCGGGCAAATCCGCCTAAGGCGGACTTAAAACCAGCGATTTGCGTTGGAAAACGCCTTTGTAAGATTATAGAGACTTGGTCGGATAAGGCAACCAAAAATAAGATATGGGGTGAGGGATTACGGAAGAACCGGCTGCAGAGTGCTGGATTCGGGGGGTATGGGCTTATGGTCCAGTGCCTTCGAGCCAGTGGTCGGCTAATATCGCCACGTCCATAAAATTGACAATCCCATCGTGGCCCAAATCCCCCGCTGGATAGACTCTCAAAAACGGATACGTCTGATTCTCCCCAATATCCCAGATTTCAATAAAATCCCAACCCGCATCCGTAAACGTACTCTCTATTTGCATCTCACCCGTGGACAGACCCTCAACATTTGTAACGGTGCCTTCGGTATAACCAAAACTTTCTGTTATGCCGTGGGTTTGTTTGTCGATGTCCCAGAAGCAGTCGGAAACATAATTGGCGTCATTATCTCCCACCAACCCACCGACCTCATTAGCTCCATTTACATCTCCCGTCGAATAGCATCTCGAAAGACTTCCAAGGCCGACATGACCGTTATCACCCACCAGACCACCAACATCTTGACGACCATTTACATCACCGGTGCAATAGCAATCAGTGACACTTCCATAACAATTAAATCCCACCAGTCCTCCCACGTTTTCCCCACCATTCACATCGCCGGTAGAATAGCACCTTGATACACTTCCAAAATCACCATAATGCTCTTCATCGTAATAGTACCCTACCCGTCCGACCAATCCTCCTAAATAATCGCCATCACTGTTGACGGATGCTGTCGAATAGCAGTTCGATATGCTTCCCCGACTAGACCCCACCAGACCACCAATATCACCAACATTTTGAGCCGTTCCGAGGACACAGCCATTAGAATAGGAATCCGAGATACTACCATTATGACGGTTCATACCTACCAATCCCCCAACTATTCTATAGCCGGTTACTGAAACGTTGGAGTGGCAGTTCGATAATGAACCTCTCTCATGCTGACCAACCAGCCCGCCGACAAACACATACGTTCCGGCTACAGTACCGATAGAATAGCATTTTGAAACATCACCGGAGTTATACCCCACCATACCTCCTATATTGAGCTGGCCGCTCACATAGCATTGCTCAAGACCAAGATTATTTATTTCGCCTGAATTGCAGCCGAACAGGCCCAAATAATCGTTGCCGATTCCCGCATCATCTATCGTCAATACTGTTATCTTATGATCATTACCATCAAAGATACCTGTAAACTTTGTTCCCTGAAAATCATCAATGTTATTATTTATATCCGGGGCAATCAGGGCGGTTGTATAGGTGAAACCAGCCATATTTATATCATTGACAAGGATAAAGCAGTCGTTGAAGTCTTCGGGGTGATTGCCGATGTCGTTCAAATCATTTGGCGTGGCGATTCGGTAAGGGTCGTTCGACTCGCCGGTGCCGCCGCTGTATCTGGCCTCGGATACGTTTGCAGCCAAGAAAAAGACCGCTGCGAATGAGAGAATTGCTCTGGCTCTGCCCGTCCTTCGTTTGGTGTTCATTTTCTATCTCTTCCTTTCTCCCCCCAGAAAACAATGGGATTATACCACAATCCGGCTGCCTGTGCAACAAAAAATAAAAAAAATCGGGCGAATTGGCAGCGCCGAAGCAGTTGGATTCCCGCTCCTTCGACCTTGCTCAGGACAGGTTTCGCGGGAATGACAGTAGGATGGTCGAGATTGCCGCGCCCGCCTTCGGCGGACTCGCAATGACGTTATGAGGCCAGGGTGGGCTCCAATGTTTCACGGTGTGAAACAAGACTCGGGGCTGTGGGAAAAATATTGACAGGACCCGCCCGGTGCGGTAAATAGGGTCGCGACGAGGCTATTTTGGACTACCATCAGCCGTGCTTTTGCCACGGCGTTTATGAAGCTGTTTTATGGACGAGAAAGGAGAGTAACGAGATGCACACGCCGCAGATAGCGATAGGGAGCTGGGCATTTTCTTTCGGGCCGTTTGCGAGTAATCCCTGGCCGTTTGAGAAGGTCATAAAATACGCCGCAGAGGCCGGGTACGATGGAATAGAGCTGAACGGGTTTCGGCCGCATCCTCATCACGATGATTACGACACTCCGTCGAAGTGTGCCGAGCTTAAGAAGAAAATCGAGGAGCTTGGGCTGGGTATTTCCGGCCATGCGCCCGATTTGACAGAAGTCCCGCCGGCAGTAGTTGAGACGGAGGATTATCTGGCGACGGTGCGGAAATGTTTGTTCGTTTGTGAGCAGTTTGGTGCAAAGACCATGCGTGTAGACACGGTTAGTCCGCCGGACGAATTGCCCAATGACGAGTACGAGAAGCGTTTCGCCCGATTGGCAAAGAACTGGCGTGCGGCGGCGGAGGAAGCAGCCAAGGCGGGGGTGCTGATTGTCTGGGAATTTGAGCCGGGCTTCTGGCTCAATAAACCGAGCGAGGTCAGGCGAATAGTGGAAGCGGTGGGCAATAGTAACTTCAAGCTGCTTTTTGATACCAGCCACGCGTATATGGGCGCGGTGGTTGGCGCGCGGCAGACGGGAGAGAAAGAGACGCTGGACGGCGGAGTCGCCGAGTATGCCAAGCTCTTAGGTGACGCGATTGGTCACCTGCATTTGATTGACTCGGACGGTACGCTTCACGGTGACGAGACGAGCACACACACACCTTTTGGTGAGGGATATATTGATTTCAAGGCCGCTCTGGCTCCGATTAGGTCGTTGATTAGCGATATGAAGTGGTGGTGCGCGGACTACTGCTTCTGCGCGGAGACGGAGACAGCGGCGAAGGATGGCGTCAAGTTTCTCAAGAATCTGGTTAAGGAGATGACACAATGAAGAAGAAACTAAATGTCGGGGTGATTGGATGCGGCTTTATGGGGCGGGTGCATTCGAACGCTTACCGCAAGGTGGGCGCGTTCTTTGAACTCGAACACGAGCCGGTCTTGAAAGCAATATGCGATAACAATGAAAAGAAAGTCAAGGCATTTGCAGACAACTGGGGCTGGGAGAGCTTCGAGACTGATTGGCGGAAGCTGGTAGAGCGGGATGACGTTGACCTGGTTGATATTTGCGTGCCCAATAATCTTCACTATGAAATTGCGCTGGCAGCTGTGCAGGCCGGTAAGATTATTGCGTGCGAGAAACCTCTGGCGATGACTGTCGATGAGGCTCGGAAGATGACCAAGGCCGTCGAGAAGTCGGGCAAGCCGAATATGGTCTGGTTTAATTATCGCGGCGTTCCTGCTGTGGCTTTGGCCAAAATCATTGTGGATGAGGGACGTATCGGACGGGTATTTCACTATCGGGCGAAATATCTGCAGGACTGGACAATCAGCCCGAAGGTTCCCCAGGGTGGTGATGCGCTCTGGCGGCTTGATGCCAGTGTATCAGGAAGTGGCGTCACCGGTGACCTTTTGGCACACTCAATCGACTTGGCTATGTGGCTGAATGGGAAAATTTCATCGGTCTGCGCAATGACGGAAACATTCATAAAAGAGAGAAAGATGCAGGATGACCCGAAGACGGTCAGGCCGGTGACGATTGACGATGCGTGTGCTTTTCTGGCGCGTTTCGAGAATGGTTCGCTGGCAACGTTTGAATCGACGCGCTATGCACGCGGCAGGAAGAACCAGCATACTTTTGAAATCAATGGCGAAAAGGGGTCGGTGGCCTTCGACCTGGAGAACCTGCACGAACTGGGCTTTTTCGACCACGGCGACGACGGTCGCCTTCGCGGCTGGCGAAACATTCAGGTGTGGGACTCGGACCATCCGTATATGAAGAACTGGTGGGTGCCGGGATGCGGGATTGGATACGAACACACGCATATCCATCTTCTGGCCGACTTTATTTCCGGAATTGAGAAGGGCAAGAAGATTTGTCCGGACTTCAGGGACGCACTGGCAACGCAAATCGTTTGTGAAAAAGTATTATCTTCGGCCAAGAACCAGCGGTGGGAGACTATCGAGCTTTAGAGTGGAGGGATAATGGAATACCAAACGCTGGGCAAGACGGGGATGAAGGTGTCGATTATTGGCTACGGCGTCTCGCCATTGGGCAACGTATTCGGCGAGACGGATGAGGCCGAAGGAATTCGGGCCGTTCACTATGCAATCGACCATGGTATCAACTATTTCGATGTAGCACCGATGTACGGAGTGACGCTGGCGGAGACGCGTTTAGGCAGGGCACTGAAGGGAAAACGAGACAAGATATTTCTGGCGACTAAATGCTGTCGGTACGATATCGACAAGTTTGATTTTTCGGCCAAGCGGGTCCTGGAAAGTATTGATGAATCTTTGGAACGGCTTCAGACAGATTACGTGGACGTCTATCAGGTTCACGACATCGAGTTTGGTGACAAGGAGCAGGTGATAAATGAAGCGATACCGGCTGCGAGGAAGGTTCAGGAATCGGGCAAGGCGAGGTTCGTTGGAATCACGGGACTGCCGGTCAGGTATCTGCATCATGTCGCAAGCCAGGTCGAGGTGGACACGATTTTGTCGTGGGCGCACTATGACTTAGTGGAAGATGAAATGGACGATGTGCTCACACCTTTTGCGCGGGAAAGGGGTATCGGGCTTATCAACGCTTCTCCGCTGCACCAGCGGCTGTTAACGGAGAAAGGTCCTCCGGAATGGCACCGCTCACCGAAAGAGGTGCTGGAGGTGGGGCCTAAGATCGCAGCCTTGTGCCGTGAGTATGGAGTTAAGATTGCCGATGTTGCGGTGCGATTTGCCCTGGACCATCCTTACGTTGCTATGACTATTGTGGGGATGTCAAAGCTTCGGCACGTTGAACAAAATGTTAAAGTTCTCGATTTCAAGAACGACCCTGAGCTGCTGGCGAAGATTGAAGAGATGGTTGCGCCGGTCAAGAACAAGATGTGGTTTGAGGGAAGGCCGGAAAACAACATGTAAATTCTGCGAAAGGTTTATTTATGAAGGCCTTGTACATTGTCGAGCCGGGCAAAACAGAACTGCGCGAGATTGATGCTCCGAGACCTGCAGAAAACGAGATGCTGCTTCGCGTGGGGATGGTCGGTTTTTGCGGCGGCGACTTAAATGCGTTCCGGGGCACATTTCCATTACAGCATTACCCGACTATTCTCGGACACGAAATTGGCGCCACAATCGAAGAGGTGGGCAGCAAAGTCCCTGACAAGTTTCGTCCGGAGATGAAGGTTACTGTGTCACCGTACCAAAGCTGTGGGCACTGTGTTCCCTGTAAGCGTGGCCGCCCTAACGCGTGTCGGGACAATCGGACGATGGGAGTGCGTCGGCCCGGCGCTATGACAGAGTACATCACGGCACCGTGGGGTGACATTTACCAGTCTGAGAAGCTTACGCTCAAGGAGCTTGCGCTTGTCGAACCTCTGACCGTGGGCTTTCACGCGGCGGAGCGCGGCCGAGTTTCTTCGACCGACAAAGTTGCGGTGCTTGGCTGCGGTATTGTGGGGCTGGGCGCAGTCTTGGGCTCTTCGGTGCGCGGGGGCGAGGTTATCGCGGTAGATATAGATGATAGGAAGCTTGGAATTGCGCAGAAGGCCGGCGCCACGCACGTAATCAACTCGACCAAGGTCGACCTGCACGAAGCTCTGCGTGAACTGACCAGCGGAGACGGGCCGGATGTGGTTATCGAGGCGGTTGGACTGCCAGAGACTTTCCGGGCGGCAGTTGAAGAGGTGGCGTTTACCGGCAGAGTTGTTTACATAGGTTACACGAAGTCTCCCGTGGAGTACGAGACAAAGCTTTTTGTTCAGAAAGAGCTGGATATCCTGGGCTCACGGAACTGCCTGGGAGATTTTCCACGTGTCATCGAAGTGCTGGAGAAGGGCGACTTTCCGGTGGACGATGTTGTCACCAAGGTTGTGTCGCTGGAGGAAGCGGGGCAGGCGTTGGCGGATTGGAATGAGAGCCCCTTGGGTGTAACCAAGATTATGGTGGATGTGGAGTAAGGAAATCAGGATATCAGTAAACCAGGATGCAGGTTATCAGCAGACCAGGGCATCAGGAGAGTTCGGGCTGATGTCCTGATAACCTGATACCCACCGCCTGATAACCTGTTGGCTTTATGGTCAAATCATGTGTAACAATTTCGCTCGTTCCGTCTCTTTGTGGCGGGCCGTGGGTATACTGGGAGGAACCGGAAGTCAGCATTCCCAAGGCCAAGGCAGCGGGCTTTGATGCAGTGGAGCTGTTTACGGCCTCGGCGGACGCAGTCGATTCGGATGTGTTGGCAAGGCTGCTTGATGAACACGATATGAAGCTGGCGGCGGTGGGCACAGGCGCGGGTAAGGTCCTGCACGGACTGCATTTGGTCAGCGGCGATGCTAACGTTCGCCAGAAAGCGCGTGATTTTATAAGTGGTATGATTGAATTCGGAGCTTGTTTCGGAGCGCCGACCATAATAGGCTCGATGCAGGGTTGTGTAGAGGATGGCGTTGAGCGTAAACAAGCCTTGGCGTGGTTGGCTGAAGGTCTTGGTGAGTTGAGGCAGAAAGCGGCTGGGTGTGGGGTCAATCTTATTCTTGAACCGCTTAACCGCTACGAGACGAATTTGATAAACCGACTCGGTGACGGTGTAGAACTTATAAAGTCCTTGGGCCCAAGGTCGGCGAAATGTGAAAATATGTTTTTGCTTGCGGACCTGTTTCATATGAATATCGAAGAGGAATCGATTGCGGCTACTATACGCGAGGTCGGCAGGCATATAGGGTATGTGCATTTTGTGGACAGTAACCGGCGGGCTGCGGGTATGGGGCATATCAATTTGGCCGAAGCAGCAAAGGCATTGAGCGAAATCGGGTATGATGGATACGCGTCCGCGGAGGCCCTGCCCTATCCCAACTCTGATACGGCCGCTGCTCAGACAATGGCGGCATTCAAGAAGTTTTTTGTTTGAGAAGGAAGGTCGCAGAGGAAGGTGTCACAGTTGAAATGATCTATAAGACGTTGGGCAAGACAGGCTTGAAGGTTTCGATTATTGGCTTCGGCGCTTCGCCGTTGGGCGGTGAGTTCGGCACCATTGAGCCGGAGGAAGGCCGGCGTGCGGTCCATTACGCCATAGACCAGGGAATTAATTATTTCGATGTTGCTCCTTATTATGGCCGAACGTTAGCGGAGACACGTCTTGGCGAATATCTCAAGGGGAAACGGGACAAGATTATTCTCACGAGCAAGGCGTGCCGGTACGACATTACTGATTTTGATTACTCTGCCAAACGCATAATGCGGTCCATCGAGGAGAGCTTAAAACGCCTGCGGACCGACCATTTTGACCTCTACCAGATTCACGATGTCGAGTACGGAAAGAGAGAGCAGGTTGTCGGCGAGGCGCTTCCGGCGATGTTCAAGCTGAGGAAGCAGGGCAAGGTACGTTTTGTCGGCATCACAGGTTATCCCCTTACGCCACTAAAAGAAATCGCCGAGACCTTGGGCCCAGGGACAGAAGATGTCGATACGGTTCTGACCTATTGCCGCTACAATCTGATGGATACAACTATGGACGATATTCTAACGCCGGTGGTGAGACAGCGCGGGATTGGTTTGATAAACGCGTCTCCGCTGCACATGCGGGTGTTGACAGAAAAGGGGGCGCCAAACTGGCATCCAGCGCCTGAGAAAGTGTTTGCGGCAGCGGCGAAAGTTGCGCAACTTTGCCGGGAGCGAGGAACAACGATTTCGGATTTGGCGATGCAGTTTGCGCTGGCGCACAAGGATGTCTCGATAACGCTGGTCGGTATGAGCAAGGTGCGGCACGTCGAGGCCAACATCAAAATCGTTGGTACCGAGGCGGACCCTGACCTGCTGGCGGAGGTACTCGAAATGATAAAGCCGGTGGCGAATATTTACTGGAAGGAAGGACTGCCGGAGAACGACGACCCGGGTGCGATTGACAAGCGGACGCTGGGTATGGAACGAAGCGAAGAAATGAAGAAGTAAAAAAGCAAATGAGGATAGATACGCATCAGCACTTTTGGGAGTACAATGAGCGCGAGTACGGCTGGATGGGGCCGGGAATGGAGAAGCTCAAGTGCGACCGGCTGCCGGCAGACCTTGCCCCCCTACTAAAGAAAACGGGAATAGACGGAACAATCAGCGTGCAGGCGCGTCAGTGTCTTGAGGAAACGGAATGGCTGCTTCGGCTGGCTGACGAGAACTCGTTCATCAAAGGGGTGGTCGGCTGGGTTGACCTTCGCAGCCCGCAGCTTGAACTACAATTGCAGCGTTTTTGTTATCATCCGCGGCTGCGCGGAGTGCGTCACGTGGTTCACGATGAGCCGGATGACAAGTTCATGCTGGGCGATGATTTTGTTCACGGGATAAGCAAGCTGCGAAAATACAATCTTACTTATGACTTATTGTTATTTGCGAAACATCTTCCTGTTGCCTGCGAATTGGTTGGCAAATTTCCTGAGCAGACCTTTGTTCTCGACCACATTTCCAAACCATTTATCAAAGACCGCAAGATTGAGCCGTGGAAAACCGATATTCATCGTCTCGCGTCATTTCAAAACGTTTCGTGCAAAATATCAGGTATGGTGACGGAGGCGGACTGGCAGAACTGGAAGCCGGAGGACTTCAAACCTTATATGGACATTGTGGTGGAGGCGTTTGGTGCTGACAGGCTTATGATAGGCTCCGACTGGCCGGTGTGCACGGTGGCGGGCGAATACGAGCAGGTTGTGCAAATTGCGGCTAACTATGTGAAGCAGCTTTCCACCAGTGAGCAAACGGCCATTTGGGCAGAGAACGCGAAAAGAATCTATCAGATTTCTTGAAGTAAGAGCAGTTCGCGAACTGCCCCTACTATACGTCGCATAGGACAACAGCCTGCCTGAGGCTTTCCAATGGGTCGCGGGTCGGAATGAACTCCTGACCGACATAGCCGGTGTAGCCGGTTTTGACGATTTCCTCCATAATCGGCTTGTAGTTAATCTCCTGTTTGTCGTCGAGCTCGCCGCGGCCCGGGTTGCCGGCGGTGTGGTAGTGGCCTATGTAGTCCTTGTACTGTCGGATGCGGGCTTTGATGTCGCCGTCCATAACCTGCGCGTGGTAGATATCAAGCAGCAACTTCATCCTCGGTGAGCCGACCTTCTTGATGATTTTCATGCAGTAATCGGTGTGGTTGCCCTGATAACCGGGATGTCCTTTCATTTCGACATTTACGCGGTCGTTAAGTATCTCCAGGCAAAGGTTGACGTTGTTTTTTTCGGCGTGCCCGATGATTTTCTTGTAGCCGTTGACACAGTTTTTGATGCCGTCCTCAGGGCTAATATTGCCGGCGTAACCGGTGAAGGTGATGACGTTGGGAAAGCCAAACTCGGCGCACTCGTCGATGGATTTGCGCATCTTGCCGATACACATCTCGTGATGCTCGGGATTGTTCATTCCATCGTCGAACCAGTGGCTGCCGTGGAGGGCCAAGACAAGGCCGTACTTTTTCAGTGTCGGCCAGTCCTTTGGCTCGACGAGCTCGACGCTTTTGCAACCGAGTTCTTTGGCAATCTGGCAGGTTTTCTCTACGCTCCAGTGGTCCTGGAAACACCAGTAAGCAATGGATTGCTTAATACGTCCTTTGGTGGCTTTCATTTTCACGTCCTTACGTTTGTCGGAAGCAGTGCAGGATGAAAAAGTGAGAGCCACAGCGGAAGCAGCGCCGACACCGGCACTTTGAAGGATGCTGCGGCGGCTGAGGCGATTGGTTTGCTCGGTGTTTGGTATATTCCCTTTGTCCATCTTGATTTCCTTTCTGTGCTTAGCAAGAGTGTTTGACTCATCTCAAACAGAGAAAAACGTCCACAATCTTTTACTTGTGTTTGTTTCACTTACAGACCAGATATTAGGTTCTTTGGGGGCGAAGGTCAAGAAATAATGTCCGGCTTGCTCACAGCGGATGCAGGTTGCCTTTATCCTTCGGGTATCATCTCACGTTGGTCGGGTCTGAGGACGGCGTGGTTGCCGTGGCAGTTAGTGCAGACTGAGTCGTCGAGAATCATCCGGCCGTTGGGACGGCGCTTGCTATGCCACTTTTTGACGAAGTCATCATAGATTTTGCCTCTGACGTGGGTGCGGTGGCAGCCTTTGCAGTAGTGGGCGATCTCGGCACGGCCGAAGAGTCTGTCGGGGGGCGTGATATTGAGCTCATCGTCGCCGTGGGCCAGCGAGGGACCGTGACAAGTGGTGCAGCCGGTGCCTGCCTTTTCGTGCTGAGCCGATAACAGCTCGGTCTTGAAATCCATGTGGCAGATGAGACACTCTGAGTTGTCCATAGGCTTGGCTGCGGTGGGCTTGGTTTTTGGAGTTTCACGCTGAAGGCACCCCCCTGTCGTGAGCGTGATGTTTCCACACAGACAGAGGACAAGCAGTTGACGGCTAAACCATCCGGCAGAGTTACGTCTGGCCTGGTTGTGCATACTATACGTACTCCCACTCTCTTTTGAGCCATTGGTAGTTCTGAGGGAGGTTGGCCCACATCTCGCTGACAGCCCGCTCAAATCGTTGAGCTTCGGCGATATCAAACTTTCGGTGTTCGGTGACGGCGCGGGCAACATTCTTGACCTGGTCAATAGTAATCATTCCGGGAATCGGCGCGGTGAGGGCATCGTTGGACAGAATGTAGCGCAGGGTCAGTCGGGCGCGCTCATCGTCAATATCTTTGGTGGCGGGGTTGACCTCGCCGCGGGATTTGAAGATTGAGCCGCTGGCAAAGGGCTTGATGCCAAACCAGCCGACATCATTTTTCTTTACAGCATCAATGACGCTGAGCATAGACTTATCGTAGGTCGCATCGGCATCCGCTACTGCTTTCCATCCGGTGGGGTTCTTATCGGGGTCGACGCGGGCGTGGGCCTGCTTGGAGCCGGCGGTGTAGGGCACGACAACGACCTGGATATGATTCGGATAGGTCTGCATCATGCGAATGACCCAGTCGTGTTTATGAGTGGAGATGCCGGTGAAGCGAACCTTGCCTGCTTTTTTGGCCTTGTCGAGAGCTTCGATAATGGCGTGTTCTTGCTCTATCGTGTGGTCTGTGCTGGGTTTCCAGTAGCAGGTGATTCGCCAGAGGTCCACATAGTCGAGCTTGGCCCGGCCGAGGATGTCGTCCAGGGCTTCGAGGAGTCTGTCAGCGGTCTGCCAGCTCTTGTTGCGCATCTCGTGCTCACAGTAGGAACAACCGAGATACATTTTGTCTCGGCGGCCGCGGAGGGCATCGGCGTAGGCAAGGATTTCGCCACCGGTGCAGGCATCGATGTAATTGATGCCGTGGTCGATACAGGCACTGACCACATCGCGCCGGTTCTTCTTGAACTCTTCGGTGCCGAAGCTAAAAGGGAGCTTTTTCCAGTGGCCTCCGAGGCTGATGGCCGAAATCCAAAGACTTGTTTTTCCGAGGCGGCGATATTCCATATTCGGATTATAGCTGCGGGTTGTCTTGATAAGCCCGCCGACGTTGCCGGTCTTGCAGGAGGTCTCATCGGCCCTGGCGGTTTGGCCGGCCCCGGCACCCATACCGACGGCCAGACCTGCTGCGGCCAGTGTGGTATCGCGCATAAACTCGCGGCGAGTCATGTTAGCAATCTTATCTGACTGCGATTGTTGATAACTCATATTTTCCTCCGTTTTCTGTTTTGGTTTCTATTGTACGTAATGTCTCACGTTGTTTGGCTGATACTATTATAACATGCTTTCAGGTAATCTCGTGATTTGGCAAGATTGGCGGCCATGACATCCACGGGGGGGTGCCCGTGCATAAAGGGATTGACGTACCCGCGATATCGAATGTCCGCGAGGGCCTGAATCCAGGGAATCATATTTGTAGGGCCGATGCCGGGGAGCTGTCGGTGTTCCAGATAGTGCTGCCAGGCATAGAAGAAGAAAAGCTGATTGCCACAGATGCGAATTGCTTCCGGCACCGAAGCCTTAATCGTCTGGAGGTGGTACGGTGCAAGCGCAATGCCTAATCTCGGCGAGGTGTTCATCTCAACAAATGCCTTGAGCGAATCGAGCGAGTTAAGTAATGCCCCGCCGTGGTTTTCGATGGCGAGGTAGGAATTGTATTTCTCGGCCAATTCAATCAGCGGCTTGGTGCTCTCGATAAACTCCCGCATGCGGGTAGTCAATTCCTCAGGCTTGCATTTGCCGGCACTCCCCTGGACAGCAACTCCGCCACCGGCTTTGCCGAGGAGTTCCGCGTAGCGTTCGTAGCGGCCCTTGTAGACGGAGAAGGCAAAGAGCTTCAGGTTGTTCTTCGCCAGCACCTCTTTCAAACCTTCCGCGCCGAGGCGGTTAGCAACGTCGTCAAGGTGAGGACATCCAGCGTGGGCCGACCAGATGTCGATTGCCTCGAAGCCCAGATTTGCGATTTTCTCGCAAGCCTGCTCGATTGGCAGTTGCATAAAATGAATCGATGACGTCGATAGCCGCATTTGCCATTTTTCTTTGGTCTTTTCCTTTCGTGCGCACGACGACAGAAGCGGCGCTACAGTGGTTAGTCCTGCAACTTTGAGAAAGTCGCGTCGACTCACGTTTTGGTTCGCTACAAAATTCATTCTTGCTGTTCCTCTAAAAGAAGCTATCGAAGTTATGGTAGGTATTTTAAAAACAATACCTTCGAAACATTACTCTGCTCGATTTTTCCTACGTATTCAATATTATTTCCGCAACCATGCTGCTGATTTAACCAGAAGCCTTAGTTTCCAGCATGGTGATGAACTGGCGTTGCTTCTTGGTCAATGGTCTGGCTCCGCCGAGGCGCGCTGCGAAACTGCGCACTGCAAGAGAAGTAGTAACAACATCTTTTATAAGTGTTATTTGACTCTTTCTGCCAGTGACAAAAAGCCCGAAAGGTCTTATTAAGAAGGCAGCCGGTGGTTTTTGCCCTTCAGCAATTCTCCGATTGAGTCTGTTAAACAGTGTTTGCCGACTCCACTTCTCAAGCCATAACGGAGGGCCGTGAGTATAAACCAATTCATCCGGCGTAATAGCCGGCAGCGAGCAAAGCTTTGCAGCATCTCTTCTGACTATGAATGTTGCAATGTTTTCATCGATAAAATGCCTTACTGTGACACGTTTGGCGGTTGCCTGGAGGAAAGCTTTGCGAATGGCCAAAGTTGCGTCGGAGATTACAGTCTTACCTGCGGATTTTATTTTGACAGGCTTCGGTCGCTTTACTTTGCTTTTGCATATATTGACGACTTTGCGGACAAGCTGTAATGCCGTGCTTGAATTGTTTGAGGAAACAAGCAGGCCGTGATTCTGCAAGAACATAACTTTGGGGCCGCAGCCGTATTGACTGTTGTAATTCCGGGTGAGCGTTTCAATCTTTTTTGCGAGCATATATCCCGGGTTTGCATAAGGGACCCACAGCGGCGGTGCCGGAAGGCGTCCTGGGGCCCTGCCGTTGAGAGGCATTCTGCGAAAAGGTCCTGCGGAGAATTTTTCCTTTGCGAACAGTTTTTGAAGTTCCGCCTGGCCATTTTTCGCACAGACGTATGCCAATACGGCGGCGGGATGAAGATGTATCACATATCTATCAAGCATTGAATGGAAACCTGATTCAATAGAGGGTTTTCCACCGGCCTTGAACTTATCGTCACACGCGGAAAACAGGCCATTTGTCACCTTGGCCTCTCTTTCGTCAACATCCATACAGTTGAGCGATTTGTCTCTTAGCATTGCGAGTATTGAGTCAACCCTTAATCTCCGCCACCCTTTGCGCTCGGTCATATCTTTGATAGCCGTGCCGCTGGCTTTGATGTACATATATTTTCCATCCTGGGTCTTCGCCGATGTGTTGCCGAATCCACCAAGGACGAGCGAGCTGTCCTTGCCTACAGCTTTTGAAATTCTGATAAGCTCTGTCAGAGTACTGTCCATATCACCTATTAGTTCCTGGAAGTTCCAGCCTGTTTCTAATCCCGTTGTATCGTTCTTCCCAGAGCGAGACATTTTGCGGCTGGTACTCTTTTAGCTCAAATGAATTCCGTACAATTTCCCTGGCCTGTTGCAGGGTTTCTATCTGCCCGGTCGCCCTGGCCTGCATCAGGATATTTCCGCTGGCGGTCGCCTCTACCGGCCCGGCGATGACCCTTTTCCCAACAGCATTGGCAGTGAACTGACAAAGCAGTTCATTTTGTATACCACCGCCAACAAGGTGCAGACAATTTATTGTATTACCTATAATATCTTCAAGCTTTTCCACCGTCCAGCGATACTTGAAAGCAAGACTCTCTAATATTACTCTTATCATTTGACCTTTGTCATTGATTGCCTTCCGGCCCGTTTGGGCGAGGTGGTCGTTTATTTTCTCAGGCATGTCGCCGGGTGAGAGGAACGGACTGTGGTCGGGATTAATATATGCAGCAAACGGTTCTGCTCTTCGCGCTATGTCCGTCAATTCATCGTAGGACAACTCAAGACCATCCTGCTGCCATTGCCTTTTGCATTCCTGAACCAGCCATAGGCCCATTATGTTCTTTAAGAGCCGAATTGTGTTTTCGATGCCACCCTCATTTGTGAAAGAATACTTGAAGGTTTTATCATTGATAATTGCCCTGGGCACCTCAACGCCGCATAAGGACCAGGTGCCCGAGGAAAGGTATGCCCAGTTATTGTCCAGAGCCGGTACGGCGACAACGGCAGAGGCGGTGTCGTGCGAGGCGACTGCAATAACCGGAATCGGTTCGCAGCCGATTTTCCCGGCGACTGCGTCTGTCAATTGGCCTACGACTGCGCCGGGCTTGACGATACGCGGCATAATCTCAATCGGCAAAGACAGTTTATCGAAAATCTTTTTTGACCACTGAGCGGTTCTCATATCCATCAACTGAGAGGTGCTCGCCAGAGTGTATTCGGCATAAACCTGGCCGCATAAGTAGTAGGCAAACAGGTCGGCGGTGAAGAGCAGATTTTTCGCCTTGGCCAAGGCATCCGAATCTGCCGTACGCATCGCCAGAAGTTGATAGATAGTATTGAACTGCAAAAATTGCAATCCTGTGTTTTCGTAAATTTCGCGTTTCGGCATAAGGCCGAATGCTTTTTCCATCATTCTGTTGGTTCGGCTGTCGCGATAACAATAGGGATTTTCAATTAACTTGCCGTCAGCATCTATCAGACCGAAGTCAACACCCCAGCCATCTATGCCGATACCGGCAATCGGGCTGTCCGCTTGTTTTACTGCCTTGGCAATACCGGCCTGCACTTCGTCAAGCTGGTTTTCAAAATCCCAGCGTAACGAGCCGTTTTGTTCGAGGGGGACATTGTTGAAACGGTAAATCTCCTCAAGGGTGAGCTCGCTGTCCGAGAGCAACCCAAGCATGACCCTGCCGCTCTCAGCGCCGAGGTCAACGGCGATATATTTCTTTGCTTGTGCCATTTACAAATTCTTTTTACTTTTCCCCATTTGATTTTTGTTAGTTTGCGTACAGTTTTAGAAGAGCTTTTTCCGCTCGCTTATTCCACATGCCTTCTCTCAGACATTCGACCACTTGAGGAATTTGGCTCTGCAGATTTTTCAACTGGGTTAGCTTAAGCCCTTTGCAGCCCGGGTAAATGACGATTTTGCCGGGTACGCTACGGTTCTCTACGGCCCTGATTCCTTCGACTGCGCCGTCAAGTCCGCTGACAGCGGCGATACAGACGTTAGTATCAAGCCTGCCGGATTCTACTTTCGCCAATACTCGTTTCATATCATCAAGGACAGAGCCGCTGGTCCCGACAAAATACAGCTGCTTTCGTATGTACGTATCAAGGTCAACTTTGGCGGCAACCACAGCAGGTATGCCAGCAAAGATATTTATGATTCCTCTATCAGCGGCGCTGCATACCGAAGCAGGGACCAAGTCAGGTATCGGCACCATCAAAGTGGTATAACTGAAAGCCTCCTTGATTTCATCTTTGGCGGGATTATAGCAGCTCAGTTTGATGCCATTTTTTTTGGCCAATGGCGCGGCAATTCTTATCAGGGTCGCTAACCTTGTCTCGTCCACATCACTGGCAAAAATGCTGATACCTTCAACATCCTGGGAGATATTTCGTATCACGTGCATCATACCCATAGGTCCCGCTGCGCCAATAACGTGAATTTTATCGCAAGCGCGAATTTCGCCGGTTTCGGGTATGTTTTTCATCGACTCAGCGGGGTATGTACCTGTAGTGCCGATGATGCGAATACCGGCGTAGTGAACACGTCCTACCGGCGTGACAACGTCTCTGCCGAACTTACCGCCGCAAAGAACGATATTGAGAAGACCTTGTGCGGCAACTTTTGCAAACAAGGCCCCAACTGTCTCTGCATCAGAGCCGAAATAAATTACATCGTCAAAGCCGGCGTCCTCAAGCTCCAATATGCCTGCAGCCTTTTTTATCGCCACATCTAATCCAGTCGGTGCCGCTGACTGCGAGACCCAGGTTATTTGGCTCGGCCTGCCGCAACGATTAAACAGGTTTCGCAAAGCATCCCGAGGCAGCTCTGTGTCAGCAACGACCAGCATCCGGCCGTTTGTCTTCAAGCTCTGGCGCTCTTTGGAGACATAGGCATGTTCGACACAGGCCCATGGCTCTACAAGAGCTATAGCTGAAGCTGACAGCTCTTCTGGAACCGGTATCAGCATTGAGTTACCTTCCGGCGAAGTAATGACCCTCTCATCCATCAGCACATATTCCTGGAGGGCCCCTTCGAAGTTGTATCCGAAGGCGGCGTTGGAACCGACTGTTGGCAGCCAACGATAATCAGTTTGAACGAGATATCGCCGGCCGGGTTTGAAGTTTTGCACATTAGGCCCAACCGCTACAATTCTCACTACTGTTTCGTGACCAGGTACAGTCGGTAAATCGCCGGGAACATAGCTTGGTATTTCGCTGAGCACGTGTTGTTCAATGCCATAAACCGCATCGGGTTTATGGCCGTTAACCCCACGTGGTTCACGGCCGGAGACTATTTCGCTCTTGCGAACATGTCCCGAGAATTGCTTTAGGAGTTTGAGGTCGGAAAAGCACAGTCCGACTGCTTCGACCTGGCAGAGAATTTGATACCGGCCAGGCCCGACGACCTCTTTGGAAGGATTCAAAACAAGCTCATTCGGACCGACCAGTTGCACGGCATATTGTGTTTCCGGCAAGTTTGGCATAATTTCTATTTCAGTTTTGTCATCTGCCTAATCTATTAACATTTACGCTGCATTGGTGCCTTTGCCCGCGTCCGCGCAATTACAGATGGTTAATATCACTAAATAAGCAACTTTAGTAAAGCAAAATTCTTTGCTACGAGTCGATGAACGCTTTTTGGGGAGTTTGCGTTATTTGTGGAAGCAAACAGGTATCTTGTCTGCACGCCACGTGGCCTATCACAAGAATCGCAATGCGCATAAAATAAGGGAGACGCAGGCGTTTGATAAGGAACAACTTGTAAGCCCGTCTCCCTGTTGCGATGTGCCTTTTCGTACACATTACCGCGGATGGTGCAATTGGCGAAGCCGTCTGCTTGCACACGCAACATATATATTATACGACAAGACAAAAGCTTTGTCAATCAAATCTTCTTCTCCATCAGATGTTTTGGAAGTAATTGGCGGAAGAAACCTACCTGTGTTCATAAAAATGGCTCCAAACCCTCAGAAAGGCGTGTTGGCCCTTAGCTATTTTGCGTTATCTTTCATAAGGTCTTTCAAGAATTTTGCGATATTGGCGATGATTACCGGAGGCGCACCACCTGGACTTAGAGAGCTGTTGCGTGCTAAAGTGGTTTTCGTTACTATAAGGCCGGTTGTGGTGTGACCGAGAACAAGGCGTAGTTACCAGAAGAAACCAGATTAAAACTGATGAGAATCAAAAAAAATCACAAGGGGCTGGCACTTGTGCTAATGTTGCTGCTGCTGCAGCCCGAAATTTATGCGCGCCAGACAGCAGAGCGGTCGGTGGGCTGGCCTCTGCGTCTCTCGTCGCAAGACGAGGCAGCAGGCAGAAAGCACGAGATGATATTTTCCAGGCCGATACCGCGGCACGAGCCGGAAACCAAAGCGGCGGAGAAATGGGACCAGGCCATGCCCACCGGCAACGGGCGAGTTGGGGCCTTGGTGTTCGGCAAGATTGAAAACGAAACAATTATTCTCAACCACGATTCGTTATTGCTTACGACGCAAAAACCGACTCTTCCAGACGTTTCGGAACATATGCCAAAGTTGCGTCGATTAGTTGGTGAGGGTCGATACGAAGAGGCAGGCCGGTATTATCGCGACAAGGTCAAGGTGGAGTACGACCATCAAGGGTCAGACTCCTTCCATCCGGCGTTCAATGTCACCATCGATATGCCGATGGCCGGGAAGATTACGGACGTGTATCGCATCGTGAACTTCGAGACGGGCGAGGCAATAGTAACCTGGAAGCAAGAGAGCGTAACCTATCACCGTAAGGTATTCGTTTCGCGCCGAGATAATGCTGTTATCATGAGCATCAAGGCTTCAAGACCTGGTATGATTAACTGCCAGATTGGTTTGTTGCCCACAGGTCTAAAACGCGACGAATTAGGAGATGGTAGGAACGTCCGGGTACCAAGGTTCCCAATAGAACGCGTTGCTAAGATTAGACTCGACGAAGTGCCAATAACTTTCAATCTGACGGCTGAGAAGAACCTACTTACCTTACTTGCCAAATACGATGTCGGGGGCAAGTATCGTTTGGTTGGCGGTGAATATGGCGGCTGCGCCCGTGTGGTGGTCAAGGGCGGCAGCGCGAAAACGTCGAATCTACAAGTCAATGCCAGGCAGGCTGACGAAGTAATGATAATCATCAAACTGTTCGCAAACGAGGAAAGCACTGCTGCGCTTAGGCGCATCTGCAGCGATGTTGAATCTTTACGAGCGGATTACGACTATCTGCTGGAGCGCCACGCCGCGCTTCACCGGGAGTTGTTTATGCGGGTGGAGCTGGAACTCGGCGGAAGAAAAAGAGAGCGAAAACTTTCCAACGAGAAATTGGTCAACGAAGCCAATCATGGCCAGGCTTTGAATGCTTTGATGGAGAGGATGTTTGACTTCGGGCGATATGCGCTGCTCTGCAGCAGCACTTCGAAAGGAATGCCGGCCAACCTGCAAGGCATCTGGAATGGTTTATACGGGCCACCGTGGGCTGCAGATTATCACAATGATATGAACATTCAAATGAACTATTGGCAGGCGCTGCCGGGTAATATGGCTGAGATTACCCTGTCGTACTTTGACTACTATGAGTCGATGCTGGATGATTTTCGCACGAATGCGCGGAACATCAGTGGCTGCCGGGGTATTTTGGCTCCCCTCTCAGGGACGACCCACGGGCTTTCGGGTCTTGGCTGGAGCTACTGGACTGCGGGTGCCGGCTGGCTGGCGGAGCTCTTCTACGACTACTGGCTTTACACAGGCGACCGCGGCTTTCTTGAAAAACGCGCTGTGCCATTTATGAAAGAAGTTGCTTTGTTCTATGAGGATTTCCTAATTGAAGAGAAAAATGGTCGATACGTCTTCAGCCCATCTTTTTCTCCCGAGAACGTCCCGTCTAATGTCAAGAGCTCTTGCACTATCAATGCCACGATGGATATTGCCGTTGCGCGAGAACTGTTGACTAACCTGTGTGACGCTTGCAAATTGTTGGGCATTGAAAAGGAAGGTGTTAAGCGATGGCGCAAGATGCTGGAGAAATTGCCGTCCTATCAGGTTAATGAAGATGGTGCTCTGAAAGAATGGTCGCACCCGGGCTTCAAAGACAATTATGAACATCGGCATATGTCGCATCTGTATCCGGTTTACCCTGGCATTGAGGTTACTCGGGAGCGGAAGCCGAAGCTTTTCGAGGCGTGCCGAGTGGCGATGGGTAGGAAAATGAGCGAGTTTGAGTACCCCTGTGCGTGGTCATATGTCCAGGCGGCTTGCACATTCGCCCGCCTGGAGCAAGGTGAGCCAGCGTGGAAAGCTTTGGAGATTGTAGCTCGCGGCTATAGGCTGCCGAACCTGTTCACTACTCTTTGGTTGTACGACCATAAGCCTCCGATGTATCAGTTTGAGGCGGCCAGCGGGATACCGGCGGCGATGATGGAAATGCTGCTTTTTTCGGAGCCGGGGGCAATCAGACTATTACCCGCCCTGCCGAAGACCTGGCCCAACGGTCATATCAAAGGTCTGCGCGCCCGTGGCGGCTTTGAAGTGGATATTTACTGGAAGGACGGCAAACTTACAACTGCGGTTATCCGCTCACAACTTGGCAACAGCTGCAAGGTTCGCTACGGAGAAAAAATGGTTAAACTGAAAACCGGGGTGGGGAAGAGTTATCGATTTGATGGTAGTCTGAAGGTTATGTAAGACAGTACAGTGTAATAATATTACCGTAAGCTGAAGCGAGTGAGTATGGAGAAAAGCCCAAATTGCAGGTTAGTTGTGAATATTGTTGGTTTCCTCGTCACAGGTTTGCTTTTGGGTGCTAACGCGCAGAGCGCAGATATTCTGAACAGCTACAATGTAGTTTGGGATTCGCAGAGCAGCAACCCGAGCGAATCTATGCCGGTTGGGGGCGGTGATATTGGTCTGAACGTGTGGATGGAAAACGACGAGTTGCTGTTTTATATCGGCCGAAGCGGCACGTTCGACGAGAATAATCATATGTTGAAATTAGGGCGCGTTCGGCTTAAACTAAGCCCCAATCCTTTTAGCAGGGAAGGTACATTCCGGCAGGAGTTGAAGTTGCGACAGGGCTATATCGAAATCACCGGCAAAACTGCGCAAATCGGCACGATTATTAAAATCTGGGTCGAGATATTTCGTCCGGTGATTCATGTTGATATCAGCAGTGACAAACCCACATCCGTAACAGCTCAATATGAGAACTGGCGTACAACTGCGCGGGAACTACCGGCTGATGACAGGAAAACGCGCTTTCCCTGTATGAGCCTGGTCGGATACCCGCGAAAGGTCACGATGTACGCAGATTCCGTCGAGTACAGGAAAAATACTGTCCTCTGGTATCATCGCAACAGAAATGATGACCTTCTTTTTGATAAGGAAGTGAAACAACAGGAACTGGAAGAGGTCAAGGACCAGATGTGGAATCCCCTGAAGAACAGGACATTCGGCGGGCTGATGAAAGGCGACGGGATGGTTTCGGCAGGCGCATCCCGCGGTCACTATGCAGACACACGTTTTGCGGCCTGGAAGCTGCACAGCAAGTCTGCCAAAAAATCTCACAAGTTGAAAATATACCTGCACACGGGCCAGCCCGAAACTATTGAGCAGTGGAAGAGGGGTTTGTATAAATTAGTGGATGAGGCTGATAGGTCGCAGGAGTCCGCGTGGAGTAAGCATCAGGCCTGGTGGAAGCAATTCTGGGAACGCGGTCACGTTTTTATCAACTCTGAAAAGCCGGACCCGAATGACAAAGGCTGGCAGGTAGGTCGAAATTATCAGTTGTTCCGTTATATGCTCGGGTGCAATACCTACGGTAAGTGGCCTACTAAATTTAATGGCAGCTTTTTTACTTATGACCCGGCTTTTGTCCGAAACAAAAGGGGCGTCAAAACGGAAAGCCCGGACTTTCGCACCTGGGGCGGCGGCAGTTTCACAGCTCAAAACCAGCGGCTGGTTTACTGGCCGATGCTCAAGAACGGTGACTTTGATACGATGCCCTCGCAATTTGAGTTTTACCGTCGCGCCCTTGGCACGGCGGAACTGAGAACAAAAGTCTACTGGGGGCACGATGGCTGTTCGTTCACTGAGCAGCTTGAGAATTTCGGGCTGCCTGTCGGCTCCTGCTATGGCTGGCTCAACGGGGTTTCCAGGTGGGGTCTGCGCAAGCCGGGGACACCAACGGGCGTTCAATCCATAGGCTGTGTTTATCAGTTTGGGCATCAACTGGATTTTTCGTTTATGATTCTTGAGTATTACCGTTATTCCAAAAGAGACATTTCCGTCTATATGCCGTTTATTGAAAGTTCGGTGACCTTTTTTGACGAGCATTACCAGTTTCGGCATAAGAAACGTACCGGCAAGCCGCTGGATGAGAATGGAAAGCTGGTCATTTTTCCTTCACGAGGCTGCGAATCGTATGTTGATGCAAAGAATCCGGCTGACGTCATCGCGGGACTTAAGGCGGTGCTTTCTCGTTTGGTTGAACTCCCGGACGAGCTTGTGCCTTCTGCCAAGAAGGAGAAATTTAGAGCAATACTGAAGCGTGTGCCGCCGCTTCCGCGCAAAGAAAAAGATGGCCGGCAGTATCTTGCTGGCGCGAAAGAGTGGAGGAAGTTTGCGGTTGGAGAAATTCCCGAACTATATGCTGTTTTTCCGTATGGACTCTATGGTATCGGCAGGCCGGGATTAGAGCTTGCAAGATACACGTGGACAGATGGTTTGAGGCAGCGACAGAAAAAGATGCGCGAGCCGTGGTATCAGGGCGGAATATTCACCGCGTGTCTGGGCTTTACAGATGAAGCCAAAGAGATCGCGATTTTCAAGCTTAGTGATTCGGGGCTGCGGTTTCCGGCATTCAGGGACAGTGACGACTGGAGCCCTGACCACAACTGGCTCGGAGCAGGAATGATCGGCCTACAAGAAATGCTGATGCAGAGCGTTGACAAGAAAATATACCTCTTCCCGGCCTGGCCAAAGGATTGGAACGTCGATTTCAAACTTCACGCTCCTCATCAAACGGTGGTTGAAGGTGTTTTTCGGAAGGGAGAAATCGAGATGTTAAAAGTTACGCCTGAAAAGCGTCGCGGGGACGTAGCTATAATGAAAGCAAATTAGAATCCGCCATAGGCGGAAAGAAAAAATGAAAAAGGAGGTTGCAAATGGAAAAGGAAGTTAATCGAAGGGAGTTTCTGCAGTTGACAGCAGTTGGGGGCGCGATGTGCCTTGGCGCTCCGAGCATTTTAGCATTTGGTGCAAATCCAAAGCGTTCGAGGCTTATAAGCCCGGGCTGTAGAGGAACAAAAGTCAAAGTTGCCAGGATTTATATGGGAAGGCCAGAGAATCCGTATTGGCCGAAGCCGGAGCTGGACTTGAAAAAAGAAATCCGGTTCTATGAGTCTGAGTTTGCGAAATTGAAAGACGAATTGTCAGATGTGGAGTTTGTGGTGGATGAGCTGGTTGCCTCTCCAGAACAGGTTGCCGTGCTTAAACACAGGTTAAAAGATGTTGACGGCGTCTTAGTGATTCATCTCACGATGGGAACAGGTGGCATCCTGAAAGAAATTCTGAAGTTGCAAAAGCCAACTACTGTTTTTGCTGTTCCGTATTCGGGGCATCAATGGACCGCATTCGGTGCCCTGCGGAAACAGGAACTTGGAGCCAAATTGGAGTGCATACTAACCGGTGACTATAAACAACTGGCCGTTGCTATAAGACCTTTTCGAGCGATTCACCATTTACGAGAAGCCAAGATTCTTAACCTCACAAGTCGGTCGTCCAGGCAACCAACAGAATATGTTAACAACATAAGAAATAAATTCGGTACAGAGATTAAACAAATCGAACTCAAACGAGTGCTTGATGCTTGTGAAGCCGTCAGTGACAGCCAAGCAAAGGCTGAGTCCGACCGCTGGGTTCGGGAGGCCGTTAAAGTTATCGAACCCTCTGAAGAGGAAATATTCAAGTCCTGCAAACTGGCACTGGCTTTTGAAAAGTTGTTGGATGAAGAAAATGCAACCGTAATGACCGCCGATTGTTACGGCAGTATGTTCAAGCCGCTCTGCCAGTCTTATGCCTACCCTTGTATTGGTTTTATCAGGCTGAACAATATGGGATTAGGCGGTATTTGTGAATCGGATTTGCGTTCTGCTATGACACACATAATATTCCAGGGACTGGTGGGAAGACCAGGTTTTGTCAGTGATCCTACCATAGACGAATCCGGTAATAGTGCCATCCTCGCTCACTGTATGGGAACAACGAAAATGGATGGGCCGGATGGTCCTGCTGCTCCATACAAGCTGCGCAGCATTATGGAGCGTCGGGAGGGCGCTGTCCCGCAGGTGAGGATGCGCATCGGCCAAAAAGTCACTCAGGCAAAATTGGTTCGTTCGGACGGTATGGACCTCCTACTATATTTCACAGGCGAAATTATTGATACGCCGGTTGGAATTGAGGCGGACAGAGGTTGCCGGACTAAAATTACGGTCAAGGTGGACGGCGATGCAGAGAAATTATGGAAAAACTGGTCGCACGGACTGCACCGGGTGACATGTTATGGAGATATCACCAAGGAACTCGAGCATTTCTGCAGATTTAAAGAAGTTGAAATTGTAAATGAAGCGGTGTAAGCAGGGTCTTGTTTAGCAAAGGAGTCTAAAGTTCCGCGTGAAAGGACGGTGTTATGAATCGACGTGATTTTCTCAAAGCCATTGGGGTCGGTGCGGCATCGCTGACTATTTCAGGCTGTGCGAACGGCGTAAAGCTCTCTGGGGGCAAGAAGTCCGCAAAGAGGCCCAATATTCTGTTTTGCATATCAGATGACCAGTCGTGGCTCCACGCCGGCGCTTATGGTGACAAGGTCGTCAAGACGCCTAACTTCGACCGCGTCGCCAAAGAAGGTGTTCTGTTTACGCATTCCTTCTGTGCGGCGTCTTCGTGTACGCCGTCGCGAGGTGCCATCCTGACCGGGCAAGACATCTGGCGTCTGGAAGAAGGCGGGTTGCTATTTGGCACGCTACCGGCGAAGTTCCAGGTCTATACCGACTTGCTGGAGGGTGCAGGTTATCACGTAGGCTTCACCCGCAAGGGATGGAGCCCAGGTCGAGTGAAGCCAAGCGGGCGAAAGCAAAATCCTGCGGGCCCGCGATATAAAAGCTTCGAGCAGTTTTTGGAGGCTCGTCCGGAGGGCCAGCCTTTTTGCTTTTGGTTCGGCAGTAGTGACCCACACCGTGGCTACAAGTGGCAATCCGGTTTGAAGAGCGGGATGAAGCTCGAGAATGTCACCGTGCCGGAGTTTCTGGCTGACAGCGAAGAGGTCCGTACGGATATTTGTGACTACTACTGGGAGATTCAGAGATTCGACCGCGAAGTCGGACAGTTGTTGCAAATACTTGAAGAAAAGGGAGAGCTGGACAACACATTGATTGTGGTGACTTCGGACAACGGTATGCCGTTCCCACGCGCCAAGACCAATTTGTACGACTATAGCACGCGGATGCCGCTGGCCGTTCGCTGGGCGGCGAACATCAAAGGTAATCGTATAGTTGACGATCTGATTAGCCATACGGATTTTGCTCCGACATTTCTGGAGGCAGCCGGAGTTGAGGTGCCGAAGGAGATGACCGGCCGCAGTTTTCTGAAAGTCCTGCTCTCAGGTAAGTCCGGACGCGTAGACCCAAAAAGAAATCGTGTGTTCACTGCTCTGGAGCGTCACACCTGGTGCCGGCCGAACGGTGTGGGATATCCCTGCCGTACCATTCGCACGCACCGCTGGCTTTACATTCGAAATTACGAACCTGAGCGCTGGCCCGCGGGCGGCCCGGACTTCGAATCGTCCCATCAGAGCATCTATGGTGACATCGACAACAGCCCCACTAAAACGTATATGATGGAGCATAAAGACGACCCCAACGTAGCGCCGCTATTCCAATTGGCCTTCGGCAAGCGCCCTGCGGAGGAGCTGTACGACGTAAGCAAGGACCCGGCTCAGATACACAATCTCGCTGCCGACCATGCCTTCGCCAGGGTCAAAAGGAAGCTACTGGGCCAGCTTGAGCAGTACCAGCGTGACACGAAAGACCCGCGTATAGAGGGCGAGTCTCCGTGGGACCATTACCCCTACTACTACAGGGACTTCTGGAAGCGTGCGGTACGGCCCACTGGTTAATTTTTTCAGAGTTCAGGAAAGGAGCCTTTGTGAAAATGAGAGACAAAGTAAAGCTGTTCAGGTTCAGTGACCTCGTTCTGGTTGTTGTAGTTTTCGGGCTTTGCAATGACCATTGTAAGGCAGCGGCTCAATCCTCAATACTGTCTGTCAATTACAGGAAGCTGGTATCGCGCGCGGACCTCACATATGATAAACCGGTTATTCGCAGCGAGGACGGTCTGCCGGTGGGCAACGGCCGAATGGGCAGCCTCGTGTGGACGTCACCCTCGGCACTGAAGTTTCAGATTAATCGCGTAGATGTCTACGCAAATAACAGCTATTCAAAAAGTTTTAACAGACGCGACTGGGACTACGCCTACGGCTGCGGTTCTGTCGATATCGACTTCGTTGATTTTGGGCCTGACGTCTTTCCGAATGAACGCGCACCACAGCACCTTTCCGTCTATGATGCTCTTGTGACGGTAGAAGGCAAAGGCGTCAAGGCTAAGATACTTGCCTGGCATGAGCGGGATGTCATGGCAATTAAGGTCACCGACCGGCGAAAGAAGCCGAGCACGATAAACGCAAATCTAAGGATGCTTCGGCACATTGCCAAATCCTTTCCCGGACAATCAGCAGAGTATCGGATACGACAGAACTCGGTGGTCAAGACTAAGCATCATACTGCTACATCAAAGTTGCACATTCGAAATGGCAGGATTATCCTGACTCAGGAGTTTGAAGAAGGCGACTACTACTGTAGCTCAGCGGTAGCAATCGGCATCATTGGCCGCAAGTCCAAAGCCAAAATTGCCAGTGTCACCGAGGCGCGATTGGCTGCCAAGCCGGGCAAGGGCTCGTTCACAATTCTAATTGCCAGTGCGGCAACCTTTGACCGAAAAGAGGACATAATTGCCTCTGCTCTCAACCAGCTCGAAGCTGCCGCTGCCAAAGGATTTGACGGACTGTTCAAATCCAACAAGAAATGGTGGCACGATTTTTGGGCGAGGGCATTTATTCATTTACATAGTGACGATGGCGTCGCTGATTTCATCGAAGAGAACTATACGTACTTCTTGTATATTATGGCCTCAAGTTCGCGCGGCAAATTCCCTCCTCGCTATGGCTGTATGATATGGAGCACGGAAGGCGACTTGCATCATTGGGGCGCCCAACACTGGTGGAATAATGCGAGCTTTTACTACCATGGACTGATTCCCGCCAATCGGCTGGAACTGATGGACCCAATGTTCGATATGTACGGCGGCATGTACGATGCCTGCGCGCTCGCAGCCCGACAGCAATGGGACAGCAAAGGTATTTTCATTCCAGAGACAGTTTTCTTTGACGGCCTTGCGAAGCTGCCTGATGACATAGCTGAAGAAATGAGAGAACTTTACCTGCTAAAAAAAACCTGGAGGCAAAGGTCTAAAAGATTTCGTGAATTTGCATTTGCCAAACATCCGCATAACGGCCGATGGAACTGGAAGAATTATGGCAGTTGGATAGATGGACGATGGGTATACACGGAGAAAGGACAAGGCCCTTACGGTCATTGTGTCCACCTGCTCTCTGCAACAGCCAAGATTGCCTACCTGTTTTGGCAACGATACGAATACACCTTGGATAAACAATGGCTGCGCGAGCGCGCTTATCCGATGATAAAGGGTGCAGCCGAATTCTATCGCAACTTTCCAAATGTAAAGAGAGGCCCGGATGGCAAGTATCACATCTACTATGTGAACAACAACGAGAGTTGGCGGGGGTATCGTCAGGATACAATGGATGAGATCACAGCAATGCGGGGGATACTGCCGGTCGCCATAAGAGCTTCCGAGATTCTCGACATAGATGAAGATTTGAGAGGCGCCTGGCGTGAATTGTTCGACAACTTAGTTCCGCTGCCCACCGTTAGAGACGCTGAAAGCGGTTTGCGCCGCTATAGCTCGCATCGGCCGTTCTATACCTACGACCTTGTCACCCTCGAAACAAAAGACCCGGAAATAATCGAGTTAGCCAAAGCAACATTCTTCCCTAACGGAATTGATTTTGAGAGGGGAGTACATATTTTGGATAGAACCCCCATCGCGGCTGCAATGTTAGGTCGTCCCGAAATCATAAAGGCCTGGCTGCCGAATCAGATAAGATGCTTGACGCCGGAAACCGACTTCTGCTATTTTGTTCAAACCGGTAGAACCGGAGTTTTAGCAAATCGGATGACACTCAGAGAAGGTGTCAATGCGATAGGCGTTCAGCGTTTGGGCATAGTTGCTGATGCACTGCACTTAGCGCTATGCCAGAGCGTTCCTCCTTGTCCGGGACAAGACTCCGTCATCCGCGTCTTTGCCGCCTGGCCGAGTGACTGGGACGCGGCATTCACGCTACTTTGCCGCGGCGGATTTCTTGTCACATCATCAATGCAGAGTGGACATATTGAGTTTGTTGAAATAAAATCGCAGTTTGGAGGCCAATGTAGGCTGCGGAATCCTTGGCCTGATACCGAGGTGACGTTATTTCGAAACGGCGGCAAATGGAAAGATGCGCGTGGTGCGCTTTTGAAATTTGAAACTGATAGGGACCAAATTTTTGTGGTAGTTCCAAAAGGTGTACCGCCGTCGCAATTTAAGAGAGTGATTTTAGGGGAAAAGTAGTTCTGAAACGAGCATCTTTTGGGCTCTTGTATGAACGTTTTTTGCGCCCGTAGCTCAATTGGATAGAGTCGCGGACTTCGAATCCGAAGGTTGCAGGTTCGAGTCCTGCCGGGCGCGTTTTATGATGTCACTATGCGGGGTGAGCAGCCAGCTTGCACCTATGAGCCCAGTTCGTCAAGCTGTCACCGTCTTTATTACGGCTATATATACCATATCATCACAACGATGGGTTTTCGTCGGCTTCCCGCAGCAGGTCCTCGATTTGTTCGGCTGTCTGGCATTGTCTTAAGAACCTGCGAAATTTGTCCTGCTGCAGGTGCTTGAAGATAGTCTCCATCGCCTGCAGATGCTTGTCAGGGTTGTCTGATGGGCTGAGCAAAAGTATCACAGAAAACACCGGCTGTTTGTCCAGCGAAGAAAAATCAATACCGCCGCTGCTTAGCCCAACTGCAGCAACCACGTCTTTGACCGCTTCGTATTTGACGTGGGGCACGGCAACGCCCTTGCCCATTCCGGTACTGGCTTCGTTTTCTCTTTTTATGACCGCCTTGATAATCTTTTGGCAGTTTTTGTTTCCGAGCCGGCCGGCCTTATCGAGAGCCGAGACAAGCTCAGCTATCACACCATCACGGTCGGCGGCTTTCAGCTGGGGTATTATCGCCTCAAAACAAACAAAATCCGCAAACTTCATTTTATCCGCCCAAAATCATCCTTCGGGGACCGGCTCAAAACTAAGAATACCATTATGCAACAAAGAACCTCTTGCCAGGACCTTTCAGACCCTTCGCTTCGCACCTTGGGCACAAGCTCAAGGTGACAGTTTTGAGATAGTTTCCTATCTGCCTTTATCCATCCAAACCAAGATTGCAAAGTTATGTTAACTCCGTGACACCTGAGCGTTTATTGTCCCGCTCCTTGCCTTTTTGTCTTTTAAGCTGTCTCTCAAGCTTACGGGCAGCTACACTAATACATCGGCGGACATCCTGCCCGGTTTCGGTAACAACGAAGACTTTGTTATGTTCCGCCCTTGCTATTATTTCCACGCTTATTTTTCCGCCCTCGTTGCCGTCTATCGTCACCTCAACATGGTTGATACTATCATAATATCTGGAAAGCTTTAAAGTCTTTTTTTGAGCGTATGTTCTGATAGCTTCCGTTATATCGATATGTTTACCGGTAATAGTAAAAAGCAACGTCGTTCTCCTTAACTATTGCCAAACGAAATCCTTATCTTTTCTCTTTA
>Ga0114922_10000231_pt1 | contig 53381 bp, 56 predicted proteins | sample AartaG_FD_100975 | JGI IMG/M metagenome (GOLD analysis project Ga0114922, IMG submission 100975) | Deep subsurface microbial communities from Aarhus Bay to uncover new lineages of life (NeLLi) - Aarhus_00045 metaG | ecosystem: Environmental > Aquatic > Marine > Oceanic > Sediment | place...
CGATACCGGTATCGGTATGAGTATTGCTGCTAATAAGGTTAAGGGGATAAGGGCTGCCCTGTGTAGTGATATCTTTAGTGCTCGCCGAGCTCGTCAGCACAATGATGCTAATATCCTTTGTTTGAGAGCGGAGCAGGAGCAAGATACATTGCGGGAAATTGTTGACACTTTCCTTGCTTCTGAGTTTGAGGGTGGAAGACACTTACGCCGGCTAAATAAAATACAGGCTATGGAGGGTTAACTATGAAGAGTGATGTTGCTAAGAAAGGCGTGGAGCGGGCTCCACACCGGTCGTTACTGTATGCTGTAGGCTGTACTAGAGCCGAAATGGATAAGCCGTTTATAGGTATTATTAATAGCTTCAGCGAGGTTGTGCCGGGACATATACATCTACGAGATATTGCCGAGGCAGTTAAGGCTGGGGTGAGGAGTGGAGGGGGTGTTCCCTTTGAGGTTAATACTATTGCTGTGTGCGATGGCATTGCTATGAACCACCCGGGTATGAAATATAGTCTACCCAGCCGAGAACTAATAGCTGACTCTGTGGAAATAGTGGCTGAGGCTCACGCCTTTGATGCTTTAGTGTTTGTCACCAATTGTGACAAGATAGTTCCTGGGATGCTTATGGCAGCGGTAAGGCTGAATCTGCCGGCTATCTTCGTTAGCGGTGGACCTATGATGGCAGGGCGTCTGGGTAGTAGCAATGGGGTTAAACAGGTTGACCTCAGTTCTGTCTTTGAGGCGGTAGGTAAAGTAGCCACGGGGGAAATGAGTCAGGAAGAATTAGAACGATTAGAAGAGGTTGCTTGTCCCGGTTGCGGTAGCTGTGCCGGCATGTTTACTGCTAACACTATGAATTGTTTAACTGAGGCACTAGGGATGGGACTGGTAGGCAATGGTACTATTCCGGCTGTTGATGCCAGGCGGCGAGGTTTGGCCAGGGAAGCTGGGCAACAAGTTATGGGGCTACTAGCTAACAATATTCATCCTCGGGATATAATAAATAAGGATTCTATTTGTAATGCCTTTACCGTTGATATGGCATTAGGTGGTAGCACCAATTCAGTTTTGCATCTTATAGCAATTGCTCATGAGGCAGGGGTTGATTTTCCCTTATCACTGATAAACGAGATAAGCCAAGGGACTCCTTACCTGTGTAGGTTAAGCCCGGCCGGTGATTATCACATTGAGGATTTAGACCGTGCTGGTGGTATCTCGGCGGTGATGAAGGAGCTACAGGGGTTACTGAATCTGGGGTTAAGGACAGTATCGGGAAAGTCGGTGGCTGAGGTTATCGCTAATAGCCGGGTTGTAAATAAGGAAGTTATCCACTCCACTGCTAATGCCTATTCAGCTAAAGGAGGCATTGCTATCCTTTTTGGCAATCTGGCACCAGAGGGGGCAGTGGTAAAGAGAGGGGCAGTAGCTCCTGAGATGTTGGTTCATCAAGGTCCAGCCAGGGTTTTTAACTCTGAGGAAGAGGTTACAGAGGCAATTATGAGTGGTAGCATAAAGTCGAGCGAGGTAATAGTTATTCGTTATGAAGGTCCAAAAGGTGGACCCGGGATGAGAGAGATGCTCACGCCCACTGCTCTGCTAAGTGGTATGGGTATGGATAGAGAGGTTGCCCTTATCACTGATGGGCGTTTTTCGGGGGCAACTCATGGTGCCGCTATTGGGCATGTCTCACCTGAGGCAGCTAGTAAAGGACCTATCGCTGCCCTAGTCAATGGTGATATAATCAAGATTGACATTCCAAATTACAAACTTGAGGTAGAGCTTAGTGACGAAGAGATAGCTAATCGTCTGGCTCATCTGGCTGAATTTGAGCCTAAAATAAAAACAGGTTATCTCAAATACTATGCTGAGAAGGTATGTTCAGCCAGCACCGGAGCTGTGTTTTCAAAATAGCAAGGACTAATTAGTGGAAATAGCGGAAAACCTTATTATACATACTGACCATGCTCTTGGTCGGATGTTAGTTATATGGACAAGGGGAATATCATTCTGGGGATTGAAATTTTGGAGGCAAGTATCCGCTTCCGACTAGAGGACTTGACAAGAGTGGAAATTCAGATACCCTTACACCTAACAACCTCGTGCTGAAAAAGGAAAGAGTTTCAACTCGAATTTAAGAGAATTAGGGAGACTTATTATGAAGATGACAGGTGCCCAGATTATATGTGAGGGCTTAGTAAGAGAGGGAGTAGAGGTTATATTTGGTATCCTTGGTGGGGCTGTCTTACCACTATATGATACCTTACCTCAGTATCCTCAGCTTCGCCATATTTTGACGCGCCATGAGCAAGGCGCTGCCCACGCTGCTGAGGGTTATGCCAGAGCCACAGGAAAGGTAGGAGTATGCATGGCAACCTCTGGTCCCGGGGCAACTAACCTAGTAACCGGTATTGCTGATGCCTACCTTGATTCAGTACCTCTAGTAGCTATAACCGGTCAGGTAGCCAGACCCTTTATTGGTAAAGATGCTTTTCAGGAAATAGATATTACTGGTATCACTCTACCTATTACCAAGCATAACTATGTTGCCCTTGATGTGGGTTCACTGGCCAGAATAGTCAAGGAGGCTTTTTATTTAGCCGGGAGTGGGCGACCCGGACCAGTGCTTATTGATCTGCCGAGAGATGTTCAAATAGACCAGGTAGAATTTCATTACCCCAGTCGGGTGAATCTGCCCGGTTATAAGCCACCGCTTCAGGGGCATTCGGTACAAATTAAGAAGGCAGCCAAGCTTATAGATGAGGCTGAGCGACCGCTTATAATTGCAGGTAGGGGAGTAATTGTCTCAGGGGCATATAATGAGCTTAAGCAGTTAGCTGAGACAGCACAAATAGCGGTGATTACTACCTTGTTAGGCATTAGTTGTTTCCCTGAGTCTCATATTCTGAGTTTTGGTATGCTGGGTATGCATGGTATGGCTTATGCCAATATGGCGGTTGATGCTGCTGATGTCATCATTGCTATCGGGATGAGGTTTGATGATAGAGCTACAGCTAAGGTTAGTGCCTTTGCTCCTCATGCCCGCATTATTCATATTGATATTGACCCAGCCGAAATCGGTAAGAATGTGCGTGTGGATGTGCCGATAGTTGGTGATGTGAAGGCTGTTCTAAGTGCATTAAATAAACAGGTTATCTCTACCGAGCATATTGATTGGCTTCACCAGCTTGATGATTGGCGTAAGGAGCATCCTTCAACAGTAATTAGGGGTAGTGAAGAGCTCCTGCCTCAGTATGTCATTCGCCAGATATATGAGTCAACCAGGGGTCAGGCTATTATTGTTACCGGGGTAGGGCAGAATCAGATGTGGGCAGCTCAACACTACTGGTATAATAAGCCAAATAGCTTAATCTCTTCAGGTGGATTAGGGACTATGGGATTTGAGCTTCCGGCAGCTATGGGGGCTAAGGTAGGCTGTCCTGATGAGATTGTTTGGTGTGTTGCCGGCGATGGTGGCTTTCAGATGACTATTCAGGAGTTAGCCACCATAGTTCAGGAGAAAGTAGCAGTTAAGATAGCCATTATTAATAATGGCTATCTGGGAATGGTTAGGCAATGGCAGGAGTTGTTTTACGGAAGGCGGTATGTAGCTACACCACTATCTGGTCCTGACTTTGTTAAGATTGCTCAGGCATATGGTCTTCCCGGGTTAAGGGTTACTCGTAAGGAAGAGGTAGCCCCAGCTATTGAGGAAGCTATGGAGTATCAGGGTCCTTTCTTAATAGATTTCATGGTAGAACCGGAGGAGAATGTTTATCCCATGGTATTACCAGGGGCATCTTTAGCTGAAGTACTTGAAGAACCTAAGGGGGAGGTGGCAGCATGGCCGCGACGAAGCACACCCTAGTTGCTCTGGTGGAGAACAAGCCCGGAGTGCTTAACCGTATGGCAAGCCTTTTTAGAAGGCGGGGCTTTAATATTGAGAGCATTGCTGTAGGGCATAGTGAAGTGCCTCATCTATCACGCATGACTATCGTTGTTGATGGTTCAACCGCGATGGTGGAACAGGTTAGAAAGCAATTAGATAAGGTCATAGATGTGGTCAGGGTGTCTGATATTACTGGAGACGACACAGTTGACCGTGAACTGGCACTCATAAAAGTAAAAGCCACCTCTTCTACCAGAAACGAGATTATTGAGATTGTGGACATATTCAGGGCGAGTATAGTAGATGTTGCCTCTGGCTCGCTAACAATTGAGGTTACCGGTGACGAGGATAAAATCAATTCCTTATTTAATTTGCTTCGTAGTTTTGGTATTAAGGAAATAGCCAGGACAGGTCGTATCGCCATGACCCGCGGAGCTTCAGGCTCGCTATCGGTAGAAGAAAGTTTATCTAAGGCTCGTAACAAAAGACAAAAAACAGCTTAAAAATAAAGGAGGCGATAGATTATGGCTACAATATATTATGACAGTGATTGTAATTTGAGATTACTTGAAGGGAAGGTAGTGGGGATTATCGGCTATGGAAGTCAAGGGCATGCCCAGGCTCAAAACCTTAGGGATAGTGGTTGCCAGGTATTGGTGGCTGAGGCTGAGGGTAGTAAGGGTTGGAAGAACGCCAAAGAGGCTGGCTTCGGGGTACTAGAGGCGGCTGATGTAGCCAAGGAAGCTGATATTATTGTTATGCTGGTTCCTGACACCTTGCAGCGAGACATCTATTATGGCTCAATTGAAAAGAGGCTAGCTCCGGGCAATATGCTGGTGTTTGCTCATGGCTTCAATATACATTATGGGCAAATTATACCACCATCAGACATTGATGTTACTATGATAGCTCCCAAATGCCCAGGGCATATGCTACGGCAGCTCTATACTGGAGGGATAGGACCGCCAGCGCTGGTGGCGGTCCATCAGGACGCTTCAGGTAAGGCAAAGGATATAGCCCTTGCCTATGCTAAGGGTATCGGCTGTAGCCGAGCCGGCGTTCTTGAAACTACCTTTGACGAGGAGACAGAGACCGACCTTTTTGGTGAGCAGACGGTGCTATGTGGTGGGGTTTCAGCTTTGGTGAAGGCTGCCTTTGAGACGCTAGTTGAGGCTGGCTATCAGCCGGAGATAGCTTATTTTGAATGTTTCCACGAGCTTAAGCTTATCGTTGACTTGATGTATCAGGGGGGATTGGGTTATATGCGCTACTCAGTCAGTGATACCGCCGAGTATGGTGATTATACTCGTGGACCACGGGTTATTGATGATATGATTAAAGATGAGATGGCGCAAATCCTGACCGAGATTCAGGATGGCAGCTTTGCCAAAGAGTGGATTTTGGAAAACCAGGCTGGTCGCCCGGTCTATAATGCCCTGAAGCGCCAGGATGAAGAACACCTCATTGAGGAAGTAGGTGCTGAGCTTCGCCAGATGATGCCGTGGCTGAAGGGATGAGATACCCATATTGGAGGTGATAGAGTTGGATAGTGAAGTAAAATCGGCGCAAGAAGCTACACAAGTAGCCCAGTCAGTTCTCGAAGCGGAATATGGATTTAGACGTCCAATTAAAGCTCAAAAGATTGAGGATATTTGGTATGTGCAAATCGATGTGGGTGTTTTTAAGCCACGAATAGCAAACTTCAAGGTAGACGCTAAGATGGGGGTCGTCTTGGAGTACGAGGTTCCTGCAGAGGGTAGCTAATCTGGAGATGAAGAGGGTAGTAGAAAGATATGAAGCTCAGAGTAGGCATTATTTGGATAATGCTGCTGCTTCTATTCGTAAAGGCGACATCGGGAAAGCAAGCGAATTTCTGTGGGGCAGTATGGCCGAGGCAGTAAAGGCAGTGGCTGCCAGCAAAGGAATAACATTTTATAGCCACAGAAGGTTAAAGGAGTATGCTTCTGAATTAGCCAGGGAACTTCAAGACAAGAGTATATTTGATACCTTTGCTCATGCTAACTCACTGCATAGCAACTTTTATGAGTGCGAACTCGAATTAAGGGATGTCCTTAGAGTAGCAGAGGAAGTAAGGTCAACGGTGGGTAAATTGCTTAGACTCATTCCAGAACGGGAATCCACTAGTGAGGAATAGACAATGGATAGAGTAACTATATTTGATACTACCTTGAGAGATGGGGAACAGGCGGCAGGGGGAACATTAAATGTCCCAGAGAAACTGGAGATTGCCAGGCAACTAGAGAACCTTGGAGTGGATGTTATTGAGGCCGGCTTTCCTATTAGCTCCCCAAGCGACTTTGAGGCAGTAAAGATCATTGCTAAAGAGGTTCGCACCCCTATAATCTGTGGTCTAGCTCGGGCTCGCCCTGAAGACATCGACCGAGCTTGGGAAGCACTTAAGGAGGCGGAACATCCCCGGATACATACCTTTCTGTCGGCTTCGGATATACACCTCGTTTATCAGTTAAAAAAGAGCCGCGACGAGGTTTTACAAATGGCTCGGGAAATGGTAGCCAGGGCTAAGACATATACTGATGATATAGAGTTCTCACCAATGGATGCCAGCCGAACTGAACACAAGTATATCTATCTTATCCTTGAGGCAGTTATTGACGCTGGCGCCACTACGGTAAATATTCCTGATACCGTGGGCTATGCCATCCCCGATGAGTTTGGCAACCTCATTGAGGGAATATTTAAAAATGTGCCCAATATTGACCGGGCGATAGTTAGTGTTCATTGCCACGATGACCTGGGTCTGGCGGTAGCTAATAGCCTGGAGTCAATAAAGAGGGGGGCAAGACAGGTGGAGTGTACCATAAATGGTATTGGGGAAAGAGCCGGTAATGCCTCCCTTGAGGAAATTGTAATGGCTATCAAGATCCGAAACGACTTTTTTGACTTGACGACCAATGTTGATACTAGGCAAATTTATAAGACGAGTCGACTGGTGAGTGAGATGACCGGCTTTCCCGTTCAACCGAACAAGGCAATTATTGGGGCTAATGCTTTTCGTCATGAGTCAGGAATTCACCAGGATGGCGTAATCAAGATGCCAATAACCTATGAGATAATAGACCCAAGAATAGTAGGCATACCAGGTAGTAGCCTGGTGCTGGGTAAGCTTAGTGGGCGACATGCCTTTAGAGAGCGTCTGGCAGAATTGGGCTATAGCTTGAGTGAGGAAGGCTTTGACCGTGCCTTTTCAGTGTTTAAGGAGCTAACTGATAAAAAGAAGGAAATTACCGATAAGGATATAGAATCCCTTATCGCTGAGGAACTACGAACTGTGTCTGAGGTCTATCATCTCGACCGTATTCAGGTATCCTGCGGCGATAGGGGTATTCCCACCGCCTCAGTTAAGCTTATCGACCCTGATGGGCAGGTTCTGGCTGATGCTGCTTTGGGTACCGGTCCGGTGGATGCCGTGTGTAAGGCTATAAATCGGATAGTGGGAGTGCCTAATGTGCTTACTGAATTTAGTGTTAAATCAGTAACCGAGGGTATTGATGCTATCGGGGAGGTGCTGATTAGGATAGAGAGTGATGGTGTAACCTATACCGGGCGAGGCGCTGATACCGATATTATTGTCGCCAGTGCCAAAGCTTATATGAATGCCCTCAATAGGTTACTGGCGGCTAAGAAGGCAGGGGCGTAGGTTTTTATCTGGAGGTATTGAGGTGGCAATTGATATAGAGATGATTCTGCGCCTGCCATTGGCGACAGCACTGGGAGCTATTATTAGCTATCAGGGGCGAGAGCCGGCAAGTGGGCTGGCTTGAGAACTCATACTCTCATTTGTTTTGGTACTGCCCTATTCACTGTAGCTTCTCTTTATAGATTTGGTGAGATAGCTGTCCAAGTTTTGGTAGCTGCTGGAATAGTGGCTGCCGTTGTGCTGGCCGCCGGTGCTGGTTTATTCTTGATTTCAGTGGTTACCGCAATTTTCATATTGATTATATTATTTCTGCTATCCTATTCGTTGACAGCCTGTCTTAAGCCTAGTTTGTTAATCATTCCAGAGAAAGGGGACTATATTGACCTTAGCTGAGAAAATACTGGCTGCCCATACCGATAAGAAGCAGGTAAGCTCTGGCGAATTCATAAATGTCAGGGTAGACCTAATTTTAGCGAATGATATTACGGCTCCCATTGCTATAAGAGAGTTTCAGCGGATTGGAGTACAAAAGGTCTTTGATGCTAAAAAGGTAGTGATGGTACCTGACCACTTCGTGCCTAATAAGGATATTGCCTCTGCCGAACAGGCTAAGCTGATGCGGGAGTTTGCCTATGAGCAGGGAATAATATACTTTGAGGTAGGTCAAATGGGTATTGAGCATGTGCTCCTACCCGAGCAAGGCTTGGTGCTACCCGGGGATGTAATTATTGGGGCTGATTCACACACCTGTACTTATGGTGCTTTAGGTAACTTCGCTACTGGTATGGGGTCGACTGATATCGCTGCGGCTATGGCAACTGGTGATATCTGGATGAAAGTGCCGCCCACTATTAAGCTGGTTTACCACGAGCGTTTGGCAAAATGGGTAAGTGGTAAAGACTTAATCTTATATACTATCGGCAATATTGGTGTCGATGGAGCACTTTATTCGGCGATGGAGTTTGCTGGTGAGGCAATAGATTCCTTATCTATGGATGGACGATTTACTATGGCTAATATGGCTATTGAAGCTGGAGCTAAGGCAGGAATTTTCAGAGTGGATAATAAGACACAGCTTTACATAAAGCCTCGAGCCAAACGTCCCTACTTGGTCTATGAACCTGATAATGATGCTAAATATTCGCAGGTCATTGAATATGATTCCTCTAGTATTGAGCCTCAAGTTGCCTTGCCCCATTCACCAGCCAACGCTAAGCCGATTAGTCAGGTAGGAGATGTTGAGATAGACCAGGTGGTGATTGGTAGCTGCACCAATGGTCGCCTTGAGGATTTACGAATTACTGGTGAAATATTAAAAAGAAGCAAGGTTCACCCTAGGCTGCGGTGTATTATTCTTCCTGGCTCGCAACAAGTATATCTAGATGCCCTAACTGAAGGATTAATAGAAGTCTTTATTAGGGCTGGTGCCGTGGTCAGTACCCCGACCTGTGGTCCTTGTCTTGGTGGACACATGGGGGTTCTGGCTGCTGGTGAGCGTTGCCTATCGACCACCAACCGCAACTTTGTGGGCAGGATGGGCAGCCCTAAATCAGAGGTCTATCTGGCAAATCCTGCCGTTGCTGCCGCCAGCGCTATCGCCGGTAGGATTGTCAGCCCAGAGGAGGTTTTGGCGTAGAGGCAAAAAACCACCAAGGGTGAAAGAATTTGAGAGAGCTTTTCAGGAATTGTAATGACTGGGGCGGGAAAGACTGAATATGATGAGATGGGCGAAAAAGAATATCTTCTGGAGCACGCTCCTGACTGTCCTGTGTATTGTCTGTTTTCCGGTCAATCCTCTCATCTTAACCGGCGTTGTGAAGACCAACTATTGTCCCCCATTATTCATCATTGGGTGGGTGGTCTGGGCTTTTGGTATGGTACTGGTAATGGCGCCCATAGTTATGTTCCCACGCCGAGGTGGGGTTGCCAAGGGAAAATCCTTTGTGAATACCACTCGCCTGGTTGATACCGGAATTTATGCCATAGTCAGGCACCCGCAATACACGGGTGGGATTTACGCCATATTCATCACTACACTATTATGGTATCCACACTGGTTATTCGGGCTGCTTGGTGCCATAGGCACGGTGGCTATCTACGTGAGCTGTAGAGAGGAAGACCAGCGCCTTATTGAAAAATTTGGCGACGACTACATACGCTATATACAAAAAGTACCACGGATGAATTTCTTTGTAGGGTTGATACGGCTACTGCGAAGCAGAACGGCAAAAAGCCACCAAAAGTAGAGGACTTTGAAGAGGCTTTGGTAGAATTATGATTTTTTAAAAGATACGAATAATGAAGAACCAATATTTTGGAGATAATAAAGATCTATTTAAATATGACCTAATACTACGAGTCATTGAAGAGACTCGTTCCCTTACTCATTTTACATTCATCCCAATGCTTACAGAGAATAATGGCAAAGGGCACGGTGAAGATGACGACCGCAAGAAAGCAAAAGCAGGGACAAATAATACTGAGTTGGTGAAATTCTTAGATGAATGCAGAAGAACAGGTAAAAGAGATATTAAGCAACTAAAAAGCTTCTTAAAAAAACGCATCCCTAAGATGAGAATTTATTACGGAAAGGACAATTATTTTTCTCATGAGCAAAGAGAGAAATACTTTGAGCAAATAGCGGATGAACTTTTGCCAAAATCTCTAGTTTTCGTCGACCCTGATACGGGATTACAAATCAAGAGTTCGAGTAAAGAACATATATTATATTCTGAAGTTAAAACCTTGTATGAACATATGGATAAGCATTCAATATTAATGATATTTCAGTACTTTCCACATGAAGCGCATGGGGAATACTTACACAAAAGAGTAAAAGAACTCAAAGGGAAGATTATAAGAGATTTGCCAATTTATATTGACCATATTGATGATGATGAAATTATATTTTTCTTCTTAACTAAGGACAAATCTATTAGGGAATCACTAAGTAAATTAATCAATGGTTACAGGGAAACTTATAGCGAATTAAGGGTTGGGAACGCATAATTGTAATAGTGGATAACACATGTACGGGATTCATTTACCTGGAATAAGGAGACCGATACCTCATGCTAAAAGGTAAAGCATAAATACGGTGTAAGGGGATTAAAAGAGGCGAATACGGGGGTCCACACAAAAACAGTGTTTTTGTGTGGTGAAAATCCCCTTTAAAGAACTCTCTTCCCTCTCCCCTTATAAAGGGGAGAGGGATAAAGGGTGAGGGGTTGGCAAATAATCTTCAGAGGAATAGGGAATACCAAACCCTATGAAGGTTCATGATATAATCAGGATGATTGAGTATGACATTAATCCGTAAGTCTAACTGTAGGAGGTTTACCTCCTAGGTGTATCCAGAGACTCCGCTGTCATTGCGAGGCACAAAGTGCCGAAGCAATCTTGAAGAAAGGGAGAATTTATTACTTGAGATTGCCACGTCCTTCCACCGAAGGACTCACAATGACAAAAGAGTGTCTGCATTCACGGATTAAAGGGATGATGGGTGATATGTATAAGTATCTAGTTATCTTTGAGAAGGCTGATGATAATTACTCTGCCTATTCTCCAGACATACCGGGATGTATCACTACTGGGGCTACTCGTAACGAGGTAGAGAGGAACATTAGAGTGGCTATTAATTTTCATATTGAAGGTTTGGTAGAGGATGGATTTCCTCTCCCCGAGACAGTATCATTTACTGATTATATAGAGGTCTGAGAGGTAGATTGATTCTAAAAGGCAAAGTTCATAAATACGGTACCAATGTTGATACTGATGCAATTATACCGGCGCGGTATCTGAATGTGTCTGACCCTGTGGAGCTGGCAAAGCATTGTATGGAGGATATAGACCAGGATTTTGCAAATAAGTTTCAGGCGGGGGATATAATTGTGGCGACGACTAACTTTGGCTGTGGCTCATCTAGAGAACATGCCCCGCTGGCTATCAAGGCGGTTGGGGTATCCTGTATAATAGCCAAAAGTTTTGCCCGCATTTTCTTTCGCAATGCCATAAATATCGGCTTACCCTTGCTTGATTGTAGTCAGGCGGTTGATAAGACAGAGGCTGGTGATATTTTAGAAGTTAACCTAGCCAGTGGCAAGATAAAAAACCTGACCAGTGGGATGGAGTTTGCAGCAAGCCCTTACCCTCATTTTATGGCTGAGCTTATCTCAGCGGGCGGGCTTATTGAGCATACTAAAAAGAGATTAGTTGATAGGAGGATTTAGGTGAAATCTACTTTGGCGGTTTTACCCGGTGATGGTGTTGGTCCCGATGTTACCAGTGAAGCAATCAAGGTATTGCAGGCAATAGGCAGCAAGTTTAATCATAATTTTAACTTACAATACGGATTGATAGGTGGGGTTGCCATTGATGAGACAGGGACAGCCTTCGATGAGAATACCTTGAAAATATGCCGAAGCTGTGATGCGGTGCTGCTTGGTGCTGTCGGTGGTCCTAAGTGGGATGATCCTAAGGCTGAAGTTCATCCTGAGGATGGTCTATTAGCCCTGCGAAAAAGACTGGGGCTGTTTGCCAACCTACGCCCGGTTAAAGTCTCACCTGTGCTTGTTGACTCAACTAATCTGAAGCCGAAGGTTATTGAGGGAGTGGATTTTATATTTGTCCGTGAGCTTACCGGAGGACTCTACTTTGCCCGACCCAAAAGGCAGTGGCAGACATCTCGGGGAAGACGAGCTACTGACTCGATGACCTACTCAGAGCAGGAAATTAAGCGTATTGTAAGGGTTGGCTTTGAACTGGCACGAACTCGGCGCAAGAAATTAACCTCGGTGGATAAAGCCAATGTATTGCAATCATCCCGCTTGTGGCGGCAGGTGACTATGGAAGTAGCTACAGAATACCCTGATGTGGAGCTAGACCATATGCTGGTGGATGCTTGTTCTATGCGCCTTATCCAGAATCCGTCATATTTTGATGTTCTGGTTACTGAGAATATGTTTGGCGATATTCTAACTGATGAGGCATCAATGCTAGCGGGCTCTATGGGGATGCTGCCTTCAGCTAGTCTGGCGGGGGTGCCGCAGGGAGGCGTCAATATATTCGGCATGTATGAGCCCATTCATGGTAGTGCTCCCCGCCGTGCCGGGCTGGATATGGCTAATCCTATCGCCATCATTCTCAGTATAGCCATGATGCTGAGCTATTCCTTTGGTTTGATAAGGGAAGCGCACACTATTGAGACGGCAGTCGAAGATGTGTTACAACAGGGCTATCGCACCTATGATATAATGGATGAAGGTAAAACGAAGGTGGGGACACAGGAGATGGGGGACTTGATTGCCGGGAAGGTAGGTGGCTAATAATTGACTCAAGTTCAGCTTTATGATACGACGCTGCGGGATGGGGCGCAGGGAGAGGGTATTTCCTTCTCTGTGGTTGATAAACTACATATTACTCAAAAGCTTGATGAGTTGGGTGTCCACTTTATTGAGGGGGGCTGGCCTGGCTCTAATCCCAAGGATGTTGAGTTTTTTGAGAAGGCTCAGAACTTGACCCTTTCCCACTCCACTTTGGTTGCTTTCGGCAGCACCAGACGAGTCAAGGCTAAGGCAGAAGCCGATACTAACCTATTGGCTCTGGCTAGCGCCGGGGTAAAGGTGGTTACTATTGTCGGCAAAAGCTCAGAGTTACAGGTTACCCAGGTATTAGAAACTACCTTGGACGAAAACCTAAGTATGATTGCCGATTCAATAGGGTATCTCAGGGCAAGAGGTCTTACTGTGTTCCTTGATGCCGAGCACTTCTTTGATGGCTTTAAGTCTAAACCCAGCTACAGTCTGCGGGTGGTAGAGGTGGCTGCTGATGCCGGAGTTGATGCCGTGATATTGTGTGATACTAATGGGGGGGCAATGCCCGACGAGGTAACGGCGGTTATTAACGCAGTTAGGCAGGTATCTGATGTGCCCTTAGGCATTCATGCCCATAATGATGGTGAGTTGGCGGTGGCTAATACTCTGGCGGCGGTGAACGCCGGGGTTACTCAGGTTCAGGGTACTATCAATGGCTATGGTGAACGCTGTGGCAACGCCAATCTTTGTTCTGTTATCCCAGATTTGAAGCTGAAGATGGGTATTGATTGTATTAGCGATGAGCAGTTAGCTAAATTAACCGAGGTGTCGCACTATGTCAGTGAGGTTGCCAATCTTATTCCCGATGCCTTCTCTCCTTATGTCGGTTCCAGTGCCTTTAGCCATAAAGGTGGCCTTCATGTTTCAGGGTTGAGGAAATGGGCGGAAAGCTATCAACATATAGAGCCGACTCGGGTAGGTAATAAGCCCAGAGTGCTAGTATCTGAGCTATCAGGTAAGGAGAATATCATATATAAGGCAAAGGAAAAGGGCTTGGATTTACCCCCCAGCGGTAAGGAGGCACAGAAGCTGCTTCAGCAGGTCAAGTTGCTGGAGAGTCGTGGTTTTCAGTATGAGAATGCTGAAGCCTCGTTTGAGATGCTATTGCATCGGGCTAAACCAGAATATCAACCACCGTTTGAGCTGGTTGATTTTATGCTAGTGGTGGAGAAGAGACGGCGCCCACCCACCAAAAAAAATATTGAGGAGATGTTATCTGAGGCAGTGGTAAAGGTGAAGGTGGGCAATGAAATAATGCATACTGCGGCTGAGGGTAACGGACCGGTTAATGCCCTGGACGAGGCATTACGCAAGGCTTTATTACAGTCCTATCCCAGCTTAGCTCAAGTCAAGCTAGTTGATTATAAGGTTCGCATCCTTGAGGAGAGTGTTGGTACAGGCTCTCAGGTTAGGGTTCTTATTGAGTCCAGTGATGGGATTGAGGAGTGGCGAACTGTAGGTAGCTCAACCAATATCATAGAGGCTAGCTGGCTAGCCCTAGCTGATAGTTTAGAATATTGGCTACTAAAACAAAAAGGAGAGAAATAAGAAATGGAAGAAATGGAAGTAAAGGTAACTTGGCGCTTGGCTTGGGGGTTGTTCTGGAGGTGGTTTCTTATCCAGCTTGGTATAAGTATTGTACTCGGACTAATTTGGTTTTTTATGTTAGCCGCCATCTTTGTACCTTTCATGGGAGGCTGGTGAGACTTGTAAATGGAGGGTGGTGCCCACTTGACAAATCAACAGATATCAAAGGCCTAGCCAGCTAGCCCTGCGAGACAGACTGAAATATCGGTTAATGAATCTAATATCGAGGAGGATAGAATGTGGAAGAAAATAGTGACTATATCTCTAGCCATAGTTATGGTTCTTTCCTTGGCTGCTTGTACCAAAGGAGATGGAGAGTTACCCTCATCGCAGGAAATAGTTAATGAGGTAATAGAATCGCTGGATGATATAAGAACATATCAATTTGATATGGATATGACCATGGATGTGGCAGGTGAGGCTGAGGGTGAGGCGTTTGAAGTTACTGTGATAATGGATTCCAGCGGTGCCGTAGATGTTGAGAACAGACAGATGAGTATGGATGCTACTCAGAGCTTATCGATGCTCGGACAACCTGAAATGGAAATGGGAATGGAGATGTGTATTGTCGGTGACATGATATATATGTTAACGGAGATGCCAGAGATGGAAGCGATGTGGGCAAAGTCACAGTTGCCCGAGGAGTATTGGGGGGAAGTGAGTCAGGTTGAGTATCAGACCGAACTCCTGGAGGCGGCGCAGGTTGAGGTCTTGGGCAGCGAGATGGTAGAAGGCATAGATTGTTATGTGCTTCAGCTCACCCCGGATTTGGAGCAGTTGTGGCAATTCTATGTACAGCAAGCACAGGTAACCGGGGAAGTACCTGAAGAATTACTGCAGGAAATATTCCAGAGCTTCTCGGTGAAGCAGTGGATTGCCAAAGATACATATTTCTTGACTAATGCAGGGATTGATATGGTTATGGAATTGACTCCGGAAGATATGGGTTATCCAGAAGAAGAAGGTGTAATGACACTAGATATTACCATGAGTTTTTGGGGCTACGATTATAACCAGCCCGTTTTCATTGAGCTACCTCCGGGAGCTGAAGAAGCAGTTGAGATGCCTATGTAGTGTTAAGCGACTTTATTACCCAGTGGTTTCGCTGGTTAATTTCAACCTGGCTGTTCTTAGCCGACAGTTTAGATTACTGGCCAGTAAAATAGTAATTGTTCCCAGCTACCTTAGCCTAACCACCCCTCCTGTGCCATTTTAATGAACTTGGCAATCTCGTCTTGACTCATCTCCGCTATGTTTATCTCAACTTCTAAGCTGGCATCCACTTTAGTTAGTGCTTGGTGTAGGCTGTCTATGATGTAGTCCCTCACCTGGATCGGGATTCCCACAAAAGGGACTAGCAAGGTAATGCCCACCTTATTACCCTCCACAACCACATCTTTAAGCATCCCTAAGTCAACCAACGTGTTAGCGATTTCGGGGTGCCTGACCTGTGCCAGTACCTGGCGTATTTCTGGTTCTGGGGTGCTTTCAGTCATTATTCCCTCCTTATATTTCCCTTTCTGAAATTCATTACTTGGCTATTTTCAAGATTACCACTATGAAGCATAACCATACCAGAATATTGAGTTTCTAGATAAAAATTTGCCTCCTTTATTTCTGTCTCAACATCCTCTAATTTTGGCTCCATATATGACTGAAGGTGGGTTGGATAAAGTGAAAGGAGAGCATTTGGCTTTAAGACACGATAAACTTCACTTAACAGTCGTTTTCTATCCTCGGCTCGGGGAAAATAGTAGTAATGTAGAACATCATAAAGCAGAACGACATCAACAGATTCATTATCTAACCCAATCTCTGGCTCCCCCGCTGTGTCTGTTCTTTGAATGTTTCTTAAGTCTATTAATTTAGCTCTCTCCATTAATTCATCCAAAGTCTTCTTGTCTTTGTCCAGTGCATATACCAAGCCTTCTTCCCCGATAATTCTTGCGATAGGAATAGTGTAGTTACCCGAGCCGCAGCCCCAATCCAATACCTTTTGACCCTTTCGGATACCAATCTCTGTCAAGGATTTTTCACTATCTTCTCTTATCCACTTTTCCGTAATATCCTTCATTTTAACCAGAGTGAGCCCTACTTACTTTGTAATAGCTCTTTAATTTCTGGAACCTGTTCTAGGTACTGGTCAAGCGGGACCTCTTCACCGGCTACGTTTATGGCATGCTTCCATTTCGGGGAAATGATCACAATGCCAACAAGATTCTTCGAGCCAGAACACACGATGCCACTGTTAACGTTTCGGCAACTTATGGAGGTGCGTACAATTGGGAGTAGCATTGTTTCCCCTAGAGTGATAGGTTTTCCGGCACTCACTTCTTCTATTTCCAACGTGATACCACCATCAACTTTAATAGGCGTAAGCCCGTCGGTGATAGAACAAAAGAAACAAGAGTCCAGACCAACTGTATGGGGAATAATCTTACCCATCCTTGCAGACTGGCCTCAAAGGCGAATTCGCTAAAAACAGGCTCCAGCCTGAATATCACTTTGCCAGATGGGTTGGGAGGAATGAGGGCGGGCCAGAGTACAGAGCACAGCATACCAGTATCGAAAGGGTTATCCAACCCCACCCTGGAGGCGACATCCAGTTGTTTTATCTTGAGACAGCCCAAGATTTGCCTAATTAGCTTGAGAATCTTTCCTAGTAAGCCCTTGATTCTGAGTAACGGAAGGAAAGACTTTATACCCCGTTTTCTTCTCTTCTTAGGCTTCTCTTTGGGCTTCTTCTTTTTCCGGGTACGTATATCCTTCCAGACCAGCCCAAAGAGCCACCCTATTCTTATCTTCGCTTTAGCATGCTCATTAGTCGCAAGGTCAAATTTCATATCGACAGGGATGGAGAGCATAAGGACAATAAACAGGATTACGCCTGCTATAATGTAAAGGGCCAGCACGCTCTCTTACCCTTCTTTTTTCTCTGCCTTCTTAGCTTCTGCTCGCTCTTCCATGACCTTGCCGACGATGTCGGCGACCTTCTCAGCAAAGGTAGCTGCCCCTCCTTTAACCGGCTCAATCCTCACGCCCTCTTTGTTGACCACAATGACACCAAGGGGCTTAATGCCACCGCCACCACCGGTGCCACCCCCGATACCCTCACCCTTATCCTTCGGGACTTTTCCAGTGCCACCCCCACCACCAAAGCCAAAGCCAATGCTGACAAGAGGAATGAGGGTGTTACCTTCAACGGTCATTGGCTCACCCACCACAGTCTTGGTCGTGAGCATCCGCTCGATTTCGCTGAGACATATCTTGATTAGATTCTCTACCTCTTCCATTTCTTTTTCACCTCCTTATAGTGTAACCGATTTTACTCTTTGGATTTGTATAAAGCAATACGCTTCATTGAAATTACGGGCGTTTTTTGCAGCAATTACGTAAGTTTACGCACATACCAGTCAGGCGAAAGCCTATTAACTATTAACATATCAGTCAGTATAGTAAGGATGACAACACTTACGTAAGGTAATGATATTTACATCTTTCTAAGTAATAGAGGGATGTCCATCGGGTGATTGTATTGCGAGGCCAGAAAGACTATAAGAGCGGAGTAAAGGGATATGGCAGAGGAGCTACTAGTCGCCACGTGTGTTTGACCTGATTAAAACTCATACCTCGGGATAGAGCAAACAATGAAGAAGATTCTATCTTGGGCGTCAATCAGTCTGGTTCTCATGGTTTTTGTTATGCTTGCTGGTATCAGTTCGGGGTGCGAGCCTAGGCCTCCCACACCTGAGTTTACAAATAGTAAGGCCATAGTTTCTCATGCTGGTGAAGTCACCCAAGACGTAAGAGCTATCGGCGAAGTGATCAAATACAAGGTGTATTTCCACAACAACTCAAAGCAACGGGCTGACATTCTTATTATGGACAAGCTGGATACTAATCTGTCCCAGGTTACTGTATTTAACAACGGAATGTATGATGAGCAAGACCATTCTGTCATCTGGGAAATAGGCGGTGTCCCAGTGGGAAAGGGCGGAAGCGTTGAGTTTGAAGCGGTCATTATCCATATCTAATAGAACCTTTTTCTAGATATTGGCACACCTCTCCCAATTGGCTGTTCTTGAGAATACACCTTCTAGTTTCTTTGTCCACAAACCTACTCGGCTCAGCCTTCTTTAAGACTCAATACCACACCCGGTTGTCAATAGGCTCACCAAACCCTTGGGCTAAAGAAGTGCCAGTTTGATTTCTGGAAGGGTACAGTCTCCCAGTCTTCCTATCAAATGTTGGCTTAACTTTATTCATCGTAACCTTCTATTGGCGTTTATCAACCTTACCTCCGCCTAGGGCGCACTCTGTCGACCCCTAGGTCTCCCTCTCATTCTCAAGGAGAGGGGGGAGAGATTTTAGAGAGGGGCGAAGCCCCTCTCTAGCCTACACTCCCCCTTCCCTTATTAAGGGAAGGGGGTCAGGGGGATAGGTTGATAAATGACCTTCAAACTTCCCTATCTTTGCTAATTACAGCTCGTATCTACATAGTTTTAGTCCAGAAGTCCAGGCTCAGGTATTTCCAGCCTCCATCAGCCAGAACAACCAAGATATTGCCTTCATCCATCTCATTAGCAACCTTGATGGCTTGATGGACTACGGCTCCTGAGGATAAACCGGCAAAGATTCCTTCTTTATCTAAGAGTTGCTTGGTGACTATAGCTGCCTGGTGGCTCGTAACAATAGACCTCTCAGTAATAAGGCTTAAATCCAGAATAGGTGGAGTTTGACTACTATTAATACATCTCAAACCCTGGATGCTATCATCAGGGGGCGGTTCAACACCAGTTACCTTGATTTTAGGATACCTCTCCTTTAGTCGCCGACTAATGCCAACTACAGTGCCTCCAGTGCCAATGCCAGCGATTAAAACATCGATTCTGTCATAGGGGAAATCAGCTATTATTTCAGCAGCGGTGGTCTCGTAGTGAGCCTGCGGGTTAGCTGGATTGGAGAACTGGTCGGGCATAAAGTAGTTTTTGTCTTGAGCGGCTAATTCCTTGACGGCATCAATAGCGGCACTCATCCCATAAGCCCCCTTAGTAAGAATAAGCTCGGCACCAAAGATTTTGAGCAATTGCTGTCTTTCCAGACTCATGTTATCAGGCATTACAATGGTAACTTTATAGCCCAGTTTATGTCCCAGCCAGGCTAGAGCTATCCCGGTATTACCACTGGTGGCTTCAACGATAATCTTATCCTTAGTTAGCTGCCCACTCTGCTCTGCCTTCTCTATCATGTATTTTGCCACCCGGTCCTTGATACTGGCACTGCCCCCCAGGTTTTGCCCTTCCAGCTTAGCCAGGATGCGAACCTTCTTATTAGGGCTTAATTGAGTCATTTCCACCAGTGGGGTATGTCCTATTGCATCAATAGTATTTTTGAAATACATTTTTCTATCCTTTAATTACGCCTAAGGGTACTGCCCTGACTACCTTACGGGAGATGCCTGCCATGTGGGTTACATTAACCACCTCATTTACATCCTTATAGGCTTGGGAAGCTTCCTCAGCCAGTGAAGCTATACTCCCCGCCTTGACCGTAATCCCCCTTTCTGCCAGTGCCTGAGCAACATCAGCCCCCCGGAGACTACGCTTAGCTGCTGACCGGCTTTGTATCCTGCCGGCACCATGGCAGGTTGAGCCAAATGATTCCTTCATAGCTGTTTCTGTGCCCAGTGCTACATAGGAGCAGCGCCCCATATCCCCAGGAATGAGAACCGGCTGCCCTATATTCCTGTAGATATTGGGTACATCGGGGTGTCCAGCAGGGAAGGCTCTGGTGGCTCCCTTGCGGTGAACGCAAAGGGTCTCCTTTTTGCTCTTAATAGTGTATTCCTCTATCTTAGCCATATTGTGACACACATCATAAACCTGCTCCATACCCAGTTCTCGCTGGCTCTTGGAAAAGACCTTAATAAAACACTCCCTAGCCCAGTGAGCGATGCACTGTCGATTAGTCCACGCGTAATTAGCTGCGCAGGACATAGCTTGAAGGTAGTCCTGTCCTTCTGGTGAGTGTACCGGGGCGCAGGCAAGTTGGCGGTCAGGCAGATTAATGCCATACCTTTTTACTGCTTCACCCAGCAAGGCTACATAATCAGTGCAAACCTGATGACCGAAGCCTCGGGAACCGGTGTGAATTAAGACTAGCACCTGCCCGGTTTCACTGATACCCATAGCTGTGGCGGCATCCCGGTCATAGATTTCATCTACTATCTCCACTTCCAAAAAGTGATTGCCGGAGCCTAATGTTCCCAACTGGGGAATGCCGCGCTTTTTAGCCTTAATACTTACCTTATCCGGGTTAGCCCCTTTCATACAGCCTTCTTCTTCGGTAACTACAATATCCTCTGCCTCACCATAGCCCTTTTCTATTATCCAGGGGCTACCCTTTATCAGGACTTCATCCAGTTCCTTTTTATTCACCCTTATCTTGCCTTCTGACCCCACTCCTGAAGGGACGTTGATAAAAAGCTCAGCCACTAGCTGTTCAATTTTAGGTCTTACCTCGTCCTCGGTGAGATTGGTTCGTAAAAGCCTGACGCCGCAATTAATATCAAAGCCGACGCCTCCAGGTGATATCACACCATCTTTTACTCTGGTGGCAGCTACGCCACCTATGGGAAAGCCATAGCCCCAGTGAATATCAGGCATAGCTAGTGAGTGCTCTACAATACCGGGCAGGAAAGCCACATTAGCTACTTGTTGAAAAACCTGCTCTTCACAGATATGGCTGAGCATAGACTCGCTGGCAAAGATTAGACCAGGCACAAGCATACCTTCTTTATAGCTTTGTGGGATTTCCCAACGGTAGTCGTCTATCTTGTTTAGTATTTCTTGCCACGGTGCTGGCATCCTTGCCCTCCGTTAAATATCAAATAATACCTGAACCTTACAGCCATTATCTTTATCAACCTTTAACATATGGTAGGTGGCTGCCTTGACCCCTGTTTTTAGTTTATGCTTTGAACTATCTACCTTCTCCCCATAGCTTCTAGCCTTAAGTCGTGTAGAGTTAAATTGGGTAATATTAAACCTCTTAAAGATAATACCCTCGACATCAAATAGATAAATAAGCTCATTTAACCATTTTACCAGCAGGCTCTCTTGGTCAGGGGCGGTCAGCTTAATATCTCGGTATAAAATTTCCTCCACATCATCAAGCTCGGTTATCAAGTTGAACAAGGCTTTAGCTGCATTAGCAAACGCCTGACTCATATTGGTACCATAGGCTATAATGCTAACATCAGCAGTATGGTTTACGATGTCAAAATCCTTATCCATACAAAACCAATTATATCATTTGTTATGCTAAACACAAACTATAGAGAGTATCTATCAACTCTATACCCTTCCCATTAATAAAGAACGGGGGATAAACTCTAGAGGGAATTCTAATCGGCTGAAGGGGGTGAGGTTGTTAGGTAATCCTTAATATACAGCCTTGTTGGATTGCTTTGAGCTTTTTTAGGTATTTGGTATAATATAAGTAAGAGTGGTATTGAGGGACTTAGATGGCTAACATAAAGAGTGCTGTTGAGATAGCTATGGAAAAGGTAGAAAAGTTAGGCAAGGCGACCGAGGAGGAGCGCTTAAGGTGGCGGTATATTCCGGAAGGGGAAAAACTGGCGGCTAAATACCTTAAGCAGGATTGCAATTTAGTGGTGGAAATGAGTAAGTATGAGGAAAACATAGTTAAACATGTCGTGGCAGGCGCCTGTGATATTCTAATCAGAAATATTAGTCTACCCAAGAACTATTCAGCTAAAAGCAATAATAGCAAGGCAATGGACGGTTTGAAGAACTTGAAGATTGATAAAGTAGGGGTAGAGAATGTCTTTAGCCAGATACGGCGTATCTTTAGCCATTATGTTGAGCAAGGTGAGCAGCAGAGAGAACAGGCTTACGAATTACTAAAGGCTAAATTTGAGGCTAATATAAATCAAGCAATTCAGCAGCAGATGGGGTCAGTGGAGATTAAGATAGATGTAGAAAGACATCCGCAGTTCCAAGAGGAGTGGCTTAAGACGCAAGCTCAGCTAGATTTGCAATACCTTAAACACTTGGATGAATACAAGCAAGAGCTACTAAGTATCCATTAGGCTATAATGACAGATGAACTATCATCCTTCATATATACAGTATATAGGGAAAGTTACTCCTTTGTCAGGAATAACTGTATCCATAAATCGCTGAGGATAAAAGCAAAGGCGGAAGAGATGGGAGGGGCAGGTGATTTGATTTGTTGCCTCTCAATATTGCCAATCAAGAAATTTCATAATTTCCTATCGTTATCCCTCATATTTATACTAAGATTGGCGGCAGAAAGTTGGATGTAGCACTCGACTCTAAAACTGCTTAAGTATGTTGTAAAAGTGATGAGCAGAAAGTGATTATACTGATGGAATATTTCCAGGATGAGGAGAATGATTTGTCGGGAAGCCAGTAATTGACATTTTATGAGGAAGCTAATGGATATTAATGACGAGAGGATTAGACTTGCGGTTAAGCACACTGAGATATTAAGGCTGCCCAAGCGAAGCCTATCTACCTTTGGCGTAACCAACATCCAATACTATCTGGTTACCGAACCGGTTTACTCTGAGCTGACAAGAGATGCTAGTGAGACGGTGATTAGGGAGGGCAGGGTGATTACTGAGAGACCGAGAATCGTAACCCCCTATTATCTGTCTCGGCTTGAAGGCTTTAGTGCTGACGCCAGAAGGTATTTTAACATGCTAATCACAAGGCATGGTCGTAATGCCCCTGGGTTGTTTTATACTTATAAGAATGAACCCAAAGAGCTTAATATCGTGTCAGATAATTTGCTATCGGTGGTAAATAAGCTAAATGCCGAGATAGATAAACGTGGTGACCTTCTGGTCTCTATTATTAAGGGTGAGGATGAGTTTTGGGATGTGTCATTGATGAAGTTTATTTATGAAATGACTAGGAGTTCTCTACCAGATAACCTAAGGCAAATGGGGAGGAAAGGACTTTTAAATATGGACACCAGCGGTGTTCCCATTGATGCTAGGGTAGGAATTGAAGAGCTTTTTAGCAAGGTCGCTCGGGGTGAGTATGAACCTAATGAACTAAAGGCGGAGCTTGACCGCTGGAACCTGTTTGAGGAATATCAGGACAGATTTTTTGACATTTTTAGAGAAAGACAATAGGAGGAAGTGATGTATAAGCACTGGAGACACTGGCATAGGTTTGGTTTTAGCTTCCCTCCTTTTGGTTTCTGGTTTAGAAGTGGCGGCTATTTCCCTCGCCGAGACGAGTATATCCGCATGCTTGAGGAATATAAGCAGGAATTAGAAGCCGAGCTAAGTGAAGTAAGCAAAGAACTGGAAGAGATGAAGAAGGATTAGCTCTCATATGGAAATTACGAAGATTGAAGCTAGAGACCTTTCCGAGGCTTGGTTTCTCTGTCTGCGTAAGACCCTGAGCCAGGGATATGAGTATAGGATTGATCGGGGAAGCTATGCCGGTCAGTATCGTAAGGAGCTTGACTTTGTCCTTGTCCAGGTTAGGAATCCGGGAACAAGACCTTTAATTCCAGATGTGCCCCAGGGTGTGCCACCACCGACCTCTATGGAATATGTAGAGAGCTATCTTCCTTACCTTATGACGGCGCATAAAGCCGATGGGGAGCAGTATACCTACGGTCAATATCTAGAAAACCAGATACCACAGGTAATCAGGATGTATAAGGGGGATGGCTACAATACCAATCAGGCTTTTATGGCGGTGGGTGATAGCCAGTCTATACTGCTGTCAGACCCTCCGTGCCTGAGGGCAATAGATACCAGAATTCGAGATGATAAGCTTCACTTTATTGTTTATTTCAGGTCTTGGGATTTGTGGGCTGGATTTCCATCAAACCTGGCCGCCATTCAACTTTTAAAGGAATATATGTCCAGTGAGATAGGGGTTGGCGACGGAGATATTATCGCTATGAGTAAGGGCTTACACCTTTATGAATATTCATGGGAGCTAGCTGGAATTGCGGCGAGAGTGACATAGCGGCTAGAGAAGAAATATTCTACATTCACTATCCATTCATTACGAAATTTACCCTTTTGTTAAGCCTTTTCGCTCAACATTTTCCGTGCTGCTTATGCCGGCGAATTTCAGTGACAGCAGGCGGAGCCAAAAATAATCTATTTGACCCTTTACCATATTACTTACTAAGCTCTCTTCTCTGTTTGTTCGTTTCTCCTTGAGTAGAAGCTAGGAATTAAGAGGAGGGCTGCCATCGAAGAAATGACCATGGCTACCCACATTACAGACGCTGCCTGCATATGTATCCTCAGGGGGGAAAAGAAGAGAGCAGACATCCCGATAGCTAGGCCAAAGGCATTAGCCAAAATTGGTCTGGAAACACTTGATAGAGCTGAGTCAACTGATTCCACCTTCCCCAGGCCCCGCTTTCGGAAATAATAGATGCCAGAGATAAGATGGATGGAGTAATCCACACCCACTCCAATAGCGATAGCCGACAGGTTGGCAGTCAGGACATTGAGATGGAATTTACTTATGGACAACATACCCAGAATAACAATGATAGTGATGACTATTGGTATCAAGGCAACAAGAGCCCCTCTAAGCTTTCTCATAGTTACTAAAAGCATGATAAATATCAAGACTAGGGCTAAACCCAGGCTCCGAATCTGACTTTGCACCACTAGCTTGTTCATCTCATCAAAAAGTACCGGCATGCCACTAAGCATCCGAATGTTAGGGTGCTCAGCGACAAAATCCTCCAGCCTATCTATATCCACGGAGTCAATGTCCTCAGTTCTAATCATCATCCTGAGGCCGTCATTCGAAACCCAGGTTTCCAAGTCCTCATCATCTATCTGTGTCAAGAGTCTCTGGACGACTATAGGGCTTTCAGGATAATCATCTTGGCCGGTTATCATCTCATTGATACTAGCTATCATGTCAAAAAGCGAGACGGCACTCTGTACTCCAGGTAATCTCTCCAGTTCCCTCTCAGTATCTAAAATGTCTTCTGCGAAATTATAATCTCTCAGGATGTCTGTGCCTCTATCAGAAACTATCTCCGTGGTAAGCGGTAATGCCCCGCCGAAATACTTTTCAACCTTATCAAAGGTCTGCCTAATTGGAGAATCTTCCTTGAAAAACATTAGCTGATTGGATACAACCTCCAGCCTGGGTATGTATAAGGCGGAAACTAACACAATAACCAGAAATGCCACAGCGATCGGAGCCCTGTGCTTGGCTCCCTCCAGAATGAGTCTGGTCAGACGGCTTTCCTGAACTCGCGGTGATTTCGTAGGTAAATTCATTCTGGACAGTACCGCTGGCAGAAAGAAGAGAGACAGAATACCCGCATAGCCAATACCTAGAGAGACGAATATTCCCATCTGCCTCATGGGTAGCACCCCTGTCCAGGTCAGGGAAGCGAAGCCTGCCATAGTAGTGATGGTCGTGAGAAATATTGGCGTGCCAACCATACGCATGGTTTCTATAGTTAACCGGCGGCGGTCTGAATATCTGGCCATGTTGTCCATAAAATGAGTGGTATAGTGAAGTCCATCAGCAGCCCCCATCACTACCACGAATATTGGACTGAGGATTGTCACCAGATTCAATTCCTGCCCGCTCCAGAAAATTGTGCCCAGGGTCCACAAGGCACCCAACCCTGCCGGAATCATTGCCATGATGGTGAATTTACGATTCCGGATAACCGAGTAGAAAACCAGTAATACAAGGATAATGGCACAAGGCGGCAGGATAAAGATTACCCTGATGAGGTAATTCCAGACGGTGTCCTTAATGATTTCGTTACCGGCAAGGGAAAGGGTCAATCCTTCTTCATTTAGAACTATTTCCTCTAGTGACTCTACTACTTCTCCAGCCGTAGCCTCCAATCCCAGATTGACAATAATAGCACCCTTGCTGTCATCAGAGGAGAGGAACTGCTCTGCACGAAAATACTCGTCCTCGATAAAATCTTTTAGGAGATCAGAGTGTCTATCAATAAACTCCTCCGTGACTGAGAAAAGGTGGCCCTGCACGGAGATTTCCGAGGGAATAAAGCTCTGCACCTGATAGATACCATCAATGTCTTCGATATCTTTCTGAAGCCTAAAGACATTCTGGAGATTCTCCTTGTCTAGGAGAGAACTATCCTGCTCCATAAGAATTGAGATAGTTTCGCCAGTTTGATATTTTTCATTCAGCCTATCATATTCTTCAGCCTTGGGATTTCCTGCAGTAAAAAAACTCAGGAAGTCTGTATCAACTTCAAAGCGGAAGAAAGAAGCCAGAGCGACAATATTCAAGATGGCTACCACTATGATAATTAGTTTGGACTTGTTGTAGATAAAATTGGAGAGCCTTTCCATCGAGACGCCTCATGTGACTGTTTAATTATAGTTTAATCATATTAGTTGCAATGGGTCTTGAGTAGCAGTGACTCTGAACTAAAGCAGTAACAAGACGCTAGATTGGTCAATCTTTGTGGGCTAGTCCTTAACCTTGATGTGTAGATAGAGGTCGCCTGATTTTTTGTCATCTCTTATGCCCATACCCTTGAGTCTGATTTTTGTCCCCGGCTTAATCTCTTTGGGTACCTTTACCATTAACTTCTTTGTTTGTTTGCCCCTGTTATAGGTGATGTCTTTCTCACACCCGCTAGTAGCCTCAGCCGGAGAAATCACGAGCTCAATATTTAAGTTTAGGTTCTGTTTGGGTAAGGGCTCAAACTGAACACCGAAGAGCTTACGCAGAGCATACTTACCGATCTTTATTGTTATTCTGGAAAGTAATCTTTCAATTAGATTCGGTTTGCGAGCCGGGACTCCAGTATATGGGTAGTATTGCTGATAAGTTGGTCTGTCAGCAGTAGCAAAGAATTGGGATATGAAACCGCTGCCTTCAAAAAATACCCGGTTAAGGAAATCTTGGTCAAATCTAAGACCGGCTTGAGCGAACATTCGACTCAGTTCATCAAACGTAGCCTGATTAGAGAAGATATCCCTGAATATATCCTGCTGAGAGTATTGAAAGCTTCTATATCTGGCATCATAACCAATGCCCACCTTTCGGGCAAAGTCATATTGCTGTCGTTTATCCTTGTCTCCAAGCACACCATAAGCCTCATTTATCTCCTTGAATTTCTCCTCAGATTGCTTCTCATTACCCGGATTAGTATCGGGGTGATATTTAAAGGCAAGCTTTCTGAAAGCTCCCTTTATCTCTTCTTGACTGGAGTTATCAGGAATGCCAAGATTTTGGTAATAGTCTTTCATATTGTCTCCCTATACTTAACATCTGGTCATAATCAGGTTATTATAACACTGGAAATAGGGAAACCGAAGTTCTTATGTAGAGGTTATAGGCATTAAATTGAAAGTAAGATTGATTGCCTGGATGAGTTTACTATTAATTTGTTTGTTCGGTGGAAGTTGCACTCCTACCCAAGATTTTGATAACTGCCTGAAATCTATCGTGGAGCCATACCGCTTCAGTATTGTCAAATGGGAAGCTAAGGTCGTATTTGACGAGTTAAATCAATGGATTTTCAGCGGAAATGAAAAGATTGATGACGAAGTCCATCTAGTTGCAGATTATTTTTCACTGGTTGAGCGAATAAAAACCATAATGTTAGAAATAGAAGCCATCAACAGCAGTAATGGGCAAGGCAACCTGACTTCGCTTGAAGCTGAATTTAATAGGTTGCAGGAGCAAAAAGCGGCTTTACAGGATACGGTGGAGAGGATAATAGAAAGGCAGATAAGAGAGACTCTAGCCCAACAAGGCATCTTCAATCCTATAGATGAATACATAAAGTTAGAAATCGGCTTCCCGCCAGTAAATTTCAAACTAGACAAACCACCTTATCTGCTTGTGATTTCGCCTAGAGACAGGATAGAAAGCATGAGAGAAATTACCCTACTACCGAGTCTTGGTCTTGAGGAAATAGAAGATATTGAAGCTGATGTTGATGAATTGGGCGTTTCTTCGTTGGTGGTAGAGCTTGGTGGTATCAGTGTAACCTGTCCCAGCTTTGTGGTTGACGATGCCAGCCTGCGATTTACTATTGATACTGCTACCGAGGAATGGCTGCATCAATATCTAGTCTTCAAACCGCTGGGCTTTCTATACCTGTTAGACTTAACTGGTGTAGCCAGAAATTATGAAATTGCTACCATAAATGAAACCTTAGCTAGTATGGTCAGTAAGGAAGTTGGCTCTATTGTATACGGAAAATACTACTCCTGGTATGAAAATGGCCATAGTCAGAACCAGGGAGTAGAGTCAGGATTTGACTTTAACCAGGAGATGAGAGAAATAAGAAGGGCGGTTGACAAATACTTAGCGCGGGGAGAAATTGAACGGGCTGAAGAGTTTATGGAACAGAAGAGGCAGTATCTAGCTTCAATGGGCTATTATATCAGAAAGCTAAACCAAGCCTATTTTGCATTTAATGGGACTTATGCTGATAGCCCAACCTCGGTTAGTCCTATCGGAGTTGAGCTGAAAGAGCTGAGAGAGCAAAGTGCCTCGCTGAAGGATTTTCTAGATACAGTGGCGGCAATGACCAGCTGTCAAAATCTGAGGGATAGCCTTAGATAAAATCTCGGTTGCACGCCGAACTAATGTTTGCTAAACTGAAGCGATGTGGGCCGCTAGCTCAATGGAAGAGCAGCTGACTCTTAATCAGCCGGTTGGAGGTTCGAGTCCTCCGCGGCTCACTATCTAACTTTCCTAGCGAAGTTCTTTGTGCTTTCTCACATCTATATGAGATTTTGAGCCTATTTTACACTATATCTGCCAGAAATATAAACCTTTGCCTTTAGCCTTTCCTCTAAACTTTAAGACTTGAAAGTGATTTCTTTCTCGTCAGTTTCTTCTTTTTCCTTTACTATTTCTGTTGTCATATTATATTACTTTAAGACAATAACGATAGGGCAGTGAGGGGAACTTTTTGCAGCTTTTTTTAATTTTAAACTACTAGCCGCAATCTTGGAAGCAGAAGGTTGCAATAAGTTTGGAGAGACGGTCCTTTTTGACAGAGGTGGCAGGAGTGGTTACAATTCGTGCATAGGAATAAATATTGGCAATGTCACTAAGTAAATGAAGGGTCTTCTGTAATCGCTCAGCGACATTGCTGCTAAACTTGATTGGCGATATCGGTGGGCATATAGATGTCCGGGGATTCTACCGACATACCAGCATAGGCGAGTTCAACGGTCTCGATATAGGCAAGGGGCTACGCTTATTCCAAGAATCGGGTTTGATGGCAAATAAGGTGAAAATGACTCAGGCGTGATTGCTATCGGGGGGAATCATAAGCAATGGCTATTAACAACAAAGAAGTAACTACCACTGAGGAACAGGCTAAGGTCAGACAGAAAACCAGGCAAATTCTAAAAAGGTTTGGCAGGAAGCAAGGGAATCTTGTGCCTATACTGCAAAAGGTTCAGGGCAAGCTGGGATATCTTCCACGAGAGGCTATGCTGGAGATTGCCAAATTTCTTAGTATACCGGGTATAGATGTTTATAGCGTAATTACCTTTTATAATCAATTTCGGCTTAATCCCCCGGGGAAGCACTCAATAAGAGTATGCTTAGGAACTGCCTGCCATATGAAAGGTGGTTACATCACTTTAGATGCCTGGAAGAGGAGGTTAGGTATTGACCGAGGCGAGACCACTCCTGACCGGGAATTTGACCTGGATAGTGTCGCCTGTGTTGGCTGTTGTGTTATGGCACCAGTAACTGTGGTTGATGCTAAGCCGCAGGGTAAGGTTGAACCCACCAAAGTAGATGGGCTCTTGCTTGCATTTGAAATTGAGCGGGAAAAGAAGAGTTAGGGATGAAAGTAGCTGAACTGTCAGCCATTACTTCAGCCTTTCAGGAGATAAAAAACCGTGCTGAATTACGCTGGCAGACACTCTATGATAGTGGCAAACCAGTAATTATGGTGGGAACAGCTACCTGCGGTCGGGCAGCCGGGGCTCTGGAAGTACTTAAAGCAATAAGAGATGAGCTAAAGAGGCAGAACCTAGACTTTCCGGTGATTGAGGTGGGATGCTTGGGGCATTGCTATGCCGAGCCATTGGTGATTATAAGTAAGCCAGAATACCCTCCTATATGCTACGGGCGTGTCAACCCGGTGATAGCCGAGAGGCTAGTCAAGGAATTTGTCATCGGTGATAACCCGTGCCTTGAATTCGTCCTTGGTGCCCTGGAAGAAAATGACCTCGTTCCCAGCTTCTCCGATTTTCCCCGAGCTAAGTATGAAAAAAAGGTTATCCTGAAGAATTGTGGTCAGATCGACCCCAAAGAGATAGACCACTACATTGCTAAGGGTGGCTACTCGTCTCTAGTCAAGGCACTGCATATACCGCCAGAGCAAATTATAGAGGAGCTTAAAAGATCGGGATTAAGGGGTAGGGGTGGTGCTGGCTTTCCCACTGGGCGAAAGTGGGAGGTCTGTTGCCGTGCCGTAGGAGAGCCCAAGTATGTAATATGTAATGGCGATGAGGGTGACCCTGGCGCCTTTATGGATAGGGTAGTCCTGGAGAGTGACCCCCATTCAATAATAGAGGGGATGATTATTGCTGGCTATACTGTTGGCGCCCGATACGGTTATATCTATGTTCGCGCCGAGTACCCTCTAGCAGTTGAGCATGTCCAGATTGCTCTTCGCCAGGCAAGAAGGCTAAACCTGCTGGGCAAGAATATCCTGGGCAGCGACTTCAGCTTTGACATTAGGCTATTTCAGGGCTCAGGAGCTTTTGTCTGCGGTGAGGAGACTGCCCTTATTGCCTCGCTGGAGGGAAAACCTGGCATACCTTATTATCGCCCACCTTACCCCGCAGTCAAAGGGCTATATGGAAAGCCAACCCTGTTCAATAATGTCAAGACATTTGCCTATGTGCGCCATATAATTAATGACGGAGCGGAATGCTTTGCCAGCATTGGCGATGAGAGAAGCAAGGGGACTGCTGTCTTTGCTCTGGCAGGCAAAGTAGTTAATACCGGGCTAGCTGAGGTTCCTATGGGCACTACCCTGCGCCAGGTTATCTTTGATGTTGGTAGTGGTATCCCCGGGGGTAAGCATTTCAAAGCGGTTCAAATTGGAGGTCCCTCTGGTGGCTGTTTACCTGAGTCGGCTCTGGATTTGCCTATTGATTTTGACTCGCTTAGTGATGCCGGAGCTATGATGGGCTCGGGCGGGATGGTGGTGCTTGATGAGGATGATTGCATGGTAGAGATAGCCCGCTATTTTTTAGAGTTTACCCAGAGTGAGTCTTGTGGCAAATGCACCTTCTGTCGCCTGGGGACAAAGCAGATGCTGGAAATATTAAATGATATTACCCAGGGGCGGGGACGAATTGACGATATTGATATGCTCAGCCAGCTAGCCGAAGATGTAATAGCCGGCTCTCTCTGTGGTCTGGGGAAGACAGCCCCCAATCCAGTTTTAACCACCCTGCGTTACTTCAGAGATGAATATGAGGCTCACATCAAGGAAGGACGCTGCCCGGCACTAATGTGTCGTGACCTTATCGCATATTATATTATCCCTGAGAAGTGTGAGCGTTCCTGTGATGCCTGTGTTGGGACCTGCACCGTAGAGGCAATAACCACCAATAAGAAGAGAATTAAGGTCATTGACCAGGAGAAATGTGTGAAGTGCGGCACCTGTCTTGATGCCTGTCCCCCCCAATACAATGCCGTAATAAAGCTATCACCACCAAGCGAGGTGCCAAGTTAAGGGTATGAAGACAATATCTTTAACCATTGATGGCAAGAGGATAAGCGCTAATGAGGGAGAGAAGCTCCTTTGGGTGGCACTGGGTAATGGTATCTATATTCCTAACCTGTGTGGTCTTCAGGATAATTCACAGCCGCCGGCTGCTTGCCGTCTGTGTTTCGTTGAAGTGGAGGGTAAGGAGAAACCAGTTACTGCCTGCACAGAGACAGTAACTGACGGAATGGTGATAGACACCAGAGGGGGAAAGGCGTTAAGGCTGGCACGTACTGCCTTTGAGCTGCTTATGTCATCTCAACAGGTGGACTGCGCTCACTGTGCCAAGAATGGCTCCTGCGAGCTTCAACAAATTGCTCATCATCTTAATATTAAGCTTAAATCAAATCGCTTTAGGCGAATTCTGCGGGAACTACCAATAGATGATAGTAGTTCTGTATTTACCTACGACCCGAATAAATGCGTTCTCTGTGGTCGGTGTGTCTGGGTATGTCGGGAGCGTCTGGGTATAGGAGCTATTGGCTTTGCTTATCGTGGCTTTCAGCGAGTGGTTACTACCTTTGCCGGTGAGGCATTTGCCGATTCTAAGTGCCAGGAATGCGGAGAGTGCGTTCGTGTCTGTCCTTGTGGTGCCCTGGTGTTTAAGAATGATAAAACCGAGGAGGAGCAAACTTGAGAGTCTACCTTGATTGCCTACCTTGTCTACTGCGACAGGCTCTGGAGGCAGCCAGAGCCGCTACTGAAGACGAGAATATCCACCGCCGGGTGATAAATTCTGTAGCCGCTATGATTCCACAGTTGTCGTCAGACTTGAGACCACCGGAGATTGCCCAGCAGGGCTACCAGCTTATCTACCAGATTACTGGGAATAGTGACCCATTCCGTCAGGTAAAAGTTGAGTCTAACCGTGAGGCATTGGCACTTTACCCTCGTCTCAAGGAGGTAGTGTCTAATTCGGAAGCACCGTTGCTCACGGCATGTAAGCTAGCTATAATTGGTAACTCTATAGATCTTGCTCCTAACTTTGATTATGGTGGTATCAACAATATTGTGGGAACGGCTCTGGCATCTCCACTAGTCATCAATGACTATCAGCAGTTCGTCCACAATATCAATAACTCACGGCACATCTTATACCTTGGTGATAATGCTAGTGAGATTGTATTTGACCGTGTGCTCATCGAGGAGCTTCGTCAGATTAAGGAGCTGGAGATTGACTTTGTGGTAAGGGAAAGACCAATCATAAATGATGCTACAATGGAGGATGCTATGGCCGTGGGCATGGACAGGGTAGCCAGGATAGTCTCCAGTGGTTGTGACGCTCCAGCCACCATCCTCTCCCAGTGCTCCTCTGAGCTGCTAAGACTTTACTATTCTGCCGATGTCATAATTGCTAAGGGACAGGGAAACTACGAATCGCTGGACGAGGAGCCGGATAACATCTTCTTCCTGCTGAGGGCTAAGTGTCAAATAGTAGCCAGGTTGCTGAGGGTGAATGTTGGCGATGCCATTCTCCAGCGACATAGGGGATGAGGCAGAAATTGAGGCAGCCTCTAGTAACGGCTACAATAGTAGTGGGCCATTGTGGACAGTTCCTGAGCTCTTCTTCGAAGATAGGACCCCTCTGGGATGTAAAAGAGGTAACAATTGAATTAATGGAATAGAAGTCGGCAAATCTTTAAGTTCAGATGTAGTTACGGAGATGTAATGGCTGAAAAATATGCTCATAATACTAATAAAACAGAAAAGGCTCATATCCACATAACCGGGATGACCTGTGCCTCCTGTGTCGCCCGGGTTGAGGAGGCTCTGTCAAGTGTACCCGGCGTAGTTTCAGCCAATGTTAACCTGGCTTCAGAGAAAGCCACTGTGGAATACACCGAAGGAATGCAGCTAGTTGACCTGCAGCGGGCAGTGATGGAAGCTGGCTATGAACTGGGCTTAGAAGCGGCGATACTGGAAGATGTCACTACTGCTGCCCAGCGAGAACTGCGTGGCGTAAGGAATCGGTTTATCTTTGCCGCTATCCTCGCCGCATCAATTATGGCTCTAATGTGGGCACCCGCATTCGCTGGGAAGTCCTATCTACTATGGGCACTGGCGACACCGGTGCAGTTCTGGGCAGGCTGGCGATTCTACCGGGGTGCTTGGGGAGCATTAAGACACAAGACTGCGGATATGAATACGCTGATTGCTGTGGGCACCTCAGCCGCTTACTTTTATAGTATGGTAGCTGTTCTCTTTCCTGGTCTCTTTGCTGCTACCGAGGTAGAGCCTGGTCTCTACTTTGATACCTCAGCGATGATTATTACTCTAATACTGCTTGGTCGCTTTTTGGAAACACGAGCCAGAGGACAGACTTCAGAGGCGATAAAGAAGCTCATCGGTCTGAATCCTAAGACAGCTCTGGTTATCAGCGACAGTGAGGAAAGAGAAATTTCCATTGAAGATGTTCAGGTTGGTGACCTCATTATAGTACGGCCGGGAGAGCGAGTACCCGTGGATGGCATTGTTCGTGAGGGCTATTCCATCATTGATGAGTCCATGATTACCGGTGAGAGTATTCCTGTAGAGAAAAAGACGGGTGATGAAGTTATCGGTGCCTCTATTAATAAGACAGGTAGCTTCAAGTTCGAGGCAACCAGGGTGGGCAAGGATACCACCCTGGCTCAAATTATCCGACTGGTGGACGAAGCCCAGGGAAGCAAGGCGCCTATTCAACGCCTGGCTGATGTCGTTGCCAGCTACTTCGTGCCGATAGTAATTGGCATTGCCACCATTACCTTCATAATATGGTACTTTGCCGGACCATCCCCGTCTCTTACCTACGCCATTCTCAACTTTGTGGCAGTACTTATTATCGCTTGCCCCTGCGCTATGGGGCTGGCGACGCCAACCGCCATTATCGTGGGCACCGGTAAAGGAGCCGAGCATGGTGTTCTTATCAGGAGTGCTGAGACACTGGAGAGGTCTCACCAAATAAGTGCTGTGCTGCTGGATAAAACAGGCACCCTAACCCAGGGTAAACCCAAGGTAACCGATATTTTCGCTGTCCCCTCTTCTTCCCAGGAAGAGGTTCTCCTGCTGGCAGCCTCCGTAGAATATGGCTCAGAGCATCCACTCGGTGAGGCTATAGTTAGGGCGGCCTCAAAGAGGAAGCTGAAGATACCATCAGCTTCAGATTTTAACGCTATCCCCGGACACGGTGTCGAGGCTTCAGTGGAAGGCAAAAAGCTTATCTTAGGCAACCTCAGGCTAATGAGTGAGAAGAACCTTTCCTGGAATGGGCTGGGGGAAGAGGCCGAACGACTCTGGGCAAAAGGCAGGACAGTGATGTTTTTGGGTATAGATAGACAGGTAGTGGGCATCATCGCTCTGGCTGATACCCTTAAGCCGAATGCCAAAGCGGCAGTGGGTGCGCTACATAATATGGGTATTGAGGTAATGATACTCACCGGAGACAACCAGCGTACCGCTGAAGCTATTGCCCGAGAGGTGGGCATTGACCGTGTCCTGGCTGAGGTGCTGCCGGAACGCAAGGCTCAGGAGGTTAAAAAGCTGCAGGAAGAAGGCAAGGTAGTGGCAATGGTAGGAGACGGGATAAATGATGCCCCGGCTCTGGCTCAAGCGGATGTGGGCATCGCCATCGGCACCGGCACTGACGTGGCGATGGAAACTGGAGATATTACGCTGATTAGCGGTGATTTAGGGGGAATTGTAACTGCCGTATCCCTAAGCAAACGCACCATGAGAACTATCAAGCAGAACCTCTTCTGGGCTTTTGCCTACAATAGCGCTCTTATACCAGTGGCGGCAGGGGTGTTATACCTTGCCTTCGGGAATGCTAGTGTCCCCTCAGGACTTCACTTTATTTTAGGTAACTATGGTTTCCTGAATCCTATTCTGGCAGCGGCAGCCATGGCCGCCAGCTCCCTCACCGTGGTATCCAACTCACTGCGTCTAAAAGGGTTTAGACCAGTCAAATTTGAAGACTAATTAAAGGAGGTGTGCTAATGGCAATTGACCCGGTTTGCAAGATGGAAGTGGAAGAGAGTAAGGCAGTAGCTACCTCCGAATACAAGGGAGAGAAATACTACTTCTGTGCCGCTGGTTGTAAGAAAGCCTTTGACCAGAACCCTGAGAAATACCTAGCTGAGGGAAAAAAGAACTAGGTTTAGTATTACAGGTGGAACCGGGATAACGAGCGCCTTATTCCAAGCTACCCTGCCAGCCGTTGAAGGTAGCGGTGAGCCCAAAGCGCAGCTTTGGCTCCCTCGCCAGTAGCAACGGCTATTTGCTTCTCAGGCACATCAATCACATATCCGGCGGCATAAAGTCTAAGTGCTGTGTTTTCACAGGAGCAGCTAATAGGCACCTCTCCCCATTTGTTGATTCCAATAATTCCGCTTATTGGCCCAGAGTTGGGCACCAGACCAATTCAATGAAAACTCCAGTAGTCTCCAGCCGTTTCCTCTCGCCACTCATCGGGTCTCTTATCAGGATCCCGTGACAAAATCTTGACCCTCGATTTTCTAGGTTTGATATTCAGTAAAAATGCTAAGGTTGTTGGCATCCGATAGCTTATCAATAAGAATAGCATCACCAGTTAAGGGACTTCATTTCCAAATCTAGGCTCTTTGAGACGTCTACGCTACTATTTCTTACTACCCTGAGAATATTTATTGACAAGCCCCCAATATAGGACTAAGCTCAAACCCAAATATGTTAAATAACACTGTAGGAGAAGGGACGTGAAATACCGAGTTCACCGATTAGATGTCAGTATGACGAGGGACCAGGTAAGGCTAGAGCAATTCCTGAATAACTTGGATGGTGAGGTCATAGCGATAATCCCGAACATTACTATTCAGACTTTATAGAGCCCCAAGGTGGATTTCCTCTTCATCGTAGAGAAAGTAAGCTAGTAAGTCTAAGGGATTTGAGCCCTTCTCAGAAACGGAGTAGCCGAGTTTAGTCCTGCATGGCTATCCAGTGGAGCCTCTCGTGTGGTTCACTGCCGACAGATGTATCCCTATCCTGAGCCACATTGATATCAGTGTAGGGGCTCCCTTTTCGGGAAATATAATCCTTTGCCCTTTTGCAGTAGGGGTAGGTAGACGTCGAATAGATAACCACTTTCTTATCAGTTATTCTTTAATCTCCAATACAGAATGTTTGGTAGCTTAGCCTTCCGGGTGAATGTACTCACTCACTATAGGATTGCCACATGCTGGGCAGGTAGCTACTAATGAGACTAGGCAGCTCGGGCATATACCAGGCTGTTTGGCTTCATAACCACATTCCGGACAGATATACTTGACATCTTGCATCAAACCACCTCCAAGCCATTTGATAGCGAAATCTTATATCTATATACTGAAGCTGTCGAGATTTCCTGCCGCAAGTCTACGGGCCAGCGGGCTTGTGTTACTCGGCGCAAATGATTGAGAGCAAACCAGAAATTGTTGTGCTATAATTCATCCGCGGGAATATTCTCTATGCAGAAAGCTGCCTTTGAAGGAGAGTTACCGGGTTGCAGTATGGCGGCAAAGCTGAGGTTCTAAAGCTCTCATTTATTTTCTCTAGCTTGAATGATGACGAACTTGGTAAACTAGCCAACATTGCCATCGAGCGTAGTCTCACGCCCGGCGAGTTCGTTTTCTGGGATGGTGATGCTCCTGAGTGGTTCTACATGGTTGTTGCAGGTAAAGTAAGGGTCTTAAAACACTCTTCGCTAGGGAGAGAGTTTACCATATCTTTTTTCGGCCCTGGTGAAATGTTTGGCGAGGTAGCCGTCTTTGAGAACAAGCCCTATCCTGCTTCAGCTCAGGCTGTAACTAAAACCAATGTAGTAGGAATTAAGAGAAAGGATTTCCTGTCTTTTCTTGCCAATCGCCCCCAGGTTGCCCTCCGGATTATTAGTGTCTTAGGGGGACGACTCAGGGATGCTCAGGGCCGCTTAAGAGACTTTGCCGGAGAGAGGGTTGAGCATCGCCTTGCCAGTGTACTACTTATGCTTTCGGCAAAGCTTGGTCCTACTCTCCCGTTTACCCGCCAAGAAATCGCTGAAATGGTGGGAACCACTACCGAGACAGCCATCCGGGTGATGAGTCAACTGAAGGACAGAGGAATTGTTCAATCCGTTCGCGGTGCAGTGATTATCCTCGACGAGCAGAAACTCGGACTGCTAGGTGAAGGGCCACCACGAGTATAGAACAATAAGACCATTCCGCTACTTCGGTTTATACCCCTGGCACAAACACCTACAAATAACTCCCCACTATTTATGATTCAAATCATAGTCGGCGATGTCAATAAGTTATACTATTGGTGTAGAAGTTAAAACTTAGGCATCCCTCGCTAGAGGAGGTGACAGGAATGATCAATAAATGTCCCGGTCAGGATCCGAGAAATCTACGAGCGGCACTATACAAATGCCCGAACTGTGGTGCCGAGGTTGAAATATTTTCTGACGAAATGAGGGTGAAATGCAGTGAATGTGGTGAGTATGTGTATGGTGATAGGATACCGTCTTGCATCGATTGGTGCGCTTCAGCCCGACAATGCCTGGGAGAGGAGAGGTGGAAAGAGTTGAGAGGGGACCAGAAGTCCCAAGGGCAAGAAGATGTACTGCACTAAGGGAACCGTTGGGCGACACCTCTTGCTTTTGGTGATATGTGGTATGTAATTTTTGTCAATATACCGACGGGAGGGTTGGGAAGCGATACCTTATTTAGGGCAATGAACTAAAGAAAGGAGAAAATGAGATATGGAAACGGGTTATATTCGAAAATAATTCAAGCAGGGGTTTAACAAGCCCAGACCAGATGAAATGGGAAACCCTGTAATTTGATAATTTAACAAAGGAGGTATCAAGTGGGCAACACACAGGAAAATTTGCAATCAGCTTTTACCAGGGAAAGCGAGGCCAACCAGAAATACTTATTCTTTGCTGATAAAGCGGAGAAAGAGGGTCACCCACAGATAGCCAGGCTATTTCGGGCTGTGGCCGAGGCAAAAAGGGTTCATGCTTACAATAATCTTGAGGCTATGGGGGGCATGGGGGTAACCAAGGATAATCTGATGGCAGCCATCAGTGGGGAAAAGTATGAATTCAAGGAAATGTACCCCGACTTCACTAGGCAGGCAGCCTCGGAAAAAATTATGGAGGCTCGGACTAACTTTGAATATGCAATGGGGGTAGAGAAGATTCATTACGACCTGTACCAGAAGGCACTTAAAGACCTTGAGGCAGGAGAGCAGCTAAAAGATGAGCCTTACTTTGTCTGCCCGGTCTGCGGCTATACTGTCGCCGGGGAAGCTCCCAAGCACTGTCCCATGTGTGGTGTCCCCGGCAGCCAATTCAAGCGTGTGGACTAGGGAATGTACTTAAAAACAAGCAATGCAGTTAGCTGGCAGGATATCCCTATCAAGGAGGTAACTATAGGAATTCGAGGTGACCATAAGTCCTAAGGGCGAGAAGATGTACTGCACTAAGAGAACCGTTGGGCGGTATCCTTTGCTTGTGATAAAATGTGTTGTGTAATCTTTGTCAATATGTCAACTAAAGGGTTGGGAAGCGGGACCTTAGTTTAGGTAATAAAGTGAAAGAGGCAAGTTATGGTAATGGAAAGATTGAAGCCAGTTTCGAGGACGTAGTCCTTGAGATTAGCCTTCCCAAAGCCGCTGAGGTTAAACCCAAGAAAATTTCAGTCTCGGCTAAGAAGAAGGAGAAAGCCAGCAAGTAACCTAATGTAGTCCCCACAGTCCCGATTCCCTGCCTTTAGGTGAGTGGAGGATGAATATGGTAACTGAACAGAATAAGACCCTAGAAGCTCTTCAAATTGCTATTCAGATGGAAATTGATGGTAAGGAATACTATCTGAAAGCTAGCCAGGAAAGTAGTAATGAGCTAGGCAAGAAGTTGCTGCAGGCGCTAGCTGCTGAAGAAGATACTCACCGGCAGAAGTTTGAGGAGATATATGATACTATACGAAATAAAAAGGCCTGGCCAGTGACTGATTTTCAGCCTGATGGAGGCCAAAGGTTGAGAACCATATTCGTCAGGGCAACCGAGGGGATGAGCTCTGATATAAAGTCTCTGGCTACTGAGATTGATGCCATACAAACAGCCATGGATATGGAAAATAAGACCTACGATTTCTATAAAAGCCAAGGGGAAAATGCTGCCTATGCTGCCGAGAGAAATTTTTATCAGTCCTTGGCTGGCGAAGAAAGGGAACATCGCCTAATTCTGCTTGATTACTACCAATACCTCAAAGACCCGGCAGGGTGGTTTGTTAAGAAGGAGCATCCATCTCTGGATGGTGGCTGAATAAGAATAAGGATAGAGGAGGAGTAAATATGCTGGAGATTAAGCAGCTGACTGTAGCCGTAGAGGACAAGGAAATCCTCCATGATGTGAGTTTGACGATAAAAACTGGCGAGACACATGTTCTCTTCGGTCCTAATGGTAGTGGCAAGACCACACTTCTCATGGCAATGATGGGTTTCCACAAGTACCAGGTAACTAGTGGTAGCATCATTTTTAGGGGTATGGATATAACCGGATTACCACTGGATGAGCGGTCTCGCTTAGGAATTGGTATCTCATTCCAGCGCCCTCCGGTGGTTCGGGGCGTAAAAACACGGGATATGGTTTCTGCCTGTCTCAAAGAGCGGGGAGGTGAGGAAATTATAAGTAAACTGGCCAAGAAAGCTGACCTAGCTGATTTTATGGATCGAGAGATAAACTATGGCTTTTCCGGCGGTGAGATAAAGCGCTCTGAGTTAATGCAGCTATTAGCCCAAAAACCAGAGTTGACCTTGCTGGATGAGCCTGAGTCCGGGGTTGACCTGGTAAATATAGCCCTCATAGGCGAACTGATAAATGAGCTGCTGGAAAAAGATTGCCCAATACGGTTCCGTAAATGTATGGGTCTTATCATCACCCATACCGGTAACATCCTGGACTACGTTAACGCCCTTACTGGCTATGTTATGTATGACGGCAGGATAGGTTGCGAGGGTGACCCCCACGAAATCTTAAAAACCATTAAAGAAAAGGGCTATGAAGAGTGTATCAGATGCCTGGTAAGGGAGGTGCCAAATGCCTGAAATAAAATCTGCCAAGACATATAAAGATAGAGCTAAAGCAGCCGCAGCCAAGCCAGCAGCCCTTGGTAATGACATAGACCTGAGTACTTATATTAGCTCAACTGAGGAACAACCATACCGGGCTGACCCGTCGGAACTCCCAGCCCAAGCCAAAGAGAAAATGCTGGAGGCGGGAGTTATTCTGGATGATATAAGCCAAAGGTCAGGGACCTTTATCCAGATGGATAACGCACCAGTCCACAGCTCAAGCCGGCAAGAGGGCATAGAAGTAATGGCAGTCAGCCAGGCTCTGGAGAGATATGACTGGCTATCAGATTACTGGTGGCGGGCAGTAGCTGTAGATAGTGATAAATATACCGCCCATATTGAGCTTAGCCAGAGTAACGGCTATTTCATTAGAACTCTACCTGGCTATAAAACTGTTTTCCCAGTTCAAGCGTGTCTTTATTTGTCAAAAGTACAACTAGCCCAGAATGTTCATAATATCATCATTGCTGAGGAAAACTCTGAACTCCATATTATTACCGGATGTACCACTGCCTCAAAAGAGGAACCGGGATTGCATATGGGAGTTTCTGAGTTCTACATAAAGAGAGGGGCTAAGGTTACCTTTACCATGATACATAGCTGGAATCCAGTGGTAGCGGTGCGTCCCCGCACCGGCGTTATTATTGAACAGGACGGGCTGTTCCTAAGTAACTACGTGATTATGAAGCCAGTTCAATCACTGCAGACCAATCCTTTAGCCAAATGTGTAGGCGAAAATGCTACTGTCAGGTTTAACAGTATTTTGGTTTCTACCCCGGGCTCAATGATGGATGTTGGCTCTAGGGTCCTCCTTAATGCCAAAGGTGCTAAAACCGAGATAATATCAAGAACCATCACCACCGGGGGTAACATTGTCGCTCGGGGCTATATAGAAGGCAATGCCCCTGAAGTCAAAGGGCATCTAGAATGTCGCGGACTAATCCTGGAGGGGAAAGGGGTAATTCATGCTGTACCTGAGCTTAAAGGTACACTGGCTGGTATTGACCTATCCCACGAAGCTGCGGTAGGCAAAATCGCTGAAGAAGAATTGGAGTATCTGATGGCTCGGGGACTAACTCGAACTGAGGCTACAGCTACCATAATTAGAGGCTTTCTCAGGGTAGACATTGAAGGATTACCCCCACTGCTCAGTGCCGAACTTCAGCGGGCGGTGGAAGCCAGCGAAGAAGATCTTATGTGAATAAACTATCGGAGGTGAAAAATGAATCTTAAAGCTTTATATAAGTTAGGTTATGGTCTGTATGTAGTGAGTTCAAGGAAGGGGGATAAGCTCAACGGTCAAATTGCCAACACCGTGTTCCAGATAACTTCGGAGCCGCCGACCATTGCCGTAAGCATCAACAAGAATAATTTAACCCATGAGTTTATCAAGGAAAGCAAAGTAATGGCGGTCTCGGTCATCTCCCAGGATACACCGCTCTCTTTTATCGGTCACTTTGGCTTCAAGTCGGGTAAGAATATAGACAAACTCGAGGGCATTAACTATAAAATAGGTGAGACCCAGGCTCCAGTGATTACTGACAACACCCTTGCTTATGTGGAAGCTAGAGTAATTCAAGAGGTAGATGTTGGCACCCATACTATCTTTATAGGAGAGCTGGTGGGAGCAGATATCCTTAGAGATGGCGAGCCAATGACCTATGCTTATTATCACCAGGTCAAGCGGGGTACCACCCCAAAGACGGCTGCCAGCTATATTGATGAGAAAAAGGAGGCGAAACCTATAATGCCAAAATACGAATGTACCGTTTGTGGCTATATCTATGACCCGGAACTAGGAGACCCCGATGGCGGTATTAAGCCGGGTACACCATTTGAAGAAATACCCGATGACTGGGTGTGTCCCGTCTGCGGGGTGAGCAAGAGCGATTTTAAGGTAGTAGAATAAAAATTAAACTTCCAGAAGCAAGCAAGAAGGCAAGACTATGAGTGAGTTATTTACTGACAAAAAGAGGGTGTTAAAAGACTTAATCAAGGCACTGCATGCCGGAGCGCGCCCTGACGAAATGAAAGAAAAGTTCAAGGAAGTCTTGGGGGATATAGGCCCGCTAGAGATATCTAGAGTGGAAGAGGAGCTCATTGAAGAGGGTATGCCAAGGGAGGAAATCAGAAGGCTTTGCGATGTTCACCTTGCTGTCTTCAGGGAGTCGCTTGAGAAACCGAAAATTGAAGCTCCACCAGGTCATCCAATATACATCCTCTTGAAAGAACATGAACTTGTGAGAGAATTTGTCGAGGAAATCAGTTCTTTTCTTACCAGAGTTGAACAGGCCAGAAATTTTGAAGCAATTGGAAACGATTTGCCAAGAATTGGAGAACTCTTGGGGCACCTTAGAGAATATGAGAAGCATAAGGTCAGAGAGGAGAATTCCCTCTTTCCTTATTTGGAGAAACACGGGGTGACTCAGCCACCAGCCATAATGTGGACAGAACACGGTGAGCAAAGGGGGGAGATCAAGGAAGCGAGCCAGACATTGGAGAACAAAATGGCTCTGGGGTTTGAGGAGTTCAGAGAAAAGTTACTCACACATCTTAGGAATCTGGTTCATCTCATTCCAGACCACTTCTACAAGGAAGAGAACATACTCTTCCCGGCGGCACTGAAAGTCATCGATGAGCCAGAGTGGCGGGAGATAAAAGCATCGATGGACGATTTAGGATATTGCTACTTCACACCCAAGGAGGCTATTGGCGAAAAGGTAGAATTGGCTAAAGAAGTCAAGGAGCAGGAAGGAGAAATAACCTTTGAAACCGGCTCTATGATAAAAGAGGAATTGGAGGCGATGCTTAACACCCTACCCGTAGATATAACCTTTATTGACCAAGAAGATACCGTGCGGTACTTCAGCCAGCCAAAGGAGAGGCTCTTTCCAAGGGCAAAGGCAATTATCGGTCGCAAGGTACAGATGTGCCATCCTCAGAAAAGTGTATATGTGGTGGAGCAGATACTGTCCGATTTTAAGAACGGCAAGAGAGATTCAACTGAGTTTTGGATTAATCTTGGGGAGCGGAAGGTATATATTAGATATTTTGCTGTGAGAGATAAGGCTGGCAGATATGAGGGAACATTGGAAGCCACACAGGATATCACGGAAATAAAGAAAATCAAGGGAGAAAAAAGGCTACTCGATTACTAACGGAGGAGTAAAATGAAACCAAGAGAGATAAAGCCAGGGATTTACTGTGTAGGAGCTATAGACTGGGACCGGCGGTTATTTGATTCGCTGATACCACTTCCCGATGGCACGAGCTATAACTCATATCTAATCAAGGGCAATGAGAAGACGGCGCTTATTGACACCGTTGACACTACTATGCAGGAGGTGCTGATAAATAACCTGAGCGAGCTAGGGATTAACAGCCTGGACTATCTCGTTGCCAATCACGCTGAGCAGGACCATTGCGGTACCATCCCGCAAGTCCTTGAGAAGTATCCCGAGGCGAAAGTGGTATGCACACCTAAATGTAAAGGTATGCTCATCGACCTGCTTATGATTCCAGAAGAGAAATTCATCACGGTCAATGATAAAGAAACTCTCTCGCTGGGAGATAGAACTCTGGAGTTCATCCATGCTCCCTGGGTTCATTGGCCAGAGACGATGCTTACCTATCTGAGGGAAGACAAAATACTGTTCCCCACTGATTTCCTCGGCTCCCACCTGGCTACAACTGACTTATATGTCAGCGATGAAGGGCAGGTCTATGAGGCAGCCAAGAGGTATTACGCCGAAATCATGATGCCTTTCCGAACAACTATTCAGAAGAATTTGGAGAAAATAGAGGACTACGCCATTGACATCATCGCTCCCAGCCACGGTCCTATGTATGATAAACCGGAGTTCATCCTGAAAGCCTATCATAGCTGGGCATTTGACGAGCCCAAAAACATCGTGGTATTGCCATATATCTCAATGCATGGCAGCACCCGAAAGATGGTAGAATACCTTGTCGAAGCTTTGTCCCGGAGAGGCGTGACGGTAAAGCAATTTGACCTCGTCGTAACTGACATCGGGAAACTAGCGATAGCGTTGGTGGATGCGGCGACAGTTGTTATTGGGACGCCCACCGTTCTCGCCGGTCCGCATCCAAATGTTGCCTATGCTGCCATCCTGGCGAATGCCCTGAGACCAAATCTTAAGTTTGTCTCCATCATCGGTTCCTATGGCTGGGGAGGCAAAACGGTTGAGCAACTTGCTGCTATGATTCCCAACCTCAAGGTGGAAATATTAGAGCCGGTGCTGTGTAAGGGCTTTCCTAAAGAAGACGATTTCAAGGCACTGGATAACCTGGCAGCTACAATTGCCGAAAAGCATAAGGAGAATAATTTTACTTAATAATGTCTTACCATAAGGAGTTAAAATGTCCCAAGCGATAATAATTTACGAAACCAGAACTGGAAATACCCGGATAATAGCCGAAGCAATCCAAGAGGGTATGAAGAAAGCCGGGGTTGAAGTGCTGCTGAAAAGGACGGCAGAGACAAAGGCAGATGACATGGCAGATGTTGCTGCCGTAATTCTTGGTGCCCCAACATATCATCATGATTTAATCTCATCGATGAAGACATTCCTTTTCGAAATGGAGAAGGCAGACCTGAATGGTAAAATTGGAGCTGCCTTTGGCTCCTATGGATGGAGCGGTGAATCAGTCCAAATAATGGGCGATACCATGAAGCATATCTTCGGAATGGAGGTGATGGAACCAGGATTGAAAATAAAACGCAGGCCAACTGAAAGTAGCCTGGAACAGAGTAAGGAATTCGGAAAGAAAATTGCTGAGAAAATAAAGAGAGGAGGGGATTGAATATAGAATAGAGTTTAAAGGTATTTTAAAACGAGGAGTCTTGGGACAGTATCCTTAAGAAAGGAGGAAGAGATGAACTACTGGATATGCAGTGAGTGTAACTATGTCCTTGAAGCTGAAACACCGCCTGAGGTATGCCCCAGTTGCCATGGCAAATGTCTCTTTACCAATGTCACCTGCTACATTCCCGAGTGTGGGGGACCAGATCATCTAGACCAGAGACTGGTGGCTCAACGGGTGAAGGAATCAAAAGAGGGGATCAAACAATCCTTTTAAGTGAAATCACTAAAAGGGAGGTGGCATAATGACAGTACAAAAAGAAGTCTATAAGTGTAATGTCTGTGGCAATATTGTTGAAGTGCTGCATGTTGGAAAGGGGGAACTGGTCTGTTGTGGGCAGCCTATAGAGTTACTACAGGAGAAGACAGCGGATGTTGGACTAGAAAAGCATGTGCCTGTGGTAGAAACAACTGATAGAGGAATAACAGTCCAGGTTGGTAGCACAGCGCATCCTATGGAGGAAAAACACTACATAGAGTGGGTTGAAATAATTGCCGACGGCGATATTTACCGGAAGTTCCTTAAGCCAGGGGATAAGCCAGAAGCAGAGTTTGAGATTAGACCCCAAAAGGTATCAGCCAGAGAGTATTGCAGCATCCACGGCTTGTGGAAATCCATCTGAAAATTTTGCATCAATAAATAAAGGAGGCGAAAAGTGGACTTCAGTAATCCTTTTGGAACTATGGTGACCCGAAAAATGACCGCCGAGGAACTAGCTAGGGCTATTAGGCAAAATATAGCCGCTGAGCTGGATGCAGTGGCTCTCTACCAAGCTCATTTTGACGCTACTGACGATGAGCGGGCCAAGAAAGTGCTAGCCCATGCTCGGGACGATGAAAAAGAGCATGTAGGAGAATTTTTAGCGCTGCTGGAGATTCTTGACCCTCAGCAGGCCGAGTACATTAAGAAGGGAAAGGCAGAGATTGCTGAATTGCTAGAGGGAAAGTAGCCCTATTACAGGTATTGCTATTTATATGGAAAAACTGCCTGGAAGTTTGAAGGAAGCTATCATTTTATAAGAACAATACTAATGCATAACACGAAGATGATTAGTTTTCCATTGCTAAGCTACATCTCCACAAATGCTTTCGTTAAATCATGGGTTAATCGAGCGCCCGAGCGAGTTATGCCGATACCGGATTAACCATGATTGTAAAAAATATGATATAAGAAGCAGCAGAAGCCAAGACCACAAGCAATGAATTCCACATTTCTTCAAGATTGCTTAGGCATTTTGTACCTCTCAATGACAGCCAAGTCTGTAGACGCACCCAGATTGTGAACCTCCCAAATTTAGACTCATAGATTAGGGAAGCTTTACTCTCATTGTATATTGCTGTAACTCGTGATAGAATAAACATATGCTCCCCAAGGAAATAGCAGATTAGACGAATTCTGGATTGGTATATATGGTTGTTAACCGGAATTCGCTTGTCCTTTCACAAGCTAGATAAGAGGTGTTTGTTATGGGAAGAGGCAAATTACGGCTTTTGCTGATAATATCGCTCTTCATTCTCTCTTTGGCAGCTTGTGGACCCGGAGCTACTCACGAAACGCAAGTTAATGGTGTCCCTATACCGACCGTCAGTGATATTGCCGATGGCAAATCCTTCACTGAAGGCGGCTCTCTCCCGGAATATACCTTCAGGACGCTGTGGAAGCAAGCCCTCACGGAGGCACAAGAGTGGCATCAAGATGCCTATCTTGTTGTAGCCAACGGCTGTGATATTGATAAAAAGGGAATTCCTGCTTACTGGTTTCTCGTTTTTTTAAGCCCTTCCGATGAGCTTTACCGTCTTGATTTGAGAATCGACCCAATAGGGGAAGTAATTGAACAGGAAATTTGGACGGAAGGCAGTGAAGAAGAGCTAAGAGATTATAGAATTGCTTACGGAGATACTCCCATCCCAGCAAAGGTTGTGGACAGCGATGTGGTGGTGCAAAATTCTATCTCAGCTTTATCAGCTCAGTTTAAGGCGGAGAAAATTAGAGAACCAGGAGCTATACTTAGCTGGGATGATGAATCGGAGGAGCTTGTCTGGAGCTATATATTTTTCTATAAATTGACTGCTGAATACTGTGGCGTTGATATTAATCCCCAAACAGGTAAAATTAAAAAAGTCTGGCGAGGTAGCGATACAGAATCGATATAGAGCTGCGCTTGATAAGAGGCGCCAAAAAGAGGAATTACATGTCGAGTAAAACTTTTCTCAAAAAGAGCCTACCCCTCCTTCTTATTGTTTTGTTTCTGGTTTCACTGCTTTTTGTTAGTCCCAGTACTCCACAAAGGGCAGGAGTTGACCCGGGTGACCAGCCGTCCTGGGGTGTTCTGGGACCTTCACCGGTTGAGGCAGCAGAGGAGGCCGAACCCCACTGCATTCACAATGTGTGTGTCTGTAACTGCCTTGCCCACCAGTGTTTCCTCGGCTGGGGTAGTTTTGGGGTGTATAATGCATGGTTTGATACAGTCTACACCATGACTGGGTGTGATGATTCTGCCTGGGAAAATACTGCTGGCGTGCTTCTGAGCCTAGCGGCATCGGCGGTCCAAGCCCCTGGCGCGCCCACACTGTCGTGCTGGCAACTGCTCAGTGCTCAAAAATATTTATGCTCGGGTGACTGTGATGGAAATAATTGCCGCTATGCCCCCAATGTGCATATGAGTCTCGATACACCCGGCGAAGGCTATACCGCTATCACAGTGGATAACCACCACATGGAGGTCTTATCAGAGTACGAGCCCACTGCCTACAGCCGCGATTTCAACACATACTTTTACCTTAGTTACGGCGAGGGGCAGAAGTTACTACTCGAGAATTGGTATGTTACCAGCCTCAGTTACCCCAATTGGATAATCTGGCATGGATTGGATGATTGTATTAGCAGTTACGGATGCGATAACCCCCGGTGCAAGTTCTTGGCGTCTTTCGACCGCCCATCGTCGCTTTCCCATGACCTGACTTGGGGTGGTCTGATAGACCTGACGGGCTTCACGAAGAACGACCACGGAATTGATAGTAGTCCCGACCAAGGCTACATCGCTCTGAAAAGCGATGGCGACTCCATCACCATCAAAAAAGACAACGGGCTTTCAGGCTATACGTGGGTGCACAATAAAACGGATAAAACCGATACGGTCACGCCTTGGAATGCCTACAACAGTGAGTATACTGTTACGAATCACGAATGTAAAGGTTTGTGCACTGTTTTAAATAAAGAGGTGGATCGTGACACCTATGTGTTTGCCACCGAAGGGCCATCTGCCCACTTTCTAATAGGCGATTACACGGTCGAAGTGGAAGCTCGGCTTTTCCATGACAAGGACATCAATGATAATACCGTGAGTTATACCTGCAACCTGACTGAACCTCCTTCTGAGGGGGATGGAGGTGGACCCCCAGGGGGCGATGGAGGACCACCTCCTATTCAGGTTCAGAACATCGGGGAAGGTGTCCACCAGGGAAGCCTAGCTGATAATGAGCCGTATGATATGTATCAACTAGAGGTGCCTACCGGCTTAGTGCAGCTAAGAGTGACATTGGATGTACCCTCCAATGCCGATTTCGACCTCTACATGGCTAGAGGTTACGAGCCTAGAGTTTGGGGTGGGGGTTACTTATGTCCTCCTTATGATGGTGCTGGCATTGATGAGACCTGTGAGCTCCCAAGCCCTCTAGGGGGCACCTATTATATTAGGGTGAATCCCAACCCAGGCTCTGGAAACTACACGCTTACAGTTGAGTTCCTCCGTTCATCCCAACTTGAGAATATTGGGGAAGGGAGCCACCAGGGAAGCCTCTCTGATAGCGAGCCGTATGATATGTATCACCTGTATGTGCCAGCCGAGGTGTCGCTGCTGAGAGTTCGCCTGGGGGAAATACCCGCTAATGCCAATTTCGACCTCTATCTCGAACGAGGGCGAATGCCTACAGAGACTATTTTTTACAGTCGCTCTTGCAATATCGGGAACATGGATGAGACCTGTGAGGTCGCATTCCCGACAGAAGGTGATTATTATGTCATGGTGGACCGCAAGCAAGGCTCGGGTAATTACAGCCTTTCGGTTGAGTTCGTGGCTGAATCCGAAATTCCGGAAATTGGGGAAGGAGATTACCAGGGAAACCTGTCCTTGGGCAAGCCTGATGACTTCTACAGCCTGTTTGTGCCGTCCAACCTGGAGCAGTTGAGAGTGCACCTAGAGATACTAGATAATAATGCTAATTTCGACCTCTATCTCAGTAAAGGGCGAGTGCCTGCAATAGATAGTTACGACTATGAATCTAGCAGTGCTGGTAGCGCAGATGAGACCTGTGAGCTAACCAGACCTAGCAGGGGTAGATATTATATCACGGTGCACCGTTGTGAAGGCTTTGGAGACTACAACCTTAAAATTGATTTCGTCACCACCTCCGAACTACAGGAAGCCGGTGAGCTGGAGAATGAGCCCAATGATGACCTTAGTACAGCGAACCAATGGGACATCAGCAAGCTCATGCACGGGAAGTTAGATGTGCGTTTTGACGACGATCGCTTCCAGTTTGTTACCCTTCAGTCGGGCCTTTACACCTTGCACCTGACAGATGTGCCAGCCAATGTTAAGCCTGACCTTAGAATAAGCACTTCCTCGAACCAGGGAGTTGCCTCGGATTACAGCGCTGGTGCCGGAGAATCGGTCAGCCTGACCTTCGATGCCAATGTCGGGGAAGCATACTTCGTACTGGTGACTGCGAGTTCACCCTCTCAAATATCCGACCAGCTATATACCCTCGAGATGACAATTATTCCCGACCCCAACGAGCCAGATGACAACTTTGACCAAGCCACAGTGTGGGACTTCACCTCTGGCTCGGCGCATGGATATTTCTGGGAGCGTGTCTCCGGCCCCTCTGATTGGTATGTATTCACCGTGCCTGATTCGTTGGGCAGTGTGCTACTTACCGTGCACCTGACAGATGTGCCGGCTAATGTTGAGCCTGACATGAGAATAAGCACTACCTCCAACCAGGGAGTTGCCTCGGATTACAGCGCTGGTGTGGGAGAATCGGTCAGCCTGACCATCGATGCTAATGCGGGAGAGACCTATTATGTGTCAGTAAAACCGACTTCTCGCTCTCAAGTGTCCAACCAGCTATATACCCTCTCGGTAACTCCTCCGTCTGATGACGATACAACTCCTCCCTCTGATGACGATACAACTCCTCCCTCTAATGACGATATAACTCCACCGTCTGGTGGCGTCTTCACCTGGGATGACATACCTATTTACCCCGTAGCGGAGCTGGTAGCTGAGCAGAGCTTCTCAGTAGAGGGATGGTCAAGAACGGAGTGGCGTTGCTACCAAACCGGAGATAGCGAGAGTATGGTAATTGCCTTTTATCAGTCCCAAATGCCCACCATGGGCTGGCAGGAGTATATGCAGATGAAGATGGAAATAGAAGGAGACTACTCTTACTACACCAAGAATCAAGAACAGGATACAGCTACAGTAACGATTCAATCCGATAAAGGCCCGACTATCATCGCCATCATGAGATCTAGCAGATAGCAAGCGGAACTTCAAGATAACCGCTTCTTTTCATTTCAGTGATAGTGTGAAGTGGAGAGGGTTTTAACCAGCTCTCTCCTTTGTCTGCTTACCGGTTATCTATGGTTGTGCGTGACAAAAAGCCGCGCAGCTTGCTCTTCTTCAAGGTTATGCTCCCAGGTCCTTCATCTCTCTCTTACCTGGCATTTCACACATTATAATGGAAGAGCCAGTCTTCTAGTAGGAAACGGTGGCACAGAGAGGAATACTCAGCAAAAGAGTCAGTGAGTCTACAAATGAATAACTTAAACAGTGCTAGGCTATCAGGTGGGGAGCCTAGAGGTTACTGCTATGGTGGGCCATTCTGGACTCGAACCAGAGACCTCAGTCTTATCAGGACTGCGCTCTAACCAACTGAGCTAATGGCCCACGACCAGTTGCATCTAATTTTACGTTAAGATACTTGAAAAATCAAGAAGCACTTACAGAGGTTCTGCTTGGTAGGAGTTGACAGGTTATCTTACTTGCTAAACTCCCATCATTTATGTCTTTTGTTTCATACCCCAATGGGTAAAAGCCAGGTTGACCAGCCCCACGAATTCCACCACGGCAAATATAATGGTGCGGGTTGAGGAGTGCTCCCAGACAAATTCGTTCAATAGAAGCCCGATGGTGCCCACCGCAATCAGGATAAAGCCACTCAATTTAACAACTTGTTTCATGGATATATCCCTAAGTCCCCATTGTTTAAGAGGAGATACTAATATATAGAAAAACACCTTAACTCTTGGATAGCGGAAGGAAGGGAATACATCCTTCTCTTGAAGGATGACCGACCTAGGAGATAGGTTACACACCAATTCTCTCCCTAGAAAGGAGGTGATCCAGCCGCAGCTTCTGCTACGGCTACCTTGTTACGACTTCGTCCCAATCATCGACCCCACCCTAGGCGACTACCTCCCCGACAAGTCGGGGTTAGCCCATCGACTTCAGGTGTTGCCAACTTTCATGACGTGACGGGCGGTGTGTACAAGGCCCGAGAACGTATTCACCGTAGTGTGCTGACCTACGGTTACTAGCAACTCCAACTTCATGCAGGCGAGTTTCAGCCTGCAATCCGAACTGAGGATGGCTTTATGGGATTGGCTCAGGATCGCTCCATTGCTACCCTCTGTACCATCCATTGTAGCGTGTGTGTAGCCCAAGGCATAAGGGCCATGCTGACTTGACGTCATCCTCACCTTCCTCCCCGTCTTGCGGGGCAGTCTCACCAGAGAAGATAACTGACAACAAGGGTTGCGCTCGTTGCGGGACTTAACCCAACACCTCACGGCACGAGCTGACGACAGCCATGCAGCACCTGTGATGGCTCCTGACTCAACAGGTGGCTTCCCTTTCGGGTTGCTACTTCCAACATGTCAAGCCTTGGTAAGGTTCTTCGCGTTGCATCGAATTAAACCACACGCTCCGCTGCTTGTGCGGGCCCCCGTCAATTCCTTTGAGTTTTAGCCTTGCGGCCGTAGTCCCCAGGCGGGA
>Ga0114922_10000232_pt1 | contig 53362 bp, 36 predicted proteins | sample AartaG_FD_100975 | JGI IMG/M metagenome (GOLD analysis project Ga0114922, IMG submission 100975) | Deep subsurface microbial communities from Aarhus Bay to uncover new lineages of life (NeLLi) - Aarhus_00045 metaG | ecosystem: Environmental > Aquatic > Marine > Oceanic > Sediment | place...
GCTTTTAAAAGTTAAGTTGTTCTCTTGTTTTGTGGATGGGATTATAATAGGTTTTCTTCTTATTGTCAAGGTGTTGCGCTTAATTAGGGCTTAAATTTTTGGATTCTTTTTTATTGTGTTTTTAAAATCTATATTTCATAGTTTTCTATATATAATAATATATAGAAATTATCATTGTTATCTATGTATTCTTTTGACTTAATTAGATTCTTTAACTCTTCTAATCTATCTTTATCTAATGAAGAATCTTCTAATTTATCTTCTAAATCAATCATTGCTCTTTTTAAAGACAATTTCTTTTGATATCTAATACCATTAAAGTGTTTTATTGCTTTACCAACACCATAAAATTTAAATTTTAAACTTTCTCCATCAATCCAACTTGGCTCATCTTCTGTTATGGTAATAATATCATCAGATTCTCTTAATTGATTTATATATTTATTTGCTAAATATTCATAAGTACCATTTGGATATTTTTTATTATAATACTTATAATCTTCTATATCTTTACTATGTTTTATTTCATCCCAAAATAATTGCTCTTTATCACAATCATTTGCCATTAACTTAAATATAAATAGAGATATTAATAATATTATTTTCATAGCTTTATAACCTTTGCACCATAACCACCCTCTTTTGCTGTTGCATCATGAAATGAAACAACACTAGGATGAATTTCTAAAAACTCTTTAACTGCACGTGACAATTTTCCTGTTCCTATACCATGATAAACTAAAACTTCATCAAACCCTGCTATTAAACAGTCTGACAAAAACTTATCCAAATTCTCTATAGCTTCATTGGCTCTTTGACCATGTAAATCTAATTTTATATTTCCAGTACTTGGTTTTTCTATTTTTATATTAACATTTTTTGGTTTTATTTTTGGAATATTACCACTAGCACTTAAACTACTTAATGGTAACTGCAATTTCATACCATCATTTGTTTCAACAGTAGCTTTTTTACCTTTTATTGAAATAAGTAAACCTTTTGTATTATTATATTTTACTCTGTCTCCTACTTTTAAATTAATAGGTTCTTTGTTTTTCTCAATATGTATTTGTTTTTTTATTAAATGAGCTTTATTCAATATTTTATGCTGATCTTTTGTATTTGTTAGCTTAATTGCTTTTTTTGCTTCATCTATTGCTTCATTATACTCTTTTTCTAGTTTATCTTTTTGTTCAATTACTTTTTGATCTAAATTATCTTTTTGATCTTTTAAATTTTTTTCTAACTGTTCTGTTTTCACTATTTTCTTATCAAGTAATGCTATCTTCTCTCTATATTCTTTTTCTAACTCACTACTTCTTTCAATAAGTTCATTTAATTTATCTTTATCATCACCATATACCTCTTTTGCACGTCTTACAACTCCAAGTGGTATTTTATATCTTTGTGCTGTCTCAAATGCATAACTTTTTCCAATTGTACCTTGTAAGAATTCATAAGTAGGTTTTCTATTAACTTCGTCATATAATGCAGCTATTAAATCAACTTTATTATTTGATGCAAGAAGTGCTGCTAATCTTTTATGATGTGTTGTAACAATAATTTTAATATTTTTTTGAATCAAATCTTCAATAATCACTTTAAATAATGAAGCTGCTTCATCACTATCTGTACCTAATTCAATCTCATCAACACCAACTATTGTATTTGATTTATTAAATAGCTTACTAAACTCCAACATCCTTCCTGCAAAAGTAGAAATATCATTTTTTACACTTTGTGGATCATCTAAAATTGCATTTATATCTTTATATGAACCAACTATTGTAGACTTATCACAAGAGTAAGGAATAAGATATTTTGACATATATACTGCACTTAAAATCGATTTAAGCATCATCGTTTTTCCACCAGCATTTACACCTGTAATCATAATTACACTTTTTGTAAAATCAACTGAAATACTTTTAGCATTTTGCAATGCTGGATGTTTAAAATCTACTAACTTTTGAACTTTATTATAGTTTGATGGTTTAGGTAAAATAAAATTCTTATCATCTATTTTTGCAAACTCTATTCGTGCTTGATAGTGATCGTATCTATCAAATTCTTTATTTATAAACTTTAAAAACATAAGATGTTTAGTTAATAAAGAACTAAACTCTTTTGCTATTTTATATATAATATCGTCTTTTAAATTTGACAGATCTGCTTGTTTTTGTTTTAGTTCACTAATACTATGAGGCAATACATAGAAAAACCCACTTTGACTTCTATCTAAAACTTTTGCTTTTAAAACATGATTAAACCCAGCTCGAACCATTAAAGTTTGTTCACCATGAACTAAATGAACTTGATGATCTACTAAATATAGTTGTAAATTTTTACTATTAATTACACGATATAGCTTTTGCTTTATTGCATCACGATTTAAGTACATATTTTGATTTACATTATCAAGGTCATTACTAAATCCCTCAAGTATTTCACCTTTATCATTAAATGATTCTGTTATTTTAAGAAGTTCATTTGGAATTATAATTTTATCAATCCAATTTTCAAGTTTATTTGAAAAGTTAAATTTTTTTAGATATAAAAAATAGTTAATTATTTTAGAGAATTCATAAATCTCATATATTTTTATATGACCTTGCTTTTGCAAATAAGCAATAGGACTATCTAAATTGATTATATTGGGAGGTATTTTTAATGTTAATTTTTCTAACTCTTTTATAATAGAATAGTGAATATTAATATCACCATCTAAAACTACACTTTTTTCTCTACGAAAGAACGAAACTAACGATTCTAAATGACCGTCTAAATCTAACTTTTTTGTTATCATATTTACCTATTAATTAATATTGCTAAAGCCACTCTATCTTTTATATTTAGTTTAGCAAAAATACTGCTAACATGTTTTTTTATTGTTACTAACTGAACATCAAGTTTTTGAGCGATCTCTTTATTTGATAAACCATCTGAAACAAGATTGGCTACAGCTTGTTCTTTTGATGATAATTTATCCAATGCATCTGATGATCTATTTTCATCACTATTTATATTTATATGCTTAATTATATAGTTCATTAACTCTGGATATAACCAAACATTTCCACCTATAACTGTTTTTATAACTTGTTCCACTATAAGTTTATTTGTTTTTATACCTAAATAACTCTTAAAACCTTTTTTAATAGTATATGCACCATGTGCTAATTTTGGTTCATTAACCAATGCTATTGTTTTTAAACCTTTAGGTATTGAATCAAAAAATGACATTTGCTCCTCTACTGTTTTAAACTGTTCAATATCTAATATAACTAAATCATCATTATTAAATTCTCTATCAAAATCAAAATAACTTTCTTCTATCAATTCAATAGTGTAGTTACTTCCAAATTCATTTTTCCAATAATTATTTATATTCTGTGACTTTGAACATACGTAGATCATTTTAATCCTTCTGAGTTGTTTTTAATATAGGTTTAAGTAAAAATGACATTATACTCTTTTTACCTACTAATATATCTGCGTTCACCATCATACCAACTTTTATCTTATATTTCTCATTATTATTTAAATAATTGCTCTTAGTTTTGATATATATTAAATAATGGCTATCTCCAGTATCTTTATCTACTATTGTATCTGGGCTAATATTCGTTATTTTTCCATTTAAATCACCATAAATAGAATAATCAAATGCTGTTACTTTTAACTTTACACTTTGACCTACATGAAGTTTTGCAATCTCTTCTGGCTTCATTTTTACTTCTGCAATCATCTCATATACATCAGGAACTACAGTTAATAATTCTGAAGATGGTTGAACAGAACTTCCAATAGTATGTACTAGTAACTCTTTTACTACACCATCAACTGGAGATCTTATTACAGTTCTTTCTATTATATCTTCAATATTTTTCTGAGTTTCTTTTAACCTAGAAATCTCAGAAATTGTTTCACTATATTCTAATGATGCTTTATTACTAAATGTAAGTTTAGTCTCTTCTATACCATTTTTTATCTCTTCTATTTGAGTTTTAGCTTGAACAATTGTTTCTGCTGCACTTCTTTTGTTACTCAAGGCATCATTTAATTCTCTTTCCAGTGTTCTTATCTCATATTTTGTAAATATTTTCTGCTTTGATAAATCTTTTTTAGTATCAAATTCTTCTGCTAACATTAAAAAGTTTTCTTCTAATATATCAAATTTATTTTGTGCATCCACAAGTGAACTTTTTTGATATTTTAATTTTTCATTCTGTTTAGAGATATTTTGATTTAATTCTCTTTGATTTGAGGCATAATATATCTCCTCTAGTTTAACAAGATTTTTATCACAATCTATTTCACAAGTTATTTTCTCCATAGGAGTATCTTGTGATTCAGCTTTTAATCTAATAGACTTAGAATGCAATTCAAAAAGTCTAATTTTATTTTCATCAAGTTTAACTTGATGAGAAATAGGACTAAGTTTTAATAATATTTGTCCTTTTTTAATACTATCACCATCATGAACGTATATCGACTCAACAATACCACCTTCTAAATTTTTAAGATGTTGAACTTTAGATGTAGGGATAAATTTTCCTGATCCTTTTGAAATCTCATCAATATTAAAACTAACCGCATACAATAAAAATAACATTACAAAACCAACTACTATTTTTACAACAGAACTAATTTTTGACGATACTGTATCTAAAACAGCTGCACTTGTACTTGATACAAAATCTAATGTAGTTTCATGAAACTTTTCAGAAGCTAAAACTTTTCTTTGAAGTTTATGTAAAAGTTTTTGACTTGAAATATCTTCAATAACAAAAGTGAATCCATCTAAAGCACCTGCAACAAACATTGGATATATAAAAGTATGTGTATAAATAGTATCATTATTTATACTTAACATTCTAATATCTGTACCCCAAGCTTCCTTACCATGACTACTTACATATTCACAACCATTATAAAACTTTTCAGCATCTTCATGTTGGATTAGTATCTTATAACTCTCTCCAATACTCTCTTGTATTCCATAACCAAATAAATCACTAAAGGCTCTACTTGAGTTAGTAATAATTAAATTTTTATCTGTTAAGATATATGGCATATGAGTATTTATAATCGCATCTAATTCCTCTTTTTGAGCTTTAATCTCTTTCTCAAATTGATCTGCTGATTTTGTAGCTCTTTGTTCCCTTTTAAGTTCTCTTTGAAGTGTTTTAATCTCTTTTTCTAACTCTTTAGGATCTTTTACCTCTTCATTAGCTTTAGATTCTTCTCTAGCTTTTTTTTTAGCCATTCTTGCTTCTTTAGCTAGTCTTTGTGCTGCTTGAGATGCAGTTTGATTCTCTTCTTCTATTGCTTTAATATCTTCATTAGTACTCATTTTAAGCCTTTTTTCCAGATAATTTTTGCATCACATCAGCTTTTTTACCATCCATAACTATTTTTCCACTATCCATTACTATTATTCTATCAACTAGTACTAAATCTGATGGTGTATGTGTAATCATAATTAATGTTTTATCTTCTAAAAAATCTTTTAAATTTCTTAAAATTCTTTGAGATGTACCACTATCAAAAGATTTTGTAGGTTCATCAAGGATAAACAATGCACTATCATCAACAACAGTTCTTGCTAAACATACAGCTTGAGCTTGTCCTCCAGATAAGTTATCACCTTTTTCAACAATCGGTAACTCAAAACCTTTTGGATGTTTATTAATAAAATCAGTTGCACAACTAATTTGTGCCGCTTTAAGTAGATCCTCATCACTAGCTTTTGTATTTTTGATCATTATGTTACTTCGCGCAGTTCCTGCAAAAAGTACATTTTCCTGAGCCATATAAGATATATTTGCTCTAATCTCTACAGGATCAATCTGCTGAACATCAATACCATCAATTAAAACAGAACCCTCATCTTGATAATAAAATCCTAAAAGTAGTTTTTGAATTGTACTTTTTCCACTACCAACTTTTCCTAAAATAGCAACTTTTTCACCTTTATTAATTTTAAAGTTTATATTCATAAGTTGTTTTTGTTCTGCACCTGGATATGTAAATGAAACATTTTTAAACTCAATATCTCCTTTAAAAGCAGGACGTCTTACAAACTGTTTATCATTTGGGTGTTCTGATTCCATCTTCATAACATTATCAATCATCTCATATGCAGAGATAATTTGTTGGTAGTAAGATATCATTCCAGCAACTTGTCCCATAGGTCCTAAAGCACGACCTGACATAATAACAGTAGCAACTAATGCCCCTGTTGTAAGTGTTTGAGCATCAACCATATATGCACCAAAAATAATTAATAGTACTGTATTCATCTGAGTTATAAATGCTGAAAATGTACCAATTGCAGCAGATAAAGATTTTGTTTTAATACCTTTTGTTGCAATCTCACCTGTAGCTTCTTCCCATTTGTATTGAAATAAACTAAGTGCATTTAAACTTTTAATTGTTTCTAAATTTGAAATAGTTTCAATCAATACACCATTTTTTAAAGATGATGCAGCTGCAGTCTCTTTAACTGCTTCTTGTATTTTACTTTTAACACTAATTGAATATAAGATTAAAACAGCCATATTTGCAACAACAACCCATACTAAGTGACCAGCAACAAAATAAATTGTAAATAAAAATATAAATACAAAAGGTAAATCAATAACCATAGCAATAGTAGTAGATGTCATAAAACTTCTAATAGATTCAAAACCTTTTAAAACTTCAGCAAAAGAACCAGTAGGTTTAGGAATAACTGAAATTTTTAAATCCAATACTTTCTCAAAAATAATTGAAGACATAATAATATCTGCTTTTTTACCAGCTGTTTCGAGTAAATAGGAGCGGATATGTTTAAGCCCTAAATCAATAATATAAATAACTATAACACCTAAAGCAAATATCCAAAGGGTATCAAAAGCAGCAGTAGGGATAACCCTATCATATACATTCATTGTGAAAATTGGTGTAGCAATCATAAAAAGATTTATAACTAATGATGCTAAAAGTACATCTTTATAGATATATTTTATAGTATGTATTGTATCCCAAAACCAATGTTTATTTTTATTATCTATTAATTTAAAATCATCAGATTCAAATCTAAATTCTCTTTTTAGGAAAAAAGCCATCCCAAAATATTCTGCTTTTAAATCTTCAATTTTTACATTATTTACAATATCACCAATCTCTGGTAATATTACATTTGCATGTTCCCTTACATCATCAAAAGATTCTAAAATACATGCATTTACTTCATTTGGATCGTCTGTTTTAAGTAAAATAATACATGGTAATACAAGACTACTAATATCATCCATACCTATTTTTGAAACACGTGTAGTGAAACCAGCTCTATGTGCAGCTCTACCAAAAAGTGCTCTAGAATCTCCTGATTTAACAGAAAATAGTTTTGGTGAAGATTGCCCTTCCGCTATTGGCAGTCCTTCACTTAAAACCTCTGAACTAAATGGTTTACCATGTAGTTTAGAAAAAATAACTAAAGTATCTAAAACAGAGCTTTCTATATGCTTTCTATAGTTCATTAATATTTTCCACTATATTATTCATCTAAAATACTTTCTCTTATGATACCAATATCTGACAATATTTTATATTTAGCTAAAATTAAATCATATTTATTTTCAATAAATTGTTTTCTAGCATTATATAAATCATCAACAACATCTAACAATCCATTTGCATCTATTTTTGCAAATTTATAATCATAATTAGCCCCTATATATGATTCTTCTCTTTGTGAAATAAGTTTATTTAAAAATTGTTCTTTAACAACTACTAACTCATATTTATTATGAGCTAAATTTACTTTATATGCAGTATCTCTTAACACTTCATCTCTTTTTTGAACTTTTTGTCTATATTCAAATAATTTCTTTTCATATTCTGCTTCATCTTTTCCACCTGAATATAGTTCTAATTTAGCTTCAAGTTTAAGTGTTGTTTCTTCTGTTTTATCTGAAGATTGGTTTTTAAACTTATCATTTATTTGACTCTTTTTAGCAATTAAATCGACCATAGGGTAAAAATTAACTTTTGCTTTTGTAAATTTAGTTTTATATAATAAAATATTTTGTTCAGCTTCTTTTACATAAGGTGAAAATACTATTGCATCATCTAAAGATAACTTTCTATTTTGAAAATATACGCTAGTTAAATCTAACTCTTCAAATATCTCTATATCTTTTTTATCTAAATCAATATATTTTTCAAATGTAGTGACACTATCTTTATATGTTCTCATCATCTCTTGATAGTTCATTCTTTGTGTTGTATCTCTACTGTTGATTTTTGCGTAGTCTTTTAAAGATATTAAACCATTTTGAAATCTTATTTTCTCTTTTTGAATCCAGTTATCATAATCATTTAAATTCTTTTTAGCTATAACTAAAATCTCTTTTTGTCTTTGAATCTCAACAAATGCCTCTGCTAAAGTATAAATTAAATCAGTAACTACTTGATCTTTTGTTAACTTAGTAATCTCATAATTTTTTTGACTTATTTGTTCCTCTTGCTCATCTTTATATCCATTAAAAAGGTTATATTTAACTGTTACATCTTCACTTCTTGAGTCTGTTTGTTCATCAGGATTTGATTGAGAATATTTTGTTTGACTAAAATTTAAAGTTACTATTGGTTTAAATGCAGCTTGTGCAATTTTAATATCTTGTTTGATAGAACTTAAAATTTGGTATTGTTCATTTAAAGTTGGATTTTCAATTAGAAGTTGCTGAACAAATGTTGATAAAAGTTTTGTCTTCTTTGCCTTTTTAATCTCACTAGCTTCATCATCTATGTCAGTTACACTTTTGTAAAATTTTACTTGTATTTCAATTCTTCTTGATAAGAACTTATTCTCTTTTCCATTATTATCTAAAATAGGTTTAGATGAAGATAATCCAACTGATCTGAACTTTTCATTTATCCAATCAATATTATCAACTACAACTTCATCATCAAGATTTTTAATATAATTTAATACAACAGATGCTCTATCTTGAGATAAAACTAAGTTTCTTAAATATTTTCCATCTTTAGTTTTAGCTTTACTATTTTCTGATGAAGTATGACCTATTACTACAACTTCTTGAATAGAATCTTTATAGTTTAATAAAAACTCTAAATATCTAGGATAGAAATCTTTTAAAATAACTTCAAATGATATTTGTATTTCACTACTACCTGGCATATACATTAAATCACTTTTTGAAAATCTTATTGTTGATTTTTGTTGATTAAATTTAACACCCCAAATATCAAAATCTTCATTAAATTCACTCTTAATATCTTCAGTAAATGTATCTTTAAAATTATTAGTCTCTGTCTCATTTGATAATAAAAATGTATTAGTAAATAATAATACAATCAATAATTTTTTTATCATGCGTCGTTCTCCTCAAGTAATATGTAAAATTCGAATTTTTGGTTTTTTAAATTAAATTGTGTTTCTAATAGTGTTGATCCATAATTAAATAGTAACTTGTCAGTTACATTTATTGCAGATGAGATCAATTCTACTTTCTCTTTAGTTTTCTCTTTTATTAATTCTGTCATATTTTTCATAATCTCAGATGCTAATGCCCTACTTTTGCTGTCAATAGTATCTAATAACATACTATTTTCATCATCATTTTTTATATTTATTATTGTTGATAATGATTGTGCAGTTATCAATAATGTCCAATTTAATTTAAGTTCACCTATTTTATAAGTATTATCAAATCTCGCACAATGTTTATCTTTTATCTCATACATCTTTGCATCGGATAACTTACTTGCTTTTATATTTTGAGATAACATTGATTGGAACATATCTTTTGTACTATTTTCTATTAATGAATTTAAATCAAGATTTTTATACTCTTCTATTTTCGCATGCACTACTGCTTTTGGTTGCATATTATCTTGGACTGTATTTTCTGTGCTTTTATTTTTTGGAGGTAGTACAGGATGTGTCGTATCTCCTAATGTTTTATAGTTTGCTAAATCTTGTGTCATATCAACAAGCGCAATAATAATAACTCTTTCACTCACATGTTTAGCATATCTCATCTCATTTAATTTAATGATAAAATGGTGAGGTTCATTCGTTTTACTATCTCTATATGACATAACAGTTTTATAAAGTCTTTTTGGATTTGCTAAAATATAATCTACCCAAAACATACCATCTATCTCTTGATCATATATATAATTTGGAGCTTCATACTTTTCAAAAAGTTCACTAACACATCTATGCTTTTTCCTAAATCCAGCAAAGTCACCAAATCTATTAAAAAATCCCATGAATCTTTTATTTCCTTGTGTTACTTCTACACCATTATGCATTATCATTAGGTTTGGTTGGGAGTTAAACATATTTTCCATCTTTTTATCTTGAAAGTCCATCTCATCAGTTTTCACTTTTAACTCTTCATTTATAACTATCAACTCATCATTTTCAATATTTAATTCTTTCGTTCTCTTCATGGAGTATGAATAAGCTGTTAAAAACCCAAGAAATACAACAAGTAATATAGTAGCAGTTAAATGAATTTGTTGCATCACTTCTAAATCTTCTAAATCTATCTCATCTAATGATTTAAAAATAAATACTGTTGATTTCAATATCCCTTTGTTATCTTGTATATTATATTTTGATACAAGATGATCACTTTGTCTATTTACTTTATATTCTTTTTCCCAATCTTTGCAAAAACTATTAAGGTTATTTTCTTTTAAAACTTTTACTAAATATTTATCAACATTTCTATTTACAACATAACACTTATTTATAAATAGATTTGAATATGATACATCTTGGTTTATAATGTTTGAATCTTTTTCATTTAATAAAATAATAGAGTTAAAACCACCCTGTGTAAATATATCAATAAAAGAATCAAAGTGCATATTTACACCAAAAAATCCTAAAAATCTTCCTCTATGATAAACTGGTGTTTTACTTGATATTGTCATACCATAACTAGTTGCTCGTATATCAGTAACAACTCTAGGATACTTAATAAGATGTGCCATTCGAGGATCATCTTTTACTAAATCATCACCACTTTTATTTATCCAACTTCTTTTGAAACTTATACCCTCAGAATCTATGATTTCTACTTGAATATTCACATACTCTTTTTTTGTTCTCATATCTTCAAGTAATCTATCCATATTTATAATATCTTTATCTTTAGCCAAAAGTGCGTCTTTGATGCTGTTTTCTTTTGCTAATGAAGAAACAACTAAAAGAGATATTCTTTTTTTCTCTTCAATCATTATTCTAAACTCATTTAATATTTTTATATTTACTTTACTATATATGTTTTCTTTATAATCTTCTGTATTTGATTGATATAGATTTTTTGATGTATAAGCTATTATTGTAGTACTTATAATAAAAAATAGGATAAAAAGTACTTTTGTACTCACAAATTTATTTTTTTTATCGGTAAATTTTGTAGGTGAATCACCAGATTGAGCCATTTATTTTCCTAGATTAATGAAATTTAAAATTATTATACTAAAGTATACCTTAATCAAATTATCTAATTTTGTAAAATTTCTTAATTTATATTAATATTAAGAAATGTTAATTTTTGTCATCAAAAAGTGTTATAATTGTAATATTTTTGTATCAATAATACGAAAAAAGGCTAGTCTAAACGACTAGCCTTTTTCTTTTTTATTATATATTTAACTATTAAGATTGATCTACTTGAACATTTGTATCAATTAGAAGTTGTACTTCTTCTAAGTTTTGACCAATACCTGTATAAGAATCGAACTCGTTACCGTCTACGGTAACTGTATCATCTGATTTAGTCCATGTATCAGTATCAAGTGCTACTTCATCATCCTCATCACCAAAGATTGTAAGAGTTTGATCAGAACCTGTCATATCCATAACATCACTAATATCAATATTTGATAACGAATGATCACCAGCTGTCATATCAATACTATTAATATCAGTTAATGAATCATCATTTATAAGTGAATCAAAATCTAAGTTTATATCATCAGCCTCATTAAATGTGAATGTCGCCTCATCTGCATCAATTGTTCCAAGAGTTGATAATTCAACAGAGTCAATAGAATCAGATGCTGTACTTGTATCGCCACTTTCAGATTCTGTTGATGTTACACTTGATGTTATACTATTTAAATCATCCTGTGCTATTTCAGTATTTGAAGTTAATGTAACACTTGCATCACCATTTTCATCTGTTGGAATTGTATAACTTCCATCACTATTTGCTGTGATACCCACTATCGAAGAACCATCAGGTAAATTTGTAAGTGTTATATCAGATAATGTTTCACTTCCATCAGTATCTGTTAATCCTGCATTTAATGTTATAGGATAATCGTATGATGATGGTGCTTCAGTCCAATTTATATCATCAATGCTGTCAATTGTTGTAACATCTGTAGTATTAGTTCCTATAGACGTACCATCATTAAATACAATATTTTCAAAGTTTTGTACATAAGATTTAACATTATTATAGTTATCATTATATTGGTCTTGTGTTACATTTAAATGAATAGTATCATTACCTGTACCACCATCAATTCTTTGTTTAACATCATCTCCTATATGAATGATATCATCACCAGCACCACCTAAAATAACACCTTCATTATCATCACCGATATAAAGTTCATCATTTCCACTTCCTAAATCAACTGTATTTTTTGTATCACCTGAAACAAATACCTTATCATCACCATCACCGGCATAAATAACACCTTCTGCATCATCATCACGATCTTGCCCTATTTTAATAGTATCATTTCCATCACCACCAACAACAGAATTCTTAGAATCTCCTTTTATCTCTAATATATCATTACCTGAACCCATATCAACTACACTATTTGCATTTCCATCAATTCTTACTGTGTCATCACCATCATTTGCATATACAACATTATTAGCATCTCCACCTATTTGAATTTGATCATTTCCAGTTCCTAATGTCACAGAGCTTTCAGCATCATCACCAATAACCATCTTATCATCACCAGCACCAAGGTCAACTCTATCTTTAACATCTCTGCCAATATCAACTTTATCATCACCATCACCAGTAATAACAACACTATTTGCATCTATTCCAGCTACAATTGTGTCATCACCTGTTCCTGTAGTAATACCACCAATATCTTCACCAACACTAATTTGGTTATTTCCATCTCCTAGATTTATTGTTCCTGTTGCATTTCCATCTACATTTACAATATCGTTACCACTACCTGCTGTAATACTGCCTGTTGCATTATCGCCTACAGATAATTGGTTTTCACCTTCACCTAAATCAATTGTATTAAAAGCATCATCTCCAATATTTACAATATCATTTCCAGCACCAGTTCTCACAACACTTTCTGCATCTACACCAATATCTATAGTATCATTTCCTGAACCACTAACTACAGAATTTTTTGCATCTCCATCGATTTGAAGTTTATTATCACCTTCACCCATATCAACAACACTTTCTGCATCTCCACCTACTTTTACAGTATCATTTCCATCTTGTGCATATATAACATTTTTGGCATCATCTTTTATCTCTAAACTATCATTACCACTACCAAGAACCACACTACTTTCAGCATCATCACCAATAACAATTCTATCATCCCCTGTACCAGTATCAATAGCATTTTTAGCATCTCTACCTATCTCAATATCATCATTTCCAGAACCAGTGTAAACCGTACTATTTGCATCTATACCTATTGATACTTCATCATCTCCACTATCACCAACAGAACTGTTATAATCACTACTTGTTGAAATAGTTGAACCATCTGAAATATCTCCTAGGCTATTTATAGAAGTTAAATCTTCAACTGTAGCTACAGTTAATTCACTATTATCTGAAGAAGTATCTGTAATATTATTTAAAATACTACTAAATAATCCACTTGAATTATCTGATGAACTATCACTATCTGCACTACCTACAACTGCATCACCAATATCCATTGTAAGAGTTGAAGTAGAAGCTTCTGAATCTAATGGTGTAATATTAGCCACATCAATAGTAGCAGTTACATCTTCAGATGCTGTCCAGTCATTTACAGTAAAGTTAATAGGTAAATCTGTCATATTAGCATCTACATCGTTAGGTGTAAATGTAAATGTACCATCACCATTATCAACTATAGAACCAATACTTGCATCAACATTTACATCACTTACTGTTAACTCATCTTGCTCACCATGTACCGCTGTTGAGTTAGCCAATAAATCAGCTGTACTAAATGTGATAGTTCCACCCTCGTCCATAGAACCTAAGTCAACACCATTTGCTTCTGTTGTATCATCTTCGAAAAGTGTATTGTTTGCCATACCTGTTGTTATATCTGATGCTACTTCTATAGCTTCTTGTATACCATCTGATAAATTTGATGGGTTCATCATCTCCATTGGGTTTAGGTTTGTTACCGCATCTTGTGCTATATCTAAGATAGTATCTTTTACATGTTCCATCATATCCGATTGTGCAGCTGCAGCTGAAGCAGCATCAAATGCACCCATTGCTGTACCAGATGCAGTTCCTAATATATCTGCTACACCAGACTCATTTATATCCATCATATTTGCTGTTATATTTTCAAGTGAAGCTGTAGTTTCTGCTGAGATATTGATACCATTTGAAGCATCTCCATCACTATCTAGTGACTGTATCAACATAGCCATATTTTCTACTGCTTCACTATTAAAGTCTGTTAAATCTACCCCTGCAATATCTTGTAAGAAAACATAATTTGTATCTCCACCAAAGTTGTGAACACTTGATGTATCCATACTTCCTAACTCAACTCCACCAATGTTAAATGTTACTGTATCCCCTTCATTAAAAGAGAATGTTCCATCTGCTGTTGTAAATCCATGAACACCTGATGTTGTTGTATACTCACAACCACCTATTGCACTATCTTGTATAGTTGCTTCACTATCTCCTGATGTATCTTTTGAAATCGAATCAGGTGTTAATGTATTAGTATTTCCAGCTTCATCTTGAACATCAACATTCATAGCAATATCACCATCTGCAAGTGTTGTTATATCTTGTGTAGTTGTCCATGTACCATCTTCACTTATAGTTACATTTGAAGGATCTATTGTAATTGTATCTATACCATCAGTAATAGTAAACGCTGTGATAGTTCCACCAGCTTCTATAGTACCTGTAAACTCTACTGCAGCAGCTTCACTTTCATCTATTCCATCAGTGATTTCACTTCTAAGAGTTAAAGATGCTTCCATTGTATCATCTATATCAGCTACATTAATTGTAACGCTCTCAGTTGAAGTTGTACCGTCTGTACTAGTTGCTGTTACATCAAATGTATAACTATCTGTACTTTCAAAGTCTATTGCATTATCACCATTTACAACTACTGTTCCATCTGCTTCTACTCTAAATGGTACATCATCTAGAACTGAGTAACTTACAGTTTCACCATCTGCATCAGATGCTGCCAATGTTACTCCTGTATATGTTCCATCTGCTACATTTTCATCTATTGTATTTGCTGTTATATCTGTATCTGTAATAGCACCAATATCGTTTCCTATAATATCTGTAGTAGTATCACTATCTCCACCAACTTCTGTTGTTGTTACACTTCCTTTTATAGAATTAATCTCACTTGGCGTTAGCTGATCTTCTGAAGATATAATTATACTTGCAGCTACTCCTGTAACTACTGCAACACTTACTGTATTGTTTGTTACAGGTAAATTATTACCATTTGCATCTGTTACCGTAACATCTGCTGGAACAGATACTGTTACATTTGATAAAGTTTCACTACCATCTGTATCTGTTTGTGTTGCTGTGATATTTAATGTTGTATTAAATGTTGTTTCTCCTGAAGATTCAATTAATGAAGAATCTCCTATATATGTACCATCATTAAATACAACTGTTTCAACATCTGATAACTTAGAAGCAATGTTATTATCATTATATTCTTCTTGAGTCATATTTAAATATACTACATCATTTCCATCACCACCATAAATGTTTGCATTTACATCACCCTCTACACTTAATTGATCATTTCCACCTGCTAAATTTAAATTTGTATTTAAATCTCCACCTATTCGTATAGATTGTTCATTTGTATTATTATCACTATCCATATAAATATTTGCATTCATATCACCATCTATATCAATTCTAGCATCACCATCTGCAACTAATGTTTCATTTTGATCACCATCTATGTTGATAACATCATCGCCAAAACCTGTATTTAATACATGATCCAAGTCACCATTGATTTCAACAGATTGAGCGTCATCGTTAAGCCATGTATTACTTGTAATATCAGTTACACTATTTTCTGCTCCATCTGCAACATTTTCTATATCTGTTGTTACAGCCATAGGTGATGCACCTGCAACCTCGATATTTATAGCTGTAATATCTACATCTAAAGTTACACCATCTGCTATTGTATCTTCATTAATATCATTTACATTTATAGTAACAGACTCAGTTGATGTTGTTCCATCGGTACTCGTAGCAGTTACATCAAATGTATAGCTATCTTGTGTTTCAAAATCTATATCACCATTTGTAACTACTGTACCATCTGCATTAACTGTAAATGGCACATCATCTGCCACACTATATGTTATTGCATCACCATCTGCATCTGTTGCTGATAATGTTACTCCAGTATATGTTCCATCTGCTACATTTTCATCTATTGCATTTGTTGTATCATCTGTATCTGTTACTTGAGTAATTGTGTCATTTACACTATCTACATTTAAAGTAACAGTTGCAGTATCTTCACCACCATTTCCATCACTAATTGTATATGTAAATGTTGCTTCTCCATTGTAGTTTACTTCTGGTGTGAATACTACATTTCCATCTGTATCTAAACTTACTGTTCCATGTGTAGAATCTGTAGCTGTTACATCTGTGATTGTTAAAGTATCTCCGTCTGAATCTGTATCGTTTGCAAGTAAACTATCTGCTGTGATTGTTGTTGATGTATCTTCATCTGTAGAAATTGCACTTGCAGGTGCTTCATCAAGTGCATTCATAACACTATTATAATCTAAACCATCAACAACTGCACCTTCTTGGAAGCTTCCACTTGCCACATCATATACACCATCAGCAAATTGAAGATTTTCAACAGCTATCACTCTATCGCTACCATCAGGGCTTCCATCTCTATTATCAGTAACTCTTACTTCTGTAAGTCCATCTCCTCTTTCAACATTTGTAAATGTATAATCTGAATAATCTCCACTAAATACTGCCGTATCTGTTCCTGCATCACCGTCTTTATCTCCTACTATAAGATCATTTCCAGCTCCACCAACCATAACATCACTACCTTTGTCACCCCAAAGACTATCATTGTTTTCTGATCCAATTAATGTATCATCATGATATGACCCTTCTAGTGATTCAACATTAGTTATTTTATCACCCTCGGCATCTCCACCAGTTCCAGTTCCAGATGCAAGGTTTACAGTAACTCCTTCTGCTGAGTCTATATAAGAGATATGATCACTACCTTCACCACCATCAATAGTATCAGCTCCTCCCATACCTCTTATGATATCATTACCATCTCCAGCGTTGATAACATCATCACCACCTTGTCCTAAAATATAATCTCTTTCATCTGAACCAGTAACTACATCAGCATCGTTAGTTCCCCAAGTAAGATTATCATCAGCATTTGCATTAATAGCATTCATATCTGTCGTATCAATTACACTACTTGAACCATCATCATCTGTTGCTACTGGAGCGACATTTTCTACTATATCATTTACATCTATCGTTATAGTTTCAGTTGAACTTGTACCATCAGTACTTGTAGCTGTTACATCAAAAGTAAAGTTTTCATTTGATTCAAAGTCAATATTTCCAGATGTTACAACTTGACCATCAGCATTTACAGTAAATGGTACTCCATCTGCTACAGTATAAGTGATATCATCACCATCAACATCTGTTGCACTTAATGTTACACCTGTATATGTACCATCTTCAACATTCTCATCTACTGCGTTAACTGTGTCATCACTATCAGATACATTTGAAACTCTATCATTTACATCTGAAGATTCACTTGCATTTGTTGAAGCATCATTTGCGTCTATAACTGCTGTATGAGCTGCTGATGTATCTATTGTTTCACCTGCTGCAACAGCACTTTCATCTAAATCTGTTACTGCTATATCTAAAGCGTTAGCTGCATTTGTAGCTGTTACTGATGCTGTTGATGCTGTATCTTGTGCTGCTTGTGCTGCTTCAAGATTTTCAATTGTTGGGTTTGAATCTGCTGTTGCTGATGCATCATCTGCTGCTGTTGCTGCTTCGTTTGCCGCTTCTGCTGATTCATTAGCTACATCTGTTAAATCAGATACATTTGAAACTTTAGTAGCTATTTCTGTATCACTATCATTTTCAGCTTGTGCTACTGTTGTTTGAGTTTGTGCATCATCTATTGTATTAATAGTTACAGTTTCAACTGTTTCATCTTCTGCTGTTGCTTTTGTTTCATATGCATCTTTTGCATCTGTAGCTTCTTCTACTTTTTCATTTGCTGTAGTAATTAAACCTTGAACTGTATCAATTTGATCTTGTGTTGGGTTCTCAACTGCTGCTAAATCATCTGCTGCATCTTCTGCTTTTGCTACTGCTGTATTTGCTGCTGCGGCTGCTGTATCTGCATCATCTTTTAATGAAGCTACTGCATCATCAGAATCATTTTCAGCTTGAACTGCTGCATCTAAGTCAGCTTGTGCTTCATCAGTTGAACCAACTGTTGTTGTATTTTCAACTGTTTCGGAAGCTGCTGTTGCTGCATCTGAATAAGTAGTTGCTGCTTCTGAAGCTGTTTCAATTGCTCTGTTTGCATCATTAATTGCTTCTTGTGCTGTTGCAATCTCTGCATCTGTTGGGTTATCGTTTGATTCTAATGTTTCAACTGCTGTTTGAGCATCTTCGATTGCTGTATTTGCTAAATCAGCTGCATTATTTGCTGCTGTTAATAAATCTGCTACATCTGCATCAGAAGAAACTTCTGCGTTTTCTGATGACTCACTTGCATTTGTTGAAGCTTCATCTGCTGCTTCTAATATAGAATCAAGATTATCAATAGTTGTAGAATAATCTACTCCTGTTTCTTCTTGAACTTGTACTAATGTATCTTTTGTATCTTCTAATTTAGATGATAACTCATCAACATTTTGAGCAGCTGCATCAGCTGCGTCTGCTGCATCTTCACTTGCTTTTAAGTTAGCTGTTGTTGGTTCTGCATCTGCTTTTGCTGATGCATCATCTGCTGCTTGTGCTGCTTCATTTGCTTCTTGTGTTGCATCTTCTACATCTTGTGTTATTGTTTTAATATCTAAAGCTACTTTAGCTATAGAATCTGTTGATGTTGTTTCATTTCCTGCAATATCTGTTGATGTGATAGATGTAGTTATTGAACCATCTTCTAATGATGATAAATCAACATTTTCTATAGAGTAGTTTCCATCTTCATCTAATGTTATATCTGATACATCAATTGTTATTGTAGTTGTACCATCTGTAATTGTAAGTTCATTTATTGTTGATCCTGCTTCTACAGTTCCCGATATATCTGATATAGTAACTTCATCACCACTTATTATATTATCACCTGATTTTTCTGTAATATCTACACTATTTGATGTACGAGTATCTATATCTGTCAATGTAACTTTTGTATTAACAGTTGTTGTAATAGTTGTATAATCATCTACAACCACAATATCACTAGCTTCAACATCAACTGCAAATGTACCGTCTTCTTCAATTACTGCTACATATTCTGTATCATTAATAACTAAAGTAACTTCATCTCCAACTTCAAACTCACCTTCTACAGTTCCTGTTATTGTTAAACTTCTTCCTTCATTCGCTGCATTTTGAATCTCTTCATCAGAAAGGTTATCATTAATTATTACAGTTGCATCTGATTCTTCTGCGACAACTGATACTTCTTTATCATTGTTATCAGATGAACCATTTGATGTTCCATCTTCTTGAATCTGAGAATCTGTACTATTTGTACTATCTTTATCTTCATTTTCTATATTTTCTGCATTTGATAATTCATTAGTATTATTTTCTATTAACGAAAGTAAGTCATCATCGGAAATAGCACTATTTATTTGATTAACCGTTTCTTCATCAATAGTAGAATTTTTAAATGATTCTTCAAATAGTTCTTTATTACTACCTGTTAAGAAATCTGCCATACCGGTAATTCCACCATTTCTAGATATCTGGTCTTCTTCCCCTTCTATCTGATCTCTAATGCTTTGCCCAAGGTTTTCGTTTAAATCTGCCATAATATTTTCCTAATGCTTAATTTTATTACATATTCTAGGAAAAATAAAGGATTTTGTATAGTATACCATGGTATAAATTTGGAAGTTTTTTCTATTTTTTGAGTCTTGAAATGACGATATTTAAATCGTCATTTTGTTATATTTTTTTGATTAGTTAGTCTACGTGGATATGTGTTTCTATAAGTCTATGCATCTCTTCAAATCCTGAAAATGATTCATTATTGATGAATGGTTTTTCAGATTCGTTGTTATGATTATTTGATATTGATTCTTTTTTATTTGAAAGGTGATCAAAAGAACTATTATTTTCAGGGATATTCATAACTTCGTGAATAAATATCTCTTGTGGTTGTTCTTCTTTTGAGATCTCTTTTTGTTCAACAATAATATTGTCAATATTAAATTCTATATGATCAGATAATTTATAAGAGTCATCTATTGCATTTTCTGCATTGTTATGTTCTAAAGAGTTTCCTGGTGCATCTTGATCACCATTTCCTTTTCCATTGTTTGGATTTTTTTCTTTTATATTGTCAATTTGTTCTTCAACTTGAATATCATCTTTTGTAGATACTACTTCATTTAAATCCTGTGCTTCTGATGATTCATCTTCTGTTTCAGTTTGTGTTGTTTCAACTTTTGCATCTTCAGTTTCAGTAATCTCTTCATCTTCTTTTGTTTCAATTTTTTCATTTTCAGTTTCACTTATTTCTATAACCTCTTCTGTTTCAGTTGCTACGGTAACCTTTTCATCTTCTGCTTGGGTTGTTTCTTCTTCTGTTTCATTATCAGATGATGATTCAATATTTGTTAATGTAACTTTTGTGTTTGATATTTCTTCTGATGAATCTGTGCTTTGAGTATCTTTACTAGTTGTATCTTCATTATTATTAGTTTGTTTTGTTTCGATTTTTGTATCTGATTCAGATATAATTTCCATATCTTTTAAAATATTTGATGCATTATAAGAGATATTGCTATCAAGTATTTTAACTTCATCAATAGTTCTATTTTGCATTATATTGTTTGTGTCTACATCATTTGAACTTAAAAAGTTTGTATTGTTATCCGATGTTAATTTATCATTTGAAGTAGATGATAAAAGTTCATTGTTATTCACTCTCTCATCTATATTTAAATTTATTGATTCTTCTATTTCAAAATTTTCAAAATTATTTTTTGAATCATCTGTATAGATTAAATTATTATTTTTTGCTTCTTCTAATATAGTTTTATTATGAATAGTTGTTGTAGCACTTGTTAGAAAATCTTCTAAACTTACATTTACTCCGCCATTTCTACTTATCTGATCATCTTGTGATAGAATCTCATTTTCTATATTTTCACCAATAGTTTCATTTGAGTTTGCCATAATACTTTCTCCTATAATTTTACGTTGTTATTGTTATTTTATAGAAAAAAATACTATTTGTATAGTGTACTATAGTATATAATTTGAAATACTATTTATTTACTTTTCGGTCTAAAAGGTTTTATAACAGATTCATCACACTCTAAAAATGGTTGCTCCATTAAATCTAAACAATATGGAATTGCTGGAAAAACTGCATCAAGACATTCTCTTATAGATTTTGGTTTTCCAGGTAGGTTTAAAATAAGTGAACTACCTCTTAATCCAGCTGTTTGTCTTGAAAGAATAGCTGTAGGTACAAATTTTAAAGATTCTTGTCTCATTAGTTCACCAAAACCTGGCATCATTCTATCACATACTACTTCTGTAGCTTCAGGAGTTACATCTCTTTTTGCTGGTCCTGTTCCACCTGTAGTTACAACTAAACTACAACCATCAACATCAACCATATCTTTCATAGTTTGTTCAATAATATCTTGCTCATCTGGTATAACTTTATATACCTCTTCCCAAGGAGAAACTAAATAATCATTTAACGTATCAATTATCGCTTTTCCACTTATATCTTCATAAACTCCAGCTGAAGCTCTATCACTTACTGTTATAATTCCTATTTTTGCTTTATTCATTACTCTATACCTTTTTATTTATTCTTTATCTACACTAATATTATTTAGATATTGTTCAATATCAATATCCTCACCACCTAAATAATCACACTTAGAAAACATATCTTCCATGTCTTTTTTCATTACTTCTTTAATTTTCTTATTTAATTTATCCAACTCTTCATTCTTTTTTTCTAAACTTTTTTGAAAGTTTTGAAGTTGTAAATGTGTTCTTATTCTGCATTTTAATTCTGTAGGATTAAATGGTTTAGTTACATAATCAACAGCACCTAAATCAAACCCTTTATTTATATTTTCAATACTATCTTTTGCAGATAAAAACATAACAGGTATATTTGAAAAATCTGAATTTACTTTTAAAATTGAGCAAACCTCAAAACCATCCATTTCTGGCATCATAACATCTAATAATATTAAATCAATATTTTCTTGCTGAACCATTTTTAAAGCTGTTTGTCCGTCTAAACATGTAATAAGGTCATAATGAGGTAAAATATTTAATAGCAAGTCAATATTTGACTTATCATCATCAACAACTAATATTGTTGCTTTTTTGTTCTCTAATAAACTCATAATAACTCCTGTGCTTTTTCAAATTCATAATTTTCTATGAATATCTTTATCTTTTCTATCTTTTGAATATCTATTTTTGAAAGTTTGTATTGTAACATATTTTCGATAATAGCATTACATCTGTTTGGTCTATATGACTTTATTGATATTTTTAAAGAGCTATATAATTCTTCTTTTTTAATATCATTAATATCAAATAAAGACTTAGTATCTTTTTTTATATATTTTTTTATATCTTTTAATTCGTTTAAAACTTTATTTAATTGTGTGTAAAACTCTGGAAGAGTTGTTTTATCTTGTGATTTATCTAATTTTTTCGATACATCATGTAAGTTTATTGCACCTATTGTTCCACTTATACCTTTTATAGTATGTATTGTTCTTTTTAATTTTTCACGATCCAAGCTTTCAAAGTCTAAGTTATTATAATCTGTATAAAAAGTATTTAATATTTTTAAATACAACTCTTTATTATCTAAAACAGAATCTAATCCAACAGATACATTTATATTTTTAAACTCTGGAATTATTGAATTTTTTACTATTTTATCTTTAGATTCTGATATTTCATCAATATCAACTTTTTGTGAAATATACTTTAATAATGTTGTATAGAAATTTTCTATATTAATCGGTTTTGTTAAATAATCATCCATTTCAGCATCTTTAGTAAGCTCTTTATGTTCTGTCATAGCATTTGCTGTTAAAGCTATAATTGGGATTTTTAAATCATACTCTCGTATTAGTTTTGTTGCAGTTATGCCATCCATAATTGGCATTTGCAAATCCATAAGTACTAGTTCATATTTATCTTTATTCTCTTTATATTTATCTACTGCTTCTTGACCATTTTCTGCTATATCAACATTTATACCTGTTTTATTTAAAATACCCATTAGTATCTCTTGATTTATTCTATCATCTTCTACTAAAAGGATATTACTCCCTTTTAATGATTTTATTTGTTCTAATATACTACTTAATTCTTTTTGTCTATTCAAAGCTTCAATATTTGAAACATCACCTTTAGGTAAATCAATCTCAAACTCAAATTCACTACCATAATTTAATTCACTTTTTAATGTAAGTTTACCATTCATAAGTTCAACTAATTCTTTTGATATACTAAGTCCCAACCCACTTCCACCATAAGTTCTAGTTATTGAAGAGTCAGCTTGTAAAAAAGGTTCAAATATTTTGGACTGTTCCTCTTTACTTAGTCCAATTCCTGTATCTTTAATAGTAAATTTAACTCTACTATTATCTAAATGCTTAATTATAAGCTCAACTTCACCTTTAGGTGTAAACTTAATTGCATTGCTAATTAGGTTTAATAATATTTGAGATAATCTTAGTGAATCACCATGATAAACATAGCTTGGATTATCATTATAAATATTAAATTCTAAATCTTTTTCATTAGCTTTTAGTTCCATTGAATTTTTAATATTTTAATAATCTCTAAAATTTCAAAATCAACTTTTTCTAAAGTTAACTTTTCTGATTCTATTTTAGATATATCTAAAATATCATTTATAATATCAAGTAATCTATGTGCAGAACTATTAACTTTTTCTAAGTAATCTTTTTGTTTATCATTTGTTGCAAAGTCAATTGAAAGATAGTTCATACCAATAATACCATTTAAAGGGGTTCTTATCTCATGAGACATATTTGCTAAAAATTCTGATTTAATTTTTGTAGCTTTTTGAGCCTTTAATTTTTCATTTTCTAGCTCTTTTGTTCTTTCAAGAATCTTTTTTTCTAAACAGTTTTTATATTCTATATTTTCTTTTCTTATATTTAAATTTTCTATCGTTTTTTCAAGTGATTTAACAAATACATCTATTGTAAAAGGTTTAAACAAATATCCATCAATACCTATTTCAATAGCATCAACAAAATATGAAGAGTCTCTATGTGCCGATGATATAAAAATAGGGATATCAGAATCAATTTCTTTTATCTCTTTTGACATCTCAAGTCCACTTTTATTTGGCATATTAATATCTGTAATAACTATATCAATATCATTCGTCTTAAATTTTTCTATTCCATCTTCACCATCATAAGCAATTATGATATCATCAAAAAATGTATTAAGGATACTTAAAGTAGCTATTTTTACTATTTCTTCATCCTCAACATATAAAAGTTTTAGACCACGACTTAGTTCTATTATATTTTGTATTTCAATCATATTACTCTTTAATCATTAGATATAAACATATTTATAAAATATGTCCTTTATTTTTGATAAAATATACTTCGCTGAAGTTTACAAAAAACTCTAATGCTTTTTGTGAATCAATAATATTATCATTTTCCCCTAAATATACCTCTATTTTAGTTCCATTGTCTACTAAAAGTTGTAATTTTTTTTGATCCCATTTATAGTTTAATAACTCTTCTAGCTCTTCATGTTTGCCCTCTTTAAAATATTTCAAAGATTGAGTTTCATCAAATCCACTATTTTTTAAAAAGTTATCACAATACGTTTTACTATCTTTTTTAAAATACATCAGTTGCATTCTTTTGTACTTTTCATCTTTATCATTAAAAAATGATGGTGAAAAAAGTTGCACTAAATCTATTCTTATATCCATAGCCGAACTACCCAATGCAAACTCTAATGCTTGTATCGCACCATAACTAAAACCACTTAGAGTATAGTCATTTTCTATCATATACTCTTTAAATAATTCACTCTCGTTTTCTAAACAAAATCCATTAAAATACAACTACTTCATCCTTTAATAATATGTTTTTAATTTTATTTATATCTTCTATATTTACTAATATTTCACTTTTTAAATTATCTTTTATTCTTGTAATAATAATATTTGAGTCATTTTCCATTTTATAAATATCTACCATTTTAGCAGCTAACTCATATGCTTTTTTTAGTTCCTCTTCAAATACAACAAATGGTTCATTTTTTATAACTTCAAGAGTTACTGTACCAGCTAGATATTTTTTTATTTGTTTTTCAAGTTGTGTTTTTGATGGATATATTAAATCCTCTTCAATTACGCCACTATCCAAAAGATTTACTTTAGACTTTGTAATAAAAGCTTTACCAGCTTGATATGTTGCTAAAATATCTTTTTGCTCTTGATTTAATAGAGTTATCTGTTTTTTTCCAAATTCTATTTTTTGTTTTGAAAATTCAATATCTACATCTAATAAACTAGTACCACCTCTTTTTATCATATGAAGCAATGATTCATTTACTAATGTTGCTAACGCAGAACTACTAAAACCACTTGTTTCTAATGCTAACTTATCAATATTAATATTTGATTTTTTATCTTTTAAATATAGTTTTAAAATGTCATATCTATCATGTACACTTGGTAAACTTAAAAATACTCTTCTATCAAATCTACCAGCACGTAATAATGCTTCATCTAAGACTTCTATTTTATTAGTTGCTGCAATAACCATTACACCACTTTTAGAATCAAAACCATCCATTTGAGTAAGAAGTTCGTTTAAAGTAGCCTCTCTCTCATCATTTCCACCTATTCCTCTTGACTTTCCAACTGCATCAATCTCATCTATAAATATAATTGATGGTGCTTGTGCTTTTGCTACTGTAAAAAGTTCACGAACCCTTTTTGCGCCCATACCAACATATATATGTACAAAACTTGCACCACTTTGATAAAAAAATGGTACATCTGCTTCCCCTGCTACTGCACGTGCTATCAATGTTTTACCAACACCGGGAGGACCAACTAAAAGAACACCTTTTGGTAAAGAGACTCCATATTTTTGGTATTTTTTTGGATTGTTTAAAAAGTCTACAACCTCTTCAAGTTCTGCTTTTACATCTTTTATACCAGCTACATCTTTAAATGTTATATTTGAGTTTGAAGATTCAATTGTTGAGTGTGTTGATTGTTCTGATTCTTTTATATTTGAACTATTTTTTTCGGATACATTGTTTAGTTCTTCTTGAAACTTATTTTTTGGTACCATTGCTCTTATTTTGTCTTTATATTTTTGTAAAGCAAAAGTTAACATTAAAAGTATAAATAAAAATCCAATCCCAACATAATAACCATCACCTTTAATAACAGTATCACTTTTAATAATTGTATAAATAAATAAACCAATAAGAACTATTGCTGACAAACTCATCATTCGTAAATTTTTATCTATATTTGTTTGTTCTTTATTTTTATTTTTAGAAGGTTGAAACATTTATCTTATCCTTTACTTCGTAATCTGTAACTTGTATCCAATCACCTGTTAGATTTGTATCACTTTTTATCTCACAAGGGTTAAAAAACTGATCATATCCAGTATAAATACCATCTTTTACAGATTCTATTAATATATCTAATGGTTGTTTTTGAGCTCTAAATATTTTGTTTTTCTCTTTAATTTTATTTTCTAACTCTTTTAATCTTTGCTTTGCAATATTTCCATCTACTTGATTTGCCATAGTAGCACTAGGCGTACCATCTCGTTTTGAGTATGTAAAACTATGTATATGTGTAAGTGGAAATATGTCTAAATTTTCCATAGCATCTTGCCAATATTGTTCAGTCTCACCAGGATGCCCAACAATAAAGTCAGTCCCTATTGCATACCCTTTTGATGCTAATAGTTCAAAAAGCTCTAAGTCACTTTTTACTTTATTTCTTCTATTCATTATATTTAACATCTCTTTTGATGTATGTTGAAGTGCTATATGAAGATGTTTACCCATCCAAGGTTCAGTTAAAATCTCTTTAAACTCATCTGTTATTTGAATAGGCTCAACACTTCCAAGTCGTATTCGACGAACACCTCTTATCATAGATATTTTTTTAAGTAGTTGAGCTAATTTATCTTTTTTGTTTACAACACCATGCTCTTTTCCAAACGAGCCAACATTTGTACCAGTTAAGATAAACTCTCCAAAACCATTACTAGCTAAAACTGAAATCTGATTTAAAATCTTATCTTCATCATAGCTTCTTGAATCACCTCTAACAAAAGGGATAATACAATAACTACATCTATAGTCACACCCCTCTTGTATCTTAACAAATGCCCTACTTTTACCTATCATTTTTTCAATAATAGTATCATCTATATGTTTTAAGTCGCCAGCTTCAAAAAATCTACTATTATCTTTTAACAGTGTATTTATTTTCTCTTTTTCGCTATGTCCAAAAAGTGCATCTATTTTTTTATCTTTAAATAAACCTTCCCCTTTTGTCCATACTCCACAACCTGTAAATATAACTCTTGGATTTAAAGGTAGTTTTTTTAAAGAGTTTATATAACTTCTTGCTGTACTATCTGCACCATTTGTAACTGTACAAGAGTTTATAACTACTATTGAAGCCTCATTTTCATTCAAAGTAGCTTCAAAATCTTTTAGTTTATTCATCATAACTTGAGTATCAAAAACATTTGTTCTACAACCAAATGTTTTAAAATATACTTTCTCTTTTCCCATATTAGTTTCCATGATTTAAACCTTATCCATTTGCTGGTGGATCAAATAATCCACTTGCACTTTGGCTTCCTGGTAATAAATTCTCAGCTTCAACTTGCGAATTATTTGATACCCTTAATGTTTGGGTAGGATACGCTATTGTAATATCATCAGCTGCTTTAAAAGCTTCTAAAATCTCCATACTTATTGTACTCCTTAAAGCTAATGTAGCATGTGAGTTTGTATAGTACCATGAAGATATAACTACCCCATAAGGTTCAATAAATGAAAATATTCTTGGCTCTGGATTTGCACTTCTTAAAACATATTTTTTTCTCATTTTTTGAAGTCTTTTTTTAGTTAAATCGGTATAACCTCTTGCATGATGAGTTACAATATTTTTTGCTAATTCTACCGCTTTTTTATGGTTTGAATCAAATGTGATATACATATCAATACCATCCCAAACTGTTCTTAATCCATCAAAAGTATAGTTTGCTATCATATCTGTAAAAATATAGTTATTTGGTATAAAAAAGACTCTACCACTTCTTCTGTTAGTTCTGTAAGATGTCATTGTTACATCTTCCCTGATTGCTATTTTAAATAAAGATATATCTAAAACATCTCCAACAACCTCTGTCCCATCTCTTGTAACTTTGATTCTATCACCAACACTAATTGCGCCACTTGTCATAATCGCCATCCAACCAAACATTGACATAAACCAATCTTTTAATGCAATAGCAATACCAGCAGAAGCAAACCCAAGAATTGTCACTAGATATGATGCATTATCAATATATGAAAATAAAATTATAAATATAACAATAATAATAGATATAAAATTGATCAACTTATTTGTTGTATATTGTCTATCATCATCTTGTATATATTTCTTTAAAGCGATTTTTATACCAAACGATATAAGGATGAAAACAAAAACTATAAGTAAAAGCTTTATAGTTCTACCTATCTCACTAGAAATTGTATCATGTACCTCTTGTACAATTTGGATAATTTTTCTATCATAAACTTCATATGTAGTTGACACAATATCAACAACCATAACAAAGTTTTTCAACTCTAATTTTAACTTATCTAACTCTTTTTTATTCTTCTCTATTTGATTTTTATCTAACTTATTAATATTTTCTAAAATAGATATTTTAGTTTGAATTTTTTCTAAAACATCTCCTAATTCAGTATTTACATCTTTATAGTTTGAAATATTTTCTTTTAAAAGTTGTATATAAGATAACGCTTCAATTATGATAAATGGATTTGTAACATCTGGTGCTTTTGTAATAGGTTCTGGCTTAATCCTTTTTCCAATTGGGGAATCTTTATATTCACTTATTAGTTCAAGCTCATTCTCTTTGATTTTAATTTTGTTGAATAATTGATAAGAAAGTTCTTTATATTTTTCACCTTTCCATCTAGCATACTTTTTAGCATCTTTTTTTATTGTTACAAGCTCTTTTTCTATTTTTCTATATGTAAGATAGTTGTTATATCTTGTAATCCAAATATTGTCATCTAAATTCTCATTTATATCTATTAGTTCCTCTTGAAGATCTTTTAATTGTTTTTTTTCATCATCTGTAATAGCCAATAATGAAGTTGCAGATAAAATTAAAATAAATATAATATTTATAAAAACTTTCATTAAAAATCCTTTAAAATATCTAATACATCTTCTTTAGAAACTTCGTCTGTTATTTTACAATCCCCAATACCAATTGCTAAAATAAATTTTATTTTATTATCTAAACTTTTTTTATCCAAAAAGAAATGCTCATAAAAATCTTCAACATCTTCAATTTTATAAGTTGTAGGTATATCATATTTTTTTAATAAATTCTCTATTCTATTAGATTCATTTTGGCTCATAATTCCAAGTTTTACTGATACTGCATTTGCCATACATATACCAATACCTACAGCTTCTCCATGCAAATATTTTTCATATTTTGTCTCATTTTCAATAACATGTCCAAAAGTATGTCCATAGTTCAGTGCTGCTCTTAAACCTTTTTCTTTTTCATCTTGACTTACAACCCATGCTTTTGTCTCTACTGATTTTTGGATTGCAACATCTATGTTTTTTTCATCTCTAAGATCATTTTGTTCTAACCATTGGAAAAAATCTTTATTAAAACAAACTGCCATTTTTATAACTTCTGCTACGCCTGCACCAAACTCTCTAGCAGGTAAAGTTGTTAAAAAATATGAATCGATATAAACTGCACTTGGCTGATGAAAAGCACCAATTAGGTTCTTTCCATATTTATTATTTACACCTGTTTTTCCACCAACACTTGCATCTACTTGAGATAAAAGTGTAGTAGGAATTTGAATAAACTCTATACCTCTTTGGTATAATGAAGCAGTAAATCCGGTCATGTCTCCAATTACACCACCACCAAAAGCGATAAGAACAGAGCTTCTATTTAGTTTATGTTCAAAACAATGTTCAAGTATATTTTCAATTGTATTAAGAGTTTTGTATTGTTCTCCATCTGGTATCTCGTATATACTTAAATCTTTAATGTCTAATTTTGAAGTTAAATAGTCTAAATGTAGTTTTGAAATAGTTGGATTTGTTACTACAACAACTTTTTTATTTAAAGTAATTGTGTGAAGTTTATCTATAGTAATATCGTACGAAGTATCGGGTAAAGTTATGTTAACAATCATTAAGCATCCATTTTATAAAATATAATTAATTAGTAATTATTTTATCACACCTTGCCTTGTGATTTGATTTATAAAATGGGCTTAATAAAAGTATTAAGAATCGAATAAATTATTGATTATTCTGTCGCTTTATGTATCGCGCCTTTAGTTGAATCCCAACCTTCTTGACTGTCTTGTTTTACACCATCCCAAGTAGCACAACCTGTACTTACCATTGAAATAAGAACAAACATCGCTAACATTAAAAATTTCTTCATAATTATCTCCTTTTTTCATATTATATCTAAAATATATTTATATTTTATTTTCCATCTTTTTTAAACTATTTAAAATTGTAACTGGTACAAAAAATAGTGAAACTAAATAAGCTATTAAAGTACCACCAATAAGTGCAACTCCAAGCCCACCAAATACAGCATCACCTGCAAGTAAACTACTAGCAAATACAATCGCTAATACTGTTAATAAAATTGGTTTTGCCCGTGTTGCAGTTGCAACTGCAATTGCTTTACTTGCATTAAATCCTTTTTCATCCATTAGTTGCATTGCAAAATCTATAATAAGTAATGAATTTCTTGAGTTTATCCCAATAAGAGCTATAAATCCAATAAGTGAGGTAGCTGTTAGATAAAATGTATCTGCAGTAATTAAATCCATAACATAATGTCCAAAAATAACACCAATAATAGATACAAAGCTACCAAGAACAATAGCACCTGCTAATGCAAAGTTTTTATAGTAAATTACCATAAGAAGGAAGATTAAAACTAAGGCACCTATAAATGCACCACCTAATTCTATAAATGTATCAATAGTAACTTTTAACTCACCATCAAAAATAATATCAAATACCTCTCCAGTTTTTTTATCTTTTAATGATAAATTTAACATATCAGTTTTTGTTACTTCATAATCATTTGTGAAGTTTTCAAGTATAAATGTTCTAGAATCTAAAAGTGGATAAATTTGACTTTCCATATCTGTTTGAGCAATTACATTTATCATATGTTTTAAGTTTTTTGATGTAAGTGTTGGCTCTTGAAGTTGCTCTTCTATTGTCACAAACTCACTTAAAGGTATCATTGCACCTTTTTTATTCATTAGTTTTAAATTTGATAGTTTACTTAATATCGCATCTTTATCGTTGCTATTAAAAATTCTACTATTATCAAGTCTTAAAAATATAGGGATTTGGTTTTGTGCATTTTCTTCATTTACAACACCAATATTCATCCCCTCAAATGCAAGGTAAAGTATCTTTTTAACTTGAGATAAACTCACTTCACTTCTTAAAACTTTATTGTTATTTAAAATCAAACTATATTTTTTATACGCTTCATCAGCAAGTACATCAACATCTACTAAAGTTTTTTGTTTTTTAAACACTTCAGCTATTTTGTGAGAAACTTCAAGTCTATTGTTAAAACTATCTCCACCATAAACCTCAGCAACAACATCTGCTAAAACAGGAGGTCCAGAAGGAAGTTCGGTAAACTTTAAATTTGCGCCATTCATACTACAAGCTGTTTGCAAAATTGGTCTAATTCTATGGATAAGATTATAACTTTGTTCAGTTCTATGTTCTGCTCTTTTAATATTTACCATTATTTCTGATACATTTTCACCATCTTTTAAAGCACTACCTTTTACCATACCAGCAAAATCTAAAGGTAAACCCTCTCCTAAAAATACAGAGATAGATGTAACTATATCCTCTTTTTGAAGTTTTTTAGCGATACAAGTAGTCACCTCTTTTGTTTGCGTTATAGATGAACCCTCTGGTAAGTCAACATAGATAGAAAAAGTATCACTATCTTTTCCAGGAAGCATTTTTGCTTTTACAATCTCTAAAGGGATTAAGTAAACTGAAAATGCAAAAAGGAATAAAGTTGTTAATAAAACTAAAACTCTTTTACCACTACTTTCTAAAATTGATTGAATTATAGATTCTAGTTTATTTCGAGGAAGGTTCGCTTTACGACCGCTATTCGCTACCTTTGGTTTATGGTGATTCATATTAGTGTTCCTTCTTTAACATTTTATTTACTAAGTATGGTGTAAATATATAAGCTACTACTAAAGACATCAACAATGCAATCGGTACAAACACAGGTAAAGGATGCATAAACTGACCCATCATTCCACCAACAAAGAACATAGGGATAAATGTCATAACAATAGCTAAAGTTGCTATATTTGTAGGATTTCCTATCTCATTTGTAGCGTCTATAGCAATCTCTTTTACTGTTTTATCTTTGCTTTCATGACTATGTAGATGTCTATGGATATTTTCAATTACTATTATAGCTGCATCAACTAATAATCCAAGAGATAATAATAGAGCAAATAATGTAATTCTATTTATCGTCTCACCAATTAAAAAACCTACAAAAAGTGTAAGTGCTAAAATCATAGGAACCGTTAACGATACAATAATCGCTTCTTTAAGTCCTAAAGTAAATACAAGTAAAATTGCAATAATTACAATAGATATAATAAGGTGAAACATCAGTTCATTTACAGCATGATTTGCTGTAAACCCATCATCTCTTGTGATAACATAACCTATATTTTCTTTTTCTAAATCATCTTTAATAGAGTCTAAATAATCAAATATTTTATTGTTTATAACAACAGTATTTGCACCTTTTAGTTTAGATATAGTCAATGTTGTTTGTAACACACCATCATTTTTAGGAGTATAAAGTAATGCACTTTTAAAGTTTTGAATATCATAACTTTTTGTTACAACGGCAACATCTTTTAGATATATTGCACTCCCCATATAAGAAGCAACAAGGATATTATTTAAATCATCCTCACTCTCAATAGCACTTTCTATTCCAAACATAACTATCTCATTTGAAGCTGTTCTACCTTTTGCATCAGGAAGTTCAAAAGACAATCCCTGAATAGACTCCATAATTTGTCCTAAAGATAGATGATAACCTGATAGTTTTCCTAAATCTACTTGAACATTGTATTGCTCTTTTTTTTCACCTTTTAAATCTACAACTGCAACATTTTCAATCTTATTTATTTCATGTCCAAGACGGCTTATTCTTTTATAAAGGTCAGTTTGAGAAACTTTATCACTTTTAGAATAAAAAGCAATAGTAGCAACTGGAATATCTGTATCTATATCCATAGTCTTAATAATAGGTTGCATAGCACCTTGTGGCATCATATCCATATTTCTCATCACTTGATCATATAGTTTTAAATCAGATTCAGCTTTATTTTCACCAATATAATATTGTACTTGAATAATTGCAACTGATTCTTTTGCAATAGAAAAAATGTTTTCAACACCTTTAATAGCTCTAATCTTTCTCTCTAATGGCTCTATAATAACTTTTTGTATCTCAGCAGCTGAAGCTCCTGGCATTGGAACTATAACAGCACCACCAGCAACTTTAATCTGTGGATTTTCCTCTCTTGGAGTAAGGTTTAAAGCCATATATCCAACTGCTAAAATAAATATAGCTAAAACAACAGTAAGTGGATGCTGTATAAATCCTTTAGCTAACTTTCCTGCAATATTCATATTTTTATCATCTTCATTACACATAATATTCCCCCTCTACTTAATATCTATAAATACTTTTGCATACATTCCAGGGTAAACATTTTTATTTTTTTCAAATGATAGCTTGATTGTAAATGTATGTGTCATAGGATTTGAACTAGGTATAATAGCTACAATTTTTCCTGTAGTTTTTAACTTCATTGATGGTATTTCTATAATTGCAGATTGACCAACAAATACATTTTTCAAATCACCTTCACTAACCTCTGTTTTAATTTTTAATGAACTTAAATCAGATAATACAAGAGCAGGCATACCAGGTATTGCCATCTCCCCTGCTTTTATTGTTTTTTTAATGATAACACCATTATTTGGGGCTTTTATTGTTAAGTATCTATATTGGTTATCTACTTCATTAACTTGTGCTTTTGTTATCTTTACCATGTCTTCAAGATTTACAGTTCCTAAATGCAGTTGCTCAACTTCAAACTGTGAAACTAAACCTTTAGCTAAAAGTCTTTTAAATCTTTCATAGTTTCTTTTCATAGTTAAATATTGGTTTTCATACATTTGAACAGCTAAAAGTGCTTGTTGTTTTTTACTATCTATCTCTGTTGAATCTATAGAATAAAGAAGTTGACCTTTTTTTACTATATCACCCTCTGCTACATTTACAGATTTTATAAATCCCATAAATCTACTTGTGATATATTTTTCATTATCTGAAATCACTGTTGAGCTTAACTCTATAGTTTTTGCAAATGAAATATTTGCCATAACTGCTATTGCTATTATTGATTTTATTGCTAGTTTTATCATTGTAGTTTTCCTTACTGTTTGTTAGTATTTGTTTTTAGGGATTGTCCTAAAGATATTTTTAGAACCCCTGCTGCTAAAGTTTCTTCAAATTTTGCAAAAATCATCTCTGCATTTGCTTTTTGTTGATTTGCCTGTTGCATAAGAAGATTACTCATATTTATAAGATGATTTTTATACATCTCTTGAGATTGTTCTAAAACTTGAGAAGCTAAGTTGTTTGCTTTCTCTTTTTGTATAAATATTTTTTTCTTAGTTTTAAGGTTTAACATATTTTTTTCAACCTCTAACTTGATACCATCTTCCATATAATCTAAATAATACTTTGTTTTATTATATTGAATTCTTGCTTTTTGTTTTTTTGCTGAATTTATTGAACCATCAAATAAAGTATATGATAATCCAACTGCACCCATATAATAATCTTTGTCACTATCTATATTACTAAAACTATCATCGTTATATCCATACTCAACTTGTGCACCTATTGTAGGATAGTTATCTGAACTGTCAAAATCAATTTTTGTTTTCATTGTGTCTACGTTGTATTTCATCCAAGAAAAATCATCTCTATTTGTATTTGCATCATTTTGTAAAGTTTGTAGTGAAGTTGTATCTATATCAATTGATTTAAAGCTATTTACATCTGTTATAGAATTATTTGATGTTAAAAACTTTAAGTATGATATTGCCAAATCATATCTGTTTTGAGCCTCTATCATTTTTGAATCTACACCCATATCATAAACTTGAGCTTGTTTTACATCAATAGAGGTTACTAAACCCTCTTTATATAATTCTGATGCAAATGTTACAAATGAACTTGTAGCTTCTTTTGCTTTGGAAGTTGCTCTTATAAACTCTTTTGCTGCAACTGCACCGTTATAAGCTTTTAGTACTTCTAATCCTAATTGCTTTTTATCAAATGTATATTTTGCAGTTTTTGCCAATATTTGTAACTTTGCCATCTTTTTTCCATTTTCAAGTTTAAACCCTGTAAATAATGGAACGGTATATGTTACTTTTGTTTCATAGTTTGTTCTTGTTTTTGGATTATTTAAATCTTCTGGTGCTACAGGCAAAGGGTTTGTTGCTCCAGACATATCAAATTCAGAAAAACCAAAGTCACCAAACGTCGCTTCTCTTGAAGCTAACTTCATACCAAAAACATATCCAGCATGATTTGTACGTGATATATTTTCATTAAAAACTAATGTACCATAGTTATAACCTTTTGCCTCTTTTAAGTCTAACTTTGATGTTTCTATCTCAAGTTGTTTTGCTTTTAAACCTTTATTCATCTCTAATGTTTGAATTAATGATGTTTCAAAATCTATTGTTTGTGAAAACAAAAAGAGTGGACAAGTTAATAGTAGTAGTTTTTTTCTCATTTAATATCCCTTTTTAAAAGTATAAATAGATTATCTATATAATCTAAAATTTGTTTTTTACTATTCTCATTTGCAATAAAAAAGCCCTCAATTGTTGCAAATAAACTTGGAACAAAATTTATAGCATTGGGTGATAGTTCACCATTATTTATTGCTATTTTTATGATGTTAGATAATATTAAAGAATATTTATCTTTTAATGATATTTGATAGTCAATAATCTCTTGTGATGGATTACTTAAATAGATAGCTAAAAACTCTTTATAAATTTTTCTTTGTATCTGTATAGTTTCATCATCATCTAAAAATATTTTAAATAGATATATAATCTTTTGTTTTGTATCAATTGCTTCATTTAGATTTAATTCTAGCTTTGGATCATAATCCTCTTGTAAACAACTCATAAGTTCAAAAACTATATCTTCTTTATTTTTAAAATATTCATAAATAGTACCTTTTCCAATACCTGCTACTTTTGCAATTTGGCTTATCGATATATTTACAAACCCCTCTTGAATAAAAAGGTTACAAGTAGATTTAGCAATATCTTTTCTTTTTGTGGTTTTATCTACAACTTTTGGCATTTTATTCCTTATTGACCATTGGTCGATTAAGTTATAATATTATAACTTTTCTTAATAACTTATGAAATATATGTTGTAATATTTGTGAAGTGTTAATTATATTATATTAAGATATTAGTAATTTTATTGTAAAATATTATAAATTTATACTTAAGGTACTCTATGTCTAAAAGCAAAAATATTATTATTTTATCAATAAGTTTTATATTTTTAAACTTGATAATCTATTTCTTTACAGAACATAATCAAAACCAAAGAATAGAGCTTTCACTAAAAAATCATATTGATAAACTTAAAATCCATTATGAGATACTTTTACATCAACAAAAACTAACTGCAAATGGTATTTTTGAATCAACTGTAATTAAAGATAATATTTTAAATATAGTAGCTAAAGCATATGAAACACAAGATACAAAACAAAAAGATGATTTAAGAGATAAATTATATAAGCTATTAAAAAACAAATATAAAAGAATGCTTAAAAAAGGTATTTTACAATTTCATTTTGTATTCCCTAACAATGAGGTATTTTTAAGGTTTCATAAAGTAAGTAAATATGGAGATAACCTTACAGGTGTACGTACAGACTTTGAATACTCAAATAAAACAAAAAAAACTATAACTGGGTTTGCACAAGGTAGAACAGCACATGCATTTAGAAATGTTTATCCTTTAATCAATAAAAACTCTAAACATATAGGGGCTATGGAGATCTCTTTTTCTAGTGATTCTTTACAAGAGAACTTTACACTTATCAGTAAAATGCATACTCACTTCTTAGTAAATAAAAATATATTTACTACAAAAGCGTGGGAGAGAGATGATTTAATTTTAAAATACAATCAAAGTGCAGAACATCCTGATTATATGATGACAATGACAAAAATGCATACAAAAAAGAAGTGTATTGATGAACGTAAAGAAAAAATAAAATCAATTCTTTTTGATATAGATACAAATATCAAAAAAGGTAAAGAGTTTAGTTTATATACTCACAATGGAAATGGAGAGATTTTATCTCTAGCATTTTTACCTGTGTATAGTAATATAGGAAATAAAATTTTAGCTTGGATAGTAGCAAATGAAAAAAATGAATTTATAAATATATCAATAAAAAATACATTTTATATCCGTATAACTCTATTTACTATGTTAGTGATTTTATTTTATTTAATATATAGAGCATTAAATCAAAAAGAAAATTTAAAAATGATAGTAAATCAAAAAACAGTAGAACTAAAAGATATAAACGAAAACCTAGAACAAAAAATTATTTTAGAGGTTGAAAAAAACAAAAAAGCTCAATCTCAACTATATAAATCTGAAAAGATGGCAAGTATGGGTGAGATGATAGGAAATATAGCTCACCAATGGAGACAACCATTATCTGTGATATCAACTAGTGCTACAGGTATGCAACTCCAAATAGAGTGTGGACTATATGATGAGAAACAGTTTTTGAAAACTTGTGAAATAATAAATGAACACGCACAATATTTATCTAAAACAATTGATGATTTTAGAAACTTTATAAAAGGGGATAGAGAAAATATTACTTTTAATCTAAGTCAAAATATTGATAGCTTTTTACATCTTGTAGCATCATCAATTAAAAAAGAGCATATAAATGTCGTACTAGATTTGGATGATAATATTACACTTGATGGGTACCCAAATGAACTTTCACAATGTTTTATAAATATCTTTAATAACTCAAATGATATTTTCAAAAACCAAGAATCTGAAAAGTATCTATTTATAACAACAAAAGTTGTTAATAATCAAATAATCATAACATTTAAAGATAATGCAGGTGGAATTCCTAAGGATATTTTACCAAAAATATTTGAACCATATTTCACAACAAAACACCAATACCAAGGTACAGGCTTAGGTTTACATATGACATATAATATAATTGTAGAAGGTATGAGTGGAACAATAGAAGCAAGAAATAGAAACTACTCACATAATGATAAAGACTATTTCGGTGCAGAGTTTACAATAACGCTTCCATTGTCTTAATAACTATTTATAAATATATAAAATTATACGAGGAAAATAAAATGAAAGATTCACGATAAGTATTATGATTAAATCAGCTATCCAAAATATTATAAATACTAGCAAGACTTTAAAAGTTCTATATGTAGAAGACAATAAAGAGGTTAGAGAGTCGACTCTTCTAATGCTTCAAAACTTCTTTGATCATATAGTAGTTGCTATTGATGGGCATAATGCACTAGAACTTTATAAAAATTATTTTTATGATACTAATACTTATTTTGATATAGTTATTAGTGATATTCAGATGCCAAAGCTTAATGGTGTTGATATGGTTCATAAAATTTATAAGATAAATAAAGAACAAAAAATCATTATGGTATCAGCATATAGTGATAAAGAGTATCTAATACCTTTGTTAAATATGGGTGTAGAAGGGTTTATGCAAAAGCCTTTATCTTTTGAACAGATTACAGATACGGTAAAAAAAGTTTGTCAAATATTTGAAGGTGCTTTAATCACAGATTTTGGGGATGGATACACTTATAATAGATTTGATAATATATTACTTAAAGATGATGAAAAGATTAAACTCAATAGGAATGAAGTAAAACTAATAGAACTTTTTCTTAAAAATATAAATAAAAATTTTAGCCTAGAAGATATGTTTAATTATATCTTCTTTGATAAGCCATATAAAGAGTATAGTACTAATTCTATTAGATCATTACTTAAAAGATTTAGAAAAAAACTTCCTGAAAACTTTATTATCAATAATAGAACACTTGGATACAAGATAAAATTACCACAACAATTGTAGTTTTGACCTGCTTATGACCTACTTATATTATATAATATAATATAATATAATATAAAAATATCAACAATAAGGTTTAAAATGTTCCAAATAATCATTATACTTTTTTTAATATTTAATAGTGGCTCTTATGCAAATACGAAGTCACAAACTTTAAATAATATAAATTTAACAAAAGATGAAAAAGAATATTTAAGAGATAAAAAAGAGTTAACAGTCTGTGTTAAAAAAGGATGGTTACCCTATGAAGATTTAGAAGATGGGAAGTTTATAGGTATGAGTGCAGATTTTTTAAATCTCTATACTAAAAAACTTTCAATACCTTTAAGAATTATTACAGCAAATACCCAATTTGAAGTTTTAAAACTTTTAAAACAAAGTAAATGTGATATAAAACCAATGATGGGCACACAAAAAGGGACAGGACTCACATATATTTCTACAAAAACTCAAATATCTGATAGTCTAGTTCTTATTACAAGCATAGAGCAACCATTTATAAATGACTTAAAAACATTAAATAAAACTATTTTAATGGCAAAAGGGTTTAGCAGATTTATTAATATCATAAAACAAGACTATCCCAATATAAAGATAAAAGTGGTTAACGATATAAAAACAGCATTAAATCTTGTGGCTTCTGGCAAGGAGTATGGATATATAGGAACATCCTTAGCGGCTGCATATCAAATACAGAAAAATTATGCTACTAAATTAAAAATTGTAAATGATTTTAAAAAATTAGATTTTGGTGTAGGTGTGGTAAGAAGTGAACCTATATTGTTAGATATTTTAAATAAAGTTATCTCTAATACCAAAATAAAAGAGAAAAATATAATTTTAAATAATTGGATAGCTGCAACTATTGAGAAAGAAAAAGACTATACCTTAATTTGGGAAATTATTAGTATTTCTTTACTGATAATTATTATATTTATTTATTGGATAATAAAATATAAAAAAGAGGTTGAGAAAAGAAAAAAAGTAGAAAACGAAGTAATGGAGCTAAACTATATTCTTGAATATAAAGTTAAAGTTGCACTAAACGATATGAATAATGCGCAGAAAATTGCAAAAATTGGCTCATGGAAACTAGATATAAATAGTCAAAAGCTTACATGGAGTGATCAAACATATAAAATCTATGATATGGTTGAAAGAAAAGATAGAGTATTAGAGATAAGAGATCCTTTAAGTTTTATCTACCCTTATGAGGGACTAGAATATTTTAATAGATATAACCACCATCTTAACACCAAAGAACCTTATAGCATAATATACAGAATTAAAACAAAAAAAGACAATATCAAATGGATTGAGGAGAGGTGTGAAACAATATTTGATACTAACAGTAAACCATTAGTATCAAATGGAACTATTCAAGATGTAACAGAGCAAAAACTTTTAGAGTTTGAGATGCAAAATAAAGACAAACAAATGATTCAACAAAGCCGACTAGCCCAAATGGGGGAGATGATAAGCATGATAGCCCACCAATGGAGACAACCTCTTACAGCAATAAGTGCAAGAGTAAATAATCTTAAATTTAAAATCATAATGGGTGAAGAGTTAGATAGAGATATATTTAAAAGAGATATTGATTATATTGGAGAATATTCACAGCACTTATCTAAAACAATTGATGATTTCAGGAGATTTTTTGATAAAGATAAAGCCAAAGAGACAATAACCTTAGAAGATATAGTAAATAGTACTTTAGATATTATTCAAACATCAGTTGAAAATAAAGATATTAAAGTAATTGCAGAGCTTTCTTGTAATAAAGAGTTTGAAACATATACAAATGAGATTAAACAAGTGGTTTTAAATCTGCTTAAAAATTCAGAGGATGCGCTTTTAGATAAAGAAACAAAACATCCAACTATTACAATACAATCTAGTTGTGGTATAGATAACAATACACCAACACTTATTATAAAAGATAATGCAGGTGGGATACCAGAAGATATTATTGATAAAATATTTGATCCATACTTTTCAACAAAAAAAGAGAAAGATGGTACGGGACTGGGTCTTTATATGTCAAAAACTATTATTGAAGATCATTGTGGTGGTAAGTTATCTGTATCAAATGATAATGATGGTGCAGTTTTTAGGATATCATTTTGAAAGAAGATATGAAAGAATTAATAAAATTTAGTAGAAAATTAAGAGTTTTATTAGTTGAAGACAATAAAGAGGTTAGAGAATCAACACTCGTAATGCTTGATAATTTATTTGATAATATTGTTGTTGCCAATGATGGGATTGATGGGTTAAAGAAATTTACTAAATATGAGATTCAACAGTCACAAAAACAAAGAAAAACTTTTGATTTAATAATTAGCGATATAAATATGCCAAATATGAACGGCATTAAGATGTGTGAACAAATAAAGGAGATACGTAATGATATCCCTATCATAATTCTTTCAGGTCACAATGAATCTGAATACTTTATGAAAAGTATAAAACTCGGTGTTGATGGTTATATACTAAAACCATTGGATCTTATTCAATTTATGAATGTTTTATATAAAATAATAAAAAATATAAACAACAATATTGAATTAAAAAAGAATATAGAAAAACAACAAAAATATGAAAAACAAGAAGCTTTAAATAGTATGCTTAATAATATTGCACATCATTGGAAACAGCCTCTTACAGTAATTGGTCTGGAAGCAGGACTTATCAAATTAACCAATGAATCCAATATTGCAACTAACGATGATAATATCTCATCTAGTCAAGATATAATAAAATCAGTAGAAGTTTTAAATCAGATGGTTGAAGATTTTAGAAAACTATTTAATGGAAGTTATAAAAATAATACTACAAATATTAATTTTAAAGAAATTATAGAAAAGCTAATATCAAATTCAAAAGAGATAGAGACTATTCAACACATTGAAGATATATCAATAGTGGAAAATCAAGAATTAATTGAAGATATACTTACATCTATATACAATAATGCAATGGAAGCTATACAAAATAATAATAACAATGAAAAACTAATTTTTATAGATATTTATAAAAATAACAATGAGATATCTATAACAATTAAAGATAATGGTTTTGGTATTGATAAAAATATAATAAATAAAATTTTTGAACCATACTTTACTTTAAAGCATAAACATTTTGGTATCGGACTTAGTCTATATCTCGTACATTATATTGTTACAAAATATCTAAATGGAACAATTCAAGTCACAAATGAAACTTACAAATATAAAAACAAGCAATATACAGGTGCTAAATTTGAGATATTGCTTAAAAATATCAAATAGATAAAACAAAACTTTTATGACTCGTAAGTGACTCATTGGGCTGTTATACTTTCAATATGAGGTATTTAAAATGGTAATAGAAATGAATGAGTTAGTCAAAACCAGTAAAACATTTAAAGTTTTGTATGTAGAGGACAATAAAAAAGCTAGAGAATCAACTCTTTTGATGTTTGATAACTTTTTTGAAGATATTACTGTAGCAGTAAATGGATATGAAGGTTTAGAAAAATTTAAACAAAATAAAGAGTTAAAAAAAGAGCTACAATTTAATATCATTATTTCTGATATAAACATGCCAAAAATGAATGGTATTGATATGATAAAAGAGATAAGAGATATAGATAGTATGATTGATATTATTATCATGTCAGCTTATAGTGATAAAAGCTATTTAGCTGAAGCTATTAAACTTAATCTTGTAGGGTATTTATATAAACCTATTGAATTTGATGAGTTTATAAATATCTTATCAAAAGCAATTATATCGATTAAAAGAAAGCATCAGCATACCCAAAGAATTGATGTGATGGAACAACAAAATATAAATTCTGAATATTTATTAAATTTATATGGTGATAATGTTATAGCATCAATGACTGATTTAAAAGGGATAATTACTTTCGCTAGTAATGCTTATGAGGATATCTCAGGGTATACAAGAGAAGAACTTTTGGGTTTACCACACAACATAGTAAGACATCCAGATATGCCAAAAGCTGCATTTAAAGATTTATGGGAGACTATTAAGTCGGGTAAAATTTGGGAAGGTGACGTTATAAATCTTAAAAAAGATGGCGGGTACTATTGGGTAAAAGCTACTATTACACCTCAAAGAGATAAAGATGGTAATACCATAGCTTATGCATCTATTAGAGAAGATATCACCATGAAAAAAGAGATAGAGATACTTCATAGTCAAGTTACTAATATGTTAGATAATATTGATGAAGGATTTTTAATATTTGATAAAGATTTAAAAATAAATAAAAGTTACTCTAAAAAATGTTTAGAGATTTTAAATCAAGAAGATATTGCAGGGAAAAATATATCAGAGGTATTATTTTCAAATGATATAAAGGTAAAAGAGATATTTGATTATGGTTACAGTGAGCTTTTAAATACGAATGATTGTTTAAGTAAAGATCTGTTCTTAACATTATTACCAGTAGAACACAAAGATAAGAATATCTTTAGTATAAAATATAAAATATTAGAAAATGATGAATGTCTTGTATTGCTCTCTGATATAACTCTCCAAAAAAAGTTAGAAGAAACTATTCTACATGAACAACAGATGCAAAAGATGATTATTGCTATTGCAACTCATCAAGATGAAGCAATACAACTAGGGGAATCATACAATAAATTTTTAAATATTATGGAAGATTATGTAAATAATGATTCCAATGAAGATAGAAATTCAGCTAAATTAAAAAGAGATTTACATACGTTTAAAGGATTGTTTGCACAACATGAGATGCTGTATACAACTAAAGCAATTCATAAAGTAGAATCAATAATTGAAAATCCTATATATTGTAATAAACAATTGATAAGTAAATTAAAACAAAAATTAGAACGAGCATTTAAAAATGACCTAAAAGTTATATCTGATATACTTGGTAAAAAATTTTTATCTTCTCATTCATATATAACTGTTGAAAAGGATCAGATAAAGTCTGTCTCAAGCAAGACTAGAAAGATTATTGAATCTAATAGATACAATAAAGAAGATTTATTAGATCTATTAGAAGAGATTGATCAGATGAACGATGTTCCATTTTATAATATGATAAATATTTATACAAAAACTGTTGCAAATATATCTACAAGCATAGGAAAAGATATGTATCCATTGGAGATAATAGGAGATAAAAAACTATTAGTTTCAGACTCTTTTAAAAATTTTACAGATTCACTAATTCATGTTTTTAGAAATGCTATGGTTCATGGAATTGAATTTGCTGAAGAGAGAATAGCATTAGACAAAGATCAATACGGTAAAATATTGTGTAGTTATGAACTTGTCGATGAAAATATTATTTTAGAAATATCCGATGATGGAAGAGGTATCGATCCTTTGAAAATCATAGAAAAAGCGATAGATCAAAAACTAATAGATCAAGAGCAAGCATTACAATTAGAAGAGCATGAGTTATTACAATTAATTTTTACAACAGGATTTACAACTAGTGAGGATTTAAATCAACTTTCTGGTAGAGGAGTAGGACTAGAATCTGTTAAATATGAACTTTCACAATTTAATGGAACAATTGAAATTGAAAACACCCTTGGTTCTGGATTAAAATTTATATTTACTATACCTTATAAAAAAGTAGGTCAAAAAGATATAGAATCTACTAGTAGTGATGTATCAGTATTACTTGACAGCATCTCTTCAACAACAAAATCATTCTTACTAAACGATTTAGGAATAGAGTTGATTGATATTAGCTCAAGTAAAGATATTCATCTTGATAAATATTTTGCAACTGTAAAATTTAGTGGCGATATAGAAGTATTTTGTATTGTTACAATAAGTGATGAACTGATTGATTCAATATTTAGTGCATTTGTAGCTGCTGAAGTGAGTGATAAAGAGAAACAAGAGATGATTATAACTTTACCTGATGAGATAGTAAATACAGTTGCTGGGCTAGCTATCTCAAAGTTTCCAGAAAAATATAAAAATTTAGTGATGAGTGAACCAATTGAATTAGATATGAATATTATTAAAGCACTAGTAGAAAACAATTTATCAGAAACAAAAAAGATACAAACAGTTAATGGAAGTTTAGCCTGTACAATAATTATAATAAACAAGGATTAAAAATGGCAAATATATTAGTAGTAGATGATGTAAAAATAATGAGATTAACTATTAAAAGACACTTAGAAGATTTAGGACATAATGTTGTAGCAGAAGCTGAAAATGGATATGAAGCAATTAAACAATATAGGAGATTTAAACCAGATTTAGTAACTATGGATATAACAATGCCAGAGATAAATGGTGTAGGAAATGGTATTGATGCTTTATTGAAAATTAAAGAGATAGATCCAGATGCGAAAGTGATTATGATTACTTCTCATGGGGAACAAAAGCTGGTTATAGAGTCTATAAGTAAGGGTTCTAAAGGTTTTGTATTAAAGCCTATTACTAAAGACAAACTTTCTAATGTTTTAGGAAAAATTAATCTATGATGGATATCGCAAAATTAAACAAGCTAATACATTTTAGTAAAACTCTAAAAGTCTTATATGTAGAAGATAATAAAGAGGCTAGAGAATCAACTATTTTAATGCTTGAAAACTTTTTTAATGATATTGTTGTTGCAGTTGATGGAAAAGATGGCTTAGAAAAATTCAAGCAAAATGATTTTCATCTTGTCATTAGTGATATTAATATGCCAAATAAAAGTGGAATAGATATGCTAAGAGATATAAAATTACAAAATGATGAAGTGTTTTGCTTAATAATATCTGCTCATAATGAATCACAATATTTTATAGATGCTATTGAATTGGGGGTAGATGGGTTTTTATTAAAGCCCATAAAATTTGACAAAGTTGAAGCTCTTCTATTTAAAACAATAAAAAGAATTCAGAATGACCAAGAGGTAAAAGAGTTAAATGAAAAACAATCCAAACTTGCTTCACTAGGGGAGATGATGGATGCAGTAGCACACCAATGGACACAACCACTAAGCACAATATCTATTGTATCTTCATATATTGTTTATCAACTAGAAAATAATATAGAATTATCCAATAATGAAATATTATCTAGTAATCTAGAAATACTAAAACAGACAGGCCATGCAATAGAAACTCTTAATAGCTTTAGAAATTTTTTTAGAACTGATACAAAACAAAAAGAAGTTTCTGTAAAATATTTAATAAGTTCTGTTGTAGATTTAATAAAAAGTACTTTAATGAAAGAAGATATAAAATTAAACCTTACTTGTGATGAAACAATCAAAATCAATGTCATAGAAAATGAATTTAAACATGTTTTTATAAACTTAATAAACAATTCTAAAGATGCTTATTTATCTTTAGATAAAGGGATTAAAAAAGTTATAAATATTGATATTTTTAAAAATAGTGACAATAAAGTAGTTATCAACTTTAAAGATAATGCAGGAGGAATATCAAATAATGTAATTAATAATATATTTCAATCAAATTTTACTACAAAAGAAAAGAGTAAGTGTACAGGAATTGGACTTTATATAACTAAGAATATTATTGAAAAAGCTGGTGGGAGTATTGAGGTTTATAATTACAATGATGGAGCTTATTTTAAAATTTTAATTTGATTATTTCTTGATATTAAAATAGATCTTTAAAAGTAAATATAATATATTGTAAGTCACTTTATCATAACTTTCCCAAAATATTTTGGTTGACAAAATTTATATATTATAGTATTATCCTAGTAAATTAATCATAAATTATATTGATTATTATATTTACTTATAAAGGATAAGTTTGGAAGAGAATATAAAAGAGGCATGTAATATGTCTACTAAAAATAGGTTGAAATTTTTTCCTATTATGATGTATGCTATTGTTATGGGAATGAGTGGACTTACCATAACATATCAAAAAGCTGGTGAATGGCTTGGCTTTCCACATATTATTGGACAGATTTTAATGTATATTACAACTTTTATCTTTCTTGTTGTAACTATAATATATATAGTTAAATATTTCAAATACAATATGGCAGTAAAAAAAGAGTTTTCACACCCTATTAGAATCAACTTTTTTGCTGCTGTTTCTATATCTATGCTTATGCTAGCAATAATTTATAAAGAGTACAACCCAACAATTTCTGCAGTTTTTTGGTATCCTGGGGCTGCTTTACATTTTTATCTTACTATGCATACTATAGCTTTTTGGATAAATAGCAATCAAGAGTTAGGTCACTCAAACCCTGCTTGGTTTATACCTATTGTAGGAAATGTTTTAGTACCTGTTGCAGGTGTTGGTTTTGCTAGTTCTGGTGTGTTGATGTACTTTTTTAGTGTAGGGATGTTTTTCTGGATTATATTATTTTCTATAATTTTAAATAGAATTATTTTCCATCATCAACTAGCTGTTAAGTTTATGCCAACTATGTTTATACTTATTGCACCACCTGCAGTTGGTTTTATAGCATACTTTAAGATGTTTGGCGTACTTGATGTATTTGCAATATTCTTATTTAATATTGCACTATTTTTTACTTTCTTAATTGTATTTATGTATAAGAATTTTATTAAAATAAAGTTCTTTATATCTTGGTGGGCATTTGTTTTCCCAATAGCAGCTATGGCTATTAGTTCTATGCTTATGTATACAAAAACAAAAGACCCTATGGTATTAGGTTTATCTTATGTTATGGTTGCATCAGTTACTATTGTTATTGCAATTGTAATATATCAAACAATAGTTCATATGTTAAAAAAAGACATATGTATACAGGAGTAAAAAAATGAAAAAGAACTTAATAATATTTGTTGTTGTATTTATTATCACAATATTAGTTATTCAAACTGCGGATATACCATCTCAAACTGGTGTACCAGAATCTGGAAAATCAAAAAGAATACCTTGTCAAAAACAAGCAACTAGCTTTGAAAGAGGATTTGGAGATGAAGATATAAAAAAAGCTCAAGTATTACTTGAAAATGGAAATGTTAACCTTACTTCTCGTATTGAAAAAGCAGTATATGCAAAGTCAAAACTGTTTGAATATGTTAAATTAGAAGATACAGATAAAATAGTTCAAAATGAACTAAATAAATATATAAAAAATAAAACAGAACAAAAAAGCAAGCTAAATTTATCTTACTATATTTATGAAAACGATGTAAAAGATCCAGGTAAAAAAACTAAGAAAAGTAAACTTTACGCTGGATATGTTGTTCTTCAAGTAAAAAATGATAATAATAAAACTATATATAAAGTTCAAATAGATTTTATGGATTTCCAAGGTGCAGATATAGCACAAAGTATTCAATGTTGTGTTAAATCATTTGCCACATATAACAAAAAAATAGAAAATTAAAAGGAAAAATATGAAAAAAACGATTTTTATGGATAAGTATCCAGTATATTCACTAGAGTTATTAAAAACAGAAGTAGAGGTGAAAAATGTTCCAGAGATAATTGAGTACTTTAAAACTAAAATTGAAGCTCATCCTATTGCAAAGTTTATAGCTATTTTTGATCACTATACTCATACAAAAAGTTTAGATGGTCCTATGTTAGATGGACTTCAAGATGCACAAAATATTATCTTTTGTTTTGGACCAGCTATTCCTAGTACAAAAATTTTAGCAGCACGACCTAGAAGTATTGGTGTTTGTGAACTAGAAGATAGATTTGTTATTGACTTTTTAGAAGCTCCTAAAGAGCAACTACATGATTTAATGGAATCATGGGCAAAAGCTCTTAAAATATAATATTTATAATCAACATAAGATAAAATCCAGTCTTATATACAACTAACGTATTTTTCTCTAAAAGTGAGGCATTTTTATTAAAAAATGGTTTCACTTTTTCACTTTTTCCAAGTATAATGTCCCTCTTTGTCAAGACCACTTAACTAAGTTTTCTTATTCCACCAACTTACGATACTTTTTGTAACTTTTGACTATTTAAATTATTAATAGCTTTAAAATAAACTTCATTCGGAGTTTTATTACTAATAGCTGAATGTAATCTTTTGCTATTATATTTTTGCATATAATTATCAATTGAATATCTTAATTCACTCATACTTTTATATTCATTTGAATATCATAAGATTTAAGTATATCTAGATGAGCTTGTGCTGTATATTGTGAACCTTGATCTGTATTAAATATCTCTGGCTTAGGATATAAGCTTAATGCTTCATTTAAAACACTTGTAGTCAATAATAGCAGCAAGATATACAAATCCCTTTTCAAGTTTAATATATGTTATATCTGTTGACCAAACTTTATTTGGAGTATCTATAATTACTTGATTATGCAAGGCAGTAACTATCCTACGAGTTCCATAATATGGAAACTCTGAGTATATATCGTTGATAGCGTTTAGCAGTTTGATAATACAATGATGACTTGCTAATATTTAATAGTTTACATTGTTTATTTAATGATATATCTAGCTCAGTATCAATAAAAGTTTTACAACCTTTAGATGATACCGAGCTTTTTCCAGTTTTGAAGATTTTTTGGTAATATTTCATATTTACTAGCTATTTCATTTAATGTTTGCTCACCCTCTAATACTTGTAAAACTAATTTTACTTATTTTATATTTTATTCTATCTTTTGGAATAAGAATACTTGATTAAGTGGTTTGTTTTTATGGGGACATTATAATTTTATCTTTGTGTTTTTTTAGATACTCTTTTTTATGTTTAGATATGTATTAATTGAAGAGATATGGATAGGTACTAAAATCTTTTTGTTTTTTGTGTATTCATAATGAGTTATATTATCAATAAGCTTTGATAAATGTTTAACTTAAAAAAAGTTTTAAGTTAAACAATATAGACAAGTTTTAAAAACTTGCCCACTCATCATTATTTGAAGTTGAAGTAACAGGTTTGATATTTTGTTTAGATTCTTTTTTTATCTCTCGTTTTTTTGGTGTTGATATAGATGATTTTTTTGTATCTTTAGACACACTTGAATGTCCCATATCATTACCTTTTACATTATCTTTTCCTATAAACTCTTTTTCATCTACACTAGACACAACCATTTTAGCAACATTATCAGTTTGTATAGCTACCTCATGAGTTTGTGATGCTATCATTGCATTTTGTTGTGTTTGTTGGTCAAGTTGATTTACTGCATCATTAATTTGTTCTATACCTATTAATTGCTCTTTACTAGCACTTTCTACATTAGAAATAAGTTCAATAGTTTTAGTAATATTTTCATTTAATCCATTATATCCAGCAATCATCTTATCTGCTATTTCTTTACCATTATTTGCTTTTTGTGTTGCATTTGAGACAAGTGCTTTTATTTCATTAGCAGCCTCTGCACTTCTACTCGCTAAATTTCTTACCTCTTGGGCAACTACGGCAAAACCTTTTCCAGCTTCCCCCGCTGTTGCTGCTTCTACTGCTGCATTTAGACTTAAAATATTTGTTTGAAACGCTATTTGGTCAATAACACTAATAGCATCATTTATAGCATTTACTTCATTATCTATCTCTTCCATAGCTTTTGTTGTTTGTTCTGCTAGATTTTGACCATCTTTTGAAGATGAAGTAACTTTTGAAGCAAACTGAGACATCTCTACAACATTGTTTGTATTACTTGATATATTACTTGTAACCTCTTCAAGTGCTGCTGATGTTTCTTCAAGTGCTGCTGCTGCATTATTTGAATTGTTATTTAATGTATCAACATTTTTAAGTAAAATATCACTACTTTTATCAAGAGTTAATCCCATCTGTTTATTTTCAACTAACATGCCAGTTATAGCATCTCTTAATTTATTTATATCTGTAACTAAAAGTTCAAATACACCACCTTTTTCAATACCATCAAGTTTTAACTCACTTGTATAGTTATATTTTGCATATTCTTCTAGTACAATATTCATATTTGCAAAATGCTCTTTTGTGGCTAATATCATCTCGTTTACATTATTCTTAAAGTTATTTAATGATTGGTTTGAAGTTGAATTTTCAATTTGTACTGAATACCATCCATGTTTAACTCTACCTATAACTAACTCTGCTTCACTTATAAGTGAATTATCCTCTTCTATCCCTATTTTAGTTTTAGTAATATTTTCATTTACAACCTTTGCCATATCAGAAAATTCATCTTTTGTATCTAATTTTATAAGTTCTACTGTTGAACTTTCGTTATTTAAAAATGAGAAAAATGAAAGTAGTCCATTTTGAAAAGAGTTTAATGAACCTGTAATAGATTTTGATATTAAAGTAGCTAAAACCAAAGATATAATCATGATAATCAAAGCAACTACTATCATAGATGTTTTTGAAAATGATACAGTTACATATCCCTCATCTCTTGAAACTTTTGCAATATCCATATTTAAGTTAATAATTTTAACTAAAGTTGACTCTGCTGTAGTAAATGACTTTTTAAATATATCATACTGAGTAAAATACTTTTTAAATAAATCTTTTTGAATATCTTCTGAATTGTTATTTGCTAAATCAGAAGTGATAGTAAGTAACTTTTGGTTATCATTTTTCCAGACACTCCATTGAGTTTCAAATTGTTTCCAAAGTTGTGCTTCCTCTTTTGTTTGAGGTAGTGGTTCATACAGTTTCCAACCTTGAGCTATTCTATCCCAAATAACATTATCTTCTTGAATTATTTTTTTAAACTCTGATTGTGATTTATAGTTTGTCTCATATATTAAAACTTCCAATATATTTGCTTTTATTGCAGTTTGACCCTCACTAATATTTTGAAGTCCAACAATAGATGGAAGTCTTACATCACTAACCTCATTTAGTGCAACTGCACAACCATCTATCCCTTTGTTACCTGTAACACTTACTATTAGTAGTCCAGCTAGTGTAACGATTGTAAGCATCATCAACCTTGACTTAACAGTCATATTGTTTATAAAATTCATACTCTTCCTTTAATTTATGGATATATAACATATACTTAACATTATATATTTTATTATATTCTATTTTGATTAAATTATATGAAGTTTTATAAAGTAATAGGTCAATCCGACCAAATTCCCAAAACAAACCAAGTAAACCTTAAGAATAATATTATTTAACATAGTGTTCTAAAATAATACAGCTATTTAATACTAAAATTATATTAAAATAACCGATAA
>Ga0114922_10000233_pt1 | contig 53274 bp, 46 predicted proteins | sample AartaG_FD_100975 | JGI IMG/M metagenome (GOLD analysis project Ga0114922, IMG submission 100975) | Deep subsurface microbial communities from Aarhus Bay to uncover new lineages of life (NeLLi) - Aarhus_00045 metaG | ecosystem: Environmental > Aquatic > Marine > Oceanic > Sediment | place...
GCGGGGCAATAAGGTAAAGGCAATCACTACAATGCCGATACTCCCAACCAATTGCCAGTTGCTCACTGCCAGCCCCACACTGCCGGCGCCCTGGCCGGCCATCCCCACAAACTGCTCGGTTGAGATATTGGCGGCCACAATCGAAAAACCAATTAACCACCACTTTAAGCCGCGACTCGCCAGGAAGTAATCTTCGCTGGTCTTTTCCTTGCGGCTTTTGGCCATACTGAAACCAACGACAGCCCCGATAAATGCTACGAACACGCCGATGTCAAAAAAGTTCAAATCCATATAACATACCCGTCATCAACTATTCTGCCGTCATTAAAATCGGCCAGTTATTATAGCCGCTTCTCTGCCGACTACAACAGCAATCAACGCATCTTTTCAGCATACGCACCGAAGTCGCAAACCTTTGAATATAAATAGCACAAGTAGATTTTCTGTTGTAACGAGCAGATATTTTGTTAACCTAACTAACATGCGGATAGCGTTAGGACAATTTAACGCCATCGTAGGCGATTTAGCCGGCAATGCCGAGAAGATGCGCAATATCTACGCCGACGCGCTTCGGTCCGATGTCGATTTGTTGGTCTTTCCGGAACTTGCTGTCTGCGGTTATCCGCCGGAAGACCTGCTCCACAAAAAGCATTTTTTGCAGGAGAATCGTTCGACAGTCGACAAACTTGCCGCCGACTGCCCGGACAAAACAATAATAGTCGGCTTTGCCGAAAGCCACCAGGGCGATACTTACAATTCTGCCGCTGTGCTGCAAGCCGGCCGGATAAACAAAATATATCGAAAGGGGCAGCTTATTGATTACGGTGTATTCGATGAGCGGAGGTATTTCCAGCCCGGCACCGGGCCAGTGGTAATCAATGTGGCCGACCTGAACATCGCGGTCACAATTTGCGCCGATATCTGGGACATCGAATGGCTGGCCAATCTCCTCGGCTCTCCCACACAAGTACAAGTGATTGTAAATATCTCAGCCTCGCCCTTCCATTTGGGCAAGATTGAGAAGAGACAAGAAATAGTCAGCCGGTGCGCAAAGAAATTTGATTGCGCCGTTGCATATTGTAATCTTGTTGGCGGCCAGGATGAATTGGTTTTTGACGGGTCAAGCTGCTTGGCCGATTCGACCGGTAAGCTCGTTGCCGCCGGCAGGGCGTTTGATGAGGATTTAATAATTGCCGATGTTACTCCTGCAAGTGATGGAACTGTGCAGGTCAAGCCCGTGCAGCCTCCCGCCCCGCAGCCAACCGACCTTCTCGATGAAGTCTACCAGGCGCTTGTGCTCGGAACAAGGGATTACGCCTGGAAAAACGGCTTCAGGAAAGTCTTGCTTGGTCTCAGCGGCGGCATAGATACTTCGGTCACCGCTGTCATTGCCGTTGCCGCTTTAGGGGAAGAAAACGTCGTTGGTATCACAATGCCCTCGAAATTCAACAGCCCGGAGACGATAAGCGATGCAGAAAAAATGGCAAAGAACCTGGGTATCGAATTCCTGACCATTCCGATTGAGCCGATACTCAAGCAGTTCGACCAGGCGTTAAAGGAAGCGCCCGGCTGGGACAGCGGAGGTATTGCTTATGAGAACCTGCAGGCCAGAATCCGCGGCGGCATCCTGATGTCACTGAGCAATCAATTCGGCTCACTGGTATTAACAACCGGCAACAAAAGTGAAACTGCGGTCGGCTATACCACACTTTACGGCGACACTGCCGGCGGCTTTGCCGTTATAAAAGATGTGCCCAAAACGATGGTCTACAAACTGGCAGAGCACGTAAATAAAACAGCCGGGCGGCAGATTATACCTGACGATGTGATAAACCGTCCGCCTTCTGCTGAACTAAGGCCCGGACAGAAAGATAGCGACAGCCTCCCCGATTATGATTTGCTTGATAAAATCCTCAAAGGCTACGTTGAAGAGGACAAATCCGTACAGCAGCTTGTTGAATCGGGTCTGCCGAAAGATGTTGTCCTGCGTGTTATTCGTATGGTCGATAGAAATGAATACAAGAGAAGACAATCTCCGCCGGGCGTAAAAATTACGCTAAAGGCCTTTGGAAAAGACCGCCGTCTGCCCATCACAAATCGCTACAGCCCTTGCAGCGATACGGTGTAACCCCGCGGCACCAGCTACCCTGATTTCCTGATACCCTGATAAACTGATGTTCTGATACCCTGTTCTCCCGCAGCCGCTATCTTCCTGCGAGGGCATCTGCAATAGCTCTGCCGAATTGGATTGCAGACATTGGGCCGTTGCCGGTTATTATGAGCCCGTGCCGTTCGACGGGAGTGCCTGTATAGAGAGCGCCGGCTCTTTGGAGTCTCTCCCGCTCGGATGGAAAACTGGTAACTCGGACGCCGTTGAGCAAGCCGGCATTGGCCAGAATCGCGGGTGCGATACAAATCGCCCCAAGCACTTTTCTCCTGGCCACCGCCTCGCGGGCGATAGTCCACGCAGCCCGGCTGTGGAAATACTCCATCGCACCGGCGCCGCCTACAAAGATTATCGCATCGTATTCATCAACGGCAATCTCGCTGACGAGTATCGTTGCCTCGGCCCTCCGGCCAAGCATACCCTTTACAGGTCCCTTCTTGCTGCTTGCTACGACCGTATTCACTCCCGCCTCGGTCAGCACGCGCATTGTTTCAAAAAGCTCCTCATCGCGAAAATTCTCCCTGGCGATAATCAATACCGCTCTTTGCGCCTTAGGGCGCTCTGTCGTACCGGTTTTTTCTTCTGTTGTTGGCGCAGCCGGGTAGCCAACGGAAATTATCAGAAGCGGCTCGACATTTCTCGACAGTTTGCAAACTCTGCTGACTCCCCTTGCTTCGAAACCGCCGATTAACACAGACCCCAGACCTAAGCACACTGCCTGCAGTTGAATATTCTGAGCGATGTGCCCGGCTTCCAATAACATATATTTGTTTGCTTCACCGCGGAATTTGGCCGCAAGCTTCCTCTCAGAGCCTGCGATAAGAATATTACACGCTGCGTGAGTCGCTGCCAATCTGCCTCGCACATCCAGGTTTGAGGTTTGTTCTAAGCTGTGTTCGGCGGCGTTGTAAACAAACAGCCCATCTTGTGTTGCAAAATACAGGGTTATCGGATAAATTGCCCCCGCTGATGGTGCCGTTCGGAGACCTCTTACCGGCTCTGTTATGCCCTGGCCGGCCCACGCCAGTTGCCCAATCTGTGAAAGTTTGAGCTGTTGGCCGGTGAACTGACGCACACTGCGACGCTTCGACAATGCTTCCTCGAAACTCATCGGACCTGTTGACTTAGGCTCAGAAAGCTGAATTACTTTTACGGGTGAAACACGAGGCCTGCGCTGGCCGAGGCAAAGGACTGGCACACCTGCTAAAATTAGTGCAAAAATCACAAAGCGTTTCATTTGTTGGTCCTCCAGATAAATTTTTCAAGTAGTGAGCGACAATTACTGCATATTATACATTCGGAATAAACAACAGGAAACCTTTCTGAAAAATTCAAAACCAATACCAAATTTGTTTTACCTGCCGGCGTCAATTACCGCCTCAGTCCTCGTTTCTTTCGATGACTGTTACCACACTTTTTTGGGCGTGCTTATAAATCAAATGGATGTTCCGCAAATATATGAGGGTATTGAGCGAAAAACCAAGCATAAGAACCGGATTTTTTATGTGGACAGAATAGCTTAGTAGAATCAGACTTCCCGCCAGTGACATAAACCAAAAAGCCGTCGGCACATGAGACCTTTTTTTATATTCACTAACTATCCACTGAAGGATAAACCGCCCGCCGAATACCACCTGACCAACGAAGGCCGCCGTTGCCCAGACAGGGTCTTCCACTATCTGTTCCGTTATCGCACTTTTGAAAAATTCAATTATTGAATCGAACATAATTTTTCTCCAGTTTTTCATCCATTTGGAAAACTACCTGTTACATCATAAACAAATCTCTGGTAAAATCAAAGCGCCGCCTCTAAACAATTAAGATTTATTGTTTGGGCGACCTTTTATAAAACTCCTGGTTACCGTAGGCGCTCTCAATGGCTTTATCGCAACGACAAAAGCTGATTATAATACCATTGCTGATTTATTGGCCTCTCATCTTCGTACTTGCGCATGTGCCCATTCCGCAATTGGTTCGCAAAGCCGGGGTGTCCGATAAAATTATTCACTTCATTGCCTACCTAACTTTGGTTTTTCTGCTGTGGTTTGCAATCAGTCCTGACAGGAAGGTGAGCTGGCGCAGAGCCGCCGTTTGGTGGGTACTCCTGGTGACGGTTTGGTATGGCGTCGTTGACGAAGTGCTTCAGAGCTTTGTGGCCGGGCGTAGCTGTGATGTTAGGGATTTTTTCGCCGACCTCGCAGGTGTAACCACAGGCTTAATTCTGTTTGCATTTTTCTCATTTTGGCCCGCATTCCTTGTGGTAACGGGCATTACCATCTTCGCTCTATCAAATTTGACTCGAGTGAATCTGGCTGACCTGCTGCCGGTAACCAACATGGCGTTTCATCTATTTGCCTATCCGTTTTTTGCTATGCTTTGGATTCAAAATATGCACCTTTTCCTGCCGTTAAAAGCGTCAAAACCCAAATGGCTAATAGCGGCATCAGCCCTACCGATAGGTCTCCTGGTCGCAGTAGAATTATATTCTGTAATTTCCGGCAAAGATTTCAGATTGCAAGATGTAATCATCGCCGCCGTAGGAATCGCAGCCGTTGTTATTACGATTTACCTCATCGGCTTATTTCGCTGCCGCCGAACTTGATGTTCCGTCGGCGCATAACGGGAAAGTTATTACCCCGTGGCGATTAAGGTTTTGCGAATGGTTTATACAGTGGGTCGCCTATCAAAACCAGTTGCCACGAATTAAACGGCTTTGTGCGGTAGTATGCCTCAACAAGACAGCGGCCGCTGAATAGTGCCAGGAAAAATGCCTTTGGCTCCGGAAATGAATGAAGATATGGCTCAGCCACCGCCCCTAATGTTGCAGTTATCCCGTCCCTGAGCATGGCCGGACACCACTGACTGCTCTCCGGGTCGCGAAGCTCCACTGCTTCCAGGCTCGAAATATGATACCCTATCGCGCCGTCGACAAAATCGAAGGCATCGATATATTTTTTCAAGCTATACCAGCCGCAATAGATGGCCGTTCGGGGACAGGCGCCGGCTGTGAAAAGTTTTCCCGTCCGTTCCTCTCTGACAACCATTTTCGTTCGCAACCGTGTAAACGCCGCCAGCTCCCGCAAAGATTGGTCAAAATGACCGGGTGAATAGGGCTTGTTGTCATCTGCGATACCGCGCGAATCGATGTAAGCAATACCTGTCAATGTCCTTTTCTCTGCTGCTATTGCCTTATCGACAAGACTTTTGATTGTTCCTTCACCGGGGCCATCAAGCCGGCAAACCATAAGCGTGCTAAAACTCAAATCCAGCACATTGCCCTTTAATATATTCGGCTGCCACCGGTATAGCTCATATTTACCGAATAACACCATTGATAATTCACTATCTACCGAAGCTCCCGTCTCTTTGCCGATGATACTATCAATTTCCGATTGCAACTGCACAAGTTTAAGATTAACCTTTTCTTGTTGCTTGGACGAGCTGTGCTTCTTTAACTGTTGAATCTTGCTTTTCTCCCGCTCAGCTAATTCTTTCAGTCGTTGTAGTTTGTCTTCCCGGCCTATCAGCGGCCCTCGCCCTCCAACCTTTACGGGCACACCATACGTTGTTAGCAGGCATCTGATTTTCCCGGCGAATTCAAGAGTTGACAATTTCTCACGAACCGGCGAAGCCAGATGTTTGTCATAGTCCAATCTGGTGATTGTATAACTAAGCCCGGCCCCTAACGGTAGGGTCAGAATGTTATCTGCCGGCACACCTCGTTTCCTGCAGTAGTATTGAGCAATCCGTACAGATGCCGCGACGTCGCTGTTGGCTATCACCAGGACCTCATTCGGTTCCAGCGCAAACCCCACCCCACACCACACCAAAATCAGTAAGATAACTACCCCTGTTTTAACCATCATTTCAGGTACGACTTCTAATTTCTCAAACAATTAGCTCCGCACCTACTTTGGGAGTTAATGATTGAATATTAATTCTTCGAGTGCTTTATCAGTAATTCGATGTTTGGTTCTCAAAGTAGGTGCGGAGTCCATAGGACTATTCCGGCCCGTATGCCCTGTAAGGCAGACCGACAGGATAATCTTGGACCACTTCATCATAGTCGTCTAACCAGCATGCTTTCGGATTACTCTTTAAAGCCAGGAAACGCCCGCTATCGGCATCATTAGCTGCCCGATGGTACTTAAAATAGACATAATCTTTTGTCTTGCCGACGATTTCTATTTTGCCGCTCGAATACGACAATACGAACCGGGCCCGCTTCGCCAGTCCGGAAACCCGTGATTTAGCTTGCTCTACAATCTCATATCCTTCTTCGATAGGCATCGTGTAAGCCTTGTTCCCAAGTGCCGGACGACACTGAAAAATATAATATGGAACCGCACCAATAAAGGATAGTCTCGACAGCAGCTCCGCCAGTACCTTGGGGTCATCATTGAGTCCTCTGATAAGTGGTGTCTGATTGGCTACCGCCGCGCCGGCTTTTTGTAACAGATAAATTGATTCAATGGACAAATCCGTCAATTCCCTCGGGTGAACAAAGTGGGTCATCACATATATCTTCTTCCGCTCGGTGCTGTACTTTTCTAACATCTCCAGCAAAGCCGGGTCTCCGACAATCCGATATGGATTGAACGCCGGTATCTTTGTACCAATTCGAATTATCTGGACATGTTCGATTTCCCTCAATTGCCGGATAATATTCTCAAGTTTCGAGGTCGTCAGTACAAGCGGGTCTCCGCCGGTTAGCAGCACTTGGTTTATTTCGTGATGTTCCTTTATATATTGCAGCGCTGCCGGCAGGTCTTGAAGAAAATCCCTGTCTGGTTCCATGAAAACACGCTTACGGAAGCAATATCGGCATACACCGCCGCAAATATTGCTCACTAAAAGAAGTGCTGTGGAATTATACTTGTGCTCGAGGCCCGGCAGAATCGTATATTCTCCTTCATCAGAGGGGTCAAATCGGCCCCACTCCTCAAGCTCCCGAACGTCAGGGATTATCACCTTTCGTATTGGGTCCTCAGGGTCGTCCCAGTCAATGAGCGACAAATAATAATCGGTGCAGTGAAAAGCAAACTTATCGGTGACCTTCTGCAGCTCGGCTACCTCCTGCTCGCTTAATTGCTCTAACTGCTCTATCCTTGTTATGTTTTTGCTCTTAACAGCCATTCTCGTTCCTACTCGTGTAGGGGCGGTTCGCGAACCGCCCCTACACGACTCATTATTTGTTAGCTTGCTTATTGTCTCTCGTCTCCTCGCGTCTCCTCGGTTTGCGAATACCTTTTCTCATAAATATTCTTCCGTCTAAAAACCTGTGCAGTAGTCCTTAGGATTATTTTTAAATCCAACCAAAGGCTCGCCGTTTCCACATACTTAACATCGAGTTCAAGTTTGTCTTCACGTGTTAGCCCCCCTCGCCCGGAAATTTGCGCCAATCCTGTTAGCCCCGGCTTAACAGCCAGCCGCTTTTTTTGTCGTTCGTTCCATTCCGCCATCTGAGAAACATACAGCGGCCTCGGCCCAACCATATTCATATCTGCCTTTAATACATTGAACAGTTGTGGTAACTCGTCGAGCGAATATTCCCGGAGAAACTTTCCTATCCGTGTCAGTCTTGGGTCATCACCTGATTTTGGACTCGGACCAAAAGGTTCTACATCGACTTTCATAGTGCGGAATTTATAAAAAATAAACGGTTCCCCATTTTTGCCGGCCCTTTCCTGCTTGAAAATAGCGGGCCCCTTACTGCTGATTCTTATCGCAAGAATAATAACCGCAAAAACCGGCAAAAAAAGTGCTGTTGCAGGCAAACATATCAATAAATCAAGAATTCGCTTTACTATTCTCAGGATGGCGCTCTCCATACTGACACCCGCTTTTGAATTTCTCAAGTGAGCTAATTTGTAACATTTACCCGACCTTTACCCGATATATTTTTGTCACGATGTGGAAACTTAAATGGTATTGTAATAACGCCCCATAAAGAGCCTAAGCCGTAGGCTGTGTGTAGAACCACATATGACCACAAAACTAAGATGGCCGACGCTTTTGTACGCAAAGAGTGTTTGATCGCAAAAAAACACGCTGAAAAAAGATATACCGAAATGTAGCTCAGGAACACCCACTTGACTGGCGGCCAAAAAAAGGCTCCTAACGAGAGAGTAAGTAGTCCCACGACAAAAAACAATGGTATGAAGTGCCTTAAAGATAAACCGCCCCCGGTCAGCCAGGCCGTATAGGGATTCCAGAGACCGTTGTTGAAGGATTGCTGCCATAATCCACGAAAGGTGGCTCGGTTGTAATAAATCGATTTTATTTCCGGGGAAATAATGATGAGCCCCCCGGCTTTCCTCAGCCTGGAGTTTAGTTCGATATCTTGGTTTCGTGCCAATCTCTCATCATACAAACCGATTTTTTCAAAAACCCCTCTTCGGTACATGCCAAAAGGAACGGTGTCAGCTTCTCGCTCGGGTCCTCTGAGCCTGAACATTGAATTGCCTACTCCGAAAGCCGAACTTGTGGCCGCTGCGATTGCCCTGCCAATTCGCGTGTCTTTCTCCGAAAGAGTGGTCATATACCCACCAACGTGATCGGCTTTAGTCCGATTGATAACCTCAAGACAGTTATCAAGGTAGTCGGGCTCGTATTCTGCATGGCAACTGGCTACGACAATAAACTCTCCGGTTGAGTGAGCAATTCCAAGATTCATACCTGCCGGTGTGATTTTTCGAGGATTTTCTATTAGTCTAATCCTTTTGTCTTGAGCAGCGTATTGTCTTATAATTTCGCAGGTTCTATCAGTGCTCATCCCATCCACACAAAGTACTTCGATATCTTGATGTTCAGAAGTGTGGCAAAGAAAGCTGTCAAGGCACTTCCCGACAAAGCCTTCTTCGTTTCGCATCGGTATGATAATAGAAATCGATATTTCTTCGCTCGTTATAGGCGTTTTTCAATCCTCTTTGCTAATCTTGGCTACGACAATGATTCCTGGTGTAAGAATAACTGTTTTGCATGTCAGAAGCGTTAAATAGGTAGCAGAATCGGTAACAGAGGGCTTTTCTTGGAGGCGATCGATTTCTTGCTGATTACGCCGACTGCGAATTTACAATCGCTTATCCCACCATCTTCTCTTGGAGGTCAGCGAGCTTCGGACCACCTATGCATCTCTGATACTCGAGCACATCGCAAACGCCAGCCAGAACTTTTTTATCATCGAGTTCTGTACTTTCCAGTCTAAAAGAGGCACCTGCGCAGATATTCTCCCATTTTAGTGTCAAGATAAGCCTTTATTCTTTCTGAAGGTCGCGATAGGAAACTCTGCCGGTGGCTTTACCTGGTGGCAGGAGTGCGTCCTCGTCCAAATCGAGACATCTCACAACCCCGGGCTCAACTTCCTTATAGCGATACTCACTCTCCGGACAAACCATAATACCATCAGCATCCGGCTGAGGTAGCGGAATACCATGTCGGCTTATCCAATTAACTCGCCGTGCCGGCGCACCCATCATCAAGGCATAGTCTGGAACATCCCTAGTCACTACCGCACCGGCGGCAATAAACGAGTACCGCCCAAGTTCGACACCACAGATAACAGTTGCGTTTGCTCCGACAGTTGCTCCGCGACGGAAGATTGTTCTCTCATAAAGTTTGTGGCGTACAATCTGCGACCGAGGATTCGTAATATTCGTCAAAACGCAACTCGGCCCAAGAAAAACATCATCCTCAATAATTGCACCAGTATAAATCGAAACATTATTCTGAACCTTGACGTTGTTGCCGATAACCACTCCACTGGCAATATTTGCGTTCTGCCCGAATATGCAGTTCTCCCCAATCTTGGCATTCTTCATTATATGCGAAAAGTGCCATATCTTCGTCCCCTTGCCAATTTCACACGGTTCGTCGACGCATGCCGACTCGTGCACAAAATAGTCTTTCTTGCAACTCATCAAAAATCCTCCGGACTAATAGGCTCACCGTTACTTTTTAATGACTTTTGCCCCGCCTCCAAAACTCGAAGCACCCGCAAGCCATCAATCCCATCACTGCGTACCGGCTTGTCGTCGAGGACGCAATCGATAAAGTGTCTACATTCTAATGCCAATGGCTCGCCACCAGGCACCTTTGGAATCACTATATCCCCAAATCGCAGCGATATTACTTCCGCATATGATGTAGTTATGTCTTGTTTTATCGCCACAGTTTTGTCATATACCCGGATTTTCTCCGTAGCCTCCATATCATCAAATGTCACCATACTTTCGGAACCGACAATCGTCATCTTCCTGATTTTGTGTGGGTCAAGCCAACTGCAATGAATATTCGCCATTTTGCCGTCTGTAAATTTAATCGTGGCGAAAACCACGTCTTCAATGTCTCTTTGGAGGTAACATTGTCCGTGTGCCGCCACTGACACAGGCTCGGAACCAAACAGATAACAGACAATGGAAATATCATGCGGTGCCAGTGACCACCACGCGTTCTCATCCTGACGAACAATACCTAAATTAACCCGCTGCGTATACATATAATAAGGTTGACCAAGCCGGCCTTTATCTATCGTTTCCTTAAGGAAACGCACCGCCGGATGATACTCCAGCAAATGACCTACCATCAATTTCAGCCCCTTTTCTTTCGCAAGCTCAACTAACACCTTGCCATCGCTGGCCTTTGAAGCCAACGGCTTCTCAATGTACGTATGCTTTCCGGCTTCTAAAGATTCTTGCCCAATTCTGAAGTGACTGCCAACTTCAGTAGCGATCACAACTGCGTCAACTTCACTATAGCCCAGAATTTCCTCGAAGTCAGTTGAGGTCTTAATGAAAGGAAAACGCTTTTTTTGGACAGCGAGCAACTTCTCATCCAGATCGCAGACGTATTTCAAATTGCATCTTTTAGCTGTGGCAAAACTGCGGACAAGATTCTGACCCCAATAGCCGGCGCCAACAACCGCTACATTTAAGATATCTTTACCCATGCTTTTATCTCCTTTACTAATTTGCCGGAACAACAGATTTTCCTTCGCTCCATTATGCTCGTAACTTACAGCACGGCTCAAACCTTATCACTTGGCCCACCCTCAACTGGCTTATTCACGGTAACGATATTCCGACTCTGCTTTTTTCACGTGTACCTTATTTGACACAATTACCATCCGCTTTCTCACGGTTCTCTAAGATAGACCCAATCATTGACAAGGTCTGAGCAGCCAATTTATTCCTGTCGAACTCCTTCTCTGCAACTCGCCGGGCGTTTTCACCCATTTTTCGTAAATCTTCCCGGTGCGAATGGAGATATAACACCTTTTCAACAAATTCATCAATATCGTACAAATCACAGCCGAATCCGGCTCCATTGTCTTCGAGAATCTTTCTTTGCCAGCCGCTATAATTCAAAAGCACAGGCTTGCCGGCGCTCAATGAATCAAAAAATTTGTTGGCAGAATTATGCTCCAGGATGGGGTAATTGGCAAATACGACCATTGAGACGTCAGAGGCTGCGAAGATTTCGGGCAATTCTGTTTTGGAGACCGGACCGCGTAGTTCTACATTCGTAAGACCTTCTTCACGTATCTTCTTGATTAGAGCTGGCTTTTCGACGCCGTCTCCGATGAGCACAAAGTGGATATCGTCTTTATGTCTGACTTTCCCAGCCGCTTCAATTACAAAATCGAGACTATTTGCCTTGCCCATCGCGCCCGCGTGAAGAAAGACAAGTTTATCACCCCAGCCGTACTCTTTCCTGATAGCAGAGCCTTCGATGTCCGACCGAAACATCGTAGTATCACAACTGTTGGGAATCACTGCTATCTCTTTATCTTCGGTTAATACCTTTCGTATACCATCGGCTTGTCCAGGCGATAAGGCGACAATCCCAGAGCTGTTTTTATAGATGGTTTTTTCCAGCCATAGAAAAAACTTAATCATGATTTTATTTCTTATAATCCCTAACTCAATCGGTATCTCAGGCCATTGGTCTCTCACCTCAAAAACAAACGGCTTCCGCCGCAGCCATTTTATGCTCATAGCTGGGATACCTACGGTGAGTGGTGTACTCGTTGCGTATACGACGTCGACACCCTGCTCTCTCAGACATATATAGGTCGCAAGCACCAAAAAAGAAAAAAAGGAGATAATCCTTCTGAAGAAAGATTGTTTGTTACTATACTTGGTCGCCACTATAATAATATTGATCCCGTCAATTGACTGCCTCTGAATTGCCCCTTGTCCTGCTTGCAGTCCTCCGATATCGTAGTATCCTGTAAGCACTGTTACCTTGTGTCCCTGTTTTATCCACCGCCGAGCAAATTCGTAGGACCGGGTCCCTGTGCTGCCCTCAGGCGTAGCAAAGTGTTGATGAATATACAGGATGTGCATATCTATATGTGTGACTGTACTATTTTTCAGGAAGTCTCACACCTTCAGAATAATAATCTCCCATGGTTATGCTGGAGATAAAGGACTGTCTTCTTGCTTATGGGAGTTCTCCTGAGTTTTCTCAGGCCACTCAAACCATCATAAATACCTCGGATTATTTGAATAAAACCACCCGTAAAAGGCGATGAGGCAAACCTCACTATACACCAGAGAAGACTATTTATGAAAAAAGCAAACCCTGGCAGGTATTTGTAGTTTATCCAAATCTTGTTTCTTGTCAAAAAATATAAATGTCTTGACCTTGCCTTTTTAGACAACGAGCTTCGATATTTTGAATAGTGCTCAACGACAATATCCGGCGTGTAGAACAGTTTGTATCCAGCCTCAATCATTCTATATGACAAGTCAAGTTCTTCGACGCCAAATATCAAATCTTGCTGGTACAATCCGCACTTTTCATAAACATCTCTTCTTGCGGCGTGGCCTCCACCCAGAAAGTAGGAGACATATTGCGGCAGATTGGCAAGTTCTGGATGTCGCCGTATGGACGCTCTGTGAAAGGGAATACGTGTCGCAGCCTCTTTTCCATCAATAATATCAGTGATCTTAAAAGAGAGCAGCCCTACATCGGGGTGGGAATTGAATAGCTCAGTGAGCCTGCCAAGTGAGTCATCATATCGTAGAACAGCATCGTCGTCAAGGGTAATAAGAAAGTCGCTTTTTGCTTCCTTGATTAGCTTGTTTCTTCCACCAGCCACACCGAGAGTAATATCCGACCTTATGCATCTTATCCTGTTATCTCCAAATACCTCGGCCACCTTACTGCAAAGACTTTCCTTCGAGTTATCGTCAAGAATCAAAATCTCCAGGTTACTATACGTTTGTGCTGCCACGCTCTTTATGCAGCGAATGAGGTCGCTGGGCCGGTCCTTTGACCCTATCAGAATACTATAGAGTGGTGATATTTGATTCATGCAGAGTTCTTGACTGTTCTCTCGCTGCCATTTAGCCTATTTTGCTCGTTGGCTTTTTGAATGGGGCGGTTTCCACAGGTCCGGTATTGGTCCTATTGAGCTCTTAAAGAAAAATGGCCATTGATAGTACCATGACTGGCGGGCTTCTGGTAACAGCAGAGATTCGTCGTACGGAAAGCACCCCAAATCAGGCGATTTGTCGGGCGGCCGTGGATGGTTGAAGAAATCCCGGGCCGGAGCATAATCTTTGCACCCTGAACCCGCGGCAGGGCTCCCCTTTTTTAGGTAAAACGCACCTTTCATTGGATCCAGAAACAGCGGGGCCACGGACAGACCGTGAGGCTGAGGTCCGACATCTTTTGAAGATGGAATACAAAGATTATAATCGACCTTGCTACCTCTAAAGTTATTGCCGTTTAGGTTTTCAATAGTGTCCAGTTTTTGAAACTTCCAATGCGTATTATCTACAACAATATTGTTCACAATTATTTCGTTGCGAGGGTCCTTTACCGCTATTCCGCTACCATTTTGGGCAATTGTATTGTTGACAATTCTGTTGGAGCCGACCTTTGGTGTAGAATACACCAGGATACCCCATCTGGGATTCCTGTATATGAGATTGCTTTCGACCGTACTATTAGCCAGCCGTGGATACAAATGGATGCCTATGCTCGAGTTAAATCGGATAACATTATTACGAAAGGTAAAGCCACTTCCATAAGCATATATTCCATGGTCAAACTGGATGTGGGTGCCGTTATATTCGATGAGATTGTTCTCTATTACCACACCTTTCTCTCCGTGTACCATAATCCCTTGACCGGCGTTGTTATGGATACGGCAGTTTCTTATTACTGTGTGGTCGGCGTTTGCATAGACCCCATCCATTTTAGCTCCGCCAATATCAAATCCGTCTATTATCACCCACTCACAACCGTCGCCCACAGAAATACCATGGCCTGGAGAACCGTGAATAGTTGCTTCATATTTTTGCTGAGATTTAAGAACGGTGGGTTTCTGAGGTGAACCGGCATGTTTACGTAAAAGTGTAACTTGGCGGCCAAGATAAGTGCCCGGCTTAAATATGAAAGTGCTGCCGCCGCCAACCTGCTTCAGGGCATTTTCTATCGAATCAAAAGGGTCGGCCTCTGAGCCGGTTGCTGCTGTTCTGCCTGTAGGGGCAATCCAGTAGGTTGCGCCAAACACTTCAACAGAAATGAAAATTAAAGCAACTATAAAAGCAAAGGTTCTTAACATTTTTCATCTCCCTTTATTTTTGGCCGGCTCCTCATAAATTCTTTCCAAATGATTTTCACACAGTGAATAACCGCATTCGGCCGATCCCTTGTTCCTATCAAAATAACAAATAAGGGCGAAGACTGGCTCATCTTCGCAGAGTTTCAAATGTGCAGGTCAATATCAGCAAGCCGGGGTGCAAACTATTCGCCGGAAGTTATTACGAGGGCGGAGGCCAGGGCTGCTCTTCAAGCCAGACCTCTGCTAAAACCGCAAGGTCCCGAATATCAATTGTCCCGTCCTTATGCAGGTCGGCCTCCAAATCCTCGCCGTGCAACTGCCATTCGAATGCCATAATACTATAATCGCCAAAATCAACCTTACAATCATCGTTCATATCGGCGGATTTCTCCCGTAGTACCGCTTTCGCATGACGGGCCAAATGACCTCGCAAATCCCTACCATATTCTATTAGCACAGATTGCGCCGATTTCGTGGGAAGAATCAGCCAAAACTGAATTTTGGCAAACTAAGGAGTGATGGTTTGGAGCCAATCGTGCGCGAGGACGGCGAAGTCAAGGAAGTTTACTATACCATCACCAAGCTCCGGAGCGATATCGGCAGATAGGATCCCGGGGGGCTGGAGCCATTGACTGTCCAATACTTCAAGGTCGTCGAAGTAGACGGTGCCATCGCAGTTAAAATCGGCTGAGGAAGTGCCAAGAAGCTCAATGCCGCAACGGGCGTTATATATTTGTTCGATTTGTGCAACTGTAAGCTCCTCATTGAAAAACACTACATCGTCGATGAGACCGTTGGCGTAACTTGTCTCATATCTTCCTATCCAGACAGGATGGCCTGATGGTTGCACAGAAACAAATGTACCATTCTTCTTGTCTACATCGTCAACACGCGTACCGTTTAGATATATCTTGATTCCTGAACACGAAGTACCCCCATCGTAAGTTGCGACCAAGTGTATCCATTGGTTTTCATACCCAGTCAAATCGACACTGTAATACCTGCCAATGTAGCAATCAACAACATTTTCGTCATATAGCATAAAATAGAGTAGGGCATCGCCTGGATATGGATACACACGGAATTGCCATTCACCATCAGTATTATATACCCCCTTGGATGCGATGCAGAATCCACCGGCCCTGTGCATATAAACCCACGAAGAGATACTAAACGGAGTAAGGGCGGGTGTGAAATCGGCGTGGTCGGCTATCTCGATGTAATCGAAGGAGCCATTGAAATCGAAACTACCATTGATCTTGTTTGGTCTATCCACTAGCTCATTGTAATAGTCAGTAAGTGTAATGACTTCCAATAACTCCGCGTCTTGTTTTGTTTTTAGATAATCACTTATAGCTTCTAAATCCTCGGTCTTATACTGTCCTTGTACAGGCTCCCCATCGTAAATATCGTGGAACAACAATATGAGTAAGTTACACCCTTCGATTGCTCTATCTATTGCATCCTCAACGTCTGCAACAGGAAGGTCATACACACAAGATAGACAGATTAACTTGAACTGTAAATCGTGGTAGTTAGAAATCTCAAAGTGAGGAAATATCGGATAATAAGAACCTGGTCGAGCTAGAACATGTCTCTCTTTTAGTTTAGTAATAACAGCATCATTGTATCTTGCAAAAGGATATGCGAAGAACTTAGCTGTCTCACCGAACCCATTAGCAACGAGCCAATCATGAGCACCATCGATTTCAGCTTCCATCACTTCCTGTGACACTGCTGTAAGATCTAGGTGATTTACAGTATGATTACAGACATCCCATCCTGCATCTCTCAAAGTTTCTAAATCTTCTAAGGTCATACGCCAATAGTCACCCACTACACCCGTATGTGGAAATAACACTCCCCTTTGTCCATTGGCAGCCAGAACTGGATAAGCTTTAGTGAATTGGCTTATAATACAATCATCGAAAGTTATCATTACCTTTGGTTCAGCATATATACCAAATCTTAGATCATCGAAACTCACACTTGAATCTTCACCTGTTGCAGGAAAAACATACAACCTCGCTCCAATCATTGTATTATCCCAGCTCTCATCACTGGTAACAGAGAAATCAGATTTCGCTATTGTAACATGATTCCAGCCGCTGAAAATATTAGTTTTATAAATAGTCTTTTGAAAAGCTTTAGCGAAGTTACTAACTGAAGAGATAGCGAAGACCAAAGGATAATTACTTAAGGTATCCATATTATGGACATAGAACCAGAAAGAGAAACCATTCCCAGTTGATACATCTAAAGATACAGATTTCTGTAAAATAGCTTGATTACCTCCTGTGGCATTAACCTTAATACTTTGAGTCCCCTGTTTAAACTGAGTTGCATCATTTTCTGCAGATGCTCCTGTTCCATAAATATTCCAATCACTAACATCCTCAAGATCATCAATCAAAACACCATAACTTTTAACGAATGCTCGATTGTTATTCTGAAGAAACACAGTATCCTGCCGGGCTAATCCATCGTGGTCGTTACCCGAAGAGTCCTCAACAGCAGTGCTTGCAGCGTTCTCGTTCATCTTGTAGTGAGCTATAAGTCCTGTACTTACATAATCATACTTCTGTCGTGTTCCAAAACAGACGGCGGATAAAATTAAAAGTACAATGAACGACATCTTTTTCATTTTTTTGTTCTTCCAATAATTAAAAATCTCAAATTGATTTAAGCTGGGATTTCACATATAACATTGTATATCCTTGCTCAGATGCGCCGCTGAGCTTCATTTCTAATAGAATACCAAATTTCTCTTAAAAATTCAAGTTTTCTGGCTGCTTCTCGAAGGTTATCATCCAAAGGAGTCGCAAAAACACGAATTTGACGGTTGTTTATCATTTCTTTCACGTACCTCAACCAGTGTCCCTGTCTGAGAATCAAGGTGTGGTCTCGCCATAAGTCTCGTATAATTTTGCATGATGCGGACGGGTGCATGCGAGACTTATGTCATATTGTTTTTCTTTCTGTTTGGGACACCAAGTTTTCGTAAATAGAACTTAAACGCTTCATATTTGTTTTCCTGTCTCCCTCTTCAACAACCTTCTTGCGGTTACGCTGCGCAGCATTCATAATAATCTCCGGATTGTCGCGTACTCTCAGAATACACTTTGCCAAATCATCTGCATCACCGACTTTATACAGTAAGCCGTCAACGCCATTTTCCAGCCAGTCCGAATTAGCTCTTATGTCTGACACAATTGGAAAGCCCCCCGTTGCCATTGCCTCAAGTAAGCTTAAGCTCGTGCCGTCTCGAAGGGAGGCTGATAAATAAACGTTGTGCTGATGTAAAATCTCAGGTAGCAAATTGTTATCAACACCTCCAAGAAAAGTTATGTGGCCGCTCAAATTTTTCTCCTCCGCTTGCTTCTTGAGACTACTCAGCAGAGAGCCACCACCCACAAAAGTCATCTGAAAAGCAGCACCTTTTGACCGGAGCACTGCTAACGCATTGATAATTGTACAATGATCATATGCCGCCTCCAATTGTCTTGTATCAACCATCTTTAATGGATGATTCTTTTTGACTTTTTGTCTACTTAGAAATGAGAACTTGTCCGTATCTACTCCCACATTCAAGACTCGTACTTTTCCTGAACTAATACCAAGGCTGTTCACCTTTTCCCTGAGATCTCTCGAGACCGTATTAACACAGTCCGCGTGCTTGAATACGGCTTTCAGTAAAAGTCGCCAAACCTTTGACTTCAGATTTAAGTTCAAATCGCTGCCATGCACTGTTGTTATCGTAGGATGAAAGCCACACACCAGCCCCGCCAGACCACCACTTGTGACATAGTGCGTATGTACAATATCAGGCCTTAGCTTTCTTACCAGGTATCGCGCACGCAACATGCTTATGGGGTATTTCCATTGACCTTCAGTCCCTGAATATTTCCCTCCCAAGCCTGTATTGTAAGTTGGCACCCTTTGCTTCGGGCTTGGAGACAATGTAATAAAGCTTACTTCATGGCCAGCTTCTCTAAAATAGCTAAGATATGCTCCCACGTGGAGGAAACCGCCGACTGAAATGAAACAAATATGCATAGCTACTCTTTAGTCTTGTTCGCTTGCTTTCGGTGATGGTGTGCTACCAGTTGCTGAATTTCGGAAATTTCCACATCGGCACGTTTGTCCCACGTCCAAATGTTCTCTTTGGCAAAGTCCAAAGCTCCTTTCGCCAACCGTTCGCGTCTCTGGTCATCCAAGAGCAGGTCCGCAATAACATCACCCAGGCGCCGAAGATCTTCTTCTTCGAGGAGAACACCCGTCACCTCATCTTTCATAACGTGGGAAGTGCCCCCAATGTTGTATGCAACCGTGCAGGTGCCACTATGAAATGCTTCAAATATCTGATTGCCCAGATTAGTCAGGTCTTGTACACTCAGAAACAGGTCAGCGGCATTGTGCATTTTTAAGACTGTATCGTGGGGAACAAATCCCAGAAACTTGACACAATCGGAAACACCAAGCTCGACAGCCTGTTTTTCAAGCTCTTCTCGCAAAGAACCATCGCCCGCGATTACAAGCCGGGCATTAGGTACCCGCCTAATAACAGTTGGCATGGCAGCAATAGACCTGTCTATACGCTTCCAAAAGTCCAACCGGATTGCCTGAAATATCATCTTGTCCGAGGGTAGCAGTCCGGTCGAACGTTTGATTTCAGCTTTATCTATATCGGGATGATAAATACCCGGTGCCGTGCCATCGAGCCAGAAGCGAAAACGTTCTTTGGGAAATTTCAATTTTTCCACGACCTTGTCTCCATGTGTGCCATCGTTGCTTATGATCAGCAAATCAATCGGGAACTTAAAACACAGTATGGGGCCGAGAAAGGGCAGGCATTTATACCAGGGTTCCTTAAACAGGTAGTGGCCGAGCCACGTTCCCCAAAAGTGGACAACATGAGGAATCCGCATAAGACGGCTCAACAAATGACCGATGGGAACCAGACCTGTGTGGTATGAATAGATAACATCAGGAGGTTCAATACGGCGAGTCTTACGGACCGCGAAATAGGCCTTAAATTGTAGGAGAAGCAGTCTTATTTTTAAGTACGACTTCAAATCCCCTTTGGCGGTGCTTTCGATCCATTTAGGCAGGCAGCGTAGATAAAAGTGAATTCCTTTCAACGTAAAGTCCTTTTCACATTTGAACGCGCCGAACACGAACACATGCACGCTGTGCCCTTTTTCGGCTAATCTCAGCCAGTACAGTGTTACCAATGGCATACCGGCAATAGCGTCCCAGTTCTGGCTTTCAAACATATCATGCAATCCGGCAAAGTCATTAGTCAAAAAGTATACCGTTAGTTTTTTTCTTTGGATGAAGATACGGTCTCATTCGATTTCTTCGTACTCATCGGGCAACCTTTGTTAAGCTGTGATTGTGGATGATAAAATCTCGACGATTTTTTCAGAGGCCCTGCCATCACCATACGGATTGCCGCCGCCTGACATGCTGGTATAGGCATCAGTATCCGTAAGCAGGTGTGACGCCTCAGTTGTAATCTTCTCCTTTGATGTTCCCACCAGCTTGGCCAGTCCGGCCTCTACTGCTTCGGGACGCTCTGTGGCCTCACGAGTTACGAGGACCGGCTTGTGCAGGGATGGTGCTTCCTCTTGAATCCCCCCCGAATCGGTTATTATCAGGTAACTGCGGTCCATAAGATAAACGAACTGCAGGTATTCAACCGGTGATATCAAATAGATGCGCTCCAGCTTGCCAAGGATCTTGTTTACAGGTTTCTGAACGTTTGGATTCAGGTGGACTGGATAAACCAGCACCGTGTCCTCATGGTCCTGGACTATTTGACGCAGGGCCTGGCAAAATTCTTCAAAGGCTTTGCCGAAGCTCTCTCGTCTATGCCCGGTAACAAGAATTAATCGGTGCTCGTCGAGAAGACCGTCGGCAAGTTCAGAAATTTTGGGTCTCTGCTGCCGAATGATGTCTCGCGCTCTCAAGAGGGCATCAATTACAGTATTGCCGGTCATAAATATGTTTTCTGCTGGGATTCGCTCTGCACGTAGATTTCCAGCCGCTCTGGATGTCGGCGCAAAACACCAGCGACTTATCGGGTCTGCTAAGCGACGGTTCATTTCTTCCGGCCAGGGGGCTTTCAGGTTGTATGTACGTAGACCGGCTTCGACATGCCCCACTGGAATTTGCTCGTAGAAGGCCGCAATGGCTGAGCACAAGCATGTTGTGGTATCTCCCTGAACAAGCACGGCATCCGGTTTAAGTTCGGCCAGGACTTTCTGAACTCCGACAATAACTTGGCAGGAAACCTCGGAAAGACTCTGGTTCGGCCGCATTATATCAAGGTCGATATCAGCTTTGATGCTGAATGTACTTAGTACCTGGTCTAACATTTGCCGATGTTGCGCTGTTGCTACAAGGGTGACTTTTGTATGCGGTTCCGATTTTATCGCAAGGTATACCGGAGCCAGCTTGATAGCTTCCGGCCTTGTCCCTATGATAATTACAATGTGTTTCTGGGTCATTTGTACGACGCCTCTGTTGAATTGTGTGGTAGTTTCTTGCGCCTTTCTAATGCAGGACTTGTTTCAAATACGTCTTCAATGCCTCCGTGCTGGTTATGGCCTCCGATGCGCAAACCGCTCCTTCCGAGAACACGCAATAACAGTGTTCCTGCCAGTTGTCCCTCATGGACATCACTGTTTCGGCAAGTTCATCCGGGTCGAAAGGCGGAGACCAAATCCTGGTCCCGCTTGTCAGCTTATCGCAAATAAGGCGCAGTTTGGGTTCCACCTCGATAGCTATTGATGGGTTTCCCAGGGCCGTGCCCATGATGACGCCATGGGCGCGGGCGGAAATTAACAGGTCAAAGCTGGCCAGCTCTTCTATAAATGTTCTTAATGTTTGTTGGCTGGGGTCCCATTGCAGGATGTTTTCTGCACTGCTGTTTAGGTCTGATAGCGTTTGAGGGTCAGCTTGTGGGGCAAAGGAAATATAGCGAATCTCAATTTCTTCACGCCTTAATTTGCGTACCGCTTCTTTGACCTTTCCGAAATAGGATTGCCCCACACGGGTATGAGGCCAGTCGCGTACGACTACTCCTACGCGCCGCATCTTGCCTGTTCGTGGCTCTCGTGTTGGGGCCTCGTCCCACAATCTTCTCGCAAAGCAAAGGTCCGAGTATTGCTGAACATTGTCTATACCGAGATTTCTGCAATACTGAGTGCTAACGGTGTCCCGGACCGAAATCCAGTCACAGGATTTAAGCTTCCTGTCTGCCTGTTTTTGGCCGAAGGAGCCTGGCACTAACGGGCCAATTCCTATACTTACGCCAATAGCATGCTCGAAATCGAACGTGCAGTTATGCAATCGTCTCCACAACTTTAAGGGATGTACAAGGTAACGGGAGGCGCGTAGTATTCTACCGGCCTTTGTCGGAGTGCTGTCTCTAAATGAGTAGAATTGCGTGCCTCCACCATAAATCAAAACTTTTCCACAGATTCGGTGTCCGCTTTGGAGTGGAATAAATCGGATATCAGGGTACCATTGGCCGAGATAGGGTCCTGGTCTAAGAATCAGCACACAAATCTCGTTGTCGCCGACAACTTGTCTTATCACTTTCAGGACAGAGACAAGCAGAGCGTCATCCCCAAGATTTCCTACGCCATAGGCGCCCACAACCAAAACGCTTGTGCGTACAAGCACAGTTTTATGTCCTTTCTTTGTACGAAAACAGCGGGGCAGGCATATCCAAAGTCTGCATCTTGTTGGCTGTTCTAAAGACCTCAGCAGCTTACAGAATGGGTGACTTCCGGACCAGCGGGCGTGGTTCCTTCTTCACTAATGACCGCTGTTTATCCTTCTCTGAGGCCAAAAAACAGACGACGAAATGCTATGCATAAAGGTACGGTAGATACAATAAAAGCAGCAGCGCGAACAAGTAAGGGAAACTGAAAAAATGAAAGACATCCCAGCGCCGTTATTACAAGCCAAATAGTTATGGCTTCAGGAGATATCAAGGTGCCCCTTGGGGCCAAACGACGCGAAGTGTACAAAGGAACGAAGCAAATTGTATTTAATGTGTAGGCTATCATAAACGCACCCGCCAGTCCGACTGCCCCAAATCCCTTTAAGAACCAGGCACTTCCTAAAAGCACTACTGCCCACATACCATTGCTCAGGCAGCTCCACCATAGAAGGCTGTTGGCTACAAGAACTCTCCCTAATCCTTGCTTGTACAGCATGATGCATGCATAGAACATTACCAGAACAAAAGTCCTGCGCGCGGTTACACCAGCATACTGCGACCCAAAAACAAGACCCATGATTTCTGAAAAGCATATGAGTGGTACAGCCACAGTTACCCCAATCAGCCAGGATATCAGGATATTTGCACGATTAAATTTAACGCTTTTCTTGGCTTCGCGCGAAGCCAGTATGGGCAGCAAAGAGGCGCCAACTCTCGAACCGGCAAGGTTGAGGGCCATTTGCACCTGTGCTGCCGCGCTGAATATTCCTAATTTGGCGTAGCCCTCGACTTCGTTGCTCAAAAGTGCATTTGCCCCCCACACCACTGGGCCTACCATTGCATTACTCAGAAAAGCGGGCAGTGAAAATCCCCACAAGACCGGCATTTCAGACCGGATGTCCCCATAGGAGATAGCGACACCTGCTTTCTTTGCCTCTTTGCGAAGAGCAAAATGATGGGCGGCGCAGCTTCCGGCCATGGCACAAACCATGCCGGTAATAGCTCCAGACAGGCCCCAGAAATGAACTCCCAGAACTACCAGCAGCAGGTTTAGCAGACCGTAAAATAGGCCAACACGCGCGATCGTCTTGAAAGCTTCGAAGCCGGCAAGACAGCCGACTTGTGCTCCGACAAGGGTATTGAAAAATAGTAATCCGCATCCTATCCACAACTCCATTTTTAAATAGGGGGCATTGATGACGTGTTGCGCCAGATATGGTGATGCGAAAAATACGGCGATGCCCACCAATCCACCGGAGATTAAAGCTACAACAGATGATAAGGCGATTATTCGACCGGCACGAGCGGGATCGGCGGAGCGGAATTCCGCCACATGTTTGGTAGCTGTAAGTCCCAGTCCTAAGCCGGCAAAAACTCCAAACATACTTACTGTATGTTGAATCATCCCCAACTCACCGAAACCGGTCTTGCCGAGAATCCGCGCAACTATCACGAACGCTAAGAAGCGCATCCCCTGGCTGGCTACTGCTGCGGCAACCGACCAAAACGCTCCTTTGGCGAACCTTCTTCGTAAGGAGTTGGCAGGCAAATGCTCTGTTAATTTCTCCTGTACGAACGTGATTAGCTTCATAAGTTGGCCGTATTTACACTGAAGTCCGCCAAAGACCTAAACCGGGGTCTGCTCTTCCAGATGGGCTATAGACTCCCCGGCAGCATATTCATCGGTGTCAAGGAACTGCTCCGTATTAGCAAACTGCCGTTCCTCTGCCAGCACCGCGCCTGCAGCTAAAGTTGTCCAGATTACGCCGGAGACCGCGCTCCAGAGAAGAAAACTTGATCGAAGACATAAAAACGGCATGAAAAACGCCCATAGTTTGAAAGTTCTGTCGATATTTGAAACTGCCCGTCCCCGCGCCGTGCCCCAGCAAAGGTAAATAATAATACCACCAATAATCGTGGTACCAATAATCCCGATTTTTAATAATAGAGTCACCCACAAGTTGTCGACAAAGTAAAGAATTGGCGTATCGATCCCACCGTACAAATCCAATATTGTGCCAAAGCCCACCCCGAACAGTATTTTGAAGAAGTTGCCTCTTATCTGCTCTAAAGCTATCATATTGCTTGCGTGCAGCATACTCAGATAGGCCCTGGTCTGTTCACCAAGATTTGACAGACGGACTGTCAGGCCAAACTTTTGGTGTTCTGGTATTGTCAAAAGGGTAACAGAGACGACAAATACAGCAATTGCCAGGACCACAGCAGTGCGTCCCAAACGTCTATTGCGGATGAGAATAATTGCGGTGATTACAACAATAAAGGCCATGTGTGTTCGGCCCTGTGAATTTGTCATTTGCGCAAGGTACAAACAAAGACAGATGACTGGGAACAGCGAAAAACCTCTGTCCAGAATCCAGGCCACCGCTAAAGGGATAGCAAGAATCAGGAGGCGGTCGTTCCGCATTGTGATTCGACCAAGAAAGCCGAAGCCCTCTGCTTCCCATTCGCCGGTCACTATGAATTTCGAACCAAAACCGTACGGCATGGCGCGAATCACGAGCACAAATGCACAATAGCATGCGGTAGCAATAAGGAAGTGCAGGAGCCACCGATCAAACCCACGGTCGTATATATATAGCGCCGTCATCGGCATCATCCACAACAAAAACCAGGACTTGAGGTCTATCATCGGCATGACAATGGCATACGATTTACCTCCGTGCCGACTTTCCATCAAAAAGACGCTAACCGCAAAATACAGCCCACCGATAATAGTGAAAACCCAGCAGGTAATCAGGATTCGACGCAGTGCGGGACTTTGGAACCTCGGCCGCAGTAGGAAGTAAAGAGGTACAAGAAGACCTAAGATTAGCAGCAACTGGGGCTCAAGCACGTATCCTCCGATTTTCACCCCAAAAATTGCATCCGATTTCGTGTTCCACGGAAACGCAAGCGACACGTAAAAGCTGAGCAGGTAGAAAAACAACAGTATAGGATTTACTAACCTTTGGCCATTTGTAAGATTGCCGAGTTCGGACACCTCGCTCGGTTCTTGTTCGTCAGAAAAGTATGGTTTTGTTGTCATTCTTGGTAACACCCAGGAAAGTCGGGCCCGGTTAAATCCAAAAAGCCCGGGTTCGTTCCTGCCAAACAGTCCTTCATCTCAATCCTCAATTCCGGATAAATTCGCCGGACTCCGTCCCCGTCGGCTGCGCAAAAAACAAACACAGTCTAAGCACTATACGCACAGAAAAAGCGTATCTATCGATATCAAACTTCCGACCGGAAGCTTCTTCTGTATCCTGTCTCCTTCCCTGTCATAACTATCGGCAGATAAAGGACATAGCTTTAATAAAGACCGCCTCCGATACCCTCTGACGGCCGATTCTATGTTAGAATTCAAGCTGACCGTCTCGGCGTGACAGCAACCATAAGTATCTTATCAACAGTAACATAAGACAGTTTGCGCTCCTGGACCAACGCCAGTCGCCAGACCTGCTATGGATTATTCTCTAATAAGGCCGGTTCCTTCGAATTCGCTTCAGAACACCGAAAACCGGAAATCAGCCACGTTGAGTTAAAAACTATACGCTCACTGTTTCCTGCAAGTTCATAGCTTGTTGATAACATCAAAGAGCTTGGAAATGCAATGTATTTGACACTGCTTGAGGATGGCCCCGGCCTGAGGGCAGATATATTATTGTAGTAATCTGTAGCATCTGATTTGATGGCGCCGTAAGGTGTCCCCAAGCAAGTGGCAGTCTCAAGTGAGTCCCGCACCAATTAGGCGTAAGCCTAAGCTCAATTGGTGCGGGACGAACTTGGGGATGGCTCGGAGCAACTTTGAGTAACTACCACGCATTTAGCGTGTTACAGACCACTCGGCAGCTCATAGATGGCCTGATTCAACAGGCACTGGAAAATGCCGGCTGCAAACAAAAGCTTCGCTGCAGCTTTCTGACTGCTTTACTCGCGCAGGACACAGACTGTGTCGTACCGGCCGTCTATTTTCAATCGGCAGCAGCTAAACCTTTCTTGGCCGCATCGACTACATAGCGCTCTGTCGGCTTGGTCCGCGTATCGCGCAGGTGCCTGTATATCTTCACCGCTTCGCTCTTTTTCCCAGCAGCAACAAGCTTCTCAGCAAGCAGTAAACAGGCCTTCGTGGCTTCGACTCTTTCCCAGCCGTCCGATTTATCCGCCGCACGCAGTAGCAGGTCTGCCGAGCCTGCGTCACCGATATTGGCCAGCCCCCAGCATGCCGCGATGCGGACTTCCCTGTCTTTGTTGATGGCTGCTTTCTTCAACGCGCCGACCGACCTCGCATCACGGACCACACCTAAATTCTGTACGATGGTCAGCCGACATTTGCCCCTGGCTCGGGGCAATGCCCTGCGAAGTTGCTCGGCGGCTCCATCGCCGATGGCGGCCAGGGCCTGGGCAGCGGGCTCGCACAACTCCTCGTCAACCAGTAGTTCACCGAGTTCCTCGACGACCTCTCTGCCGCCGGCCACCTGCAGCTCGCGGACAAGGTACTTTTGTACCTCTTTCGGACGCCCACCGCCGATTTGCGAGGCCAGGGTCCTGGCAAATCTCCGGCGAGACCTTTCATTCTTGAGCTTGCAGACGTGCAGTGCCAGGCAGTGAAGCGCATAGTGGGCCTTCACGTCGCCTCCCTTCTCGGGCTCGACGAGAATATCGATAACGCCAATTATATTATCACGGCCGCCCTTATGCATATTCGTAATCGCTCTCTCTATCTTCTCTTTGTCGATGTCGGTGCAGTACATACCCCTTTGGTCGGGGTCGGGCATTTTATTGACAAGTTCGACAAGAGCTGATGATGGTTCTTTCATGTTTATTTTCCTTTCTGCAGTTGAATTCTGCTTGCAGATTCCTATAAATGCCAGGGCGCCCGCATCGGTTGGTTGACCAATCGGTTGGCTTCTTCGTCGCCGATGATTTGCTCCTTGACCGGGTCGTAATGAATCTTTCGTCCCGTGCGAATGGCGATATTGGCCAGGTGCATCAGGCTTACGCACCGAGTCGCTGCCGCAGCGTGACCGCCCGCCTGTTTACGGGTGCGAATCGCTTCGGGAAATCCCACTAACGGTTCAGGGTCGGGCATTTCTTTAATCTTCTTTTGGTCCTCCTCGCTCAAATCGCTCAAGCTAACGCCTCTGGACTCTTTTCGTTTATAAGAAGGCTTTTTATCTACCGGCCACTCGTGGCTGTCCATAACAATCGTAAATCCGTCGGCATATTTCAGCTCGACCCAGCCCCACATTCCGCACGCTTCCGGATGAGCCGGCGGGGCGAAAGCTTCGACCTCTACAGGGCTCGTGTCGTCCTTGGCGAAAGTCCACTGCACCGGGTCGAAGTGGTGCTGGCCCATGTCGGTCAAACCGCCCCCTTCGTAGTCCCAGTAGCCGCGGTGGGTTCCGCCGAAACGGTGCGGGTGAAACGGTCTCAGCGGCGACGGGCCGCAGTACATGTCCCAGTCAAGGCTCTCAGGTATGGGCTGGGGTTTCACATTCACCATCCCGCTCCACTCACGGACCTTCAGTCCACCCGGCTTGATATGGACCGCCTTGCAGGGTTTGAGCAGGCCGCTATTCATAATCTTATGCGTCAGGATGTCTCCCGGATTCGTACTGCTTCTGAACCGGCCGAATGTGCCGACCTGGAAAATGCGATTGTAGCGTTTCTCTGCATCGGCAACCGCACGGCCTTCCGCGATGAACCTCGTCATTGGTTTTTCGCACAAAACGTCCTTCCCGGCCTCCATCGCCGCGATGGAAATCAGCGCGTGCCAATGTGGCGGCGTCGCAATAGCCACCACGTCAATGTCCTTGCGCTCTAACACACGCCGAAAGTCAGTGTAGACCTTCTTGTTGTCGGCATGCCTGAGAAACTTTACATCGCATTGAGCGAGCTTTTCGACATTTGGCCCGAGTCCGTTGAATGTCCCATTGCCCCGGCCGCCGCAGCCAATCAAAGCCCCGCCAAACTTTTCGCTGGGCGGTGTTTGGCCCGGACCACCCAAGACGTGCCTCGGCACTATCGTGAAAGCCGCTGCCGCTCCAACCGAACTCTTCAGGAACTGACGACGCGTTACTCGTTTACCTTTTTGCATAATATATTCTCCTTATCGAACCCACGCACCATAATAGCCAATTACTATATCCTCTTCCCTATAAACAAGTTAACTCAAAAAACCACTTTGTTTCATACATTTACCATAATCTGCCGAGCTTGTCAACTGTCTTTTCGATTGACCACGCCGCGATGATATTATATTAAACGGGTTCCCGGTGGCGTATGTGAGCGTTTTTACCCGCCGAATATGAGTGTGTATCTTGCATAAACTTCAAAAGTTAAAACAGTGGGGTCAGTTATGAAAAAAAAATTAAGCCGCCGTGATTTTCTTGGATTAATGGGTAGTAGTATTGCCGCCTTAATGCTGCCAAAATCGTTGGGGAGATGCAGTACACGCAAGAGGCCTAATTTTGTCCTCATTTTTGCCGATGACTTAGGCTACGGAGACATCTCCGGTTTCGGCCTGAAAAAGTCACCATTCAAAACACCTAATCTCGAACGCATGGCTGCCGAGGGCGCAAAGCTGACCAGCTTTTATGTACCCACCCCTTATTGCGCTCCGTCGCGGGCGACTATTCTGACCGGCCGATACCCCTTCCGAAACGGTGTCGTGTTTAATCCCTCTCCCGATGCCGGCATAAACGATGTTGCTCTGCCCCACTCTGAGATTACTATTGCCGAAGCCCTTAAAGACGCCGGCTACTCCAGCATCTGCATTGGTAAATGGCATCTCGGCCATACCCTCCAATTTTTACCACGCAAACAGGGCTTCGATGAGTATTATGGAATCCTCTACTCAAACGACATGCGCCCAGTGCAGCTCGTCGAAAATGAGAAAGTCGTCGAGTACCCCGTCATACAGGCGACACTGACAAAACGCTATACCCAGAGGGCGGTTGATTTCATCGAGCGCAGCTCCGCGCGCAATCGCCCCTTCTTCCTCTACCTTCCGCACGCAATGCCGCACAAACCGCTGGCCGCCTCCGAAGAATTCTACACACCGGACACACCCGATGACCTCTACTCCGATGTCATCAGAGAGCTGGACTGGTCGGTCGGGCAGATTCTTAGCAAGCTCAAGCAGCTCAAACTCGACAATAACACGCTGGTTATATTCACTTCGGATAATGGACCTTGGTATGGCGGCAGTACGGGCGGCCTCCGCGGTATGAAGGGCAAGACCTGGGAAGGTGGCCTACGCGTCCCTATGATTGCACGTTGGCCGGGCAAAATACCCGCTGGTATAGTCAATAATTCACCAGCCGGAACAATTGACGTTTTCCCTACCATCCTAAAAGCTACGGGCGTCAAGGAACCAGGCGGCTGCATCATAGATGGCAAAGACATCAGGCCGCTGTTGACCTCCGCACGTGCCAGGAGTCCCCACGAAGCGCTTTTTGCAATGCAGGGAACAAACCTGATGACCGTCCGCAGCGGCAAATGGAGACTGCACGTCCGCTCACCCGGCCGTCCGCCGAAGCGCGGCGATGACTGGGTCGACCCTCGCGGTCCCGATGGCGTCACCATTATCGCTCCATACGAGCAGGCCCGGCCCAATGCTTACCCGGGCGCTATCGGCGGCGATGGCCCCAGGGATATGATGCTCTTCGACATTGACGCCGACCCCGCAGAGCAGCACGACATCAGCAAACAACACCCCGATGTTGTTAAACGCCTCAAAGCCCTGTACGATAAAACCATCGCTCAGGTACCCGAATTCAAAAGGCCGCAGCGATTCAAACAATTGCAGCGCATCAAAGGAGGCGACCTGAGCTACGGCAGCTAATCCATATCGAGCTTGACATGATAGTTTTATTGACAGACTTCGGCCAAAGCGAATATGTTGGCGTGATGAAAGGGGTGATTTACAGCATCGCCCGTGATGCAAAAATAGTTGATTTATGCCACGACGTCTCGCCTCAAAATATCACTGAAGCCTCGTGGCTCCTCAAAAACAATTACAAATACTTTCCGGAAAGCGCAGCGTTTTGTTGTGTAGTTGACCCTGGCGTGGGTACACAAAGAAAGGCCCTCGCCGTGAAAACAGAAAACTTCTATTTTGTCGCCCCCGACAATGGCCTGCTCTGGGAAACGCTAAAAGAGCAGAAAATAATTGACATAAGACAAATTCCCATCCCCGCGGATGCAAGCCGAACATTTCACGCAAGAGATGTATTCGCCGTGGCAGCCGCAAATATCAGCATCGGAAATTTCAACGGAATAGCCGAATCAATAAAACAAATAGAGAGGTTGAAACTTTATCAAAACCAGAGAGAAGGAATTGTTGTCAGAATCGACAGGTTTGGAAATATAATAACGAATCTCGCAAAGCAGGATAAGGATAGCTATTCAGTACAGATAAACGGCAAGAAATACGTGATGAACTGCTTTCCCAATTACGAATCGGCAAATGACGACGAATTATTCCTGATTGAGGGCTCATGCAACACATTCGAGATTAGCTTAAAGAATGGAAATGCCAACGATAAACTAAACATAAAGGTAGGAGAAAAAATAACAATATCCTGAAAAATCCTTTCGTTAGTTGCCCTCGACCTCAAAAACCGCGTCAACCACATAGTCCTTCATCTCGTCCGTCAGCTCCGGATAAACCGGCAGCGCAATAACTTCCTTTGCCGCCTTTTCTGCTTGTCGGCAATCTCCTTCCTTGTATCCGAGACTCCTGAAACACTCCTGCAGGTGTAACGGCACGGGATAATATATCTCGCAGCCGATATTCTTCTCTCTCAAATGTGCCAGGACCTCGTCCCGATTCGGTACGCGAATACAATACTGGTTATAAACCGAAACGCATTCAGGACTGACGTAAGGCGTTTGAACGAATGTCCCCTCAAATTCTTTATCGTAATAGGCCGCGTTCCGACGCCGCCCTTCGGACCACTCATCAAGATGCGGCAGCTTCACTAAAAGTGCCGCCGCCTGAATCGCATCGAGGCGAAAATTACCGCCAATGTGTTTATGATAGTATTTCGGCTTGCTGCCGTGATTGCGCATAATAAAGAGCCGCCCGTAAAGCTGCTCATCATTCGTAACAATCATACCGCCGTCCCCAATACCGCCCAAGTTCTTACTCGGGAAAAAGCTAAAACACCCCGTCGCCCCGATACTGCCTGCCTTTCTGCCTTTGTACGTGCTTGTAATCGATTGCGCCGCATCTTCAATAACCGCCAGATTATATTTATTCGCAATCTCCATAATCGGGTCCATATCTGCCATCTGCCCGAACAAATGGACCGGCATTATCGCTTTGGTCTTCTCCGTCACCACCGGCTCAATCAGCTCCGGATTGATATTAAATGTCTTAGGCTCGATATCCACGAATACCGGCTTGGCACCGGCGCGGACGATACAACCGACCGTGGCGAAAAACGTAAACGGCGTAGTAATGACCTCGTCTCCATCGCCGATACCCAGACTCATCAGGCTGTTCAAAATCGCATCCGTACCGCTGGAAACTCCCACCGCGAACCTGCTGTCGCTTATCGCCGCTATTTTCTCCTCTAATTCAGACACTCTCGGGCCGCCGATACAGCGCTGCGATTCCAGCACCTCCGAAACCGCTGTTAACATCTCTTCTTTTATCGTCGCGTACTGTGCTTTCAAATCTAATAGAGGTATCTGCATTAAAAACATCTCCAACTATAATTGTTTTTTAATCACATCTGCTAACTTACTTTTGCCGTTTTTGCTTATACCACTCAATTGTAGCTTTGAGTCCTTCTTCAAAAGTCGTTTTTGCCTCGAAACCAAAAAGTTTTTTGGCTTGCGATACATCCAGGCGCCGTCTCGGCTGACCGTCCGGCTTCGAAGGGTCCCAGCGAATCTCGCCGGCAAAGTCCGTTAGCTTGACAATCTTTTCAACAAGTTCCTTTATCGTTATTTCAAACCCTGCGCCGATATTGACCGGCTCGGCGCCATTGTAATGTTCCGTCGCTAACAGGATTCCCTCGGCAGCATCAGCCGCATAGATAAACTCGCGTGACACGTTGCCCGTCCCCCAGCATTCAATATAGTCGGCACCGCTTTCATTTGCATCGATGCATTTCTTTATCAGCGCAGGTATGACGTGACTGCTGGCAGGGTCAAAATTATCACCGGGGCCGTATAGATTTACCGGCAGAAGGAATATCGAATTAAAGCCATATTCCGCCCTGTACGATTGCGATTGGACCAGCAGCATCTTTTTAGCCAGTCCGTAAGGTGCGTTGGTTTCCTCCGGATAGCCGTTCCAGAGCTCGTCCTCCTTAAACGGTATCGGCGTAAATTTCGGATACGCGCAAATCGTACCAATTGCAACAAATTTTTCAATATTACGCAGACGTCCCTGCTCTATAAGCTGCACCCCCATCATCAGATTTTTGTAGAAGAACTCGCCCGGATGCTCACGATTGGCGCCTATGCCCCCGACAACAGCCGCAAGATGAATAACAATGTCCGGCTTCATGTCCTCATACATCCGAACAATACCGTCCATCTTTACCAGGTCATAATCTTCGATTTTGGGCACGAGGATATTCTTACAGCCGCGTTTTGCCAGCCTTTCTAAACAATAGCTGCCCAAAAAACCCGCGCCGCCGGTAACAACAACTCGCCTGTCCTCAAAAAAACCGCTCATTGTTCTCACTCTTCTGCCTCTTTAATTATCTTTTCACGTTTGGCGATTTCCATATCCGCGTCCGTCATCATTTTTGCAAGCTCGCCGAACTCTACCTTCGGCTCCCACCCCAGGACCCTTTTTGCCTTGCCGGCGTCACCCAACAAACAGTCAACTTCCGTCGGCCGAAAATAACGCTGGTCAATTTCAACATACTTCTGCCAGTCCAGGTCAAGATAACCGAATACCTCCTCCAGAAACTCACGCACCGAATGACTCTCGCCGGTCGCTATCACGTAGTCGTCGGGTTTGTCTGCCTGAAGCATCAGCCACATCATCTCCACGTAATCACCCGCAAATCCCCAGTCCCGCTTGGCATCCAGATTACCCAGATAGAGCTTGTCCTGTAGGCCTAATTTGATTCGCGTCGCCGCCCGCGTTATTTTTCTTGTAACAAACGTCTCTCCTCGCCTCGGCGATTCGTGATTAAACAAAATCCCGTTACACGCAAACAGACCGTATGCTTCACGGTAATTTATCGTCTGCCAGTAGCTGTACACCTTCGCACAGCCATACGGACTCCGCGGATAAAATGGCGTATTCTCTGTTTGCGGTGTTTCAACTGCCTTGCCGAACATTTCGCTGCTCGAGGCCTGGTAGAACTTTGCCGGTTTTTCCATCCCGCGAATCGCCTCAAGCAGCCGAAGAGTCCCAAGCGCATCCGTATCAACCGTATAGATAGGCGTATCAAAACTTACCCGAACGTGACTTTGCGCACCCAGGTTATAAACCTCATCAGGCTTGACCTCGTTCACAATGCCTGACAGATTACTCCCGTCGGTCAAATCGCCGTAAATCAAGCGCAGCCTGGGCCGTTCGTGTGGGTCCTCATACAAATGGTCAATCCTGCTCGTATGAAAAGATGAGCTGCGCCGAAGGATGCCCAGAACCTCGTAATCTTTTTTCAGCAGCAGCTCCACAAGATATGAGCCGTCTTGCCCCGTAATACCCGTAACCAATGCCTTCTTCATAGTGTCCCTCAAATTTCCATATCTCACTCCCGCAAAGGCCGGAGCGAGGGAACCTATATTTAGCCCACAGTTTCACTGGGGGGCCTCTCTTTTTTAATCCTTTTTTTTATTCGTTTAGCCGTCGCCGGCACGGCGACGTCGTATGCTTTTAATAATTACCTGCAGCGCGTCCGTCAGGCTCGTCCTCGGCTCCCACCCGGTCATCTTTTTGACCCGCTCGAGGCTCGGCGCACGTCGCATCATGTCCTCCATAGGCATACCATACGCAACTTCGTAAGGGACAAATTCCTTTTTACTTTTGCTGCCCGTCATTTCAATAATTTTATCAGCAAGTGCCTCGATAGCAATCTCTTCAGCAGAGCCGATGTTATATACGTCCCCTGCCGCCTGCTCGCAGTTCATCAGCCCGACGACCGCATCAACAACGTCCCACACATAACAAAAGCATCGCCTCTGCTGACCGCTGCCGTATATCAAAACCGGCTCATCGGCCAACGACCATTGAACGAACCGGGGAACTACCATTCCGTATTGTCCTGTTTGTCTCGGCCCAATCGTATTAAAGAACCTGCCAACCACGGTGCTCAGACCGTACTGTTGATGAAAAGCAAGGGCAAGGAACTCGTCTATCGCCTTACTGCACGCGTAGGACCATCGCGGGACTCTCGTGCTGCCTAACACAATATCGTCATCTTCATGGAATGGGACCGTCTCGCTTTTGCCGTAGATTTCGCTGCTGGAAGAATAAAGACCTTTTTATTGGTCTTATTGGCCGCATCCAATACCACCTCAGTACCGCTGATATTCGTCTCTATCGTATGCACGGGCCTCTCGGCTATCAGCTTGACACCTACAGCCGCGGCTAAATGAAAGACCGTCTCGCTCCGTTCCACAAGGGCGTCCATCAGCTCAGCGTTCCGGATGTCACCCTCAACAAAATTAAACTTGTCCTTGTCTTTGAAACTTTCAATGTTTTTTAGACTGCCGGTACTGAGGTTATCAACAACGACTACCTCGTTACCGTCTTCCAGCAGCCGCTCCGTTAGGTGCGACCCTATAAATCCCGCCCCGCCCGTAACCAGTGTTCTCATATAAAACCTGTCTAAAAAACTCTGTATCCCAAAAGAATAACAACTATTATTCAATTATCAATCACGAATAATCGATTTCCCCGGACTCTATGCCGGCTTCCCTTATACACTGCAACCCGCAATACGAGCCGCGAGCGGCGGGTCACCGCCCATAATACGAGCTATACGTCTTATCATTTTCCCAGACCGTAACGCAGTGCAGTCCGGCATTTTGCCTGACCTCGCCGAATTTGCCCACAAGTTTGTTCCACGCAAAGACCGCAATATTTTCTACCGTCGGGTTCGTCCTGCCGAACTCGGCAACGTCCACATTCAGGTTCTTGTGGTCCACAATCTGTATAAGCTCCTCGTCCACTATTCTTTCAAAGACACCTGCGCGGAAAACCTCTTTGTCCTCTGACGCCTTTATCGTAACCTCAACAATATAGTTATGCCCGTGCCCCGAAGGGTTTGCACATTTGCCGAAAACCTCAAAATTCCGTTCCTCGGAAAACTCTTCGTTCCAGAGCTTATGCGTCGCCGCAAATTCAAACTTCTCGCTAAAATAAATCATTTTGCAGTCCCTCGACTCTATCGTCACTTTTCTGAAAGGATTCAGCCTCAGGCTCAATTGGCTTATCCTCGCCGTTCCAAACTTATCAGACAATTGTCCCCAGCCGGATTTCAAAAGCTCGGCTATCTCGAAAAACCCGATATGTTCGCCCTGCCGAAACGCTTTTCTTATTCGCTCGGCGAAAATCGGCACCACGAATTCGCGGACCTTCCTGTCGATATCGAAAACGTTAACAACAAAACCCGTGGCAGGCTCAACTTCGCCGGCCAGTTCTACGAATAATTCGAAAAATATTGACAAGCCTTCCCCCGTTGGCCGCGATGCAAAGGAATTAGAGCCTTCGATGTCCTCCGTCAAAAAAGGGTTAATCGAAAATCGTACCTGCCTCCCCGCTTTATGCATAAACAAAATCCCCTCTTTAATTTCCTTCTCTGCGCTCCCAGCGGTTAATTGCTACTTGTGCAGCAGGCTCATAACCTCGTTTCGGGTTTTCGGGTCTCTCTTGAATATCCCGCGAACTGCCGATGTCACCATTACCGAGCCGGGTTTCTTTATCCCGCGGATTGTCATACAGCTATGCGAAGCTTCCAGCACCACCGCAACGCCCTGTGTTTTCAGGTTATTCATTATAAAGTCGGCTATCTGGTACGTAAGCCTTTCCTGGGCCTGAAGTCGGCGGGCAAAACAATCCACAATTCGTGCTAATTTACTGACACCGAGAATCGCTCCCGAAGGCAGGTAAGCAACATGCGCCGAGCCGATAAAAGGCATCAGATGGTGCTCGCAAATACTGTAAAAAGGGATGTCACGCAGAAGAACAATTTCGTCATAATTTTCGGAAAAAACACTGCGAAGATGCTTTTTAGGGTCTTCCTGCATCCCTGCCAACAGTTCGGCATACATTCTTGCCACCCGCTCCGGCGTTTCCTTTAGACCCTCACGCTCAGCGTCTTCGCCGACCGCCAGAAGTATTTCCCTGACCGCTTTCTCAATCCGTTTGTTATCTACACTCGTTTTGCCTTTATCGCTCATCTCTTTGACCTTTTTATGACCAAAAGTTAGAAATCAGATGTCAGTTTTCTGTCCTCTGTCCTCATTTTGCTGCCACACTCATAAGGTAACTCGTCAACACCCGCACTCCGAATCCGCTTGAGCCTTCGGCTGAATATTCCGTCGCCCTCTCGAAAAGCTCCGTACCTGCGATATCCAGATGTGCCCATTTTTTCTCGCCGACAAACTGTCTCAAAAAAGCTGCTGCCGTGCACGCGCCGCCCCACTTATTACCGATGTTTTTCAGGTCTGCTATCTTGCTCTTCATCTCTTTTGCATACTCATCCCCGCTCGGCATAGGCCAGACCTTCTCACCGCTGTCATCTGCCGCCCTTTGCAGTTGTTTTATCAGTCTTTTATCGTTACCCATCAGGCCTGCCTTATGGCTGCCAAGCGCGACCTTGCACGCGCCGGTCAATGTCGCTATATCAATGATAACGTCGCAGTTTTCCTTAACAGCGTAGTGGAGCGCGTCGCACAGTATCATCCTTCCCTCGGCGTCGGTATTCTGGACCTCAACCGTTTTGCCGCTGAAAGTCGTAATAATGTCACCCGGCCGATAGCTTGTACCGCTCGGCAAATTCTCCGCAGCGGGAATTATCCCGACGACTCTGGCGCCCAATCCCAGTCCTGCCGCCGCTTTCATTATGCCTAACACCGCCACGCCGCCCGTTTTATCCAACTTCATCTGGTCCATATTTTCTGCCGGCTTAATACTTATCCCGCCGGAATCGAATGTTATCGCTTTACCGACCAGACCAACCGTGGGAACGTGTGGGCCGACTCGGCTCGCTGGAGTATATCTCAGCACTATCAGCCGGGGCTTATTTTGCGAGCCGGAACCTACTGCTAATATCCCGTTCATCCTTTTTGCTGCCAATTGCTTTTCGTCAAAAACCGTACAGCTTAAGCTCTTGAATCCGCGGGCCAGCTCCTTCGCAGCCGCTGCCAATTTAGCCGGATTTATTACGTTCGCCGGACGGTTCATCAATGTCCTTGCATAGCTTTGCGCTTTGCCGATAACGGCCCCGCTCGAAAGTCCCTTGTTTAATTTTCTTGTTTTAGACGAATCGGAATCTATCACCTCGACGCCGAGTCGGCCCAATCGCCCGTCTTCGCTCTTGGTAACATACTCATCATACCGATAGCTGCCGAAATATGTCCCTTCAGCCATAGCCTGTCCCATCGTCCCTAAGTCAAACCGTCCGCCGAAGGCCCTGTGCAGCCCCAGGCTGATGGTTTCCGCTTTCATTGATACCGCCTTATTGGCCGTGTTGGCCGCCGCCTTGCGGATGGTATCCAGAGTCGTCTTTTTCCTTTCGCCTAAGCCGACCAGCAGTATGCGCTTGGCGCCTATATTACCATTACCGTAAACAATTGCGCTGGTTCCTTCCTTTCCCTTGAAATCGCCTAATTTAATCAATCGCTCAATCGCACCATCGAGTTTCCTGTCCAGTTCTGCGCTCACTTTGTCTAATATTTTGGCGTCGCTGAATTGCCCCAGCGCAAGCAGCTCTGTTTCGCATTTGCCAAAATCAACCGTTCGCGCCCTCACCTCGACTTCAATAATCTCTCTCATTTTTTTACCCATTCACTGTTTACTTGTTTTTGTTCTTGGCCCGATGCCGGAGATAGCTTTCGATAAAGCCGACGAGTTCGCCGTCTAATACCGCGTCCACCTTGCCCGTCTGAAAGTTGGTTCGATGGTCCTTAACCATTTGATAAGGCTGCAGCACATAACTTCGTATCTGATTTCCCCAGGCGATTTCGCCCTTCTCGCTATACAGTCTCGCCAGCTCAGCGTCGCGTTTTTGCTGTTCGAGCATATATAATTTTGCCTTCAGTACCTTCATCGCCTGCGACCGGTTTTTATGCTGGCTTCTTTCGTTTTGGCATTGCACCACGATACCGGTCGGCTCATGTGTAATCCGCACTGCTGAGCTTACCTTATTGACATGCTGCCCACCGGCCCCGCTGGCACGGTAAAAGTCAATACGCAAATCGTCTTCATTTATTTCAATATCGGCATCGTCGTCGAATTCGGGAATACAATCCACCGCCGCAAAACTCGTATGTCGCCGCTTATTTGAATCGAACGGACTTATCCGTACAAGCCGATGCACACCCGTCTCGCACGACAGTTTCCCGTATGCAAAAGGCCCGCTCACCCGCAGTGTTATTGACCGTATTCCCGTCTCTTCTCCCGGCGTAATATCGAGCTCCCGGATCTTGTATTTGTTTTTTTCGAAGTATCGGCTGTACATTCGAAGAAGCATATTGGCCCAATCGCAGCTTTCTGTCCCCCCGGCCCCCGCGTGAATACTGAAGAAGCAGTTCTTCATATCGTCCGGCTGGGACAGCAGCCCCGACAATTCGATTTGCTCACACTTTTTTATCAGGTTTACCAGGCCTTCTTCTAATTGTATCAGCTCGTCCTCATCTGACTCAGCCTCAGCCAGCTCGAACAGCTCTCTCAGGTCTTCGGCCTCGTGCTGGATTTCTTCCACCGGCTCAATCACTGATTTAAGGGTGCTTAGTTGGGAGACTACGGATTGGGCTGCATCCGGATTGTCCCAGAACCCCGCACCGTACATCTTATTTTCCAGCTTTCCGAGGGCGGTTTTCTTATTGGACAAGTCAAAGCCAGTCCCGGATTTTTTCAACCCGGGCCGTTAGCTTTTGTATCGCTGTCCTTAATTCTGCTGCTTCCATATATTCTGTCCTCTGTCTTCTGTTTTCTGTCTTCTGTCCTCTGTCTTCTGTTTTCTGTCTTCTATCTTCTGTCCTCTTGTCCTTATACCACATCCCCCAAAAGTATGCAACTTGCCATTTTATCATATCGGGTATTTTCGTTTGGCCATAACCGCCACGCCGATGCAAAACGACGGGTGGCAGCCTCAAGCCCTTCCGCAACAGTAACTGATTAACAACTCACCAATCAACCGCTCACCAATTTCGCTTTCTCCAAATGCCCCAGCAGATAATCCTTCCCCGGCCCGCCTAAATGTTCCCACGGCAGAATTTCCTCACGCCCAAATTCTCTCTCTGCGAGCTTTTCAACATCCATCCCGAACTTCTCAAACGCCTTTTGCCAGAGCATATAGTCGAAGCACTCGTCCCACAAATCGAACCTCGCACCATTCCGCCACGCCGTTTCGATAACGTCGCACAGCCGCCTGTCGCCTCTACCCATCGCCGACTCCAGTACGCTGAGTTCTATATTGTGGAACTTGAACTGCAAAAATCTTGCACGCAGTTTTCTTTTCTCGTCCAGTATTATCTTTTTTGCCTGCTCGAAATACGATTTCGGTTTTTGCCCGAGCCACCCGAACGGCGTATGCGCCTTCGGAACGAGCCAGCTTATGGTAATGTTGATTTGGCCCGTCTTACCGTCAACCTTTTTACGAACTTTCGCCAATTGAAACGACAGATGCACAATTTGTTTTATATCTTCTTCGCTTTCACCGGGCAGACCGACCATAAAGTATAGTTTCAATCGCTGCCACCCGGCTCGGTAAGCCGCCTCCGCCGCTGCAAACAGGTCCTCATCTTTAAGCGGCTTATTGATAATCTGCCTCAGTTTTTCACCGGCCGCTTCAATCGCGATTGTCAGCCCGCTTTTTCTAACCGAGCTCAGTGATTCAGCAAGTCCCGCTATCGCTGATTGCTCAACCCGAAGACTCGGCAGTGACAGCCCGACGTATTTATCTCGAAAGTATGCCTGCAGCCCGCCGACTAATTCTTCGAGCTTCGGATAATCTGCGGTTGACAGACTCAGCAGGCTGACCGTATCGAATCCCGTTGCCTCGTAGCAGGCCTTTGCAATATCTATAATTCTTTCGACACTGCGGCATCGAATTGGTCTCCTGCAGAAGCTCGCCTTGCAAAACCTGCATCGCCCCGGACAGCCGCGCATAATCTCAACGCTCACTCGTTCATGAACAGCCTTGGTAAATGGAACTATCGGCCGAAGCGGGGCGGCGGCGTTTTCAAAATCCTCCACCACCGCATTTTTGAATCCACGCCGCAGCTCAGGCATACTCGACTGAAACGATTTTACCTTTGCTCCGTCATATTCAAACTCATACAGGCCCGGAACATAAGTCCAATCGAATTTTTGCGCAGCAGCAAACAGGATTTCTCTTTTTGTTGCCCCAGACTGTTTTTGGCCCTTAACTAACTCGACCAGCTTAACAACGGTTTCTTCACCTTCGCCGAGCACAAACAGGTCAACGAACTCAGCCAGGGGTTCACAGCAGTTTGTCTGCCCGCCTCCTGCTATCACCAATGGCTCGTTTTCGCTTCTATTACTGCTGCGGACATTCAGGCCGCCCAGGTCGAGCATATTAAGCACATTGCTGTAGCACAATTCGTTGGTTAAGCTAAAGCCGACGATATCAAAACTTTTTAGTGGTGCTTTCGATTCCAGGCTAAACAGTGCAATCTTTTTCTCGCGTAGTATTTTTTCAGCGTCAATCCACGGCGCAAAAACCCGTTCAGCGGCCACACCTTCCATTTTGTTGATAACATCGTAAACAATCTTCAGCCCTGAATAACTCATCGCCACTTCGTAAACATCCGGAAAGCACAGCGCGACCGTCAGGCTGCATTGCGCCGCCTCTTTTTTGATTTGATTTATCTCACCGCCGATGTATCTGCTCGGCCTGCGAACAAATGGCAGAAAATCACGCTCTACACGCTCGGCCAATATTGTTACTTCTTTATTATTCACAACGGCATTATAAATTGATTATTGATTATTTTCTATTGATTATTGTCCGGTTATCAATTACCAGTTACCAATTGTTATGTGTCGAAAGGTGTTTATGAAAAAGAAAAGTCGTCGGCTTGCAATTGGCATTATTGTCGCAGTCTCTTTGCTTGCGGTCTTGTATGTTTCCTGGCCTAAGAAGCGCATCGAAGCCGATAGTGGCTATCGGCTGGTTATGGGGACATTCGCCCATCTCAAGGCCGTCTCTTATGACACGGACACGGCAAAGAAATGTATCGAGACCGCTTTTACAGAAATTCAAAAAGTTGATGACCTGATGAGCGGTTATAAAAGCGACTCGGAAATAAGTAAGGTGAGCCGGGACGCATTCAAGGGGCCGGTCAAAGTCAGCAGGTCGACATTCGAGGTCTTGCAGAAAAGCGCCGAGTTTAGCAGGCTTTCAGAAGGCGCGTTTGATATAACTATTGGGCCGCTCACCGAGCTTTGGCGGTCGGCGGCCGAGGCAAATTCCGTCCCCACCGATGCCGAGCTTGAGCAGGCCCGCTCGAAAGTCGGCTATGAAAAACTCTTCCTCGACGCGAACGAATTGACTGTGCGATTCGCCGTTGACGGTATGAAGCTGGATTTAGGCGGCATAGCGAAAGGATACGCAATCGACAGGGCAATTGAGGCAATGCAAACAGGTGGGGCTATCGGCGGAATGGTCGATGTCGGCGGCGACATTCGATGCTTTGGACTGCCCCGCCGGGACAGAGACACCTGGCGAATCGGACTGCAGAAACCCACACAAATCGAAAACGGAGGACCAAATCACCTTGTTGGTGCAGGTCAGGTTTTGCTCGTCTTGAAATTGGAAAACGCCGCCGTCGCTACAAGTGGAGGGTATCGGCGGTTCGTTTTGATAGAAGGCAAAAAATATAGCCACATCATGGACAGTAGGACAGCGGCCGGAGCGGAGGCTTTGTCAAGCGCAACTATTATTTCGCAAAATGCAACTGATGCCGACGCCCTGGCGACTGCGGTCAGCGTCCTGGGAGCAGAAAAAGGAATTGCCTTAATCGAGAAAACACCAAAAACCGAGGCAATTCTTATAACTCCACCACCCGAATATCAGCTTATCAAGACCACCGGCGCTGAAAAACATATAAAACCGGATTCCCCCGTTACCGAGTGACAAGCTGCGAAGCTTTTGGTAGTATAGACATTATGGAAATGGTTCAAAAATATTGCCTCTCTCAGTCGGAAGACATCAATGGTTGAACAACGCAGGAACGTTATGACGCTCAATTTTGAAAGAAACCGGACTTTGTAAATTTATTTAATACTGGAGGTTTATATGGTTCGCAAAAGAAAATCATGGTTTGTTTGGTCCAATTCTGGAATTGTCATAGTGCTTTTGTTGGCAATTCGGCCCGCTGCACTTTGCCTGGCCTCAAAGCGCGCAGTTGACCCTTATTCTCAAAACCGCAAGCTCGGACGCGGCGTAAACATCATCGGCTACGACCCTATATGGCGCTCAATGGACAGGGCACGCTTCAAGGTGAGCTATTTCCGAATGATTAAGGACGCCGGCTTTAGCACCGTGCGAATCAATCTGCATCCTTTCCGACACATGGACAAGGATAAAAACTACACCCTCCGTGATTCCTGGTGGAAGGTTTTGGACTGGGCCGTTGAGAACGCCTTAAAAAATGACCTAATGGTCATACTGGATATGCACGAATTCGGTGCAATGGGCAAAGAGCCGGAGCAAAACAAGGACAGGTTCCTGGCTTTTTGGCGTCAAGTTTCCGAACGGCTAAAGGATGCGCCTGACAGCGTCCTGTTCGAGATACTAAATGAGCCCAGCCGAAAACTGACTGCCCAAATGTGGCATAAGTATTTCCGTCAGGCCCTGGCCATCATCCGCAGGACAAATCCGACCCGCACAGTCATCATCGGCCCCGCCCATTACAATTCCATCGGCCAGCTCCACACCTTGGACCTTCCCGAAGACGACCGCAACATCATTTTGACTGTCCACTACTACTCACCTATGGACTTCACCCATCAGGGTGCCTCCTGGGCAGGCCGAAAAGATAAGACCGGCGTCGAGTGGAAGGGGACCGATGAAGAAAAAGCGGCCGTCGAACGCGATTTCGCTAAGGCCCAGGCCTGGGCAAAGGAACACAAAAGGCCCGTCTTCCTCGGCGAATTCGGCGTCTATGACAAAGCGCCGTTGGAATCTCGCCTGCGCTATCTAAAGTTTGTAACTCGGACAATGGAAAAATTCGGTTGGAGCTGGGCGTATTGGCAGTTTGACAGTGACTTCATCCTTTATGACGTCCGCAAAGAGAAGTGGGTTGGGCCTGTCCGCGATGCACTAATACCAAATTAAGCAAGCCGCAAACTTGTATCTGCTGTATGCCGGTCGCAATTGCTATTCTTTATTGTTTGCGATTGCAGCTTTTTTCGCGAGTACGCGTGGTTTGGGTGCGGATTTGCCGACATAGATAATTACACCAGTCGGGCATTTGTTAAAGGCGGCTTCGGTTTCCTCGGTACGCTCGTATTTTTCGTAAGCTAAACGTGCCAGGTTGTCCTCCACTGTGAATTGCTCGCTCTTTTTCGCACAGATGCCGCAGCCGATACACCCGACTTTGCACATACCCCGTGTGCTCTTGCCGGCCTCTTTACTGCTGCACGCCACTGTCATCATATTGTCCTGGCTGAAAGGAACCATTTCAATCAGATTGCGAGGACAGGTTCTTGAACACGCGCCGCAGCCGGTACATTTCGCATAGTCAACGGTGGCCAGACCATCAATGATGTCAAGGGCATCGAACCTGCAGGCCAGTGTGCAGTCACCGAACCCGAGGCAGCCGAATTTACACGCCTGAACATTGGCCAACGCATTTGCGGCTGTGCACGTTGCTATCCCCTGGTATTTCGCATAATATGTTTTGTCTGCGGTCTGCGCACGGCAGTGCACTATCGGCCTTTCAGCAGGGCCGGAATCGCTGATTTGAAGGTTCAGTATACCTGCGATTTTAGCTGTTGTTTCTGGTCCGCCCGGTGCGCATCGGCCGAGCAGCTCCGGATTTTCTGAAACTCCTTTCGCATATTGAGCGCAGCCGGCAAAACCGCAGGCGCCGCAGTTAAGATTTGGCAGGGCCTGCTGGATTTGCTCGATTTTCGGGTCAACCTCGACCTTTAGCTTAACGCTGGCAATCAGAAGCACCACCGAAAACCCGCTTCCCAAACCCAGCATCGTCAGACCGGCCGGCCACGCGCTATTCCATAATTCCAAATAATTCATTGGTCGTTGTCCGTTTTTCGCTGTCTTGTAACTACGAACTATATCATCTTATCATCCCCGCAAAACCCATAAACGCCAACGTAAGCAGACCCGCGGTAATCAACGTAATCGGCGCGCCTTTCAGGCACTCCGGCACGTCCGCCAGATTCAGGTTTTCACGGATACCGGCCATAATGCAAATGGCCATTGTAAAGCCGATGCCCGCTCCGAAGCTAAGCACTACTGCTTCGGGCAGATTGTCGATACCCCAGAGGTGTATAAACAAACACAGTCCTAAGATTGCGCAGTTGGTTGTAATTAGCGGCAGAAATATCCCGAAGCTCTCGTACAGGCTGGGGAAAAATTTTCGCACATACATCTCCACAAGCTGTACGGCGCCGGCTATGACCAATATAAAGCACACATATCGCGTAACTTCAAGGCCCATTCGCATCAGAATCAGGTGGTCAATCAGCCACGTCAGCGTCCCGCTCAGTGTTACAACAAACGTTACCGCCATACCCATTCCGAAGGCCATATCGATTCGCCCCGATACCCCGAGATAGGGACAGATCCCCAGAAACTTCGTAAAGACGAGGTTATTTATCAAAACGATGGATATAAATCCCAAAAGCAGCGTATTAAGCGTACTCATAAGTCTTTCCGGTTAAGATTTACCTTTCGTCAGCTTGTTCACAAGTCCAAGCAGCAGCCCTAAAGTTATAAACGCTCCAACAGGCATACTCATCGCGGCCCACGGAACAAACCAATCAGGCATAACTTTTGCCTCGAATATCATCCCTGTCGATAACAGCTCCCTTACGCCCGCCAGAACGCACAGTGTTAACGTAAAGCCCACACCCATTCCAACTGCATCGATAATACTTACCAGAAGGTTGTTCTTACTGGCGCACGCCTCAGCTCGGCAGATGATTATGCAGTTGACAATAATCAAGGGGACATAAGGCCCTAACGTCTCGCTCATTTCCGGCTGGAACGCCTTCAAAAACAGGTCCGCTATCGTAACAAAAGTGGCTATTGTCAGCGTAAACATCAGGATTCGCAGGTGTGGTTTGAGAAGATTGCGCATCAGGCTGACCACGATGTTACTGCAAACTAATACAAAGATGACACTAAGCCCCATAGTCAAAGCCGGCTTGACCGCCGCCGTCACCGCCAGTGTCGGGCACATTCCGAGCAGAAGCCGAAACACCGGGTTCTCACGCCACAGTCCTGCTAACAGCGTTTCCTTATAAATACCGGCAGTAGTGTCACTGTTCTTTGTCATTGCCGATTAGGCCCTTCCTTTGCATTTCTTCCTTAACTTCTTTGACATAGTGATTGATTATCTTGACAACCGCTTCGCTGCTTATTGTAGCTCCGCTTATCGCCAGAATTTTATTGTCCCTTGCTTCGCCTGACTTGATAACCTCAAGTTTTGCTGCGGGTTTGGCTTTGAATTGTGTCCGGAAATCTTCTTCTTTGATTTTGTCGCCCGTGCCCGGCGATTCATTGCTGGCCAGAACGTCAAAACCCGCTATGGTCTTGAAATCCTTATCTACCGCAATAATCAGCTCGATTTTGTCTTGAAAACCTGGACCCACCGCATTAAAGGTCCAGCCAAAACATTCATCTCCTGTCACGGCTTTATAAACATCAACTTTTTTCTTTTCACCTTTGAGTAACTTAACTTTGATTTCGACGCCCAGTTCCTCCAATGGAACGAAATCCTTTGCTTTCGGAATCAGACGACCGGCAAGGACGTTGAGCTTATTGATTCTGTTCTGTTCGATTATCGGAGACCACGCGGCGTTTGCTATCGCCAGCAGCAGCCCGAAGCAGAACGAAGAAACAATCAAAAGCCAGCTTTGTTGAACAAAATATTTTATCTTAGACACCAGGCTTACCTCCTGCCGGGACTCGCTTACAAAGTCTGTCTATCAAAGGTGTAACAGCGTTCATAAGCAGAACGGAAAACATAACGCCTTCCGGGTACGCTCCTACTATTCTTATGAGCATTGTTATTGTCCCTACCCCTGCGCCGAAAATCCACATTCCCCTCCGCGTCAAGGGTGCCGTAACAGGATCGGTAGCAATAAAGAAGGCGCACAGCAGCATTCCGCCACTCGTCAAATGGAATACAGGTTGCATATACGCATCAGGGTCTATCAGGTAGGCAATACTACCAAAAACAAAGGCAGACAGCAAAACCGCTAACGGGATATGAAAGTTTATCGTTCGCCTTATTAACAGATAAAGGCCGCCGATTAAAAGTGCAATCGCACTCGTTTCGCCAAGACAGCCCCCAACCTCGCCTATAAGCGTCGCTTCAAATTGTTCGTCATTAAAGATTTTGGCGCCGTTTCTGTCTTTTATTGCAATTTTACTCCAGCCTAACGGCGTCGCCTGCGTCCTGGCGTGCAGCATATTTTCCGGAGCAATCCTCGGCATCGTCGAATCGATTGTCGCCGGTACCGTCCACGTTGTCATCATCATACCGAAGCTGGCCGTTAGAAACGCTCTGCCGACCATCGCCGGATTAAAAATATTGGAGCCCAGGCCGCCAAAGACCATTTTCCCAATCGCGATGGAAAAAACACTGCCGATGACCGCCGCCCAGATTGGCAGACCAGGCGGAAGCGACAGCGCAAGGATAACTCCGGTAACCACGGCACTGAAGTCGCCTAATGAATTCGGCTTTTTGCAAATAAGATTGCAGAGCCATTCGGTTACGACTGATGAGATAACGCAGGTACAGATAAGAATAAGCGCGTAGAGACGGAAATAATAGCCCGCCGCCGCCATTGCGGGAACCAGGCCGATTAAAACATCTATCATTACCCTGTGTGTCCAGACCGGCTCGCTGATATGCGGAGCTGGTGATACTGTTATATTATCAGGCATTTATCCGTTTCCCTGTCAAGCAACGCCAATGTGCATTTCTGTTCTTCAATTCTCATCTTACGCTTTTAATTGGGCCAGAAGCGTCTTGCCCGTCTTGATGTACCCTGTAACTTCTATATTAGCAGGGCAAACATAACTGCAGCAGCCGCACTCCATACACGCACTGATATAGTAGCTTTCTGCCACGTCCAGAAGATTATTTTTTACCGCATGGGCGATTTTGGTCGGGTTCAGATTTTCAGGACAAACTTCCAGGCACCTCCCGCAGCGCAGACACGCCGTCTGCCGCCCTGCGAATTTGGCTTTGCCGATTTGTTTCTCTGTTAATACCGTTATGGCGCCGGTTGTTTTCGTAATTGGTGTTGTCAAATCGGCTATTGCCGTCCCCATCATCGGCCCGCCGAGAATGACCCTCACCGCTTCGTTTCTCAATCCTCCGCAGAACTCTATAAGCTCGGCGACCGATGTCCCTATCGGAACGTAAAAATTACCCGGGTTCCTGACCCCTTCTCCGGTAACGGTTACAACACGGTGAGTCAGCGGCAAATCGCCGACTACCGTTTCCGCAATCGCCGCCGCAGTAGCGATGTTGAGGACCACCACACCTATCATCGGGGGAATCCCGCCCGTGGGGACATGTCTCTTTAGAATCGCATTTATAAGCTGTCTTTCACCGCCTTGTGGATATTTTGTTTTGACCGGGACAACCTTAATGTCATCACCGCTGACTGCCGCGCCCATCGCCTCTATCGCCCTCGGCTTGTTATCTTCAATTCCGATAAACACCCTTGAACAGCCGGAGGCCTTTCTCGCAAGTTTTATCCCCGCAATGATTTGACTCGTCCACTCGACCATAATGCGATAATCGCACGTTATATAAGGCTCACACTCACAGCCGTTGATAATCAGGGTCTCTTTTGGCAGCCGGGGATTCGGTTCTATCTTTACCCTCGTCGGAAATCCCGCTCCGCCCATACCAACAATACCAGCCTGGCGAACAGCATCGCATATCTCTTCCGCTGAATAGTTGTTTTCATCGAAGTCATCTCTCAGCTTAAAGTATGACCGCCTCGTAGGAGTGTACTGGTATGCCTCAATTACTATAGCTTCGCTCCGCCCTAAGACCGCATGAGACCGCAGTGCGATTTCTTTTACCTTGCCGTTGATGGGTGAATGAACAGGGGCCGAAACAAATGCGTCCGAGTCGCCGATTTTTTGTCCCGCCTGCACCATATTTCCTTTTCTGACCAGCGGCTGGCAGGCAGCGCCGATATGTTGACTCAGCATCACTGCGACCTCTTTGACCGTGGGGCCGGGATATATCTTACTGTCTTCCGTGAGGTTTTTGTTTTCCGCAGGATGGCTCCCGCCCCTGAAAGATAATCTGCCTTTAGTCTCAATTTTCATAGTTGTTTTTCTGGCTCCCTGTTTTCACAGCAATGACTTACCGCCCTTATAATCAACACACACACACCGGCCGACAGCAGGGCAAGCAAAAAGTTAAGGACTATTTGGAGCTCATTTCTATGTATTGCTTCGGCCAAAATCCTCTCAAAAGCGGCAAGAGAAGCAATAAAAACCAATATCGGCAGCAGGAAAGCAGCCACAACTTTGAAAGCGACCGAACGGCCTTTGGTATTTGCTAATTTCTTGTATATCTCTTGGCAGTTGTGCTTTTGGTAGCAGTCTTCGCAGTTTTTTTGCTCACCCATAACAGTATTTCACTTCCATGTAAAATAAACTTCATCTTATAATCGACATTGCCGGGATTTTCAAACAATTTTTCCCATTAGTAAAAACCGCAACGCCTCGCGTCGCTTCAATATCGGTTACTCCCGCAATTTATTGCGGGATTGTTTAGCCCCCAAATTTATTTGGGGGTCATGATTATCCCCGCCACTTGTTGCCGGGGTTGCCTTTATGTTTTGCGGGGTTGCCTTTCTATATAATCCCCTCCCCTGTCCTGGGGGGATTGAAAATCCGTTTTTTTCTTTGCATTTTGCCTTCTTACGTAAGGTCATCCCGACCGAAGTGGAGGGATCTATTAACAAAAGGTCATTGCCAGGAGCGGAGCGCTGTAAGTCCGGCCCCTGAAAGTCCGGCCCCTGAAAGTCCGGCCCCTGTAAGTCCGGCCCCTGTAAGTCCGGCCCTTGGACGGATTGGACGGATTGGACGGATTGGACGGAATAAGCACTTTTTCTTTCCCTTCTCCCTTTTTTTATGTTATTTTACTTACCTAAATGATTGATGCGGACATCGTGAAGAGTGCAGCGAAATATGAGATATGTAAATTGAACCGAAGCAGCGGCTAAATTGGCAACAATATGTGTTGTCATATTATTATGTTCTGTAAATAGAAAGTAATCAATGAGCTATGTTCTAATCCTCATAGGAGCTGTGCTATCATTTCTCTCGTATAGGTGGTCATTCTACTATATGTGTAATCCGAATTATTTTCGCTTGAAAGGACGATCCGAGGTTACCCAGTTGTGGCTTGAGACCGCTTCGAATCTCATATTCTTTAGTGGGTATGGTCTCATCATATTTTCCAGTGGTTTTCGTCTATTTCGAATTATTATAAACGTTGCAATCGTAGTTCTCCTCCACTTATTCGTCTTTCCAATCCTTGGAAGGAGAAGATTTGCAGGAAAAGTACTCTATAAAAGGAACAATAAGGTGAACAAAGCTGTTGAACAAGATAATAATGTAACCGACGAAAATGAGGCCGCGCCGGACGTCTTTTATAGGTATTATGCGTTCGATAAAAAATGTGATGAGGATTGTAAGTTCAACAAAAAATGGGAAGCACGTATAGAAAATATATTCCGTAATAATGAAATATATTTCGCAAAACCAAAAGAATTGAATGATCCCCTCGATTCAAAAGTTCGCCTGTCATATGATGGAACAGAAGAACAGTGGAAAGATTTTCTTGATGGCTGGTATAGAAAGAATGAGCCCAATTTACTTCCAGAACAAAGGTGTTACAAAGTAAACAATTGCTTGAGAAACCGTAATAATATTCCCAATTCATTAAGTTATTCATTTCTAGAGCAAATGGGCGTATATTGTATGTCTGCGATAAATAACGATATTCTTATGTGGTCACATTATTCAAACGGACATTCCGGATTCTGTTTGGAATTCGACGCGAATAATGAATTTTTTGGACGAGCACAGAGAATAGATTATCCAAAAGAATACCCTAATGTTAATTTCTTTACTAGTTCACAGTGGGAAAAAACAAAAGCTATGCTTTTAACAAAAGCTAAACGCTGGCACTACGAGCGGGAATGGCGAATTATAGATCACAATGAAGGTTCCGGTATCAAACACTTTCCAGCAAAAACGTTGACCGGTGTTATAATTGGGTGTCGCATGTCAAAAGAAAACAAGCAAAAGATAATTAAATGGTGTGCTAATAGGAATCCACAGCCTACTTTGTATAAAACAGAACCAATAGAAAAAGAATTTGGATTTGAAATAATAGAAATAGTCGGGTAGGGTGTGCAGCAAGCTTGCTTGTGCCCCTGGGCCATAGGCCTCAGGTACTTGTTTGCACACGCGGAATCTTTTAATTAAAGAGGTTGAGCAGAAAAGCAAGAAGCAACGGGAACTTCTTAGGATCGTCTCTTGCAGCCTGATGTTCGCACTAAACTCACAATACTATTTTGAATGATCCGTCTTAGGTATAACTGGGGCAGTGGTAATCAATCCATGCGAGGGTTGCATGAGATTCCTAATCAGCTTTTCTTTATCAACATCACCATTGCCCTGAAAGAGCATACTTACCGCGTCAGCATACGCCCTTGCAAGCTTATAACGCTTATCTGTGTCACTAATTCTCGTAATAAAATGCTGGGTTGGATATTGAAGATCCCATAAGGCGTGTGCCACAGCATCTCTTTTCTTATCATCTTTAATGTATCTTGCTGTGTCTGTTAAGCATCCGTAACAGTGAATAAGCATCTTAATCATATCGGTATTGATAGGATGTTCCACAGTACTGTTTCTGATCCGGATTAGTATTTCCTCAATTAAATCCCTTTCAGTTCGTGTAGATTTTATGCTTGGAGAGCCTTCTTTAGGGATAGCTTTTGAGATATTCGTATTGATTTCAGGCCACCAATTCTGAAAAGCATCTCTCAGAGTCTCTGTAGCTAGAGAATCAGGCAACTGTTCATTAATCGAAACCAAAACGTTGTAAAATCCTTCAGCGTTAAACTCGTTTATTTGAAATTGAATCAAAGGACCTTGAACATCAGTAGGCTTCAAGCCAAATAGAACTGGACAGACTCTTGATTCAAGCTGTTTAGATAAAGCGCCCGCCTCAAACATTAACCAAGGAGCATTCAGATTGTCCTTTGTGAGACATAGAATGCCAATTTTGGTCTCTTGCAGTTTTTCTGCAATTTCATTACTCCATCTCATACCAGCTTTAATATCCTCTGAAGAATAGAATGGTTCAAGAGTTTGAATTACATTAGGAAGCCATTGACGAATAGCCTCAGCATATGCTTTGCTTTCCTCACCAGACCAACTAATGAATACGTTCATAATATACTCCTAAATAAATGTTGCCAACAATGATTATATCCACTCAAAGTGAACTGTTTTTATTTCCCGGCCATAAAATACCAAAATCCCCAATTCTCAATCCCCGTCAAAACAGACGAATTTCCACAGTTGTGCATCCACCTCGCAGCGTCCATAAAATACCCCAAATCATCTTATCCGTCAAATCAAATTCGAATGGACAAAAAAAACACTTTTTTTGGTCATTTTTTTATTCTTTTTGTGCATTTTGTGCTTTTTTGTGGCCAAATCTCTGCGTTTTCAGCGGCTTTGTCTTATTATCCTTGCCTACTTATCAAGTAGGTCTGCGTCTAATTATTCTTCGTGCCGGAGCCTGTCCGGCGAAGCTGGCATCGCCCAGCGAAGACGGATGCCTTCTGTCTTCTAATGTCGCGTTAAAATAGATAAAATGCGCGACCAAAAACGCACATAGTAACCGGCCAAATCTGAAAAAAATAAAAAATTTTAACTTCTTTATTACCAATAACTTAATCCTGCAAATCCTGTCAAAAACAAGCCGATTTTCGTATCAAACGCGCACATTCGTGCATTTATAGAGGCGCTTCTTTTTTTGCAGAAGGCCAAAATGAAGGAAATGGTAAATGTTTATTAGCAAACGGTTATTGGTAATTGACAGCGAAACACCCGCTGTCATCTGCCTTCTGACTTCTGTCCTCTGCCTTCTTTCCTCTACAACTGTAGTGAGAGCACTACAAATCGCTCATTTTATGCAAAACAAACCCAATTTCCAAAAAGCCCAAATGAACGTAAATATGGTATTAACAAAGGATTACGAAGATAAGACACTTGGTCAACGCGGGAAAAACAAACCCAATTCAAACCCAATACAAACCCAATCAAACCCAATTAAAGCCAATAAAATGCCAAAACAAACCCAATTCAAACC